>Ga0126384_10001949_pt1 | contig 12416 bp, 9 predicted proteins | sample PanSoiMetPlot_36_FD_92543 | JGI IMG/M metagenome (GOLD analysis project Ga0126384, IMG submission 92543) | Tropical forest soil microbial communities from Panama - MetaG Plot_36 | ecosystem: Environmental > Terrestrial > Soil > Tropical forest > Bulk soil | place: Panama | collected 2016-02-17 | reverse complement strand
CGCCCTGTACTGAGCTGGCTGGGTGCAGAAACCTCACCCGGGGCGGGCCAGGCGGCGGGTCATGAGCGTGATCATGGCCCAGTAGACGGCGGCTTCGTGGTGGGCGGGGAGGCGGTCGTATTATCCGGAGACCCTGGTTATCCCGAGCTGACGCCGTTTTGCATGGTGTGGGGACGTTCTGGACCCGGGTGGCTCGGGATAATTCGGCGCTGTTGCCGCGTCATGATCGGTGGGCTCCTGTCTGTAGGTGGTGAACCTCAGACAGGAGGACGAGGATGTACGTTCGTGACCCGTTGCGGGTCGTGGTAACTGGCCCGCTGGCGGCGTATGCAGCCGGGTTCTGCGGCGAGCTGGAGCGGCAGGGCTATGCCACGCAGCCGGCGTCAGAGCTGGCGCAGCTGATGGCGCATGTGAGCCGCTGGCTCGACGGCCAGGGCCTGATGCCGGAGGAGCTGACCGAGGAGGTCGCTGACCGGTTCCTGGCAGACCGGCGCGGGAAGTACCGCAAGTTCCGGACCCGGCGCGGGCTCCTGCCTGTTCTGACGCACCTTCGCCGGATCGGGGTGGTGCCCTCAGCCGAGCCGGTCGTCCAGGACACCCGCGCTGACGTGGCGTTGCTGGTGGAGGAGTATCGGCGGTTCCTGATCAGCGAGCGCGGGCTGGCGGAGGTGTCGGTCCGCCGTTACCTGCCCGCTGTCCGCGGCTTCCTGGCCGGGCTGCCGGCCCCGGTAGAGGCGGAGCTGGGCCGGCTGTCGGCGGCTGAGGTCTCCCAGTTCGTACTCGATCAGGCTGGGCTGCGCAGCGTTCCGGACGCCAAGAGCATGGTGACCGCGCTGCGGTCGCTGCTGCGGTTCTTGTTCGTGACCGGCCGGATCGACCGGGAGCTCGCCGCGGCGGTGCCTACGGTCGCCAACCGCAAGCTTGCTACCTTGCCCGGGCGGCTGCGGGCCGGAGAGGCCGGTCTGCTGCTGGGCGGCTGCGATCGCGATACCGAGGCCGGCCGCCGAGACTTCGCGATCCTCACGCTGCTGGCCAGGCTGGGGTTGCGCGCCTGCGAGGCCGCCGGCATGCACCTGGGTGACATCGACTGGCGGGCGGGTGAGCTCACCGTTCACGGCAAAGGCGGGATGGACGACAGGCTGCCGCTGCCGGCCGATGCCGGCGAGGCCGTGGTGGATTATCTTCTGCACGGCCGCCCAGCCGGCACCGCCACTACGAGCGTGTTCCTGACCGTTTGCGCACCGCGGCGGGGCATTACCGCCGATGGCATCCGCGGTGTCGTCGCGCGCGCATGCCAGCGTGCCGGGATTCCCCGGGCCGGGGCGCACCGCCTGCGTCACACCGTGGCCAGTGACCTGCTAGGCGCCGGGGCCGGGCTGACCGAGATCGGGCAGGTGCTGCGGCACCGCAGTCAGCTGTCCACGGCGGCCTATGCCAAGATCGACCACAGCCGGCTCGGCGAGCTGGCCCGGCCCTGGCCGGGGGGTTCGAGATGAGCGAGCTGCCCCGGGCCGTCCGCGACTATCTGGCGATGCGCCGCGCCCTGGGGTTCAGCCTGGTGCGTGAGGGCCGCTGGCTGATGGACTTCGCCGGCTACCTCGACCAGGCAGGCTCGGCCCGCATCACCACCGAGCTCGCGGTCACCTGGGCCACCCGGACCCGGGCCGACGTGGACCCGGCCTGGTGGAATCACCGGCTGGCGGTGGTGCGCGCCTTCGCCCGGCATCTGAGCACGCTGGACCCCACGACGGAGATCCCGCCCACCGAGCTGATGCCCTACCGCTACCGGCGCGTGGCCCCCTACCTGTTCACGTCCGGGCAGATCGACGCCCTGATCGCAGCGGCGGCCGCGCTCACCCACCCGCTGCGGGCGCTGAACTACGCCACGCTCATCGCACTGCTGGCGGTGACCGGGATGCGTGTCGGCGAGGCCTGCGGCCTGGACCGCAGCGACGTTGATACCGGCACCGGCGTGGTGACCATCCGGGCCGGCAAGCTCACCAAGGCCCGCGAGGTGCCGCTGCACCCCACCACCAGCCAGGCCCTGCAGGCCCACGGCCGGCAACGCGACCAGCTTGCTCCCGCGGCGCAGACGCCGGCGTTCTTCGTCAACGTCCGCGGCAACCGGCTAGCCTCCCGCCGCGTCCCCGCAGTCTTCGCCCAACTGTGCCAGGACGCCGGGATCGGCACCGTTCCCGGCGGCCGCAACCCCCGCCCTCACGACCTCCGCCACAGCTTCACCGTCGCGACCATGCTCGATTGGTACCGCGCTGGCCTGGACGTCCACGCCCGCCTGCCGCTGCTGTCGACCTACCTGGGACACGTCGACCCCGTCTCGACCTACTGGTATCTGCAGGCCGCCCCCGAACTGCTCGCCCTGGCCGCCGGCCGACTGGAAAATCACCTCGGAGACCTGCCATGAGCGCGCTCGCCCCCATCCTGCAGGGGTTCTTCACCGACCGGCTGATCCGCCAGCGTCAGGCCAGCGACCACACCATCACCGCCTACCGCAACACCTTCCGGCTGCTGCTGCGGTTCGCCTGGCAGCAGACCGGACGCCAGCCCGCCCAGCTCACCCTCGACGACCTGGACGCACCGCTGATCGGTGCGTTCCTCCAGCACCTGGAGACCGGCCGGGGCAACAGCGTGACCACCCGCAACGCCCGGCTGGCCGCGATCCACTCCCTGTTCCGCTACGCCGCCCTCCAGGCCCCCGACCACGCCGCCCTCATCCAGCGGGTTCTGGCCATCCCCACCAAACGCACCGACCGCACCATCGTCTGCTACCTCACCGGCGAGCAGATGCACGCGCTCCTGGCCGCACCCGACCAGTCCACCTGGCACGGCCGCCGCGACCACACGCTACTCGCGCTGGCCGGACAGACCGGGCTTCGTGTCTCGGAACTGACCGGCACCAAGATCCGCGACATTCACCTGGGACGCGGTCCGCACGTCCGCTGCCACGGCAAAGGGCGAAAGGACCGGATCACCCCGCTGACCAGTCACACCGTCACAACGCTCCGGGCCTGGCTGACTGAACGACGCGGCGCCCCAGACGCCCCGCTGTTCCCTTCCCGCCGCGGCACCCCGCTCAGCACCGACGCCGTCGAACGCCTGGTCGCCAAGCATGCCACCACTGCCGCCACGACCTGCACATCCCTCCAGATCAAACGGGTCACCCCGCATACGCTGCGCCACAGCGCGGCAATGGCCTTGCTGCACGCCGGCGTCGACATCTCCGTGATCGCACTCTGGCTCGGTCACGAGTCCAGCGAGACCTCGATGATCTACCTGCACGCCGACATGACCCTCAAGGAACGGGCCCTTGCCCGCATCGCCCCACCCAGCACGACACCAGGCCGATACACCGCACCCGACACCATCCTGGCCTTCCTCGACAGCCTGTGATTATCCCGAGCCACCCGCGTCCAGAACATCCCCACACCATGCAAAACGGCGTCAGCTCGGGATAACCAGGGTCTCCGGATAATACGAGCGACTGCCCCAGCACCACGAGACCTACCTGTACCGGTCGATGATCCACGTCATGGCCGCCCGCATCACCCGCCGCCAATCCCCGGCACCACAGGCCCTAGTAGTACGTGCGCTCCCACTGGCCGCATGAGTGTCTGGTCATGACGATCACCTCACCCTTCAGGGACGGGGAGCCGGGGCTTTGGCACTTGGGATACGCGGCGGCAGCTGCGCCGGTCAGCTGAGGGCGGATGCCATGCGCTCGACCGCCTCGGCGAGCACGGCCTCGCTGGTACCGAAGTTCAGCCGCACAAAGCCGCCACCTGGCGCGCCGAAGCTGGGCCCGGGCTCTAGCGCGACGCGGCCGCGCTTGAGGAACACATCGCGCGGTTGCTCGCCATCGCCGACACGCCGGCAATCCAGCCATGCGAGGAAGGTCGCCTGCGGCGGCTGCCAGCAGACATCGGGTAGCTGCGCGGCGATCAGGCCGCCGAGCTGGCGCCGGCGCATCTCGAGAGTGGCCAGCAGCGCGTCCAGCCAGGGCTGGCCTGCGGTGAAGGCCGCGATCGTGGCGAGCACGCCGAAGTGGCCGATGCGCCAGCGCATCTCCGGTGGCAGCCGGCCGGTGACGGCCCGCATGGCCGGTGATCCCGTCACAATGGCCCCGCACTTCAGCCCGGCCAGATTCCACCCCTTGCTGGCCGACACCAGGCTCACGGCGATCTCGGCGGCGCCCGGCACGCTCAAGAACGGCGTGAACGCGGCGCCCGGCAACACCAGCGGCGCGTGAATCTCGTTGCTGATGACCCGGACCCCGTACTCGTGCGCGAGCCGCACGACCGCTTCCAGCTCACCGCGATCATGCACCCTGCCAACGGGGTTGTGCGGACTACACAACACGTAGGCAGCGGGCCGCGCCCGGAACGCATCCGCCAAGCCCTCCAGGTCCAGCCGCCACATCCCGGAGCCGTCCTGGCGCAGCGGCACCTCGGCCAGCCGGGCGCCGGCCTCGGCGACCCAGTCGAAAAACGGCGGGTATACCGGCGGGTTGATCACGACGGCCTCGCCGGGCGGGCAACACACCCGCAGCAACTCGACGCTGCCCACGCTCACATCGGGAACGGCGGTGACCGAACCAGGCTCCACTGGCCAGTCCCAGCGGGCAGTGGCGAACTTGGCGACGGCATCGCCAAACTCGGGCCCGGGCATCGCATACCCCGTGTCGGACCGGCTCACCGCCGCGCGCAATGCCTCAGCAACCGGCTCCGCGATCGGGAAGTCCATCTCCGCGATGGTCAGCGGGAGAACGTCCTTCGGGTAGGTCCGCCACTTCGCGCTTCGCCGCTGGCGCAACACCGCCAGGTCATCGACCGGCAGCGGGACAATCACCGAACCCATGCCCCCACCGTCCCATACGAAAACCGGATCCGCAGCCGGCCACGCGCTGGCGTCGCACGGCCCGCCGGGGTGTGGCTGGCCTGGCCGGCGCATCACACCGCCTGGCTGATCTTCCGTGCCGAACACGCATCGGCCCCTTGGCGGCCCGGGGAGTGGGTGCAAACCGGTGGGCACGGGCACCGGAGGCGGCCAGGGCCAAGCCCCGCAGCGCCGCCCGCCGCCTTGCCGCCGTGGCGGCGCGCGGCAGCGGATCGTCGAAGGGGCCGTCGGCATGGTCTGCCTGGCCCTGCAGCGCCTTGACGAAGAAGGCGTCGTCGAGCTGGCCGAGGAGCGCAAGGCCGCCATGGTCTCCAACCTGCTCATGGTCCTGTGCAGCGAGCAGGCTACCCAGCAGGTCGTCAACACCGGCTCGCTGTGGCAGTGATCGTCCGCGTGGAACATCCGTGACCGAGCGCAAGAGCGTCCTGCTGCGACTGGATCCCGCCGTGCACTACGCCCTGGCCAGATGTGCCCCGAGGAACTGCGCAGCACCAACGCCCAGATCGAGTTCCTGCTGCGCCGCGCCCTGGCCGAGGCCAGCCGGATGCCCAGCAAGGCAGATGCGCAGGCCAGGCCTGCCGCCACGCGAGCCCGCACCCGGCTAACCCGGCATGCCACGGACTAGCCCGTGTCGGACTGGCCCCCGGCCCCGCAGCGAGCACGCCCCGATCCCGGCGCGCTGGCCAGTAGAGCCCACCCGGCGCACCGCAGGGGTCTTCGCAGGCATTCCAGCCTGCCGTGCACATCCCTCGCTGAAGACCGCCCAGATCACCCGGTTCGGCGCCAAGAGCGGGGCCACGCAAACCGATCAGAACGCCGCCCAGATCGGCGGTTATCTGAAGCAGTCCCGTGTACGCCGCGCCTGACCAGGACGTCTGCGTCGTAGACATGCAGCTGAACAGCGTTAACGCAGGAGCCACTAAATTCGAAAAACAGCAACGACGAGGGGACTTGCGCTGGACCTGCGTCGGGGACAGTGTTCAGATAACGTGTCCACAACGCAGCAAAAAGCCCACAAAATGGGCACGTCAGCTACATCGTAGACGGCCCAACCACCGGTAGAGATAACGGCGGGTCCGCGCCCGCTTGTTTGACCGTTTTATCGCCTCATGAGCGGTCATCTGATGGCCAGGCAAGTCGCGTCGTGCGATCGTTAGGTTACTGGCCGGTGAGAGGGGCGGCGGATGCTAGTGGAGGGCCTGGTGGCGCTGGCGTCGCTAGCGGGTAACACGGTCGTCGCCGCTGCTACAACCGACGCGTGGGAGGCCGCGAGACGCGGTTTCGCGCGGCTGCTGGGTCGCGGCAACCCAAAACAGGAACAGTTGGCGGAGCAGCGGCTGGAAGAGACACGCCAGCAGCTGGCAGCCGCTGAGGATGCCGATCTGGAGCAGGCTCGAAGCGCGCTGGCCGAGCGGTGGGCGGGGCGGCTGGCGGACCTGCTGGAGGAGGATCCGGGCGTCGAGGAGGAGCTGCGCACGCTCGTGCAGGAGATCCGAGCTGCGCTGCCCGCCGCAGTGGTGTCGGCGGCGGATCACGCGGTCGCGGCCGGGCGGGATGTGAACGTCTCCGCTACCAGCGGGGGGGTCGCCGCGGCGGTGATCCACGGACCGGTGGCGCCGCCAAACCCTACCCATCAGGGCCCGGCGGACAGCTAGCCGGGCCCAGGATTGGGGTTGTTGCGTCGGGTGCGATCGTCGCCCTGCAGGGCGGGGTGGCGGTAGGGCAGGCGCCTACTCAGCGGGCCACGGGGGGGAAGCCGGTGCGGCTGGCCCCACGGCCGCCGTTCCTGGCGGGGCGGGAGGAGTTGCTGGCGGAACTAGAGGCCCGGCTCAGCGGCGGTGATCGTTCAGGGCTGCGGGTGGTGGCCATGTGCGGGCTGGGGGGTGCGGGGAAGACCAGCGTGGCGGTGGAGTACGCGCACCGGCATCTGGGCGAAGTCGGGGTGGCCTGGCAGTTTTCGGCGGAGGATCCGACGGTGCTGGCAGCCGGGTTCGGTGAGCTGGCAGCCCAGCTCGGGGCCCGGGATGTTGTCGATACGCGAGACCCGATCGCGTCGGTGCACGGAGTTCTCGCCGCCTTCCCGGCTGGGTGGCTGCTGGTATTCGACAATGCACCGGACCTGGCCTCGGTACATGCGTTCCTGCCACCGGCCGGCCTCGGGCGGGTGCTGATCACCAGCCAGAACCAGAACTGGCCGCCTGGCCAGGCGCTAGAGGTGCCGGTCCTCGGCGCCGAGGCCGCTACGGACTTCCTGGTCAGCCGTTGTGGTGACCCGGACCGGCAGGCGGCCTGGGAGCTCGCCGTCGAGCTGGGTGGCTTGCCGCTTGCGCTGGAGCAGGCTGCCGCATACGTGCAGGCAACGGGGGATAGCCTCGCTGGCTACCTGGCGTCGTTCCGGCGCAGGCGCGCCGATCTGCTTGCCCGTGGCGAACCGGCCGGGTACGGCAAAACGGTGGCAACCACCTGGGCGCTGGCATCCAGTCAGCTGGAGCAGACCAGTGCGGAGGCGGCTGGGTTGCTGCGGCTGCTGCTGCAGCCCCGTCCCGGGCTCGCCGGCACACTGCGCCAAGAGGTGGCCGCGGTGCTGCTGCCGCTGCTGGAGGATGAGCTGGCGGCCAAAGACGCGCATGCCGCACTGCGGCGGTATTCGCTGGTCAGCCAGCCCGCCGAGGGCTCGGTGTCGGTGCACCGGCTGGTCCAGGCGGCCACCGCCAGCCAGATGACTGAGGATCTGGCGGGGGCGTGGCGGCACGCGACCGCCGCGGTGATCGAGGCCGCCATCCCTGAGGATGGATCCCAGGCGGATGCCTGGCCCGATTTCGCCGCGCTGTTGCCGCACGCTCAGGCCGCCCTCACTGCGGACAGCGACGCCATGGAGCGGGTCGGCGACTATCTCGGGAACAGCGGCAATTACCCGGCGGCCCGCGATCTTTACCAGGCGGTGGTCGAAGCACGGGCAGAAGCCCTCGGACCCGAGCACCCGGGCACCCTGACCGCCCGGAACGACCGCGCCTTCTGGGCCGGGCTCGCAGGGGATCCGGCCGGTGCCCGCGACCAGGCGGCCGCGCTACTGCCCGTCTGCGAGCGCGTCCTTGGCCCCGAGCACCCAGACACCCTGCTCACCCGTGCCAACCTGGCCCGCTGGACCGGGACGACCGGGGACCCGGCCGGCGCCCGGGACCAGTTCGCTGCGCTGGTGCCCATCCGTGAGCGAGTCTCGGGCCCTGAGCACCCGCAGACCGTGGGCGCTCGTCTCCTGCTGGCCCGGTGGACCGGGAACGCGGGCGACCCGGCCGGCGCCCGCGACCAGCTCGCCGCGCTGCTGCCCGTCCGCGAGCGGGCCTCCGGCATGGAGCACATGGATACCCTGAGCATGCGCATCGACCTCGCCTACTGGACCGGGGTGGCGGGCGACCCGGCCGGTGCCCGCGACCAGCTCTCCGCGCTGCTGCCCGTCACCGAGCGGGTCCTCGGCCCCGAACACCCGGACACCCTGGCGGCCCGCTTTGGCTTTGCCTACTGGACCGGGGTGGCGGGCGATCCGGCCGGTGCCCGGGACCAGTACGCGGCGCTGCTGCCCGTGGAAGAGCGGGTGCTTGGCCCCAAACACCCGGACACCCAGGATGTCCGGGACAACCTCGCCTACTGGACCAGAAAAAGCTCGCCAAAGCGGGGCGTGAACTAGCTACCACTTGTTCGCCCTGCGACAAGAACTCACCGGGTCGGTAGCCCTCGTAGCGTTAACGCTCTGGCTCCGAGGCGCGGTGCCGAATCAGGAACGGCCAATGACGAGAGTGCCCCCGATCGCGGGCTCGTCACCATCACAGAACGGCCTGCTATGCGTGCCTCAGTGCATGAACGCCGCCGAGCCACCGGCCGCGCCGAACGGCGGGTCGGCGCGCGTTATCCCTGACCGTCGCTGTCACCTGCAGTAGCGGGCGGTGTCGGTAGCCTGCACCAGCAGGGTGACCCTCCTGGACTGGGAATGTGGTCGTCAGACAACCGCATCCTCCCTGGTCCGGGGGGGGCCTGCTACCTGACACCAATCAGCTCAGCGCCCACGCGAAATATGGGGGCTACGACGAAACCTCTCTGATCTCGCGCTCAAGCGCTGCCAGTTGTTTCTGATACAACTCCACCCGTCCAAGCGCCAGCCTACGATCTTCGATCGACATCGCCTCGATCACCTCGCGGACTTGCCGGAGGAACAGGTCGATGGGCGGCGGGTCGGGCAGCGTCAGCTTCACGTATATGTCCGGCCGGAGGATAAGAGCAAGTGGATCGATGGCCAGGGCGTGGACCCACGGAATCCACAGACTGATTGGCTTGGTAGCCGATGGCCAAATGGCGGCTGGCACCGAGGGGAAGCCCTGGCCGTTGACCACCACCCAGGGTCCCGAGGGGTCGGGCGGGTTCAACACCGAGCGGTCGATGACGTTGATATCTCGAAACGGGATGGGGCGAGGTGGTCCTTGCCACGGCTGCGTCCCCCGGATCGCGTGGAGATGCAGATGCGGGCGGCTTGAGTTCCCCGAATTCCCTGCCAGCCCGAGGAACTCCCCGGCCGCAACCGGCTTTTTCGGTTCCAGGAGCATGGGGTTGAGTGACCCTGGCTGCAAGTGAGCATAGAGAATCAGATCGGACCCATGCTGGATGTAGAAGTGATTGCCCTCAACCGGCCCGGGCGGCGACAGATCCGCTGGCGGATTGGGGTTCGTCGGCTGGTCGTCCGCCCATGAGTGGACCGTCCCATCCGCCACGGCCAGGATGTGCTTGCCCCAGATCCTATAGTCCTCATTCTTGTTCCACGACCCGCCCGGCGCCAGCACGCTGAGTTGGTCGGACGTGGGGTCGTATCCCACCACGTCCATGTCGTAGGCGAAGAGTTGCACCCCCCCGCCCGCCGGAGCGTGCACGGCACTCTGCCCTGCCCAGAACTCGCCTCCGGCGAGGTCGGAGACGTGGCCCGGGAACAGGTAACCCCCCTCAGGAAGGGAACTCGTGTAGGCGGCCATCGTGTTGGGCACCGTGGCTGGTTCGCTGAACCCGTCGCAGGCGAGAATCACGGTGAATGACCTGGGGCCGGCAACGGGAGGATGACGTTGTTCGCGGTAGCGAAGTACCACAGCTTTGTCTGGTTAGCGTTCAAGGTCACGTCCACCGGAATCGAGACATTGCCGATGGCGGGGGGCCCCGCGAACGCGAGCGTCACGTCGTTGACGTGGACGGTAGTCGCTTCGTTGTTTTTTATGGTCAGGACCAATGAGAGCTGAGCGTTCGGTTCGTCAGCGGATGTCCGTGCGGCGAGCGGCAGATAGACGACCGATCCCTCCTCGGATGGCTCCACCGTCACAGAGAGATTCGGGGCGACCATGGCGTCCTCCCTTCGCTGACCAGCACTCCCGGGAACCCAGCGGTTCTGGTCTGGTCCTGTGCGGAGGGCCGCCAGCAACGGCGGTCCCTGCCGCGAACAACAGTTACAGCATCAGCTGGTCACTCGTGACTCAGCTCAATGAGCGTCCGCGTTCGCGTGTCCACCTTGAATGGTCCTCGGCCCTTCAGAGTCTGTCCAGTTCGGCACATAACGCGCACAGGTAGAAATAGGCGCCGAGCCAGGCAGCAACCCTGGCCACGACGACCGCGTCCTGGACGGGATCGCCAGCTGGCTGCCCGCAGGCCGCGCACCTGATGTCTTCGGCGAGCGCCTGGGCCGGCTGATAGCAGAAGTCGCAGAGCAGCATCGCAGGGCGGATGGCGGTCCAGAAGGCGAGGTCCACGGGAGCGTGCTCGCAGAACTCAAGTTTTGCTGACCCTCTCGAGATGGCGAGGATCGCCCAACATGCGCTCGGGCCGGCGCCCGGGGCCGGGTGCGACCCGGTCGCTTCGGACGAGGTCCGGCCGGAGGACGACATGCCGAGCATAGCGGCGGCGCGGCGCGGGAGCTCTCGTCGTCGGTCAGCCACGCTCCGTCACGTCTAGCGTCCTCCGGCCCGCCTCTGCGGCAAAGGTGGTCCCGGGCCATAAACGCCCGCCGCACATCTGCCAGGTGCCGGGAAGGGAGGCCGGGCGCTTCGGGATGGGCCCGGCGGTAGTGCCCGGTCAAGACCTCGCTGAGGTTGCCGGGCCAGCACGCGACGGTTGCGGCAGATCGGGCAGTGTGTGAGCGGAATGTGGGTAACGGTTTGAGGAAGGCTGCGGCGACGTAGCTTACTCGTTACCGCCAATGATGCCAGCCCTTCCGGAGTGACCTTTGCCCTGTGCCACACACCGTGCGGATAGGCGCCATTGCGAGCGGTACGGCGGAGGCGCTTGAAGTAGCTTCTGGGTGCTGTCATTGTCGGCTTTAGGGGCGGCGCCGGCGCCGCCGGGTCTTGCCGCCGCGGCCTGGGCAGTGCCGTTGCCGGGCTGCGGGAGGGGGTGACCAGGCTGGGTGAGCGGCCGGATGAGGCTGGTTCGGGTGCTGGGCGTGCTGGAGCCCGGCGGCGCGCAGCTGTCGGCGCTGCGGCTGTCGGCGGCCCTGCGCCGGCTCGGCGTCGTGACTACGTTGCTGGCCGGCGACGCGACGCCCGCGGGGCTGGCGCTGGCCGCCCGCTACGGCTTTGCCGCCGACGCCTTCCGGGTGAGCGAAGTGGTGAGTGCCCGCAATCTGCAGTGGACGCCCGAGCCGGTGTTCGCCGGCTGGCTTGGACCACGGCTCGCCGCGGCGGATCTGGTGCACGCGCACATGGTGGGGGCCTGGTGGGCCGCGGCACAAACGGTGCCGCCGCACGTGCCGCTGGTGGCCAGCGAGCATAACGAGATGTCCTGGCCTGGCGGCGACTACACGGCGCAGGCCCTGGTGGCGGCGCGCCGGGTCGACCTGATGTTCACCCATGGCCCGGCAGTCCGCTCATGGGCGGCGGGGCTGGGCCTGGGCGGCCGGCTGCGGGACGGGCGCTCGTCGGTGGAGGGCCTGTCTGCCCGGCCATGGCCGGGACTTGCCTGGCCGCGGGTGACCTTCACCGGCCGGTTCCGCGCCGACAAGGCACCCGACGTGCTCGTGGAGGCGCTCGCCCTGCTCGGCGTGCCCCCGCCCGCCTACCTGGTCGGCGATGGCCCCATGCGGCAGGCGGTGACCCGGCTGGTCCGGGCCCGCGGGCTGCGGGGCGTCGTGCGCCTTCCCGGCTGGTCCTACCAGCCGGCCCGCTACGTTTCGGGGGCTAGCGTGCACGTGGTGCCCTCGCGGGAGGAGTCCTGGTCGCAAAGCGCGGTGGTGGCGCTCGGGCTCGGCGTCCCCGTGGTCGGCGCTGCGGTCGATGGCCTGCCGCGCACCCTAGGCAACGGACGCGGCGTCCTCGTCCCGCCCGACGACCCGGCCGCCCTCGCAGCAGCGCTGCCCCGGATCCTAGCCGGCGAGCGCCCCGACCCCGGCCCAGGGCGGGCTTATGCACAGCAGTTCACCCCCAGCGCCGCAGCCGCGGCCTACCTCGAGGCCTACCAGCACCTGCTCGCCAGCCGCGCCAGAT
>Ga0126384_10001948_pt1 | contig 12418 bp, 8 predicted proteins | sample PanSoiMetPlot_36_FD_92543 | JGI IMG/M metagenome (GOLD analysis project Ga0126384, IMG submission 92543) | Tropical forest soil microbial communities from Panama - MetaG Plot_36 | ecosystem: Environmental > Terrestrial > Soil > Tropical forest > Bulk soil | place: Panama | collected 2016-02-17 | reverse complement strand
TATGCGAGAATTTACCACGGCAGTGGCGCGATGAAGCTGGTGGGCGATTTGAACCAGTAACGCAAACTGTTAGTTTGAGTTTTACGTTGAGTGAACTCGACCTACTCTCTAAAGGACATTGGACAGGCACCCGTCCGCGTTTAATAGACTGAGGGGGCTACCACGCAAACTAACAGTTTGCGTTACATGTAATGCGCATTTTGTGGCTAAAAACTGAGCTTCTGCATCCAGTCGATAAGGGCGGGAAGATTCGCACTTACCAGATGCTGAAAGAGTTGAAACGAGATCACTCGATCACGTATCTGACTCTCGACGACGGTACAGCCGATCCGAACGCCCGTGAGCTGGCGGCGGAGTATTGTGACGAGCTTATCTGCATCCCGCACAAACAGCGCCGCAAATTCACGCCGCGCTTTTACGCAGAGTTGGGCTTCAATCTCGTTTCGAATTTGCCGTATGCGATTGCCAAGTACGAATCGACAGAGATGCGCCGTCGCGTCTTCGATTTGACTGAAACCAAGTCTTTCGATGTTCTCGTCTGTGACTTCCTGGCCCCGGCCGTAAATCTGCCGCGCAAGCTTTCATGTCCGACGGTGCTTTTTCAGCACAATGTCGAAGCGATGATTTGGAAACGACACGCTGAGGTGCAGGCGAATCCTCTTAAGCGCACCTATCTTTATGGGCAGTGGCGCCAGATGCAGGCTTTTGAAAGCGTGATATGTCGTCGAACTGATCGGGTTGTGGCGGTGTCGCATGAAGACTCAGAAATGATGCGCCGCGACTACCGCGTTACCGCAATCGACAATGTACCTACTGGCGTCGATACGAGCTTTTTCCGCCCGCGCCATGCAGAGAAATGCGACCCTCGCAATCTTGTTTTTACAGGCTCGATGGACTGGCTGCCAAATGAAGATGCGATTCGATACTTCACCGCGGAGATTTTGCCTCTGGTAAAGCAGAGATTCCCTGAAGTGACGCTAACGGTTGTCGGTCGTAATCCGTACCCGGCTCTGCAGGAGCTCAGTCGCCGCGACCCGTCAATAATCGTTACCGGCCGTGTTGATGATGTGCGGCCTTACATGGAGCGCGCAGCGGCCTACATCGTGCCTCTTCGTATCGGCGGCGGCACCCGTCTGAAAATCTTCGAAGCCATGGCGATGGAAAAACCGTTGATTTCTACAACGGTGGGCGCCGAGGGTCTGCCAGTGCGAAATGAAAGTGAGCTACTCCTGGCAGACAGTCCAAAGGATTTTGCCGCAGCGATCGAACGCGTGCTTTCCGATCAAGAATTTTCGTTCCATTTAGGACGTCGTGCTGCCAGGCTTGTGCGGGAACAATTTGGTTGGAATCGTGTCGCGCAGCGGTTTGCCGAGATCTGCGAACAAACGATTACCCGCCAGCCGCACACGCATAGTCTAGAACCGCAGATTGAATTAATGACAAGTTGAGCAGGTGTTAATGAACAAAACAATCCTTGACGAACGTTGCTTGTCGGTGGTGATTCCTTCGTATAACGAACGGGACACGCTGCCGTTAATAGTAGAAAAGCTGCTGGCATTGCCGCAGCTGCTTGAAATCATTATCGTCGATGACTGTTCGAATGATGGCTCCGACGCCATCGGCCGCAGTCTCGCGGAGACCCACCCGCAGGTGCAATTCACCCGGCACGAGAAGAACTCAGGCAAGACCGAAGCCTTGAAGACTGGGTTCAAACTCACGAGCGGCAGCATCGTAATCATTCAGGATGCGGACCTTGAATACGATCCCGAAGAGATTCCGCAGGTGATTCAGCCGATTCTTGATGGGCATGCGGACGTTGTTTACGGCTCGCGCTTCCTGGTGCGTAAGGCTTCGCGCGTTCTGTACTTCTATCACTACGTCGCGAACAAGTTCCTTACCTTCCTGTCAAACTCGCTAACCAACTTAAACATGACGGACGTCGAGACGGGCTACAAAGCGTTCCGAGGCGAAATCATTCGTAAGATGACAATTGTTTCGGCGGGCTTTGGTTTCGAGATTGAAGTGACGGCCAAGGTCGCGAAGTTGAAATGCGCAGTTTACGAGACGCCTATTAGCTATTACGGCAGGACCTATGAAGAGGGCAAAAAGATAGGCGTGATGGATGGCGTCGTCGCGATGTGGCTGATTCTCCGCTTCAACCTGTTATGTAGTCTTAAGTCTTCGTTCACTGGGCCGGTGGAGCTCGGAAAAAAGCAGCCAGCAATCAGTAATGAGCAATCAGTAATCAGCAGTCGGCAAACGGCAATCAGCAGTCGGACATAGGTCTTTGGTCTTGGGCCTTTGGACCTTTGGACCTTTGGACAAACCAAAGTCACTTTCATACTCGAAGCCAAGAACAAAACCAAAAACCAAAGACCACCAAGGGCCTCAACAGCCGCTTCATTTTGAATTCATCCATCCAATCCGCAACGTCAATTAAGCGCGCCTGGCCGCCGATCGTCGGCGCCGTGTTGTGCGTGTTGCTGTACCTGGCAGCGAGCGTGTTCACCAACTCCTATTTCATGGGGGACACGTTCGACTACGCGCAAGCAATGGTGGCCCGGGCCGCAGGCAGAGATTATTTCTTTTGGGAGTTTGGGCACTTGCTTTGGAGGCCGTTGGGTTATGTCCTGTTTCGCATCTCCGGGCCGTTGCTTGGACGCTTTGTGGGACAAGATCAGCAAACGAGCGCCACACTCGTACTGATGGGCCTCAGCTGGATCGGCGGACTGGTCAGCGTTCTGTCGCTCTTTGGAATTGTAAATCGCGTCTGCCGCAGGAAGGTGCCTGTATTGTTGGGAGTCGCAGCGTTCATTGGCGCACAGGCTTTTCTGAACTACTTCCATACTGGAGCGCCGTACGTGCCCGGACTCGGGCTGGTGTTGCTCGCGATGTACCTGCTCGTGGTTCAGGGCGACAAAGACAAACCATCGATTCTGATTGCGGCGCTTGCCGGTGTGTCGTTAGCGGGAGCGGGCCTGTTTTGGCTTCCGTACGTGTTGGCGATTCCAGCCGCGTTATTAACGCCGCTGGTCCTGTTTGGCTTTAGCAAGCAGCGCCTCAAGTTGGCGCTTGTCGCAGTTGTTATGGGCGCGATTGTCGGCGGCGCCGCTTACTTCGCGATTATGTCGCATGCCGGCGTTCACAACGTGCAGGAGTTTCGAGCTTGGGTGCAAAAGACTTCACGCAACGAGGGGTCGTCAAATAGAGGTGTCACCAAGGCCATCTTTGGCTTTGCCCGATCATTCATAAACATGGGCAACGATGGAATGCTGTTCAAACGTTTTCTACTTCACGATCCTTTCAATCCAGTAACAGTTTGGGATCTGTTGCGGATGAGCCTCTGGAAACTGTTGGCCTTCTATTTGTTCATCGCATTTCTGCTTCTTAGTTTGCTCACTTCGATCAATGGCCGGCGCATGCTGGTGCTGTTTATAGTCAATGTTCTTCCTGTTATAGCTTTCGCCGTGTACTGGCAAGGTGGCGATCCTGAGCGGTACCTGCCGTTGTATCCCTTACTGTTCATCGCGCTGATGTGGTCGCTTGATAGTGAAGAAGTCAGAGGTCTGTTCAAGTTACCGCTGGTGCTTTTTATTATCGCGATGCTCGCCGTCAATTGCGTTATGCTGGCTCGCGTTCGGTTGCAGAGGGAGCAGGGACTTGTAGCCGTCCGTATAAACGAACTGGAGGGAAAGCTCAAGCCGAATAGCTGGATCTATACGGCTAATTGGCAGGATGATCTGGTGAATTTCAATCGAAGCTTTCCGCTAAACCCGGCGAATCGAAACAGGAATTTCACAATCGGAGCGCTTATCAGCCCTGGTGAGGCGGAGGTAGCTCACTGGCAACAGGTCTTTTCAACGCGAGCCCAGACAGTATGGGCAAACGGCGGCGACATTTGGATCTCCCGGCGACTTCTGTCGGAACGTCCTCGATCTGAGTGGAATTGGGTTGAAGGCGACGACCGCCGCGTCTCATGGTCAGATATGTATCGCTTTGCGTCGCGGCTCGAGCTCGGCGAATCCGTTGGCGGCGATGACGGCTTTGTTTTAGTTCCACCGAGCGATCAGAATAAGAGAGTCATGAGTGAAGGACAGTCATCAGCAATTAGTAATCAGCAATCAGCTATGAGTGGCGAGTTGAAAGACGTATTTGTGAATAATTGAACTAACACCACACGATCGACCAATCTTGACTGCCGATTGCCGATTGCCGATTGCCGATTGCCGATTACTGATTGCTGATTACTGACCACTTTTTATGAAACTTAGCATTTTCGGTTTAGGTTATGTTGGTTGCGTGTCGGCGGCGTGCTTTGCCAGGGAAGGACACGAAGTTATTGGCGTTGATGTGAATCCGACGAAAGTCGACATCGTAAATCGAGGCGACAGTCCCATCGTCGAAGCCGGCATGAGCGAGCTAATCAAATCGATGGTGACCGAGCGCCGGCTCCGAGCAACCACCGATACTCACGAGGCAATCATTAGCTCGGATGTTTCGCTCGTTTGTGTTGGTACTCCAAGCCACCCCAATGGCAGTCTGGATCTGACTTACGTTGAGCGTGTCTGTCAGGAAATAGGCGAGGTGTTGAAGGTCAAGGATGGCCGGCACGTCGTGGTGATCCGCAGCACGATGCTTCCGGGAACGATTGAAGGCGTTGTCAGCCCAGCTCTCGAACGAACGTCAGGCAAGCGCGCAGGCTCGGACTTTGCCGTCTGCATCAATCCCGAATTTCTGCGCGAAGGCTCATCTCTTAAGGATTTCTATGCGCCTCCATTTACATTGATTGGCGCCGATGACGAACAGGCGGCCAACCAGGTGCGAGGGCTTTATGCCAACATTGATGCGCCCGTGTTCGTCACCCCTGTGAAAACGGCGGAGATGGTCAAGTACGTCTGCAACTGCTTCCACGCGCTCAAGATTGGATTTGCGAATGAGGTAGGTAACATTTGTAAGTCGCTCGGAATTGATAGTCATCAGGTGATGGATGTTTTCTGCAAAGATACAAAACTGAATCTTTCGCCGTATTACCTGAAACCGGGCTTTGCGTTTGGCGGCTCGTGCCTTCCGAAGGATCTGCGGGCCATCAACTACAAAGCAAAGCAGCTCGACGTCGAAGTGCCGCTGCTTTCATCATTGTTGCCCAGCAATCGTCTGCAGATTGAGCGAGCCGTGGAGATGGTGCTCGCGACCGGAAAGAAGCGAATCGGTGTGCTTGGTTTCAGCTTCAAAGCGGGCACTGACGACCTGCGCGAATCGCCGATGGTAGCTTTGATTGAGACTCTGATCGGCAAGGGATTGCAGCTCGCAATTTATGATCGCGACGTTTCGCTGGCGCGCTTGTTTGGAGCAAACAAGGAATTCATTGAAAGTGGAATTCCACACATCTCACAACTGATGCGGTCGAGCGTGTCTGAGGTGGCTGCGAGCTCCGACGTGCTGATCATCGGCAACAAAGCTGAAGAGTTTCGACAAATAGAAGGCGGGCTGCGACCCGATCAGCTTGTGATTGATTTGGTGCGTTTGTTTGAAAAGACTTCAGGCGAGAACTACCAGGGAATCTGTTGGTAATAGCGGTTGCTTTGCTGCTTCGCGATTCGATTGTGGGTTTTGAAAGCAGTTTCACGCAGAGCGCAAAGAAGCAGAGTCGCAAAGGGCTGAAGCAAACTTGCTCAAGAAAAGAAAGCTAGTTGCCGTTCTTATCGCAGCTCTCATTCTTTGGTTAAGTGCCTGGATCGCTGCACGGATGCTCATGGTGAGCTCTTCACTGCCACACGCGGATGTGATTGTGATTATGTCAGGCTCGGCAGTTTTCAAGGAGAGGGGCCAACGCGCCGCCGAGCTTTACCACGAAGGGCGCGCCACGAAGATCGTTCTGACGAACGACAACCAGCAGAGCGGATGGTCGAGCGATGAACAGCGCAACATCCCTTATCAGGAGTTGGCTGCGCGTTATCTGCGGCGGGAGGGTGTGCCGGCTGCCGCAATCGAGATTTTGCCGGAGCCGGTTTCCGGCACTTACGAGGAATCACTATTACTGCGGCGTTTCGCCGAAGCCAGTGGGATTCATTCGATCCTGATTGTCACTTCAGCGTACCATTCGCGCCGCGCGCTCTGGACTCTGAAGCGCGTCTTTGCTTCGTCATCGATAGCGATTGGCCTGGAAACAGTTCCGCCCGGCCAACAAGCCCCGCGACCAGCAACCTGGTGGCTACACATTCGAGGCTGGCAAATGGTGCCGGGAGAGTACGCGAAAATGATTTACTACCTCTTGGCATATTGAGCGATGGCTATTACCGAAAAATTTGATCAAGCCGAAGCTGAGTCATTTGCAATGTCGCCTTCTGGTAGCGAAATGGTTTCGGTGGTCATTCCCTGCCTGAATGAAGAGCGGTTCATTGGCAAAGCCCTCGTTAACCTCGCCGATCAATACGACTCAGAGCTTTATGAGATCATCGTCGTTGATGGCCTCTCCAACGATCGAACTCGTGACGTCATTGCTGAATTCCGTCAGCGACGTCCGGACGTTACCGTTAGGTTGGTCGACAATCCCGCCCAGCGGATTCCTGCAGCGCTCAATCTCGGAGTGCAGGCAGCCCGAGGTGAAATCATCGCTCGGCTGGACGCTCACGCGGTGGCTTCGCCCGGCTATATTCGCCGTTCGGTGCAGGTGTTGCGACAGCCCGGGGTTGGCGTTGTTGGTATGCCATGCCAGGTGTGCGCCGGCGGTGAGTCTTTGACTGCGAAGGCGATTGCCATGGCGGCCTCGCATCGCTTCGGTATTGGCGATGCCAAGTATCGTCTTGGTCGAGGCACTGGCCAGGAAGAAGTTGACACGGTAGCGTTCGCTTGTTTTCGCAAGGACCTTTGGCGCGAGCTGGGAGGCTTTGATGAGCGACTCTCGGCGAACGAGGATTACGAGTTCAACTACCGAGTGCGGCTGCACGGCAAGATCGTTTTGCTGGACCAGATTGAGCATTGCGACTATTTTGCCCGCACCACACTGAAGGATCTGTCGAGGCAATATTGGCGCTATGGGCAGTGGAAAGCGCGGATGATTCTTCGCTATCCGAGCTCGATTAAGCTCCGCCAAATTGTGGCCCCGGTCTTTGCGGCTTCGATCCCGTTGCTGTTGATTGCGGGGATTTGGTTCCGTCCGGCCTGGTGGCTGTTGGCTGCCGAACTGATCGCGTATGTGCTAACGGGGCTGTTCTTTGCGGTCAAGCTAGCGCGCCGATCCGGACTGGGATTTGGGCTAGTGACCATGCTTCCCGTGGTTTTCTGCGTGATCCACCTTTCCTGGGGGACCGCCTTTCTGGTTGGCTTATTCAAGCGTCCAAAGCCATAAAACGGACGCGGAGAAGGGGAGACACGGGGGATCTATAAGGATGAAGTCGGAGGGATGAAGGATGAAAGACTGAGCCGAGCAACCGGACTTCGTTTCATCCTTTATCCTTCATCCTTCATCCTTTAGATTTCTCCGCTTCCCCGTTTCTCCGTGTCAGGTTAACGGGAGGTTGCGTACGGAACGCTCCTGGCATCTGGAATTTCTTTGCCATTCGGCCTTTCTGAGCTTAAGATTGCTTCACAAAACTTAACGCCCAGGGGTGCCGGCCGAGCTTCAGGATTTGCTTAACATGTCCGACAAGCCGAAAAAGCGAATTGGTATCTTTGTTATTGCCTATAACGCAGTCAACAAGCTTGACTGGACAATTGACCGCATTCCCGAAGAGGTTTGGGAAAAAGTTCAGGAGGTATTTCTCTTCGACGACTGCTCGACTGACAACACCTTCTACGCGGCAATTGGATACAAGCACGCCAAGCACCTCGACAAGCTTACTGTTCACCGCAACACGAAAAACTTGCGCTACGGCGGCAATCAGAAGGCTGGTTACCAGTACGCGATAGAGCGCGGCTTCGATATCGTCGTGATGCTGCATGCTGACGGGCAGTATGCGCCTGAAGTCCTGCCGCAGTTACTTGAACCGCTGGAGAATGACGAAGCCGACATGGTGTTCGGCTCGCGCATGGCAGCTGGTGGTGATCCGCTGGCGGGGGGAATGCCGTTCTATAAATACGTCGGGAACCGCATACTTACAGGACTCGAAAATACGATCGTTGGTATGAAGTTGTCAGAGTTTCACTCGGGTTACAGGCTCTACAGCTGTGAAGCTTTGAAGAAGGTGCCGTTCCTGCTCAACTCAAATGAATGGCACTTCGACACCAACATCCTGATACAGTTCCACGAAGCCGGCTTGCGCATCGTCGAGCGTCCCATCCCCACTTACTACGGTGATGAGATATGTTACGTAAACGGGATGGCCTACGCATTCAATTGCGTAAAAACAGCGTTACGCTATCGTCTGCACAAGGCCCGGTTGATTTACGAGGAAAAGTATCACGTGTCAGGAGATCAGTACGTTTACAAAAAGAGCGATCCCTACAGCAGTCACGCCCAAATCCTGCAGTGGATCGAAAAGGAACGGCCGGCCGAAGTGCTGGAGATAGGAACTGCGACTGGATACCTGAGTTCAGAAATGGTCAGGCTTGGTTGCAGCGTCACCGGAATTGAACAGGATCCGGAAATGGCGGCGATTGCGCGGCAGCACTGTCGTGAACTGATCGTCGGTGATGTCGAGAAGGTCGATTTCTCCGGTCTGGGCCAGTACGATGCGATCGTCTTTGGAGATGTCCTCGAGCATCTGAAGAACCCGCGCGAGATCCTCAAGCGCGTACATACATTACTGAAGCCGGGTGGCAAGGTGCTGATGTCGCTGCCGAACGTAGCCAATATCTGGGTACGTCTCAATTTGCTGTTTGGTCGATTCAACTACAGCCGCGTTGGAATACTGGACGAGACACACCTGCGGTTTTTTACTCTGCAAACGATGAAGCAGCTGGCAGCCGATTCGGGACTCGATGTCGTTAGCGTTAATGCGACGCCGATACCTTTACCAGTGATGTTGCCGTCGACCAGCCGCGGTCACTCTTTAAGTTTTCTTCATTTCCTCAACTGGTGTCTCACCAAAATGAGAAGTACTTTGTTCGGCTACCAGTTCATTCTTGTCTGCCGGCCCAAGGCCTAAGCCCTCGTCATTTCTTCTGCTTATTCATGGGAACGCTCCAAACTGTATCCAATGAATTGATAAGTCATTATCAATTCATGGTTATCGAGGGATTGCTGGTGTTGGCAGCTGTCCTGGTGTCATTGGCAGCGCCACGTTTGGGGGATCGCTGGTGGAGGAGAATAGAGTCACGTTTCAACAGTTTTGCGCGGCGACGTTTGTTGTCGGTCATCTTCGTGTTCGCGCTGGTTTTGGTCGGTCGCCTGGCAATCTTACCGGCAGTACCTATACCGCTCCCGGGAGCGCACGACGAATTTTCCTACTTGCTCGCCGCGGACACCTTTGCATCCGGCCGGCTGACAAACCCGACACATCCCTTGTGGGTGCACTTCGAGAGTTTTCATATCCTGCAGCAGCCAACTTACATGTCGATGTATCCGATTGCCTCGAGCCTGATGATGACGCTTGGAAAGTTGGTTTTCGGGCATCCGTGGTGGGGAGTCTGGCTGAGTGCAGGGCTCTTTTGCGCAGCGTTGTGCTGGATGCTGCAGGGCTGGTTGCCGCCACAATGGGCTTTGCTCGGCGGATTGATAGCAGTGATTCGCATCGGACTATTTAGCTACTGGATGAATAGTTATATGGGCGGCGCGATGGCTGGGCTTGGTGGGGCCTTAGTGCTCGGAGCGTTGCCTCGCATCATGCGGCGTCAACGAGTTCGTGATGCCGTCGTCATGGCAGTGGGGATCATTTTTCTCGCGAACACACGGCCTAATGAAGGCTTCTTTACAGCAGCTGGAGCTATGTTGGTTCTGCTCGTTTGGTTAATCAGAGTTCGGCCGTCGTGGCGCCGCTTAGCAACGAACATCATCCTGCCACTAGGCTTGATGCTTGGCTTAATGTGCGTTGCGATGGGCTATTACTTCGCCCGAGTCACAGGTAGCCCGCTTCACATGCCTTATCAGGTACAACGGAATACTTACGCTACCGCCCCGGTTTTCCTGGGCAGCACGCCCGGTCCCGAACCACATTACAACCACGCTGTAATGCGCGATTTTTATATAAACTGGGAACAAGCGTTGTTCGAAAAAACAATGTCAGTGAAAGGCGCACTAGTTCGCACGGTGGGCAAGTTTGTCACCTTGTGGATGTTTTATTTTGGACCGGTGCTGACGCTGCCGCTGCTGATGCTACATCGGGTGCTGCGAGATAAGCGTCTGCGCTGGTTGTGGCTGGCGGGGGCAGTAGCTGCCCTGGGCTTTCTACTTCCAGCGTGGTTTAACTCACATTACGCTGCGCCGATGACCGGGATTTTCTACGCCGCGACGTTGCAGGGGCTCAGACACCTGCGTTGGTGCCGATGCGGCGGTAGGTCATCGGGATTAATGCTCGCCCGAACACTGCCGTTGATCGTTCTGTTAATGGTACCGGTGAGACTGTTCGCAAGTCCGCTGGGCATTGATTTGAAGACTGAGTGGCGGCAAACATGGGTTTATTCGACGCCCGGGCTCTCTCGCCGTGCGGAAATGTTAAAGAGTTTGTCAGAATTGCCCGGCAAGCAACTGGTTATTGTTCGTTATAAACCAGGCCACGACGTTCACACTGAATGGGTTTACAACGAGGCAAACATAGATGCATCCAAAGTCGTGTGGGCTCGTGAAATGGATCCGGTACACAATCAGGAATTGATCGATTATTTCAAGGACCGGACTATCTGGTTATTGGAAGCCGACGAGACGCCGCCACGACTCTCTCCCTATCAAGCGATCACGAAGAGTAAATGAGGGTTATCAGCACGACCGTGCACGAACAGCGACCATTCGCGACAACGAACCGAAGTTGGCTACAGGTTGGTCTGGTGCTTTGCGGTTTGGTCGCATTGTGTCTGTTTGTTGGCCTCGGCTGGAAGGGGAGAGCTTTACTCATGCAGGATCGCCTTCGAACAGTATCGCGCTCTGACAAGGTGATTCGAGTTTCTGCAGGTGGAGATCTCCAGCAAGCCCTGACCCAGGCACAATGCGGCGACACCATAGTTCTTGACGCGGGCGCTACATTTCAGACCGCATCCGATGAAGGGTTTGTCTTCCCGGCGAAGCGTGGCGGCGTCTGCAACGGAACCGCTTCAGACACGATCACCGTAAGGACGTCGAATCTCAACGCCCTTCCCAGCACCGGTCAGCGTGTAGGCATCGCCGATGCTCGAAACATGCCGAAGCTGGTGACTCCAGGTCCAAATCCCGCGCTCAGCTTTGGAGCCAACAGCCGTTTTTGGAAGCTGGTTGGAATTGAAGTAACCACTACCACTGCACCCCAATACACTTCGTTCCTCGTGTATCTGGGAACCAATCTGCGACGAGCTGAATTGCCCTCCGACATTACCCTGGATCGTTGTTACATTCATAGCCAGGAAGACGGTACCAATAATGCGCATGCGTCATCGCGTGGTGGTGTCGATGTCGAAGCGGTGCGCGTCACGTTTAGCGGCTGTCGCATAGCATTTCCAGGAGGCTACGCTGGACCATCAAAGAATACCGATGCAACCTATGCGATTCTCACTGTAGCAGGACCGGGACCGCTTACCATCGACAACTGCTTTCTGAATTCATGGTTCGCGAGCTTCTTCATGGGCGGGGGAGGCTTGTTCACGGACAACATTGCTACTGTGGGACCAGGCGCGACTACGTCGCAGGCGACACTAAGTAATACAGCGAATCTAAAAGTCGGAGACTTGATCGCATTTGCCAACGGTCAGGCCCAGTCACCCTACACCGGTCTCTACTTTGAAGTTGCCAAGGTAACAAAACTGAACGGAAACGTAGTGTCTTATATGCCGTGGGGATCGAAAACCGGTCCGGGCTTGCCATTGAGTAGACCTCCAGTTTCTCCCGGAGAAGCCCGCTGGAACGGTGTTAATCCCGGTGGCGTCAGAATCACTCATTCGACTTTTTGGATCAATCCGGTAATCGCGAAACAGATCAGGGAGGAACTCAATCTACTACCCAAAGGAGCATTTGAGATCAAATCCGCTGACGGGCTTTTTCTCGAAGGAAATGTCTTTAGCGGTTGGCCGGCGCCGCTGGCGTTGACTCTGCGCAACCAGACTGGGCCACATGGGGCTCCATCTCCGTGGTCGACCATCCGAAACTTTGTTTTTAGAAATAACCTTTACCAGCCGGATCCGCCATATGGCGCACAGTTATTTACAATCCTGCTTGAAGATAGTATCGGCACCAGCGTTACTGGCGGTGGTCTCTTGATCGAAAACAATTTATTCGCAAGCGGAGGCTGGGTGGCCGACCTTTATGGAGGTGCGGATGTGGTTTTTAGGCACAACACCTTCATCAACAATGTGGGCT
>Ga0126384_10001947_pt1 | contig 12419 bp, 8 predicted proteins | sample PanSoiMetPlot_36_FD_92543 | JGI IMG/M metagenome (GOLD analysis project Ga0126384, IMG submission 92543) | Tropical forest soil microbial communities from Panama - MetaG Plot_36 | ecosystem: Environmental > Terrestrial > Soil > Tropical forest > Bulk soil | place: Panama | collected 2016-02-17 | reverse complement strand
TTTTTTGCTTTTGCAGTATCAATCTCGGTTGTGTACGCTGAAATAGATGTGTGGTAGATTCGCAAGAAAGAGATCGGCCTCGATAATGGCCAAGGATTTCGGTGTTCAGGAGATCACCGACGAGCTCGAGCCAAGCTTCAATATCGCGCCCACACACGACGTTGCGGTCGTCGTTAATAAGGGAAGCAAGCAACTCGTAGGGATGCGCTGGGGCCTTGTACCCTATTGGGCAACCGACCCGACGATCGGCGCGAGGCTCATCAATGCGCGGGCGGAGACATTAACTTCGAAGCATGCCTTTAAAGAAGCGTTCAAAAGACGCAGGTGTCTGGTTCTCGCCGATGGTTTTTTCGAATGGCAAACAGAGGGCACGATCAAGATACCTTTATTCATTTATTTGAAGTCGGGTATGTCATTCGGTTTCGCGGGGCTTTATGAAACCTGGTCTCCTCCGCTTGGGGAAAAACTCATCACGTGCACGATCATCACGACCGGACCAAATGAACTCGTTCGGCCGGTTCACGACCGAATGCCGGTGATACTACCGAAAGGCGTCGAAGACCTATGGCTTGATCCGACAATTGAGGACCACACTCGTTTGTTGGATTTGCTTCAGCCTTACCCCGACGAAGAAATGGCTGCCCACACCGTTTCAAAGCTGGTGAACTCGGTAAAAAATGATTCCCCGGAATGTATTGAACCTGTGGCGGTCATGGGTCAACCAACACTCTTCTAAAATTCCCAAATACCCTCCTCTGATGTGATTGGGAAATTCATTATTAGGAACTTCTAAGTAACCCCCGGCTGAATTGCTCCGTCTCCCATTATTAGAGGCGAGAGATACGATGACTTCTTTGTTGGAGCGTCTGTGCTTGCTTTTGCGAATTTCGCGTCCTGCCGCGAGGCCAGCTGCCGAGAAAAATGTAAGTCGCAATGGCTTAGATTGCGCTCGATGGAAAGACCTTCTCGGAACGAACAGGTCGGGTCAAACCACGAATAGACTTGCCAGGCTGACCTACCTCGTTATTCAAATAGCTTTGTTTGCTTTCCAGGCAGGACCTTCGGTCTGCGCTCAACAAAAAGCGCCTCAATTCGAGCTAATTAATCCAGCGCTCGCGTCGATCGGCAATACTGTGACGGTTGGTGATTTTGACGGAGACCGGCGTATCGACCACGCCGAGTTTCATCAGGCAGGTAACCATCGATGCATTCGCGTTCGATTTGGAAACGATCGCGAGACTCATCTTTCCTTTACCGGTACTTTTGCGCCTGGGACGTTGCTGTCTACAGATGTCAATAACGATCATAAGCCAGATCTACTCTGGATTTTCCATTACAAATTATTGCCAGCGGTAGTCTGGATTGGCGACGGACTCGGCCATTTTGCAAGTTCGGCCAGCAACGAGGATTTGCGTGCGTTGATCTTCGGTTACCCCGACGCAAAGGTAGTTGCGGCCAATTCCAAAGATTCCCAGCTTTGTCTCACAAACAGTCCGATCTGTTCAGATCATTTATGCACGGCGAATCTGAGTGAGGTCCACGATCTCATTGTGAGCATCGGAAGCAATCGTCGCCGCGATCTGGGTGTCTATCTTTCCTACCTGCGAGAACGGGGACCTCCGGCTCTCACCTGCTAGTTCTCACAATCACAGATTAAGCCCGGCTGAGCGCGCCTGAGTTTGTCGTAGCGCCTCGGGATTCGCTGGGTCAGGCTCGAAACTGAAATTGGTTCAACATCGGTCACGCACGAAAGCCAATTTCAGATTTCAGGCCCGACCCCCGGATTTCGAGTGTGCTGGTTAGGAAACTGCGAATACGTCGGGAACGAAATCGAATTTTTCACCTGTGCGTCGACCCTTATGAACGCGGAGAGAGGAGATACGATTATGAAAGTTGGTTATAAAAGACACCGTGCCTTTGTATGTTTGATCCTCCTGTGGATTGGGTCCAGTTCAATCGTGGCTACCCCCTCCTGCCTCGCAAGCACCGGGCAGGACTCTAACGATCGTGTAATTGAACTGAAAGACTTTGATAAATTCCTCGAAGACCATCCGGCAATTTTGCCTGACCTTAAGCGGGATCCTTCGCTCATTACAAATCCCGAATATCTCGAACAACATCCAGATCTGAAAACTTTTTTGGCAGCTCATCGGCAGCTACAGGCGTCATTCATATCGGCATTAGCAGATCGGCACTGTAACAAACCGGCTCCCGAAATCTACGATAAGGTTTCACCAGCAGTAGTATTCATCTACGCAACCTCAATCAATCCCTATCAAATTGCGAATCGCGTCGAACATGTCGTCGGATCGGGTTTCATATTTGATTCTTCGGGATTGATTCTCACTAACTCACACGTTGCATTCGGCAGGCAATCAATTGTAGTGACGCTTGACGATGGTACAAACGTTCCAGCACAGCTGGTAGGCGCCGATCCCATTTTCGACCTGGCAGTGTTGCGTATCGCCAAGCCGGCGCAGGGCACTCTGCCCGTTGCGACGCTCGGAGACTCGAATCGGTTGCGAGTGGGTGAGGACGCACTCGCAATCGGAAATCCACTTGGCCTTGAACAAACTCTAACGCGTGGAAGCGTCTCAGCAATCAATCGCGTCCTGCCGCCAACATTCTTTGCGTTCCAGGAACCCCTGATTCAGATCGACACCCCCATCAATCCCGGCAATTCCGGCGGACCACTGCTCAACTCCTGCGGTGAAGTGGTTGGGATTACCACAGCTGTCGTTCCGGATGCGCAGAGTATCGGATTCGCAATTCCGATCAATCTGGCGAAAGCAGCGATACCTGTATTGAAGTCGCAGGGGCGAATCGTGCGTCCATGGCTGGGCTTCCATGGGCAGTTCATCGACAACACGTTACGTGGGCTACTCAGAATTCCATTAGCCCGTGGGTTTCTTGTTGAAGTGGTAGAACCGGGCAGCCCGGCCCAACAAGCAAACCTCCAGGGGGGCGAGCTCGAGCTTAACATCTCTGGCCGCGACTTTCTCGTTGGCGGCGACATCATCACAAGAATCAACGGGACCCATCTGACCTCCGCCGACAAAGTTGTCGAAGCCCTGAAGACAGTCCAGGTAGGCTCAAACGTAAATATGACTGTCTTCCGTCAAGGCAAGTACGTCAACGTAGCATATACGTTGCCCGAACGCCCGTTGCTACCTGGGGACTTGCCCGAGGAAGGTGCAGCAGCACTTATCACCGGACAGGGCCTGAGAAGGAAGTTACCGGTGTTTTTGCAGGATAAATCGCGCAGATGAGGAAACGAATAAATTCGTTACTACGTGGCAGGCAGTGATGAACGAATAAGCTCGTTACTACGTGGCGGGAGGATGAAAAGAATGAATCGTCATTACGTGCCCAAGTACTTTGGCCGCAGTTATGGAACGATAGGTTGATTACTAGTGGCCCGAAACACGTGGCGGAGTAAGCGATCGACTATCGCACCCACGCTTGATGTCGTCGGAGGCGAGCTCCGCGCCTCGACTTACTTCCGACAAACTTCAGTTTGTCAAAGAACAGAATTGGAGAGAAGCAATGAAGAAGAACTTTTTGATAGCAATGATGTCATTTGTTTTATCGATCTCCGGACTGGCGACTGCGCGCGCTCAAGTTGTCGACACGGTTGAAGCCGATATTCCATTCGGCTTCACGGTAAATGACAACACGCTACCTGCTGGCGAATATTCGATCAGGCGCGTCAGCCCTGAGAACCCCGGCGTAATGGTGATTAGCAGCAAGGAGGGACATCAAAATGCGCTCTTCGTCGTGAACAGCGCTCAAGCAAAGACGGAGCCGCACAAAACCGAGTTGATCTTCGATAGAGTGGGTGATCAGTACTTTCTTTCCGAGATATTCGAGTCGTGGGACGTCAATGGTGTTCAACTACCTAAGCCTCGAGGTGAGCGGAAGTTGGAGAAAAATGGGGCTACCGTGCAGCTGAACTCGGTGATCGTTCCGGGCCGGATGTGAACTGGACGGCCAGCTCTCGCGCGCCCTTACCGTATCAGCGCGATCTAAAATCGAGTATTAGTAAGATTAACTGCTGTGTCTCGCAGCAATTCGGCGCTAAGAGATAAAGAGTTGAAACCGTATGTTGTCAGGACGGTATAAGACATTAGGACGTGGACCTCCGGACCCCTTTGGTGGGTCTGACATTTGCTCTCAAGCGGTACTGGTATTACCCATGAACGCCAATCCGTCAACTGAACTCATTGAAAACAACTACGACGACGCGCCACAACAGCCGTCCTCAGAAGCATCGGAGAATGCGGCCCCATCTATCAAAAGATCTAAGAAATGGCTCTGGCTGCTCGCTGTTGCTTTGCTTTTGGGCGTTGTCTACGTGACTGTACGCTGGCAAACGCACTCGACCGCTGCGAGCAAGCGCGAGACTGGACCACCTCCCGGCGTACCCGTTGCAATCGCGTCCGCACGTAAGGGCGAAATGCCCATTTATCTAACCGGGCTCGGTACAGTAACGCCAACCAACACGGTTACCGTTCGCAGCAGGATCGACGGTCAACTCCAGAAGGTAAATTTCCAGGAGGGTCAGTTCGTAAAACAGGGTGACCTCCTGGCCGAGATTGATCCGCGGACTTTTCAATTACAGCTGGAGCAGGCTCAAGGACAACTCGCTCGTGATCAAGCTCAACTCGGAAATGCCAGGGTAGACCTTCAAAGATATAAAACGCTTTCGGCTGACGGTGTTATTACTCAGCAACAATACGACACACAGGCTGCCAGCGTGCGGCAGTTCGAAGGAGTGATCACTGCGGATCAAGCGCAGATCGACAACGCAAAACTGCAAATCTCTTATTGCCGTATAACCGCTCCGTTGAGCGGGCGAATAGGGCTGCGTTTAGTCGACGTCGGAAATATGATTCACGCGACCGACCCAAACGGCCTGGTCGTAATCACCCAAGTCCAGCCAATCGCGGTGCTGTTCACAATTCCAGAAGATAATCTGAGCGAAGTGCTTAAACGAGTCAGGGCAGGCGAGCATCTCGCAGTCGAGGCCTATGATCGCAGCGGGCAAAATAAGATTACTGATGGGCGCGTCCTTACTGTCGACAATCTGATAGACCAGAACACCGGAACCACGCGGCTAAAAGCCCTCTTCGACAACAAGGACAACATGCTGTATCCGAATCAGTTCGTAAACATAAGACTCCTGGTTGAAACAAAGCAAAACAAGATCATCATCCCCGCCGTCGCGATACAGCGTGGCCCGCAAGGCATGTTCGTCTACGTTGTATCCAAGGACGAAACGGTTGATGTAAGGCCGGTGCAGGTTGGCACGATCGAAGGAGTTAATGCCTCAATCGAACAAGGCTTGTCCGAGGGCGAGCAGGTAGTGACCGATGGTGTGGACAAACTACGCGCCGGCAGTAAGGTTCAGGTGCGTTCCGGTTCAGGGCCGGCCGAATGAGTCCTTCCCGAACATTCATCCTTCGGCCAGTTGCAACTTCGCTGCTGATGGCAGCGATTTTGCTGTCAGGCTTTGTGGCGTATCGGATGCTGGCTGTTTCCGCGCTCCCGCAGGTCGACTATCCGACGATTCAAATCCTGACGTTCTATCCCGGCGCCAGTCCGGATGTCATCGCTTCTTCGGTCACCGCGCCCCTGGAGCGCCAGTTCGGCCAGATGCCCGGATTGAATCAGATGACCTCGTCCAGTTCATTCGGGTCATCGCTGATCACGCTGCAATTCACGCTTGATCTCAGCCTCGATGTAGCAGAACAAGAGGTCCAGGCCGCTATCAATGCAGCGGGCACGTTTTTGCCGCGCGATTTGCCCAGCCCGCCAATCTACAGCAAGACCAATCCCGCAGATGCACCAATACTGACGCTTGGGCTTACATCGGATACTCTGCCGCTCCCAAAGGTTCAGGATCTGGCGGATACAAGGCTGGCTCAGAAAATTTCGCAGCTTCCTGGCGTGGGATTAGTCACAATCAGCGGCGGCCAAAAACCGGCAGTGCGGATCCAGGTAAATCCAACAACATTGGCTGCTTACGGTTTGAGTTTAGAAGATGTGCGCGCGGCGATTTCGAACGCTAACGTAAATCAAGCCAAAGGCAACTTCGACGGGCCGAAACAAGCCTACACCATCGCCGCAAACGATCAACTGTTGTCCAGTGACAACTATCGTTCGCTGATCATTGCGTATCGAAATGGAGGACCCGTAAGGCTGTCCGATGTTGCAGCAGTGATCGATGACGTAGAGAACGTCAAGCAGGCAGCCTGGATCAATGATAGTCCGGCAGTACTACTGAACATTCAGCGACAGCCCGGCGCAAACATCATCAGCGTAGTGGATCGTATCAAGGCTCTTCTTCCCCAGCTCAGGGCATCGCTTCCAGGCTCCATTGATGTAAAGGTGATTACCGATCGGACCACAACTATTCGAGCGTCGGTTGAAGACGTCCAATTCTCGTTGATGCTAACCGTGGCGCTCGTCGTGATGGTGATCTTCCTTTTCCTCCGAACCCTCTCCGCGACAATTATTCCCAGCGTCGCGGTTCCACTTTCGCTCGTAGGTACTTTCGGAGTGATGTACCTGCTGGGATACAGCTTGAATAACCTGACCTTGATGGCATTGACCATTTCGACGGGATTCGTAGTTGATGATGCTATCGTGATGATTGAAAACATCGCACGATATATCGAAGAAGGAGAATCTCCTCTTCAAGCTGCGTTGAAAGGATCGGAACAAATTGGTTTTACAATCATTTCGCTGACTGTGTCGCTCATCGCGGTTCTGATCCCGCTGTTGTTCATGGGCGATATTGTCGGACGCCTGTTCCGTGAATTTGCGATTACACTGAGTGTCACTATCCTGGTATCCGCCATTGTGTCACTAACACTGACCCCAATGATGTGCGCGAAGCTGTTGAAGCACAAGCCGCCGGAGCAGCAAGGAAAGTTCTACAAATGGTCTGAACAGGTTTTTGATCGTGTCATCGCCCGCTATGGATCGACGTTGCAATGGGTTTTGCGACATCAATACGCAACGCTTGCGGTCGCCCTAGCCACGCTTGTCATAACTATTCTGTTATACATCATCGCCCCTAAGGGCTTCTTCCCGGTCCAGGATACCGGAATGATAATCGGCATTTCGGAAGCGCCGCAGACAATATCGTTCGCTGGGCTTGCTGACCGGCAGCAACAGCTGGCTCGGGTTATACTCAAGGACCCAGCCGTTCAAAGCCTCTCATCATTTATCGGAGTTGACGGAACCAACACAACTGTCAACAGCGGTCGAATTCAAATCAACTTGAAGCCGCTGGCTGAAAGGAAGATAAGCGCCAGCGAGGCAATCCGGCGTCTTCAGCCTGCTCTAGCCGGGGTCGAAGGGATCACTCTGTTCATGCAACCGGTCCAGGATCTGAGTGTCGAAGACCGGGTCAGTCGTACGCAGTTCCAGTACAGCCTCGAGGATGCCAATGCGGAAGAGTTGAACTTCTGGGCGCCGCAACTGGTCCAGAAGCTTCAGGCGCTTCCTCAGCTTCGCGACTGCGCAAGCGATCAGCAAAATGGCGGTCTGCAAGCTGCCCTGATTATTGATCGAAATACGGCCTCTCGGCTTGGTATCACGTCACAAACAATCGATGACACGCTATACGACGCGTTCGGCCAACGACAGGTATCCACAATATTCACTCAACTCAATCAATACCACGTTGTAATGGAAGTAACACCAAACCTTCAACTCGATCCGGGTTCGCTCAACAATATTTACGTAAAATCCGCAATCGGTCCTCAGCCTTCCGGGACCAGCGCACAGCCAGCACCGACTAACCCCACATCCTCGGTTAATTCCCAGGCAACGACTAACCCGCAGCCCGCGATTAATTCACCGGGAACGGCTACTCCACAGCCCTCGACAAACACGCCGGGACCCACCAATGGACAGGTCCCGCTAAGCGCTTTCTCGCACTTCGAAACGCGCCAGACTCCGCTGGCAATCAATCATCAGGGCCAGTTTCCGGTCGTAACACTTTCTTTCAACCTTGCCCCCGGATATGCGCTCGGTGACGCGGTCTCGGCGATCGAAGAAGCAAAAAAAGAGATCGGAATGCCAGTCTCCATCCAGGCGAGTTTTCAGGGAACGGCGCAGGCGTTTCGTGCATCGCTCACGAACGAACCGCTTTTGATTCTCGCGGCGATTATCACGGTGTATATCGTGCTGGGGGTCCTTTACGAGAGCTACATTCATCCGGTGACAATTCTGTCGACGTTGCCATCGGCCGGTGTCGGGGCAATCCTCGCTTTACTGTTGTGCCGCACGGAGCTCGATGTCATCGCGTTGATCGGAATCATTCTGCTGATCGGAATCGTGAAAAAGAACGCAATTATGATGATCGACTTTGCGCTGGAGGCAGAGCGCGAGGAAGGAAAGAATCCGAGGGACGCGATCTACGAAGCCTCACTGTTGCGGTTTAGGCCGATAATGATGACAACTTTGGCCGCGTTACTCGGCGGATTGCCTCTGGCGTTGGGATCAGGAGTCGGCTCCGAGCTGAGGAGACCGCTTGGGATCACGATCGTCGGGGGACTTTTGTTAAGCCAGTTGCTTACGCTGTATACAACGCCCGTGATTTATCTTGCGTTCGACCGGCTCGCGAGGCGATTCAAGCGTTCACCAAAACTATCTCCGGTACGAAACCGAGCTGATATGCAGACAGCTGACTAGAATGAACATCTCCCGACCCTTTATAAACCGTCCTGTTGGCACTTCGCTGCTGACGATCGCTCTAGCGCTGTCAGGTATCATCGCGTTCACGCTGCTGCCGGTCTCGCCACTGCCGCAAGTAGATTTTCCTACGATATCGGTTCAGTCCAATCTGCCGGGCGCGAGCCCAGAGACAATGGCATCTTCCGTTGCGACTCCTCTTGAGCGACAGTTTGGGCGAATAGCCGGCGTCACTCAGATGACCTCGACCAATTATCTTGGGTCAACAAACATCACACTTCAATTCGATCTGAACCGTGACATAAACGGCGCCGCTAGAGACGTTCAGGGCGCAATAAATGCCGCCCGCGGACAACTGCCGGCGAACCTGCCAAACAATCCGACCTATCGAAAGGTCAACCCCTCCGATGCGCCAATATTGCTTATGTCGTTGACGTCGGATGCCATCGAGATCAGCAGGTTATACGACATTGCGTCTTCTGTCCTTCAGCAAAAGATTGCGCAGGTCAAGGGAGTTGGTCAGGTTGTTGTAGGCGGCAGTTCCCTGCCGGCAGTACGCGTTGAGCTGAATCCATCGGCGGTCAACAAGTATGGAATTGGCTGGGATCAACTTCGAACGGTGCTTAATACTGCGAATGCAAATACTCCGAAAGGAAGATTGGAAAACAAGACCACCGCGTGGGAAATCCACTCGACCGACCAGCTGCTGACTGCGGCCGAGTATCAGCCGCTTATAGTCACCTATCGGAACGGAGCTCCTCTGCGGCTTTCGGACGTCGCCGATGTCCAGGATTCAGTCGAGGATCTTCGCGGTGGCGGTTTGGCTAACGGCAAACGAGCCGTTTTGATCATAGTCTTCCGCCAACCCGGCGCTAACATCATAGACACAGTCGATCGCGTGCGAGCGCTGATTCCTCAATTGCGAGCGTCAATTTCACCGGCAATTAGCCTGGATGTCATCAACGACCGCACAACTACGATTCGCGCCTCGGTTCGCGATGTCGAAATAACACTGATGATCTCGATCGCTCTTGTTATTGTCGTCGTGTTTGTTTTCCTTCGGAGCGTCTGGGCGACGATCATTCCCAGCGTATCGGTTCCTTTATCGCTTCTCGGGACTTTTGGCGGCATGTATCTGCTAGGTTACAGCGTGGACAATCTCTCGCTGATGGCCCTCACAGTCTCGACCGGGTTTGTGGTGGACGACGCAATCGTGGTTATCGAAAACATAACCAGGTATCTCGAACAGGGGCTGAAACCGTTTCAGGCCGCGCTCCGAGGTGCAAAGCAGATCGGGTTCACAGTACTGTCGATGAGTACATCGCTTGTTGCGGTATTCATTCCGATTCTGCTTATGGGCGGGATTGTCGGCCGCCTGTTTCGCGAATTTGCAGTAACGCTCTCATTGGCGATCGCCATATCTCTAATCGTTTCTCTGACGACGACGCCGATGATGTGCGCCAAATTTCTACGATCGTATGCTGAGCGCGAACGTGGCAGTCTTTATCGAACCAGTGAGCGAATGTTCAACGCAGTTGTGCGTGGTTATGGTTCCGCATTGAACTGGGTCCTCGCCCATCCAGCGCTCATGCTTGTCATAACGCTGCTGACTGTCGGTGTAAACATCTATCTTTACGTGGTTGTGCCGAAAGGCTTCTTTCCGGATCAGGACACTGGTCGATTGACAGGTCAGATACAGGCTGCGCAGGACATCTCTTTTCAGGCGATGCGCCAAAAGCTCACGGATTCAGTCAACATAATCATGTCCGATCCGGCGGTGGACACTGTCGGTGCGTTTACTGGTGGTTCCGGCTCCACCACAAACACCGGACGAATGTTTATCGCACTCAAGCCGTTAGATGAGAGAAAAGTTAGCGCTACCGAAGTGATTAATCGTCTTCGCAAAAAACTTGCAGGCGAAGTTGGAGCGACCACATTCTTACGACCAGTTCAGGACATCAATGTAGGCGGGAGAGTCGCTAATGCAATCTACCAGTTCACGCTTCAAGGCGATAATCTCGATGAACTCGCTAAGTGGTCACCGCGGCTACTGGAGCGAATGCGCGCCATCCCGCTACTCACCGACGTAAATATTGATCGCCAGGATCAAGGCTTGGAGGCGTCGCTGACCATTGACCGCGACACCGCGGCTCGTCTTGGTATAAGCACGCGGCTGATCGATGAGACGCTTTATGATGCATTCGGACAACGCCCGGTTTCAACAATGTATCGACAGCTGAATCAATACCACGTCGTTATGGAAGTCGCTCCGCAATACTGGCAAAGTCCTGATACCTTGAAAGACATTTACGTCAGGTCGTCAAACGGCACGGAGGTTCCGTTGAGCGCCTTTACGAAGTTCGAGCGCTCGACAACGACTTTGGCGGTGAACCATCAAGGACAGTTTCCCGCAGTTACCATTTCATTCAATTTGGCGCCTGGGGTGTCACTCGGAGATGCAGTTGAACAAATTGACGCAGCGAAGCGAGAGATCGGACTTCCATCAACGATTCAGGCTGGGTTCCAGGGGACCGCTCAGGCATTTCAGCAATCACTGGCCAACACCCCGATTCTCGTATTAGCAGCACTCGCCACCGTTTATATCGTGCTCGGTGTGCTTTACGAGAGCTTCGTACATCCGTTGACCATTTTGTCGACTCTTCCTTCCGCGGGCGTCGGAGCCATTCTGGCCTTATTGCTTTGCCGTACCGAGCTAACGGTAATCGCGTTGATCGGTATTATTTTATTGATCGGGATCGTGAAGAAGAACGCGATAATGATGATCGATTTTGCTCTGGAAGCCGAGCGCTCGGAAGGCAAGACTCCCCGAGATGCGATCTATGAAGCATGCCTGCTACGTTTTCGTCCGATTATGATGACTACGATGGCGGCCCTGCTGGGCGGCCTTCCGTTGGCATTGGGTGCCGGAACCGGATCTGAATTGCGGCGGCCGCTGGGTATCGCAATTGTAGGTGGTTTGCTGGTGAGCCAGATGCTCACGCTGTTCACAACGCCGGTTATCTACCTGTACCTGGACCGGCTGCGTTTATGGTTTAAGCCCGCCAGCAAACGTCGTCAGGCGCGACGGGTCGTGCAAGAGCTGATCGACTCGGAAAGCTAATAATGAGGCCTGTGTTAGGTCGAAACTGAAACTCCATCGGCTAAAGCCCGATGGTATCTTAAGGAAGTGCTAACGAAGAAATATACAAACTTCTCGAGTCACATTTGCCACTCAGCCGGAAAGTCTTTGCTTTCGCCCGGAGGAATGATTACCGAATCCCCAAAGGAGTTGCCGAATCTCTCGATCACCATTCCATCCTCGCCCATCAGCTCAACTTCATACTCGGATATTTCGGTCTCGCGCTTTGTATGATTTGTAAAACCACAAAAGATCCAAAGCCGCTGATTCGGCCTGAATTCAAAAACGCCTCCTGAGTCCCATTCTCTTGTCCAGACAACTTGTCCGTCGGGATCCATTAGCACAAGGCTGTAACCTGCAATCTTCAAGGCATGGTTTGACGCTGGCTTCAATTCCGGCTCGACTTCGGGGGTGGGTTGCGTGGACCGAGACTTCAGTTTGGATGTCGCCGCCCGAAAAATACTCTTTACCGGTTCGAGACGTTGAAGCCAGTTATTCGAAGGTGGTTGTTCAGAGTCCTTCATACTTACGTCGCACCTTTACTCTTACGCAACTCTTCATTTCCTTCAAGGGG
>Ga0126384_10001946_pt1 | contig 12420 bp, 7 predicted proteins | sample PanSoiMetPlot_36_FD_92543 | JGI IMG/M metagenome (GOLD analysis project Ga0126384, IMG submission 92543) | Tropical forest soil microbial communities from Panama - MetaG Plot_36 | ecosystem: Environmental > Terrestrial > Soil > Tropical forest > Bulk soil | place: Panama | collected 2016-02-17 | reverse complement strand
GGCCCCGACCACCACCACCCGTTTTGAGTGGACCGCGACCGCCGGCCGCCAGTCGGCCTCGCCGGCGGCACCGAGTTGAGGATTGTGGATCTCGGCCAGCGGCTTGCCGAGATGAATTTCGCCCCAGGCGAAATTATCGTAGCTCGATGGGCGAATGTCACCGACGCGACCGGCACGCGCCTTGTTGGGCCAGTCGGCGTCCGCGATCAGCGCGCGGCTGAGCCCGATCAGGTCGCCGGCACCGGCTGCAATTGCGGCTTCCGCTTCCGCCGGCGTCGCGATCCGGCCCAGCGCCACCACCGGCTTGCCGGCGGCGGCGGGGCGGATCTGGGTGTGGATCGGAAGGAATGGCGCCCTCGGGAAGTGCATATCGGGCACGTGGTTTTCCAGGCTGTTGCTGAAGTTGCCCTGGCTAAAGGCGAAATAGTCGAGCTTGCCGTCGGCAACCAGCGCGGCCGTGATTCGCGCCGCCTCTGGCGGATCGATGCCGCCGGCGACGCCCTCATCACCCGGCAGCTTGAGGCCGATCACGAAATCCTTGCCGCAGGTGGCGCGGATCTGATCGCACACTTCGACCACAAACCGCACCCGGTTCGACAAGCACCCGCCGTAGCGATCGGTGCGTTGGTTCGACCACGGCGACAGGATCTGGGCGATCAAGTAGCCGTGCGCGCCATGCAGTTCGGCGCCGGCAAAGCCGCAGCGCGCGAGGCGCCGTGCCACCGCGGCGTAGGCGTCGACCAGCTGGCTGAGCGCGCCGGTCGTCATGACATGCGGCACGGTCCAACTGTAGGCATCCGGCTGATCGGAGATGCCCTTCGGTGACCACACCGGGCTCCAGAGCTGCTGCCGGCCGGGGTGCCACAGCTGGCCAATCAGACAGGCACCGGCGCCGGCGACCGCCGCCGCGGCGCGCTTGAAGCCGTCTTCGTTGTCGGCCGCGTAGCCGGCGACGATCGCGGCATGCGCCAGCGCCGCCGGATCGATCGCAATGACCTCGGTGACGATGGCTGCGGCACCGCCCTTGGCGCGTTCGACGAGGAAATTGGTCCAGCGCTCGGTGACGCGATGGCCGGCCGCGAAATTGGTGAGCGTCGCCGTCAGCAGCACACGATTGCGCAGCCGCCGTTGGCCGACCTGGAGCGGGCTGAAGAGACGCGGGAAATAAGGATTGTCGCCCATGCCGTGCTCTACCGCTGGCGATCAGCGCGCCCGCCGACCGGCTCGATCCTGTGCACGAAACGCCGACACCTTCAAGCTTGGCCAAGCGCGTGCTGCAAAGCACAGCGTCCTGACCAAATTGGGGGCACACGTCGCAAATCAAGCGTTCGCCGGGCAACGGCGCCAGAGCACAGCAATCACAACTGTTCGAGATGGCCATGAACACTGACGACAGCTTTACTTCCGCCAAGCCGCCGCCATCGCCCGCTAGCGCCTCTAAGCGCACGCTTTGGGCAAGCTCCCTGCTGGCGTGGCTGCAAAAATGCGCCGACAGCTACGCCGCAGCGGCGGCCTATGAGGATCTGTCGCATCGCTCGGACGCCGAGTTGCGGCATCTCAGTTTGAGCCGCGACATCCTCTATCGCGATCTGAGCGCGACCGATGACACCCAACCGCGGCCCGCCGCGCCGGTGAGCTTACGCGCTGGGCGCGCCGCGCCCCCCAGCCGGCGCAACCAGCGCTGGTGGTGGCCCAAGCTGCACGGGCCGGCGCTGCAAGCCGCCGCCGCGCTCATGATCCTGTTGGGGCTCATTGCCATCTTGATTTCGCCGTTGCTCTTCAAGGACGCAACGCACACGGCGGCGCGCGATAAGGGCGGGCCGATTGCGGTGGAACCGGTGGTCGATCGCTTCTAAAGCCAACCCTCGGCTGAACCAGCGACCGTGGTGCCGCCACGGTCGCCGGCACGCGCGGCACCCATCGCCCACGCCATCAATGGCGGCGCGCCCGACCCTTACCAATCGCCGCCAACGTCCTGCGGCGCCTTGGCCACCCGGCATGGCCGTCGACCGCTGCGCTGCCCTCGCTGCTCCGCCGGCGGGCGGCGCCCGCCGTGCCAGCCGGCGGGCTTGACGGGCCCGATTGAATTGGTGAAGGGATGGCACGACTGAGCGCCGGGAGGGGCCCGCGATGCACTTTGGCCAATTCAATCTGATGGGCTACCGCACCCCCGGCACCCCGGCCTATCGCCTCTACGATCAGGCGATCGAGCAGGTGAAGGCGGCGGAGGCCAACGGTTTCGAGATTGCCTGGTTCGCCGAGCATCACTTCTCCAACTACTGCGTGTGTCCCTCGCCGTTGATGATGCTGGCGCGGCTGGCCGGCGAGACGACGCGCATCAGGCTCGGTTCGGCGGTGGTGGTGACGCCGCTCTATGAGCCGGTGCGCCTGATCTCTGAAATCGGCATGGTCGATGCCTTGAGCCATGGCCGTCTGGTGCTGGGCATCGGCAGCGGCTACCAGCCCTACGAATTCGAGCGTTTCGGCGAGACGCTGGCGGAGTCCGTGCCCAAGCTGTTTGAGTTCATGGAAATGCTGGAGCTCGCCTTCAGCCGCGACACCTTCAGCTATCGGGGCAGCTACTTCAGCTTGCCCGAGACGCATATTGCCTCGCGCCCGGTCAAGGCGCTGCCGGAGGTGTGGGTGGCGGGCGACAATCCCGCCCTGCATCAGCTCGCCGCGCGCAAGGGCTGGACGGTGATGTTGACGCCCCGCCACGCCAGCGTCGCGCAACTGCTCGAGGTGCGCAGCCGCCTTGCCGATATCTACGCCGCGCAAGGTCTCGGCGGCACGGCGGTGGCGATTGCGCCGCTGCGGCATGTCTGCATCACCGACAGCAAGACCGAGGCCGCAGACTTCATCGATAACGTCCGCCACCAGATCCGGCTGTCGCAGAGCCTGCGGTTCCGCGAAGAGCTGATCGACGGCATCATGCTGGTCGAGAAACCCTACCGCGGCGAGCCGCCAACCGAGGAGCTGGCCAAGTACCTGCTGGTCGGCGACGCCGAAACCGTGGCCGAGCGCCTGGTCGAGCTCATAGGCGCGGCGCAGCCGCGGCATATGCTGCTGCACTTCCAGGCCGGCGCCTCGCCGCAGCGTTTGGCGCTCAGCTCCATCGAGCAGTTTGCCGAGCGGGTGCGGCCATTGCTGGAACAAGCGCTGGGACCGCTGGCGCACCTCGGCAGCGACTGAGCGGCAGCCGCCCGTGGCCGCCTAGCCTTGGACTAGGCCGGGACCGGCACGCTCTCGGCCAGCAGCTGTTCGTGCTTGAGCTCGCGCCACAGCTCAGCCGGGATCGACACCGCGAGCCTTTGGATGTTGTCGTCGACTTCCGCCGGCGTCAGCGCCCCGACCACGATCGCGGCGAGGCGCGGATGCGCCAACGGAAATTGCAGCGCCGCGGTCGTGAGATCGACCTGGTGGCGCTGACAGATCGCCTCGATGCGGCGCACCTTGTCGAGGATCTGCGGCGGCGCCGGTTGATAGTCGTAGCTGGCACCGGGGCGGGCGCCGGTGGCAAGAATTCCCGAATTGAGCGGCGCCGCCAGCAGCAGCGACATGGCCTTCTTCTCGCACAGGGGCAGCAGCTCCTCGAACGCCCCCTGCTCCAATAGGGTGTAGCGGCCCGCCAGCATCAGGCAATCGAGGTCGGCCTCGCGCGCAAACCGCAGGCTCATCGCCGTCTCGTTGAGACCAACGCCGATGGCGCCGATGACGCCGGCGCGGCGTAGCTCCAGGAGGGCCGGATAGCTGCCGGCCATGGCCTCGGCGAAGCGGCGATCGGCCTCGGCCTGACTGCCGTGCGTGTGCACGTCGACATCGTGGATCAAGGCAATGTCGATGCGGGCGAGACCGAGGCGCAGCATCGACTGCTCGAGTGAGCGCAGCGTACCGTCGCGGCTGTAATCGAAGGTTGCCTTGAACGGCAAGCCGCCGGTGCGCCAGCCATCAACTCGCTCGCCGTCTTTGAGCGGCGTCATCCAGCGCCCGACCTTGGTCGACAGCACGAACTCATGGCGCGGATGCGGGCGCAGGCCTTGACCGAACAGGAGTTCGCTGCGGCCGTAGCCATAGTAGGGAGAGGTGTCGAAATAGCGAACGCCGCCGGCGAAGGCGGCGGCCACGGTCGCGACCCCCTGTTGATCGCTGAGCGGGAAGCGAAAGCCGCCAATCGGCGCGCCGCCGAAGCCGAGGGCGCTGGTCTTGAGCGATGTGGCACCCAGCTGGCGCCGTTCAAAGGCCTTGCTCGCCATGCTGTGCGCGTCCTCGTTTCAGCTCGACACCGGCGCCGACGTGGGGGCCCATGGTCGTGACGGCGGACCGGGCTGTCAACTCGGGCGCTCACCAGCAATCAAGGCCGCCAGGCGCGCGATGCCGGCGTCGATGTCCGCCTCGGTCGCGAGCGAATAGCTGAGCCGCAGCGTGTTGTGGCCGCTGCGATCGAAGTAGAAGGCGGCACCGGGGACGAAGGCCACGCCGGCGTCTGCGACCGCTTGCGGCAACAGTTGGCCGGCGTCCCGACCGGCGGGCAGCCGCAGCCACACGAACAGCCCGCCCTGGGGCTCGCTCCACTGGCAGCCGCTGGGCATGTGACGAGCCAACGCCGCCAGCATGGCATCGCGGCGCCGGCGATAGTGGCTGCGGGCCGCGGCGACCTGCCGGTCGAACACGGTCTCGGCCAGGTGATGCATCACCATCTGATTGACGGTGGCGCTGTTGAGATCGGACGCCTGCTTGATCAACACCAGCCGCCGGATCAGCGGCCGCGGACCAACGATCCAGCCAACCCTCAGACCCGGCGACAAGGTCTTGGAGAAGGTGCCGCAATAAATGGTGCGCACCGCCTCGATACTGCCGCAGCGCGCCAGGTCGAGGGCCAGGATCGCGGGCACCGGCGCGGCCTCGAAGTTCAAGGCGCTGTAGGCGCTATCTTCGAGGATCGCCATGTCGAGCTCGGCGGCGAGATCGAGCAGGCGGAGACGAGCCGACTGAGACAACGTCTCGCCGGTCGGATTGGCAAAATCCGGGACCACGTAGGCAAACTTGACGGCCCCGCCCGCCGCCGCGGCGGCGGTGCGATAGGACTGCGGCGTGCGGTTACCGTGCTCCGGCCGCAGCTCATCGTAGCGCGGCTCGTAGGCGGCAAAGGCCTGCAGCGCGCCGAGGTAGGTGGGCATGGTCACCAGCGCGGTATCGCCCGGAGACAGCAGCAAGCGGGCGAGGAATTCCAAGGCCTGCTGCGAACCACAGGTGATGATGACATTGTCGGTCTCGCAGGCAACGCCGAGGCGGGCCATGTAGCCGACGATCCATTGCCGCAGGGGCAAGTAGCCCTCGCTCACGGAGTACTGCAGGCTGGCGCCCGCGGCGGCGGGATCTGAGAGCACGCGCTGGTAGGCAGCCGCCACCTCGCCCACCGGAAACAGCGCGGGGTCGGGAATGCCGCCGGCAAAGGAGATGATATTGGGGCGGTCCAGGAGCTTCAGGAGTTCGCGGATCTCAGAGCCGACCATGCGCTGGGCCCGCCGCGCATACCGCCCCTCCCACCCCGCCGCTGACCCGCCGATCGTCATCGCCGTAATCCTTGCAAAAACCCATTGCCCCACGGGCGCTGGGTCGCACCCGCCCCGGACACGCCAATTATGGCAGCAATGCTGACCTATTTGCAAGGCAGCGTAGGCTCAAGCGGCCCCCGCGGCGGGCTTTGAGCCGCTCGGCGCCGCCGCGGCGGCGGCCGGAGCAGCCACCAGCAGTGGTCCCGGCCCTTGCTTTGTGGGGTGCTGCGGCGGCGCCGGTGCCTTGCCAGGGGTCTTGGCACCAAGGCCTCGGCCTCGAACCCGTCAGCGCCCAAGGATGCCGAATTCGGAAAACGGCAGGAAGGCCACAAGGTCGCCCGGCTTCACCTCGGCCACGTCCTCGGGCACTTCGATCAGCCCGTCGGCGGCGCGCAATCCCGAAATGAGGCCGGAGCCGTCGCGGGGAAATTTGGCAACCGTCAGCCCGTCGCGGCCCGAGACCAGGTGACCGCGCCAAAACTCACGACGGCCGCGCTTGCGATTGGGGACGGCAAAGCCGGCGGGCAGCCGAAAGCGCTGCGGCTCGGGCCACCGCCCGCCGCCCAGGCGGCGCAGCATCGGCCACACATAAAGCAGGAAGCACACGAACACGGCCACCGGATTGCCGGGCAGTCCGACGACGACGCAATCGCCGATTTGACCGAAGGTCATGGGCCGTCCGGGTTTGATGGCGAGCTGCCAGAGGTGGCGCTTGCCGAGATCATCGAGCGCCGCCACCATATGGTCCTCCTCGCCGCGGCTGGCTCCGCCCGAGGCGATGATGACGTTGGCCCGCTTGGCGGCGTCGGCGAGCCGGCGCCGCACCACTGCGGCATCGTCGGGCATGATGCCGAGATCGGCGGTATCGGCGCCGGTGGCGGCGATGAGACCACTGAGCATCGGCGAGTTGGCGTCGTAGACCTGACCCGGCTGCAAGCCCGCACCTGGCCGCACGATCTCATCACCACTGGCCAGGATGGCGACCCGCAGCGGCGCGTAGCAGTCAACCTCGGTGCGCCCCAGCGAGGCCAGCGCCGCCAGCTCTTGCGGTCTCAGCACCGATCCGGCAGTAAGCACCGTTTCGCCGGCTTTGATGTCCTCGCCGGCGTTGCGCACATTGGCCTTGGCTTTGAGCCCGCTCGGAATGGTGACGAAGGTGCGGCCGTCCGCGCCGTGGCGGGTGACGTCCTCCTGCATCGCCACGGTGTCGTGACCGGTTGGCATTACGGCGCCGGTAAAGATCCGCACGGCAGTGGCGGTGCCGGCCGCCGCCGGGTGCGGGTGACCAGCGGCCGCCCGCCCCACCAGCTCAAGCGTCGTTGCCGCGTCCGGGTGCGCATCGGCAGCGGCAAACGAATAGCCATCGACGGCGGCGTTGCGGTCGGCGGGCACGTCCTGCCCGGCAACGACGTCGGCGGCCAGGATCCGGTTCAAGGCCGCCGGCAGCGCCACCGAAGCTGCGCCCACGACTGGGTGGACGCGCGCGCGCAGGATCGCCAGCGCCTCGTCGTGGCGCATGCGGTCCCGGTCGCTGAGGAAACAGTCGTCGAGGAGCTTCCGGTCCATATCTTCGTCCCGCCGGCGTCGAGGCTCGAGCCATCAAGGCGGAGCCCGCAATCTAGCGAAAAACCCGATCCCAAGCCATGTCGGGGAGGCTCAAAGGATCAACCCCGGCTCGCTGTCGTCGTCGAGTGGCCAGATCGGGCGTGTCACCTTGCGATAGGGCACACGACGATAGTCGCGCGACAGGGGCGCATCGCTATCGACGTAGAGCACCTTCTTGGCGATCGGCCCAAACGCCGCCATGAAATGGTTGGTGGATTTCAACACCAGCAGCTGCTTTTGCGTCGGATCGATGCCGAGGTTGCCGAACAGCTCCAGACCCAAGGCCTGGGTGCGATTGCTGATCAGCACGACGTCGACGCCGCCGACCCGAACCGCGGCACAGTCGCCGAGCGGAACCTTGGTCGGACCGAAGCTCTGCCAGCAATTCCGAGCCAGCCCGATCACGCGCACCTGACCATCGAAGGGCTGTCCCGAGGCCGGTCCGGTCTTGCCCCCGAGGCGCAAGGCAAAGCTGCTGCCGTCACCGGCGTCGAAGCACAGCCTGACCGCCACCGGATCCCAGATCGGCGCGATGGCGGCGGCTTTGACGTCGTTGGCTACCAGGGCGCGCAGCACGTCAGTGTTGTCGGATGGCGCCCCGCCGCCGGCGTTGTCGGCCGGCTCGGCGATCACCACCGGGGCGGCATTGCTGGCGAGCGCGACGCCGATCGCGGCCTCGACGTCGAGGTATTCCGGCATGGTCTTGCCGCGCATGGCCACCAGTTCCTCACCAAGCGTGGTAGCCACCGCGTCGGCCTTCGCCTTGTCGGCATCGGCGATCACCAGCACGCGGCTCGACAGCTCCGGCACGTCGGCGTAGGGGAAGCCGTGGACAATCGAGATCGACAGGATGCCGTCCTTGCCCTCCATCGCCTTGATCTTGTCGACGAAGCCGCGCATCAGCGGCAAGGTGGTGGGATAGCTTTGGATCTGCCGGCAATCGTAGACCGACATCACCGGTTTGATCTTGCCGCGTAGGGTCGCCAGCACCAGATCGAGCAGGTCCTCGGCACGTTCGACCACGTCGGTGTGCGGGAACTCTTTATAGAGGACGATGATGTCGGAAGCCGCCACCCGCTTGCGCGTCAGATGGCAGTGGGGATCGAGTTCGATGCCGATCACGCAGCGCTCGCCGACAAGCTCGCGCACGCGGGCCAGGATGTCGCCCTCGACGTCATCATAGCCGAAGGCCACCATGGCGCCATGCAGACCGAGCAGCACGCCATCCACCGGCAGCGCTGCCCGGAGCTGCCCCAGGATCTCATCGCGCATGGTTTCATAGTCGCGGCGGTTGGTGACGCCCGCCGGACTGGCGGCAAAGCAGCTGCCTTCGATCAGCTGGAAGCCGTCGCCGGCCGCCCGCCGACGCGCCACGAACAGCGGCGCTGTGCACATGCGGGCGGCGTCCTCGGGATGTTCCCCCGGGCGCAGGAACACGCTCTCCTGGTAGGAGGCGAGGCTGGTCGGCAGCGGCGAGAAGGTATTGGTCTCGGTCGCCAAGGTGGCGGTAAAGAGGCGCATGTTTTGCTCTCACCGGGATCGAGGGTCGCAGCCCCCAAAGCGAGCGCGGCGAACCGGCTCGGGCCGCACCCCTTGCTGGCCCAAGACCACGCCAGCCGTCAAGGGCGCGCGCGCTCGGCCGTGCGGCCCCGTGGCCCGCACCGCCTTTTCATCGCGGTTGCGGCCCAGGACTGCTAAAACCTCGCCAACCGATTGAGCCCGCGCGCGCGCCCCACGTTATGAGCAGCCCACCCACGCCGACCTCCCCGCCAGCCGGCATGGCGAAGGCCGATGCCATCCGCCGGGCGATGGCGCTGCATCGCAGCGGTCGATTCGATGCCGCGGCCAAGATCTATCGCGCCGTGCTCGCCGCCGCTCCCGACGATGTTGATGCCTTGCATCTCCTTGGGGTGCTGCTCAGCGCGCAACAGCAATCGAGCGCCGGCATCGAGCTGATCCGCCGGGCGCTGGCGCTCGCGCCAAATTTTGCCAGCGCACACAATAACTTGGGCACGGCATTGCTGGCCGAGACGCGCGCCGAGGAGGCGCTCGTCGCGTTCCAGCGTGCGATCGACCTCAAGCCCGACTTCGCCGAGGCGCACAGCAATCGCGGCAACGCGCTGGCGCAATTGGACCGCCTCGAGGCGGCGGTCGACAGCCACCGGCACGCCATTGCGCACCAGCCTGATTACGCCGAGGCCCACAACAATCTGGGCAATGCCTTGATCGCACTGGGGCGCTGGACGGAGGCCATCGAAGCCTGCCGCCACGCCGTCAAGATCCGGCCGACCTACGCCAAGGCCCACAACAATCTTGCCGTGGCGCTCGGCAAATTGCACCACTACGACGCGGCCTGCGAAAGCTTTCGCCAGGCGCTTGCCGCCAGCCCGGATTTTGTCGACGCCCATCGCGGTCTTGCCGAGATGCTGATGGCGACCGACCGGCACCAGGAGGCGATCGCGGCGCTCGAGCGGGTGGTGGCGCTCCGCCCTGAGATGGCGGAGGCCCACAACAGCCTCGGCCGCGCGCTGAGCGCCCTTGAGCGCACCGCTGCCGCCGCCGCCAGTTATCGCCGCGCCATCGCGTTGGAGCCCGACCACGGCCCGGCGCACCACAATTTGGGCAACGCCCTGCTGGCCGCCGGCAGTCTCGATCAGGCCGCCGCCAGCTACCACCGCGCCGCCGAGCTGATGCCAGAGGACTGTCATGCGCTGCTGCACTATGTGCAGGTGGCAAATGCGATGTGTGCCTGGGACAGCGCCGCGCCAGCGGTCGAGGAAACGCTAGAGCGGCTGCGGCTTGGACGCTGCAACGGCCCGCCGCTGCCGCTGCTCGGCGTGAGCGACGATCCCGACCTCAACCTCAAGGCCGCGCACGCCTTTGTCGAGGCCACCATCGGCCGCGACCACGCTCCGCTGTGGCAGGGCGAAGCCTACCAACACGCCCGCATCCGCCTCGCCTATTTTTCCTGCCATCTGCGCGAACATCCGGCGGCGCGGCTGATCGTTGATCTGATCGAACGCCACGATCGGTCGCAATTTGAGGTCATTGCGGTGTCCTCCGGGCCCGACGACAGCAGCCAGCTGCGCCGCCGCATCGCCGCCGGCTGCGATCAGTTCGTCGATGTCGAGGCGCTCTCCGACCTTGCCATTGCCCAGCGCCTGCGCGCGCTCGAAGTCGATATCGTCATCGATCTCGATGGCCACACCGAAGGCAGCCGCAGCCGGGCGCTGGCCTGGCGGCCGGCGCCCGCGCAGGTCGCCTACCTCGGCTATCCGGCAAGCCTGGCGGCGCCCTACATCGATTATGCCATCGTCGACCACGTGCTGGTGCCGGACCGGCATCGGTCCGGTTACAGCGAACACTTGGTCTACCTGCCCGACAGCTTCCTGCCCAGCGACGGCCAGCGTTGGTCGCCACCACGACCGCGAGCGCGATCGGCGCATGGGCTGCCCGAGGCCGGCGTGGTGTTGTGCTGCTTCAATGGTGCGCACAAGATCACGGCACCCGTGTTCGACATCTGGATGCGGCTGCTGCAGGCGGTGCCGGGCAGCGTCCTGTGGCTGATGGCCGACAATCGCTGGGCGGAGGCCAACCTCAAAAGCGCCGCGGGCCAGCAGGGCGTCGACCCGCAGCGCCTCAGGTTTGCTCCGCCAGCGGCGCATCGCGACGGTCTCGGCCGCCTGCCGGCCGCCGACCTCTGTCTCGACACCTTCCCCTATAACGGCGGCGCCACCAGCAACGATGCGCTGTGGTGCGGGCTGCCCCTCATCACCTGCTGCGGCCGTGGCTTTGCCTCGCGCATGGGGGCTAGCCTGCTCGGCGCCATCGGCATGCCCGAACTGGTGACCACCTCGCTTGCCGAGTACGAGGCGCTCGCCCTTGAGCTGGCGCGGGCACCCGAGCGGCTGGCGCAGCTCAGCGGTGCGCTGGTTGCCAACAAGGTGCACTTACCACTGTTTGACGGTGAGCGTTTTCGCCAGCACCTTGAGGCCGCTTATAGCGAAATGTCGCGCGCCAGCCGGGCCGGCGAGCCGCCGTCGTCGTTTGCCATCGAGCCGGCGTCCTTAACGCCGCCTTGAGCCGCTGCCAGCCGTTGGCCAACTGGGCCAACGAATAAGAACCGGAGCCACCAGCCCCATGTCGAGAAAGATCCGCGGCGCCGATATCGTCGTTCGCGCCCTCGAGCACGCGGGCTGCACCTGCGTCTTCACGCTCTCCGGCAACCATATCATGCCGATTTTTGACGCCGCGTTCGGGTCGGGGCTGCGCTTGGTGCACGTCCGGCACGAGGCCGCCGCCGTGCATATGGCCGATGCCTGGGGCCGGCTCACCGGCCAATGCGGCATCGCTCTCGTGAGTGGCGGCGCCGCTCACGCCAATGCGGTGGCGGCGCTCACCACCGCCGCGGCCGCCGAATCCCCGGTGCTGCTGTTGTCGGGGCATGCCGGCCACCACGAACTCGGCCGTGGCGCGTTCCAGGAGCTGCGCCAGGTCGAGATGGCAGCACCCGTGAGCAAAGCCGCCTGGATGGCGCGCACCACCCAAGCCCTGGCCGGCGACATCGCGCACGCCATCACCACGGCACTGTCAGGACGACCGGGGCCGGTGCATGTGAGCCTTCCCTTTGATCTCCTCACCGCCGAGACCGAGATCGGCCCCGATCTGATCCCGGACGCCCAGGCGTTTTGCCCACGCGCCCAGCGCCTGGCGCCGACGGCGGCCGATCAGGTGCTCGCCCGTGTGCGCCAGGCCAAGCGCCCGCTCTTTATCGGCGGGCCGCGGCTGTGTCACGGCACCGGCCCGGCGCTGCTCAGCGCGCTCCGGCTGGCGACGGGCGTGCCAGCGATCGGCCTGGAAAGCCCACGTGGCGTCAACGATCCGAGCCTTGGGCTGTTGGCCGAGGTGCTGAGCCGGGCCGATCTGATCGTGCTGTTGGGCAAGGCCCTCGACTTCACCTTGGGCTTTGCCGAGGCGCCGTTCGTGGACCCGGCCGCCGGCTTTATCGGCATCGATCCCGACGCTGCCCTGCTGGCCCGGCTGGCCCAGGACAAGGGCGAGCGGCTGCAGCTGTCGACCGTGGCCGACCCCGGCGACGCCGCCGAGACCCTAACCGCCCGCGCCCAAAGACCGGCATCGCCGGCGGCCGGGCCCAGTGAGGGGGCAAGTGAGGGGGCAAGTGAGGGCGCCAGTGACAGGGCCAGTGAGGGGGCAAGCGAGGGGGCGAGTGATTGGGCCAGCGAGGTCGACGCGGCGCTCG
>Ga0126384_10001945_pt1 | contig 12421 bp, 12 predicted proteins | sample PanSoiMetPlot_36_FD_92543 | JGI IMG/M metagenome (GOLD analysis project Ga0126384, IMG submission 92543) | Tropical forest soil microbial communities from Panama - MetaG Plot_36 | ecosystem: Environmental > Terrestrial > Soil > Tropical forest > Bulk soil | place: Panama | collected 2016-02-17 | reverse complement strand
GAACATCCCGATGCCGCGGCGCTTCTCCAGCACGCCCTCGTCCACCAGCAGGTTGATCCCCTTCGCCGCGGTAGCCGGGTTGATGCGGTAGAAGGCCGCGAGCTCGCTGGCCGAGGGCACCCGTGTGCCCTCGGCCAGCGAGCCGTCGACGATGTCGTCGGCCAGCTGCTCGGCGATCTGCACGAACAGCGGCGTTCCCTCGTCGAGTGCCGCCACCGCACCTCCTGGTTCGCGGGTTGGGGGTCAGGTGGTTACGTAGTCATGTGGTTCATTACTTGAGTAATGTACCCACACGGTCGGGTGGTGTCAACCGGCAGATGGGCGGCGGCAGCCGCCCGGAACGGCGGGGACGGCGGGAACCGTGCAGCGGGGGTTTCCCAGGCTCAGCGGATGATCGATACCAGGTGCAGCATCGCCGATCCGAGAGCCCGGTCGCCGGACAGGACGGCCTGCTCCCGCGCCGCCTCGACCGGGATTCCCCTGGTCGCCACCCGCCACAGGCAATCGGAGGAGAGTTGGACGAGCGCGTCGGCCTGCCGCGCCGGCGACCCGCGGTCCAGCGCCCAGGTGGCGTCTTGCCGCTGAACCGTCCAGCTTCCGCCACCGGGCCCGGTCACCTGGATGTGCAGGCAGGTGCCCGGGGCGGGGGACAGGTGCCGCAGCGCGTGCGGCACGGCGCGCAGGAAGGTATCCACCACCGGCCAGGTCAGCCGGTCGCTGTTCGCGCCGGGGCGGCCTACCGCGTCGCGGACCTGCTGCTGGTGCACCCAGAACTCGGTGTACTCGCGGGCGACGTCGAGCCAGACCGGCGCGGGCTGGCCCGGCGCCGCCCAGGAGACCTCCTCCCCGAGCGCGCCGAGATCCAGCGACGCCCAGAGCCGGTCCAGCTGTGGGCCCAGATGATCGAACAGATCGACCAGGGCGCGCGGGCTCCAGTACCGCGCGGCGTCCACGAACTCCTGGTTCACCCGGGCCAGGAAGGCGGGCAAGCGCTCGCCCGGCCGCGGGCCCGGCCCCGCGTGCCGGTCCCGGGTGCGGGCCAACTTCCTGAGGTAGTCGTGCACGACGTGGGCCACCACGTCATGGACCCGCCAGCCGGGGCAGACCGTGGGCCGCTGCCAGCCGCCCGGATTCAGGCTCCAGAGCAAGGCCGCGAACTCGGCCCGTTCCGCCGGGAACAGCGGACGGGTGTCGAGCGGCGGCCCTGCCCAGCTCCAGTCCATGTCACGTAGTGGACCACACGGCGCCCTTGGCCGCAGGCAGAGACGGTGGCTGGCAGCGCGGGCAGAACCGCGCGTCCGGCGCCGCGGTCAGCAACCAGGCCGGGATGGCGGCCGCGCAGCCTTCGCAAAGGCCGTACCGGCCGCTGGCCAGCCGGCTCAGCGCTTCGTCGGTGTCGGCCAGTGCCCGCCGGGCCGCGACCGCGCGGCGTAGCAACTGCCGGAGCTTACGCTCACCCGGCGGGCCGGTCGGCGCCGCGGCCATGACGGCGGCCGCCTCGTGGTAGGCCAGCGACAACTCGGTGACTTCCTGCAGGCGGGCCCGCCACTGGGCCTCCAGCAGCGCCCGCCACACGGGCCCGCGGGCGGCGCCGGAAGCCGCGTGGATGTTCCGGGCGGCATGCCGTCCTCTCGTGGTCACGGCTATGTGGCGGGCAGCGTGCCCAGCGTGACCGAGACGGTGTGGGTCTGGCCCGCACGAGTGATCGTGAGCTCGACCCGCTGCCCGGGGTCGGCGGCGGCCAGCGCCGACAGCAGCGCGTCCGCGTCCGGCGTCGGAGTCGGTCCCACCTTGCGGATAACGTCGCCGGCGCGGAGCCCAGCGTGCTCGGCCGGGCCGCCGGGGGTCACCGCGACCACCGCGGCCCCGTGCGAGGCTCCGTCCACGCTGGTGACCGTGGCGACCCGGGCGCCGAGGGCGGCCCGGTGCGAGTTCGTCACGTGCCCGGACTTGATGATCTGCCGTGCGATGTCCTGGGCCAGATTGGACGGTATGGCGAAGCCGATGCCCTGCGCCTGGCCGCCGCCTTGCGGGCTGACCGCGGCCAGCGTCGGGATGCCGATCACATGGCCGGTGGCGGTCACCAGCGCCCCGCCGCTGTTGCCGGGGTTGATCGGCGCGCTGGTCTGGATCGCGTCGGGCAGCGCCGCGGCGGTCGTGCTGGCCGTGGTCGGTTCGACGACCGCCCGTCCGGTCGCCGAGATGATGCCCTCGGTGACGCTGCCGGCCAGGCCCAGCGGGTTGCCGACCGCGAGCACCACATCGCCGGCCTGGGCCTTGCTGGAGTCGCCGAACCGGGCCGGGGTCAGGCCCCCCGGGTTCTCGGCCCGGATCACCGCCAGGTCGCCCTCCGGGTAGGTGCCCACCAGGCGCGCCGGGCGCGGGGCGGGATCACCGGCCCGCTGGATCTGGAGCGAGGTGGCCTGCCCGGCGACGTGAGCGTTCGTGACGATATTGCCGGCCCGGTCGAGCACCACCCCGGAGCCAAGCCCGTCCGCGGTGCGGATCAGCACGACCGACGGCAGCACCGCACGGACCGCCGGCGCGTAGCTCGCCACGTCGTCACCGCTAGCGGGCGGCGCAGCGGCGCCGGTCACGGCCGCGGCGGGCTTCGGGGTGATGGCAGGCTGTACCGCCGCGGTGGAACAGGCGGCGACCGTGCCGCCGACCGCGGCGGCTATCGCCGCAGCGACCCCCGTCCGCCGCAGCCGGTCTGTCACTCTCATCTCTCGGGACTCCTCATTGACGAGGCCAAATGGCACCAGCGACTGGCTGGCTGTGCCTCAGGGAACCCGGCCGCTGTGCATTGGCGGTGCTGCCGCTGTGGTGACGGTGTGAAGGAACGCACCCGGCCTCGCACGGAAGAGGTCAGGCCCGGGGCAGGGTCAGGGTGAACTGGGCACCGTGACCCGGCTCACTGCGCGCCTCCAGCCTGCCCCCGTGCGCGTCGGCCAGCTCGGCCGCCACGGCCAGGCCGACCCCGCTGCCGGACACGTGCGCGGCGCCGCGCCCGCGCCAGAACCGGTCGAAGATCCTGGGCAGCTCGTCGACGGGGATACCCGGCCCGGTGTCGCTGACCTGCAAGACGGCTTCCGCTCCCGCCGGGCCGGCCTGCACCGTGACCCGGCCGCCGGCGGGGGTGAACTTGAGCGCGTTGGTGAGCAGGTTGGTGATGACCTGATGGAGCCGGTCCGCATCGGCGAACACGTCGACGGGGGTGAGCCGCGGCTCCAAGGCGATGTCGGCCTCCTCGAACCGCCCGGCCAGGCTGTCCGTGGCGCTGGCGGCGATCCCGGCCAGGTCTTGCCGGCTCAGCGTCAGCTGCAGCGCGGCGGCGTCGGCGGCGGCCAGGGTCTGCAGGTCACCGACCATCCGGGCCAGCCGCAGCACCTCGTCCCGCAGGGAGGCGAGCTGCGCGGGAGTCGGCTCGGTCACCCCGTCCAGCAGCGCCTCGTGACCGGCTTGCAGGACCGCGATCGGGGTCCGCAGCTCGTGGGCGACGTCGGCAACCAGGTCGCGGCGGAGCTGTTCCTGCCGGTCCCGGGTGTCGGCCATCAGGTCGAAGGCGGTCGCCAGCTCGCCGATCTCTCCCGGGGCGTCGACCGGCCCGACCCGGGCCGCGCGGTCGCCCTGGCCCATCGCCCGGGTCACCGCGATCAGCCGGTCCACCGGGCGGGTGATCCGCCGTGCCACCGCCAGCCCGGTGAGCAGGGCGACCAGCGCCGCGAGGCCGGCAGCTCCTGCGATGGCGCGCCACAGCGCGGTCCGCAGGGCCGCGTCGGCGGCGCCCAGGCCGGTGCCGGAGAACCGGACAACGACCTGGCCGACCCGCTGGCCGCGGACCACGATGGGGCGGCTGAGCTGCGGGCTCGAGGCATGCTTGCGGAACTGCGGGGACTGCGCGGCGATCCGCCCGGCCTGGTCCCGCACCTGCACGTCGGCACCGGTGCGGGCGGCAAGGTCAAGCACCGGGTTCAAGTCTGCGGCCGCCCAGGAATTGGTGCGGTCCCACGCCGCTCCGGAGGCGACCGTGACCGCGCTGGTCAGGTTGGAGCGCTGCCGGTTGGTCAGGTCCGCGACATCCGCGGCGGTGAACGCCGCCGCGAGACCGGCCAGCAGCGCCACCGCCGCCAGCGCCACGCCGACGAAAGCCAGCGCCAGCCGCAGGCCGAGCGTGTCGCTCCGGCTGCCCGGTGGCCGCGGCCTGGCGTCAGCCATCGCGGGCCAGCCCCAGGCGGTAGCCGCCGCCCAGGACCGTCTGCACGATCCGCGGATTGCCGGGATCGTCCTCGATCTTGCGGCGCAGGTTCTTCACGTGCGAGTCCACGGTGCGCTCATACCCTTCGAACTCGTAGCCACGGACCCGGTTGATCAGCTCGAACCGCGAGTACACCCGGCCGGGCACCGTGGCCAGTGCCAGCAGCAAGCCCCATTCGGTGGGGGTGAGGTCAACGGCCGTGCCGCGTACCACGACCGTCCGCCGCGGCTCGTCGATGACCAGCTCGTTGTCGCCGTAGCTGGCCACCCCCTGCTCCGTCGCCGGGCCGCCGCCGCGCCGCAGGATCGCCTGAACGCGGAGCACCAGCTCCCGCGGGCTGAACGGCTTGGTGACGTAGTCGTCCGCGCCCAGCTCCAGCCCGCGTATCCGGTCCTCCTCGCTGCTCTTAGCGGTGAGCATCAGCACAGGGACGCCCCCCGCGGCCCGCATTTCCCGGGCCACCGTCTCCCCGGGGATGTCGGGCAGGCCGAGGTCAAGAACCACCAGATCGGGGGATGCCGAGGCGACGAGGCTGAGCGCCTCCGCCCCGGAGTCGGTGGACATCACGGTGAACCCGGCTCGTTCCAGGTAGGAGCGCACCAGGTCGCGCAGCTTGCGCTCGTCCTCGACCAGCAGCACCGTCGCCGCCATCACGCTCACGCTTCCCTTCAGGGCTTCCTCGGCCGGGTCCCCGGCCCGCATCTCCACACCGTTACCACGACAGTTTCACCCGCCCGGCATGGCCGTGCCATTCAGTAGACCCGGTACCAGGAAGAAAAGGATGGCGGCCGTGACCGGAAGTGACCTGATCGTGGTGGCCCCGTGGATCATCTTCGGCGCCGGGCTGGGTGCCATCTGCGCCCGGCTGTACGTGAGCAGGTCCCGCGCGCGCCGCCGCCGCCGGTCCCTGCGGCCCCCGGAGCGCGGCCGGCCGGGGGCTGCCTCATGAGCCATGCTGCCGGGACCGTGATCGCGGTGCTCGCGGCGCTGGGCGCCGCGGGCTCATTTGGCGTGGCCGCAGCGCTGCAGCACCGGCAGGCCCAGCTGGCACCGGGGTCGGGAGACCTGTCCGTCCGGCTGCTCGCCCGGCTGGCTGGCCGGCCGCTCTGGCTGGCCGGCATCCTCCTCGCCGCCGTGGCCTACGGCCTGCAAGCCCTGGCGCTGGCGTTCGGCCCGCTCGCGCTGGTCGCCCCGATCGTGGCCACGGATCTGCTGTTCGCGCTGCCGGTCGCGGCGAGATATTCACGGCCGCTCCGCGCGGTGGACTGGGCCGGCTGCGTGCTCGCGGCCGGCGGGATCGCCGCGTTCCTGGCCGCCTCGCCGCCGGCGTCCGGCCGGTCCGACGCCCCGCCGCGAGACTGGCTGCTGGCCTTCGCCAGCGTGGCGCTGGTCTGCGTGCTTGCGGTGAGCCTGGGCAGGCTGACCACCGGGCCCGGTCGCGCGGCCCTGACGGCCGCCGCCGCCGGTGTGGTGTTCGGCCTCACTGCGGCGGTGACGCTGAGCCTCACCCGGCTGGTGCGGGCCGTCGGCCCCGGCGGCACGCTGGCGCACTGGCAGCCCTGGGTGTTGGTGATGCTCGGCATGGCGGGGCTGTTGTTGTCCGCGAACGCCTTCCAGGCCGGGGCGCTGGCCACCAGCCTGCCGGTCATGGACACGGTCGAGCCAGCGTGCGGGGTCCTGCTGGGGACGCTGTTGTTCGGTGAGCACCTCGCCGCCTCCCCGGCCGGGGTTTTGTTGCAGCTGGCCGGCGCCGCGGCCGCGGTTACCGGGATCACGGTGCTCGGCCGGTACGCGGGCGCCGACGCTGCCCGCCATGGGCAGCCGGCGCCGAACGTGGATGGTTCACGGCCAGCCCTGGAGGGCGGTGGCCATGGCCCGTCGTGACCATCCCTGGGAGGCCGCCGTTCTGCGGCAGGCACGGGCAGTCTGGTGACCGGGCTTTCGCACTTGGGCGTTTCGTCCCTGCTGTCCTACTTCGTCGCCATTCTGCTGCCCTTGTTCGATGCGCTGATCCCGCTGCTGCCCAGCGAGACCGCGGTGATCGCGCTGGGCGTCGCCACCGCCGGTAGCGCGGACCCGCGGGCCGCGTTGCTCGTCGCGCTGGCCGCGACCGGCGCGTTCCTCGGCGACAACGCCGCCTACCTGCTCGGCCGGCGCTTCGGGCCGGCCGCCGAAAGACGGGTATTCGCCGGGGAGCGCGGTACCCGCAGGCGCGCCTGGGCCGAGCGGTCCCTGCACCGCTTCGGCGCCCGCATCATCATCGGCTGCCGTTTCATCCCCGGCGGGCGTACCGCCATCACGCTCACGTGCGGGCTGGTCGGGTATCCGCGGCGCCGCTTCGTCGTGGCGACCGCCTGCGCGGCGGTGATCTGGGCGAGTTACGCCTTCTTCATCGGCCGGCTGGGCGGTAAGGCTTTCGAGGACCGGCCGTGGGTGGGGTTGCTGCTCGCGCTGGCGGTCACCGTCGCGATCAGCGTGATCATCGAGGCGGCGCGGCGGGCCTGGGCGTGGCGCCGGCGCACCGGGGAGCGCCACGGCACGCCGGAGCCCAGCCGCGCGCCGGAGCACGGCACGCCCGAGCCCAGCAGCACGCCGGAGCCCTTCAGCACGCCGACGCCCGGCACGCCGGGGGACAGCCGCGGGCTGGGGCACGGCCGCGCGCCGGAGCTGGGCCACAGGCAAGAGCGACCGCGGCCGCCGGGCACGCTCGGCCGGGCGGCGGGCCCGGCCGCGCTGAGCGTGCCGGAGCGGGGGGACTGCCCATGACGCCAACGCCGGGATGGGCCTGGGGGGCGGCCGGGTGCGTGATCCTCGGCCTGCTGGCCATCGACCTGGTGGCAAGCCGGGGCCAACCGACGATGCGGCGCGCGGTGCTGGTCAGCGCCGGGTGGGTCGCCGCGGCAGTCGCGTTTGGCGGCATCATCCTCGCCTGGCGCGGCAACGCGGCAGGCCAGGAGTACTTCACCGCCTACCTGGTCGAGAAGGCGCTCAGCGTCGACAACGTCTTCGTGTTCGCGCTGCTTTTCCAGGCGTTTGCCGTGCCCGCCGCCTACCAGCACCGGGTGCTGTTCGCCGGCGTCTTCGGCGCCCTCGTGCTGCGCGCCGGGTTCATCGCGGCCGGCGCCACGCTGCTGGAGCACCTGAGCTGGACCAGCTACGCGTTCGGGGCGTTGCTGATCGCCGCGGCGGTGCGGATGGTCCGTGGCGGCGTGCACGTCGATGCCCGGAACAGCCGCATCCTGCGCGCCTTGCGCCGGGTCATGCCGGTCAGCGAAGACTACGACGGCGGGCGGTTCCTGACCCGGCTGGACGGGAAGCTTGCCGCGACCCCGTTGCTGGCCGTGCTGCTGGTCATCGAGACGACCGACGTGATCTTCGCGGCCGATTCGATCCCCGCGGCGCTCGGGGTGACGACGGACATGTTCCTGGTGTTCACCTCCAACGCGTTCGCGGTTCTGGGGCTGCGCGCCCTGTACTTCGTGCTGGCCGGCGCGATGCAGCGGTTCGGCTACCTCACCCAGGGCCTGACGGCCATGCTCGCCTTCATCGGGGCGAAAATGCTCCTCGCCGACGTGGTGCACATCCCCGCCACGGTGAGCCTCGGCGTGATTGTCGTGATCATCGCCACGGCGGTGCTGCTGAGCGCCTGGCAGCGGCGCCGTGAGGCCGTCGCCGCTGCTCGTCCACACGATCTGCACACCGGCTGCGCCGGGCCTGCACCTCACCCGGCTGTGCTGAAGGGAGTTCCCAGGCAGGCGGCCACGGAGGGCGAACGGCACCAGGACGCCGTGCTCGCGGCGGAAGCGACTGCACGCCCGGCCTTAGTGCAGTCGTGGAGTAGCTCCTGTCGGCTGACCGGCCTGGGCCAGCCACCCGCGCGCGCAGGGGGCCGCGCGGGTGGCTTCTTCGTATCTTTGCCCTGACTTTGCCGTGAGTTAGGGACTCCCTGGTCATTGCGGGGCATTCAGGGCACACTGGATGTGCGGCGACCCTAACGGCTGAACGAGCGGGGTGGGGGCGGACGGGGGGTCCATCGCCACCGGGGCCAGGAAAGGTCGGTTCGACGGTGGACGGGGTGGCCCGGGAACAGGGCCAAATGCATGGTGGGAGGCTGCCGCGCGCCTGGGGCCGCGCGGGCGGCGCCGGTTCTCAATTGCGCGTGGCAGGGACGGCCGAAGCCCAGCCCGCGGCGGTCCCGATCGCCAGCCCGCTGGCGGGCACGGCGAACCGGTACATCCGGTTCTGGCTGGTCCCGGTCGGCGCGGTCACGATCCTGGTCGTCGGCGCGGGGATGATGCTGGACGACCGGCCGGCCGGCGCGGACCTCCCTGTATCGGCCGCGGTGCTGGTCCTCGCGTCCGCGTGCTGGGCGGTCGGGCTGAGCGAGCGTGTCCGCGACCCGCGGCTGGTCGTCACCGCGCTCATCGGGCTCGGGCTCTGCGGCGCGGCGCTGGACTGGCCGCAGTCCGACGGCCCCGGGCTGGTGACCGGGTTCATGGCACTGGCCGGCCTGGCCCTGCGCGTCCCGCGCATGCTCGCGCTGCTGGCCGCGATGCCCGTGGTGGTGGCCATCTCCGTCTCCGACGCGCACGATGCGGCGAACCCGGCGAGCACCGTGGTGACCGTCGCCATGGGGGCGGCGTTCCTGTTCGTGACCGCGGCGCTGGCCGCGCTGAGCCGGGACGGGCGCCGCCGGGCGGAGGCGCTGCTCGCGCAGGAGGCGACCATCCGCGAGGTCAGGGAGCAGATAGCGACGATGGCCGAGCGGTCGCGGCTCGCCAGGGAACTGCACGACATCCTGGCGCACTGCCTGGCCGGCCTGTCGGTGCAGCTGGAGGGGGCGCAGCTACGGGCCGCCGAAACGGCAGCCGACATCATGCTGGCCGACCAGATCGCCTGCGCCCGGGAGCTCGCCCGCGACGGGATGCTCAACGCGCGGCGCGCCGTGCGCGCGCTGCGCGGGGACGAGCTCCCCGGTGCGGACCAGCTGCCGCAACTGGCCTCGAATACCGCCTCGGCGCTGGGCGTGCCGGTCACGGTGCGGGTCGTCGGCGTCCCGCGCTCGCTGACCCCCGAGGCGGCGCTGACCGCATACCGCACCGTGCAAGAAGCCCTCACCAACGTGGCCAAGCACGCGGGCGGGGGGGCCAGGGCGTCGATCGTGCTGGCGTGGGCGCCGGAACGCCTCGACATCTCGGTTGCCGACGCCGGTGGCGCCGGCACGGTCGCGGCGGGCGTGCCGGGCGGCTTCGGGCTGGCCGGCATGGCCGAACGAGCCGCGCTGCACGGCGGGCAGCTGGAAGCCGGCCACACCGGCGACGGCTTCACGGTCCGGCTTAGGCTGCCCTTGCACCCCGCGCTGAGCGCGGACCGGTCATGACGGCTGCCGGGCCGCCGTTGCGGGTGCTGGTGGCCGAGGACCAGAAGGTGGTCCGCGACGGGCTGGTCCTGCTGCTCGGCATGCTGCCGGGGATCGAGGTGGCGGGCGCGGCCGTGGACGGCGACGACGCGGTCCGGCAGGCGCTGGAACTGGCGCCGGATGTGGTCCTCATGGACCTGCACATGCCCGGGTGCGACGGGGTTGAGGCGACCCGCCGGCTGACCCGGGCGCGGCCGGGCGTGCACATCGTGGTGCTCACCAGCTATTCCGACGACGAGTCCGTGCTCGCCGCGCTGCGCGCCGGGGCCCGCGGCTTCCTCACCAAGGATGCCGGGGCCGCAGACATCCTCCAGGCAGTGTCGGCGGTGTCGGCAGGCAAGGCCCTGCTGGACCCCGGGATCCAGCGGCGCCTGGTGGAGGCCATCGTCGGCGGCGAGATGCCCGAGGCGCCAGGCACCGGCACCGGGCGGGCCGCCGCCCGCCAGGGGCCTGGCGCGCCGCCGGATCGCGCCGGCCCGGCCGGCGGGCTCACCCGGCGCGAGGCCGAGGTGCTGGCCGAGGTCGCGGCGGGGCTGTCCAACGCGGAGATCGCGGCCAAGCTGTTCATCTCCGACACCACGGTGAAGACCCACGTCAACCACCTGCTGGTGAAGACCGGGATGCGGGACCGGGCGCAGCTCGTCGCATACGCTTACCGGCTGGGCCTGACCCGCTGAGCGCGGCCTCGTTACCCGCCCGGGACGGCCGGCTCGGTGACCCGGTACACCTTGGCGACACCGTATGCCCGGTGATCCATGGCGATTACTTCCCTCGATACGGAGGCCATCGCTGACCGGCCCAGACGGCGCACGCGGGCCAGGGTGAGGAACTCCTGCGAGTCTCCGCCGCGGGCGCCGACCCGGACCAGCCCGACTCCGGGGGAGTAGTACTTGATCTGGTGCCCGCTGACCGGGTCGTTGGGGCTTGTTTCGTCGATCACCAGGACATGCCGGAAGCACCCCGAGCGCGTGCACGTCGTCTGGCCGGTGCGCGTGACCTTGGAGACGTCATCGAAGTCGATCGGCGGCACCAGCCCCTCGCGGTACTGGGCACCGGCCACGGGCCGGGCCAGCATATGGATGCCGCCGTAGGCGTCGGCGGTGCCCCGGATCCAGGTGCTGGGCGCCCCGGCGAACTTGCCATGCTCGTACTCCTCGGGGTACTCGCCGAAGTTCCACACGTTCCCCTGGTCGTCCTGGGCGAAGAAGGCGAGCTCCTGCTCCTGCAGCTTGCCCTTGAGGAAGTCGCGGTCCCAGGCGACCACCGTGTGCACGCCGTGTATCACCTTGGTCAGGCCGCTGACGGTGAACACCACCGTGTGCGGCGTGCTGTGGCCGCCCTCGGAAATTCTCCCGGCGTAGCTGAACTCGGTCCCCGGCACCAGCGGGAACATCAGGTTGTCCACCCGGGTCGGCGCCGAGAACCGGTTCCGCCCGCCCTGGGCCGCCGCCGGGCTGGCCTTCGCCGCGGCTGCGGCCGTGCTGGGCTGCGGCGACGCGGCATGCTGGCCGATGCCCGATGAGCCGCACGCCGCCAGGGGCAGCGCGCTGAGCACGCCGATCACTGCGAGCGCCCGGGCGGGCGGTACCGAGAACATCACTGGCTCCCTTCGGGCTGAACCAGGTCAGGGCGGCGCTCGCCGCCTTCCCGCTCCCGGCGGCTCCGGCCGAACCGCAGGTACAGGGAGGGGAGCACGAGCAGGTTGAGCAGGGTGGAGGTGGCGAGCCCGCCGAGCACGACCACCGCCAGCGGGTGCTCGATCTCGTGCCCCGGCCGCTCGCCCAGCAACACGAGCGGCACCAGCGCGAGGCCGGTCGCCAGCGACGTCATCAGGATCGGCGACAGCCGTTCGCGGGCACCGCGGATCACCAGCTCCGTCCCGAACCTCATGCCCTCGCCCTGCTCGAGGTGCTGCCAGTGATTGATCAGCAGGATGCCGTTCCGCGCCGCGATGCCGAACACCGTGAAGAAGCCCACCAGCGACCCGAGGGAGATGATCCCGCCCCCGGCCCACGCGGCGAGGATCCCGCCCACCAGCGCCATCGGCAGGGTCACGAAGGCCAGCAAAGCCAGCCGCCACCTGCGGAACGACGCCTGGAGCAGGAGCAGGATCGCCACGCCCGCGATGAGCGAGGACTGCAGCAGCCGCGCCTGCGCGGCCTGCCGTTCCTGGTACTCGCCGAGCATCTCGATGTGGTATCCGCGGTTCAGGTGGACGCCGGCCAGCTTGGCGTTGATGCCGCTGACCACCGCGCCAAGGTCGCGCCCGGATACGGCCGCGCCCACGTCCAGGTACCGGGAGTCGCCCTGCCGGTCGATGGCGTTGGGGTTGGGCTGCAGCGACACCGTCGCGACCGAGCCGAGCCGGACCCGCCCGCCGGAGGGGGTGTCGATCGGCAGGTCCGCCACGTCGGTGAAGCTGTGCCGGACCGAGCCCGGGCTCCACACCACGACGTCGTAGGCCTTGCCGGCGCGGAAGATGTCGCCGACCTCCTCGCCGGCCACCAAGGTGGCGGCGTCCCGGCGGACGTCGCCCGGCTTGAGCCCGTACCGTTCCGCCTTGGCGAGGTTGACGTTCACGTTCACCTGCGGGACGTCGCTGGAGATGTCCCGGTGCGCGTCCACCACGCCCGGCACGGACCGCACCAGCGCGAGCACCTGATCGGATGTCTTGCGCAGGGTCGGCAGGTCCTCCCCGTAGGTGCGCACGATGATCGGTTCCTTGGCACCGGTGAGCACCTCCT
>Ga0126384_10001943_pt1 | contig 12424 bp, 16 predicted proteins | sample PanSoiMetPlot_36_FD_92543 | JGI IMG/M metagenome (GOLD analysis project Ga0126384, IMG submission 92543) | Tropical forest soil microbial communities from Panama - MetaG Plot_36 | ecosystem: Environmental > Terrestrial > Soil > Tropical forest > Bulk soil | place: Panama | collected 2016-02-17 | reverse complement strand
CTTCCGGGTGGTCGAAGCCGAGCCGGGCCGAAGACTTGTCCTGCGTGGACGACACCGCTTCTCCAACTACGCGCTGACGTTCATCTTCGACGGCGACCGGCTGCGAGCGCAGACGCACGCGGCGTTCCCCGGTGTCCTCGGCCGGCTCTACCGCGCCGCGGTCATCGGGAGCGGAGGCCACCGGCTGGTGACCCAGCGTTTGCTGCGGCAGGTTGCCCGCGCGACCTGATCGGCCCGCCCGATAGCCAGCCCGGACGTGGGCCGGTGAAATGCTTTGCCGGCAAACATCACTCAAGTGTGGATACCCCAAGGGAGGAGCCTCGTGCTTTACACAAATTGGACTCAGCGTGCGTGCGCCCTGGTCGCGCTGATGCTCATCTTGGTCACCGATCGTGCACACGCGGACATCAGCTACATCAGCGACGGCCAGATGCCCGATTTCCCGCAAATCTGGGACGGCCAGAGGCTCAGAGCGATCTGCGAAGCGGCGTCGAGCGCAGACGTGATGTGGTTCTTCGACCAGCATGGCTACGCCGGCCTGGTCGCGCACCAGGACCCACGCGACCCGAACGCCACCTGGCGCGCGGACGGCAAGGACCTCGTCTATCTGATGGCCAAGTACATTTACGGAAAGGATCCGGCGACCGGGAACATTTCCAACCTTGGGCAAGGAACCACCTACGCTGCGCTTGGCAAGTACATCAAGGCGAAGGGGATGTACGCCGGCCAACCCGCTCAGGGTGAGCAGGGACTTGTGGTCGACCACTATTCAGCGGGCAATGCCACCTACGCCAAGTGGGCCAGGATCATCGGCGACAGCAGCGTCAACATCGGCAGCATGAGTTGGAGGAAGCGAAACAACGACATCATCGCCCAGCACTCGATGGCGAGCGCCGGCGTGGATTCCGACAACCGGAAGCTGATCGTGGTTCACGGCTGGGGCGATCACCCGGCGGAGATGCCCCCGTACAAGAAGCCGCCGTACCAAGCTGGAGAGGAGCCTTACATCAACGAATACCCCATGGAGGTTGTGAACCAGCGCGCATCGATTCCAAATCCGGGTGACGGAAGCGTCGAGCTGTTTCGCGGCAACAAGTATGGAGAAGCCGAGCGGATGTCGATGAGCGAATTCTTCAACATCCACCCCAGGGCGCGCGCCAAAGTGGAGATTCGCCGTGGGCAAGGGATGGACTTCAGTCTGACCTACCCAGTCCACGTGACGAACGACACCTTCGAACCAATTTTCCAATACATCCAGGAAGTCGAGACCCCGATCGACGACGTCTCCGCGCCGCCCGGCTGGCAGGCCGTTCCCTGGACATCGACTTCGACCCCGGACATCACGCGCGAACCGTTTCAGAGCGCTCCACCGCCCTACGAGGAGGACCCCATCGAACCGCCCTACCTTCCGGTCCAGAACGGCATCCTCTGGTACACGCGGACGGATCCCATTCTTCCGGGCGACACACTTTATGGATTTACCTTCAACACCTCGCAGGCGTTCGAGGATCAGCTCGAGGACAGCATGTCGTTCGTCAGCAGCGCGTTGAGCGTCCTGATCGATCCGGAGAGCCCTGGTCCCGAGACGGAGTTGTTGTTTCCGATTCTCGACACCTGTGGAGAAGGATAGCGCCCGGTCCGGCCCGCGCGTCCATTTGGGCTGGACGGTGCGATACTTCGCTCGGTATGTAGGCGCGGATGGCCGTCATCTCACGAGGCTTTACCGGTCGACGTGCCCCGGAAGCTGGAAAGCTGCCGCCCGGGCAGTACCTTACTGCCACCTTCCCCGTCCTGTCCGCGGGACCGACGCCTCACATCTCGCTCGACCGTTGGGAGTTTAAGATCGACGACGGTACTCAGGTTTTGCGGCGGTGGGACTGGAAGTCGTTTCGCAGCTTGCCCACCGAGACCTTCACGACTGATCTGCACTGCGTGACCCGCTGGTCGAAACTTGGTACCCGGTGGGAGGGAGTCTCCCTGGACACGATGTTTGCAGATCTGAAGACGGACGAATCTTATGCTCTGGTGCGTTCGTACGGGGACTACACCACCAATGTTCCTCTGAAGGACCTGATGAATCATCAGGCGTGGATCGCGTTCCGATTCGAGGGCGAAGACCTTGCGCCCGAACACGGCGGCCCTGCGCGACTTCTCGTGCCCCATCTGTATTTGTGGAAGAGCGCCAAGTGGGTGCGGGGCATGACCCTGATGCGTGAGGACAAACCTGGCTTTTGGGAGAGCCTCGGCTACCACATGTACGGGGACCCATGGCGAGAGCAGCGCTACTCGGGCGACGAGTGATGTGGCGCCTCGGAACGGTCGTTGCTCTTCGCGACGAAACGGCAACAGCACGGACGATCATGCTCGAAATTCCAGATTGGCCCGGCCACGCCGCAGGCCAGCATGTTGACGTCCGTTTGACGGCCTCCGATGGGTACTCAGCGGTTCGGTCGTACTCGATTGCCTCTGCGCCAAGCGTCGAGCGGCGGATTGAAATAAGCGTCGAACGACTGCCAGACGGCGAAGTCTCACCCTACCTCACCCGGGAGCTCGCCGTCGGCGATCGCCTGGAGCTGCGAGGACCGATCGGCGGCTGGTTCGTGTGGCGCCCCCGGCAGACTGAGCCGATCCAGCTCATCGCGGGGGGGTCCGGCATCGTCCCCCTGATGGCCATGATTCGGTCGCGCGCGGCGGCGGGCAGCACTGCGCCATTTCGGTTGTTGTATTCGGTGCGCGAACCGGGATCGGTCTGGTACCGCGACGAGCTGCGGTCGCTCCCAGAGCGCAACCATTCGGTGAGCGTTACCTACGCCTACACAAGAGCCACTCCGAAGGATTGGCCACGGCCGGCCGGTCGGATCGACACTGCGCTGATCGCGAGCGCGACGTGGCCCTCCAACCTAGCCCCAACTTGCTACGTTTGCGGCCCGACATCGTTCGTTGAGAGTGCTGCTGGCCTCCTGAGCGGCACCGGGAACAACCCCGCTAAAATCAAAACAGAGCGTTTTGGCCCCACGGGAGATCGACAATGAGCTCAGAGAGGTACGACTACCTCGACGGTAATGCGGCGGCGGGCGAATTGAGCAAAATATTCACCATGGATGTTACGGCTGCGGAGGGGCAGTGTGCGCACTGCGGCGCAACCGGGCGCTTCGCCGAGGCACATTTATACATGCAGAGCCCCGGCCTGGTGGCGAGGTGCGCTGCCTGCGAGCAGGTACTCCTTCGCCTCGTCAATATTGCCCAGCGCGTGTTTCTCGACCTGCGCGGCATGACCTACCTGCGCCTCGAGCTGGCAGCTGAAAGCCCTGCCGAAAATTCCCGAGGCTCCAACACCTAGTCCCTCTGAGGTACCACCTGCGCCGACGTGCCTCCGCCGAGGATTAAGGCGGCGGAATGGTGGCGCAACGTTTGATGGGGTCGCGCGACGCGGCCGGATTGCGCGCGGCGCCCGGGTAGATTTCGCCGGGCGCAACGCCCAAGAGCGTCCATCATTGAAAAGTTGCTCGACATCTACGCCGTTGTTCGCTAGCCCGCGCCGGAGCGATACCAAAGATGACCAATTTGCGCATTTGCATTGATGTCGATGATCTGGACAAAGGGATTGAGTTCTATTCCAAGGCAATCGGGTTACGTGAAGGCAGACGACTCGGGCGCGACTGGGTGGAGCTTCTCGGCATGTCGTCGCCGATCGACTTGCTGGCCAATCCCGGCGGTAGTGCACCGGTGCGCGGAGCTTCAATGGTGCGGGACTATCGTCGGCATTGGACACCGGTTCACTTGGACTTCGTCGTCGAGGACCTGGAAGCTGCGGTACGGCGCGCCGAAAGCGCGGGCGCGGTGCTCGAAGGAGGCATCCAGGAGAAGGAATGGGGCAGGCTGGCCAATCTGGCCGACCCATTCGGAAACGGTCTTTGCTTTCTGGAGCTTAGAGGGCGCGGTTATGACGAGCTGATCGAGTGAAGCTGCCGAATCGCTAGGAGGCACCAGTCCGTTCCAATCAGTCCTCGTAGTGAATGGTCCCTCTCTTGAGATTTCCGCCGCCCGGTTCTGGGGACGCGATTGGCGCACTCACGAACCGAGGACGGCCAGTTCTCGCATCGACGATGGTAAAGATCGTCGGCGCGAACGCTCGCGCCAGCGCGCTCTGTGGCTCGGTTCGAAGCATTATCCACTGGCCAGACTTCACTTGAGGAAATGAGTCGTTCGTGCGACCGGTCCCCCTGGTGATTCGTACGGCGTACGTCGTGAGCCTACTCACCACGACCAGGTCGAAGTTGATCGTCTTTCCCGCGGAGAGCTCGGCGAGATGTTTCTCGATGATGCGGCCGATTGAGGGGCCAACGGCAAACAGGTTTGGACGAGCCTTCGTGGCCGTTCTGGTCTTCCCGCCGTCGGTGAATTCCATGATCAACTCGTTTGGAGTGACCGAGAGCTTTTCTTCTTGCCTAGCTGCCGTGTTCGCGAATGAGTACGCCCTGGGAGTGTCGCCCTCGAACTCGACGGTCTGAGTGAAGAAGGCCTGCCCGCGCCGATCGGTACTGATGAACCGGAGCCGATCGATCCCGGCCCCCTTCTCGGAGGTGAGGCTGACTGAATAGAGTGGCTCGGGCCAGCTCGTACTTGAGAGGTGCTCGCCATCGTAGGCTTTGCCGGAGATAGTTCGAGCCTCCACGGTCGAACTCTCAGCGATCGCGACGGCGGCGTTTGGCCAAGCCGCGGCTCCAGCGAGGGCCAGCACAACTCGCATCTTTGAACGTGCCGAGCGCTTCATTGGAGTCCTCCTTTGGATGTGCACTAGGAAGCCACCGGAGTTATCGGTCCCCCGATCGACCAGGGTCAGGAGCCGGCGTTCAATTTTCTTTCTCGAGATGTCATTCGAGAGCGTGCTCGATCGTCGGATCCGGAGAAAGGATGGAACCTCATGAAATACGCGCTGTTGATCTACGCCGCCGAGAAGGACTGGGCCAAGAAGTCGAATGAGGAGCAGGGCCGCGTCTACAATGAGTACATGGCATACACGGTGGAGCTCAAGAAGTCCGGCAGGTTGGTCTCCTGCGAGCCGCTCGACCCCACGTCCACCGCCACGACGATACGCGTGCGCAATGGCAAAACGGTGCCCACCGACGGCCCATTCGCGGATACCAAGGAGCAGCTCGGCGGTATCTATGTCGTGGACGTTAAAGACCTGAATGAGGCGATTGCTTGGGCTTCCAAGATCCCCGATGCGCGTACGGGCTCGATCGAGATCCGGCCGCTGATGAATGTCCCGGAGATGTAGGAAGACAAGGTGAGTGAGGCCGCGCACGCCCTCGATCGGATTTTCCGTGCGGAGTCAGGACCAGTTCTGGCAACGCTGATCCGGGTCCTCGGCGACTTTCAACTCGCCGAGGATGCGCTTCAGGACGCGCTCGCAGTCGCCCTTGAAACTTGGTCCAAGAACGGCTTGCCAGCTTCCCCGGGCGCGTGGCTGACCACCACTGCCCGGCGCAAGGCGGTCGACCGGCTTCGGCACCTCAGGATCGTTGAAGCCACAAGCAGCGAGCTGGCCCTGTCGATCCGCCTCGACCAGGAGGCCTATGGCGCACTGGGCGAGTTCGAGGTCTCGCCGGTACCCGACGATCAGCTGCGGCTGATCTTCACCTGCTGCCATCCCGCCCTCTCACGCGAGGCCCAGATCGCCCTGACCCTGCGCACGCTCGGGGGTCTGAGCATTGCCGAGATCGCGCATGCATTCCTGATAAACGAGGCGACGATCGCTCAGCGCGTCGCCCGCGCGAAGCAAAAGATCGCGCGCGCCCGCATCCCTTACGAGATCCCCGATCGCGAGTCGCTCGGGCCGCGCCTCGACGCCGTTCTCAGTGTCTTGTACCTCGTGTTCAACGAAGGTTACCTAGCGACCTCGCGCGGGCACCTCGTCCGGAGTGACCTCGTTGCCGATGCTCTTCGCCTCGCGCGCGGCTTGTCCGCGCTCCTTCCGGACGAGCCCGAGCCGCTGGGCCTGCTGGCACTGATGCTGCTCCACGACTCACGGCGCGAGGCGCGCGTCAGCGACGAGGGCGATCTGGTGCTGCTCGAGGACCAAGATCGGAGCAAATGGAAACGCCCCCAGATCCAGGAGGGTGTTCAGCTCGTCGAACAGGCGCTCCGGATGGGGCGGCCCGGCCCCTATCAAGTCCAAAGCGCGATCGCCGCGGTGCATGCCGAAGCAGCGACTGCGGGGGAGACGGATTGGCGCCAAATTGCTGTCCTGTACGATCAGCTCCTGCGCTACGAGCGCACGCCGGTGATCGAATTGAATCGCGCCGTTGCCATCTCCTACGCGGCAACCCCAGTCGAGGGCCTAAGGCTGCTGAAGGGCATCGAGCGGACCGGCGCCTTGGAACAGTACGCGCCTTTCCACCTCGCCCGCGCCGACATGTTTCGTCGGCTCGGACTCAACGATGACGCGCGCGAGTGCTATCGGCGGGCACTGCCGTTTGCCCAGAACGACCAGGTTCGTCGGTTTATCGAAAAGCGGCTGCACGGTGAGGCTCGCTGAGGCAGCGCCAGCTCCTAGTGACTCGAATCATCCATCTGTAAGCCCTGCGTGAAAGGTCAGTACGCCCAGTCGCGGCTTTCGCTTACTTGGTCAACGCGACGATCAGGCCCCAGATGAGAAGACCGGCCCCGAAGCCGATCCCCGCACTGGGAATGACTTGACTTGCGAGAAGGCCGATGCCGAGTCCGATGATCGTGCTGCCAGGGATGACGAGCAGAAAGGCTGCGGTCTTTTCTCCCTGCCGCGCCCAATGCTTCGTCACCGAGTCATCAGGGACAAGTGGTTGCGTTTCAGCGGCTGTCCTCACGACCTGAGCCTCCCTTCTAATCCGTTGCCTTCGCTTTTAGCTAATGATGGTCACATTTAGTTAACAATGTTAATATAATGCCAACACCGTTTGACGTCAAGTGGATCGCTGCTATCTTCGCCCGCGAGGTGCTCGCTTGAGCTTTGTCCCCTACCGAGAGGCCCGGCGTCGCCAGAAGCGACAGCCGCTCGACCGCGCACAGGTCGTGCGCGCGGCGATCGCGCTCCTCGACGAAGCGGGCCTCGACGACTTGACGATGCGCGGTCTCGCCGAGAAGCTGGGCGTCAAGGCCGCCTCGCTCTACCGCCACGTTCGGAACAAGGACGATCTGCTCATACTCTTGGCAGACGAGATCAGCGGAGAGGTGCCGATCATTGAGCCGCGCGGTAGCTGGAAGGAGCAACTGGCCGAGATGGCGCACAACTTCCGCCGCGGCCTGCTCGCGCACCGAGACGCGGCGCGCCTGCTGGCGACCACCGCGCCGTTCGGACCAAAGCGGCTGCGCCACATCGAGTCCGTATTGCGCGTTCTCCGGTCCGCCGGATTGAACGGCCGCGATGCCGCGCGGACGGCCTATCATCTCAACAACTTCGTCACCGAGTTTGTGGCGGACGAGGGCCGCTTTGCCCAGGCGGCCAGCTCCCTCGGGACGACGACTCGAAAGATGCTCGCCGACGCCCGCAAACAATTCGCGGCTCTTCCCAAGGATCAGTATCCGACCGTCGTCGAGCTTGCGCCTCATCTCGCCGAAGATGATGCGGAGGGGCTGTTCCAGTTTGGGTTTGAGATCTGGATCCGCGCCATCGAGCAGCTTTCACGCGTTCCCCGCACAGCACTGGATGAGACACCCGCCTGCCCGCGTCGTTAGGTCCACCAACTGCCCCTGCGGCACCAATTGTAGGCACTGGTATTGCCACAATTTCGAGCGGAACCTTCCGCCTAGCCTACTTGTGAAGTAGGCTAGCACTTTAAGCGTTGGCGCTTCGAGTCAGTGGCTCGCCGGATACCGCCGATGATACTCCCCGCAGAAAACAAGTTTGGAACGCTCCTACTTCTCTCGATGGTTGCGGCTGCCATTTACGCCGCGGTCCTATTCTCGGGGGTGTTCTTCGATCATTATCAGGTCAAGCTGGCGGTCCGCTCTGCACACAGCCGCGCCCGTCAAAGCAGTGACGAAATACTTCGGACGCAGCTACTGCGTGGGAGTCTGAGCGAGGTGGGGACCCACTGGGAGGACGCGGGTACTGGAAATCTCCAAGAGGCTAATGGCCTTGGGTTGAGCGAGAAGGACATCGTGATCAAGCGGGACGAGAAGGAAAATGTTCTCATCAGAATTAATTACGAAAGGCGAATCCGCCTCAAACCCTCGGATCAGTTTGTCACCCTGACTTTCGAAGCTGAACAAGGCGGGATTCCTCCATCCCCGTGATGAGAGGCTCAGAAGCGCAGACCGAGGGCCTCCGTCAAGAAGCGCATGAACGGCGCGATGGTGCGCAGTCGTTGCATCAATGCGTCCATCAAATCCCCGCCAGAGATCGTCCGATCTTCGAGAGATGTGCTGGTCGCGAAGTCGCGGCGTTTGATGTCCTCGATGAATCGGTGATCGGGATCGTACCCCGACGGCGCTTTTTTAAGCGACTCGCCGACCATGCCGCAACCCGATCGAAAGGATCGCCCCGCGACGGCTTTCTGCCATTTGCTTGGCTTTGCCACGATGGCATCTCGGATCTCCCTTAGAACCGGGGGCGGAGGTCGCCAGACTCCGCCACCGACAGCCGACCCACCGGGCTCGAGGCGCAAATAGAAAGCGGGGCCTGCTTCGTCTGCGGCATCTTTGTGCCCGACATGGGCAGCCACGAAAGTCTTGTAGGGAGTCTTGTCCTTGGAGAAGCGAAGGTCTCGGTAGATGCGCATCATCGAACCGCCCACCGGACGGGGATCGGCGAGGAAGTTTGGGCTCACCGTTTTCAATCGTGGCCCCAAGTCGGCGATCAGCCGAAGGAATGGATCGCGCACTGCGCTCTCGTAGCGTTCCTTGTTTGCAAGAAACCACTCCCGATCGTTGTGCTGGCGAAGCTCCCTTAAGAACTGGAACAGCTCTGCCGTGAAGTATCTCGTAGTCATGTCCATAACTTCCCTTTTTTCATTCTTAGGAGACTCATTTTCTTCCATTTGTCTTTCCCGTACTGGCGTCGCAAACGGCCTGTATATACATGCGGCTTCGCCCAGTAGTCGGGCGGAGCTTGTCCGAGATCGGCCACATAATCGGGTCTCGTACATCTAAAAGGAGGCTGTCCATGAACGTCGGCGCGTTATTCGGGCTCAGCGTGTTGATGAGCTTTCTTGCCTTTTCGATCGTTTCGAAACTCTACATCTTGCCGCGACTTCGGGTCATGCAGCGAGAGGAAGCCATCGCTCCACTGGTGGTTCCACACACCTTTCGATTCGTTGGGCTCAGCTTTCTGGTTCCAGGCGTTGTATCCCCCTCGCTGTCATCGGCCTTCGCTGTTCCGGCGGCGTATGGCGATCTGGTCGCGGCGATAATGGCGGGAATCGCGACCTTGGCACTTTCGGCTCGCGCGGTTTGGGCAATCGCAATGGTATGGGCCTTCAACCTGTGGGGCACAGTCGACCTCCTGCACGCCATCTACCAGGGTCAGATCGGCGTCCGCGTTGACGCAGGGTCGTTCGGAGCTGCTTTTTTCATTCCCACGCTGGTTGTCCCGGGGCTACTCACCATGCACGCGCTGATCTTTTGGCTGCTTCTGCGGCCAAGAAAACCCGCGCCTTAACCGATGCCGGACGCAGATCCGCTGCCCTCGAGCGAAAGCGTGACGACCCCTTTCCCCGTACCGCACCGACTCTTTCCCGTCGAGCATCGATTCATGAGTCTCGATGGCAGTCGCATTCACTACGTTGATGAGGGAGCCGGCGATACACTTCTGCTTCTGCACGGTAACCCGTCGTGGTCCTTTCTTTATCGAAAGATCATCGCCGCGTTGAAAAGCGACTTTCGCTGCGTGGCGCTGGACTATCCGGGTTATGGAATGTCGGAGGCGGCCCCTGGCTATGGCTTCACCCCCAAGGAGCACAGCGATGTGCTCGAGAAGTTCGTCGACCGCCTCGCTCTCAAAGAGCTCACGATCATGGTGCAAGACTGGGGCGGGCCGATCGGTCTTGGCCTCGGCGGCAAGCGCCCGGAGCTGGTGCGACGTCTGATCATCGGCAATACCTTCGCCTGGCCCCTGGATAGGGAGCTGCGGATTCGTATCTTCAGCTGGGTGATGGGTGGGCCGATCGGAAGTTCGCTCACCTCGGCGTTCAACTTTGTTCCCAAGTTCTTCTTCAAGCGTGGCCTCGCCGTGCCGTCCAGTTCAGAGGTCCTCCAGATGTACCTTGCGCCTTGGCGCGATCCCGCCCGGCGATCCGCCGCCGTGATTGCCCCAAGGCAGCTCATCGCCGCATCTGCCTACCTCGGGGACGTCGAGCGTAACCTGCCGAAGCTCGCGGACCGACCGGCGCTCATCGTCTGGGGGACCAAGGACTTCGCGTTCCGGGAGGCGGAACGCGAACGCTTCGAGCGAGCTTTCCCAAGGCACCAGACCGTCCTCCTGAGCAACGCTTCGCACTTTCTCCAGGAGGACGCCGGGGAACAAATATCGGAGTCGATCAAAGCTTTTCGAAGCGAAGTGGACTGATTCGCTCGAACGGGCGCGGCCGCAGGCGATTCTGATCCACCCGGTGAGGCAATCGAGGCCCTCCTGCGTCTCTGTTCTTCAGAAACGCGAACCAGGAGGAGGAATCGATGAAGCGCATGGCAATGGTGGTATTTGTGTGGGCTGTGGTAGTGGCATCCGCCTGTGGCGGGAAAGTAGGGGACACGCTCGACACCAGCGAAGCGGCGATCACCGGCACTCAGGCAGTGTCCGATAATCCGTTTGCGCACGGGATAGTCGAGGTGTCGGTCTATTCGTCCGAGAATCATTGGCAATGGGTTTGCACCGGCACGCTGGTGGCGAGCACCTGGGTGCTCACCGCGGGCAATTGCGTCGTCGGCGTGCCGCCGCAGTACATCTCGATCGAGATGGCCAATACCCACGGCGGCAGCTTGCAGTCTTCGGCCGTGCGGGAGGTGGTCGGGCATCCGACGCTCGACCTGGCGCTGTTGCTGCTGAACACGCCATTGACTTCGGCGAACCGGAACATCTTCCCGGAAGTGGCAAGTGTTCCTCCGGGGGACGGCAGCTCGGTGGTGTGCTTTGGCTTCGGGGGAGGAGACAACTCGGTGTTGCACCAGGCGCCGTTTGGGGTGTCGAACTCGGGGGCGGTCTACGGGATCAGCGCAGGCTTTAACTCGCTCCAGGACGGCGACGAAGGCGGCCCTTGCTTCAACGGCAGCCTTGGCTCCAACGGGATCCAGAGCATCGTCGGTGTTGTCTCGGCGACGTGGGTCACGCCGGTGTCCGCGGTGAGTGGCAAGGGCGTTGTTGGGATCGGCGCCGGAAACGAATCCGAACAGGACACGGTCGCGCAGTGGATTGCGGACATGATCCACCTCGATGGGCTGAAGTGGGGCCACTCCAGCTACAGCATCATCAACAAGCACAGCAACGCCGCCTTCGACGTGGCGAACGCCAGCCTGCTCCCCGGAGTCGCGGTGAATCAGGTTCACTTGAACGGCGGCCTGAATCAGAACTGGTATTTCGAATACACCAACTACCCGTTCATGCGACTGGTGAATGCCCAGAGTGGCAAGTGCCTGGACCTGGACCGAAACAGCCAGCTGCTGCAGCGCACCTGCTCCTCGGCCACGACCCAGCTCTTCCGATGGCTTCAGCGCGACAGTACCTACGCGAACGTGATCGCCTGGGGGACTGGAGATTGCGTCGACGTTCCTTTTAGCCTCACCAACGACGGCGTGCGGCTCCAGGTGTTTACGTGCCACAGCGGTGACAACCAGCTCTGGCGCAGCGGTATTCACTAGCTCGAGCCCAGCGCTTAACGGACCGGCCAGAAGGCGGCAACCTCGGTTGTCGTCTTTTGGCGTTCTTTTTCGATCTTCCAATTGGGGCACAACCCCCTGAATGCGAAAGGAGGCACAATGAATCCAATCAAACATTTGGTCTTTTCGCTCGCGCTGGCCTCGTTGTTCGGTAGCTCGCAGGTGCGCGCCGATGACTGCAGCGACACTCCGATGGCCGAGTCCTGCGCCTGTTTTTCCGGCGTGCAGCGCGAGCGAGGGCAACTTCGTGGTCATGCGAAGACGCGGAAGACCGCCCGGACGACAACTGGACGGCGAGGGAAGACGGCTCTTGCGCGCTCCAACAACCTCGCTCCACCGATTCCTTGAGCGAGCGAATGACGAGGGGGCAATACCGGTCCCTATGAGCGGCTGCTCGACCTTCCTTCGAGCGCGCTCGAGCAACGCCACCTTGATCCAAAAGGGTGACCTGGTTGTGCGGGGGTTTAGCCGATTGTAGATTGTACCTTACTTTGAAGCGGTTCATAGGTGCTCAGGCTCGACGACAATTTTCCGCAGTCCTCGACTCCGCCGAAAGAGGCGAGACCATCGTCAT
>Ga0126384_10001942_pt1 | contig 12429 bp, 15 predicted proteins | sample PanSoiMetPlot_36_FD_92543 | JGI IMG/M metagenome (GOLD analysis project Ga0126384, IMG submission 92543) | Tropical forest soil microbial communities from Panama - MetaG Plot_36 | ecosystem: Environmental > Terrestrial > Soil > Tropical forest > Bulk soil | place: Panama | collected 2016-02-17 | reverse complement strand
GTCCACGTTCACGGGCCCGCCAGGCAGGCGGTCAAGCGCCTGGCGCAGGATCTTGACCGACTCCCTCATCTCCTTGATTCGCACCAGGTAGCGCGCGTAGCAGTCGCCCGCATCCTCGACCGCGACCTCCCAGTCGTATGTCTCGAAGCCGCAGTAGGGCCGGTCTTTGCGCAGGTCCCACGGGACGCCGGAGCCCCGGATCATGGGCCCTGTTGCACCTAGCCGGATGGCGTCCTCTGCGGAAAGGTAGCCGATGGCCTGAGTTCGCTCAATCCAGATCGGATTGCGTGTAAGCAGGTTCTCGTACTCCTGGATGTTGCCCGGCATCTCCTTGACGAAGGCGTCGAGCATCTCCAGGAAGCGCGGTGTGGCATCGGCCGTCACGCCGCCAGGGCGAATGTATGAGGTGTGCATGCGGAACCCGGAGATCTCTTCGTTAAGGTCCAGGATCTTTTCCCGATCGCGCAGGCAATACATGAAGATGCCCATTGCGCCCAGCTCGATCCCGGTGCTGCCCAACCAGATCAGGTGAGATGCGATGCGAGTCAGCTCCGACATGATCACTCGCAAGCCCTGAGCTCGCGCAGGCGCCTCGACTCCCATGAGCTGTTCCACCGCGAGGGCATAAGCCAGGTTGTTGATGGGGGGCGAGAGGTAGTCGTGGCGATCCGTCACCACCACGCCCTGCTGCCAGCGCAGCGCCTCCATCTGCTTCTCGATGCCGGTGTGGAGGTAGCCGATCACCGGCTTCACGCGGCGAATGACCTCACCGTCCAGATCGACGATCAGACGCAACACTCCATGGGTGCTGGGATGCTGGGGGCCGAAGTTCACAGTGAGGATGTCACCGCCCAACTCACGCTCACGCGTGATCGTCACCCCTGGCGCCAGGGTCTGCTCGGGCATCGTGTCAGGCATGCGTTCAGGCCTCCGGAGGTGCCGTCCGCCAGACTTCGTGGTCTTCGGAGAAGTCGACCGGCTCACCGCCGACTGGAAAGTCGCGGCGCAACGGGTGGCCCACCCAGTCGTCCGGCATCAGGATCCTGGACAGGTCAGGATGGCCCTCGAACCGGATGCCGAACATATCCCACGTCTCGCGCTCATCCCAGTTGGCTGGTGCGTAGATGTCGTGCGCGCTTGGGGCCCTGGGGTCGTCCTCTGGTACGAAGACGCGTACCCGCAGCTCCCGGTGTGTCTTCATGTTCCGGAGCTGGTACACGAGCTCCAAGCGCTCCGGTGGCTTCTCGACCGTCGGGGTGGCCAGATGATCGACACACGTCATAAAGACGTAGCTCTCGTAGCCTTGCGACTTGAGTTCGGTCAGCGTCTCGCGAATGCGCTCGCGGGGCACGCTGACCCATTCGGCACCCGCGATCACGCCGTGGGCGAGAACGCCCTGCGTGAGCTTCAGCGCCGTCATAAGCGGGGCTTGATCCCCTGGGCCTTGATCTTCTCCTGCAGGATCATCAGCGCGTTCAGCACGTCTTCAGGCCGTGGCGGGCAACCTGGGATGTACACGTCCACCGGCACGATCTTGTCGACGCCCTGAAGGATGGCGTAATTGTTGAACACACCACCTGTCGAGGCGCAGGCGCCCATCGAGATCACCCATTTGGGCTCAGGCATCTGATCGTAGATCTGCCGCAACACCGGAGCCATCTTCTGCGAAACCCGCCCCGTAACGATCATCAGGTCAGACTGGCGTGGCGACGCACGCATCGCCTCTGAGCCGAAGCGTCCGATGTCGAAGCCGGGCCCCGCTGTGTGCATCAGACCCTCGATGGCGCAGCACGCGAGTCCAAACTGTGCCGGCCAGACGGAATTGGCGCGGCCCCAGCCGACGACCTTGCCCAGCGTCGTTGTCAGCACGTTTTCGCCCAACCGATCGGCGAGCTTCTCTACTCCCACTCGAAGCCCCCCTTTCGCCAGATGTGGGCCAGGGCGACGGCCAGAATTGCGATGAACACGAACATCTCGATCACGCCATACCAGCGGAGCTGGTGGAGAAGCACGGCCCAGGGATAGAAGAAGATGGCTTCGACGTCGAAGATGATGAACAGCATGGCCGTGAGGTAGAAGCGAACCGACATGCGCCGCCTTGCGGGGAGCTGGGGGACGATGCCAGATTCGTAGGGGAGGAGCTTGCTCCTGTATGGCTTGCTCGGTCCCATGATGTACGACAGGGTGATCAGCAAGCCCACCACGGCCACCACGATGACCGCATAGATCAGGAGCGGGACGTAGTCGCTGAGCACTTGAACTCCATGCTAGGTGGCAGATCAGGGAACGGGCCTCATTTTAGTAGGGGCCCGTAAACGACCGAGCAGAGCGCCGCAGGCGCCGCGGTCACACCCCCAGGGGGCCCCGCGCCACCTGACGGAGGGCCTCCTCCGGAGAGCAGGGCGCCACCCATTCCATCCACCATGTCGCACCGGCCGCCGCCATCGCTCGCAGGCGCTCAAGCTCCGCGTCCTCGTCCGGGGGGCGCTGGCCACCGCCCATGATGAACTCGTATCCGTCGAGGGACCCGCGGTGCCGCCGCACCTCCTCCACCAGTGCTCGCAAGTCGTCAGGACGCAGCTGCACGTCCTTCCCCCCGGGCCCAACCTTCCAGCCGAGCATGGCCCCATCCCAGCGGACGGCACGCCTGATTGGGCCCCTCCGAGGCCACAGCCCGCCGACCCAGATCGGCACGCGTGGATGCTGAACTGGGGTGGGCTGGAAGACGATTTCGCTCACCTTGAAGTGGCGGCCGGAGAAGGCAAACGGCTCTCCGGTCCAGAGGCCCGTGACGATCTTCAGCGCTTCGTCGAGCAGCTCGGCGCGAAGGCCCAGCTCCAGCTCCTCACCGAATGCAGTGAAGCTCAGCTCCGGATCGCCAACGCCTACCCCGAGGATGGCGCGGCCGCCGCTGAGGCGATCGACGGTGGTCACCTCGCGCGCCAGGTGCCACGGCCGCCTCCGAGCAAGCGGGGTGACCGCGGTTCCCAGTCGAACGCGTGTCGTCATGACCGCGGCGGCGGCCAGAACTGTCCAGGAATCCGCGGTCGGCACGCCGTCGATCGACTGATAGACGATGTAATCCTCGAGAAGGACAGCGTCCCAGCCGGATCGCTCGGCCGCTACCACGAGCTCGATCAGCGTCCGCGGGTCCGCGTAGGCCCCGCCCGTCGCGAGGTTGAGGCAGTGTCGCATGCGGGCGCTCAACTTTATGCCGCTTGAGCGTTGGCCCCCTCCCCCGGCTCCGCCGGGTATTCCCCCGATACGGGGGAGAGTCTCCGGTCGATCTAGGCGTCGACCCGGACGTGGCTGATCTGGGTGCCGTGGGTCAAGGTCGCGTCGACCGGGCAGTAGCGGTTGCAGGCCAGATCAAGTGCCTTGTCCACCAGCTCGGAGTCGGGGATGAACCCCTGCTCCCAGCCGATGACGAAGCGAATCTCAATGCTGGTGAAGGCGTGCGGCCAGTCGTCCTGCTGCTCACCCTGTACCTCGACGTCCAGCGAGTGGTAGGACTGCTTGAACTTCTTCAGAAGCAGGACCGCGTTGATGCCCGTGCATGCTCCAAGCGCGCCGAGGACCATCTCGGTCGGGCGCATGCCGTCATCCTCGCCCAACACAGGCGGCTCGTCGCTTACTGCGCTGTGACCCGAGCCCGACTCGATCGTGAACTTCACCTTGCGCCCGGCCCAGCGGGCAGTGGCCTTCTGCATCTCGCGACGAATAGTAGGCTTGCGCGGGTGACAGCCCGTGCGCTTCGGGCCGGCGACGTCGTGCTGCTGCACGACCGGGCCGGCCGCCGCTACCGCCTGACTCTCGCGGCTGGAGCCACGTACTCGACTCACGCAGGCGCGTTTGCGCACGACTCATTGATCGGAGAACCCGAAGGAACGGTGGTGGCGACCAACGCCGGCCAGCGGCTGCTGGCGCTGCGGCCGACGTTCGCGGAGCAGGTGGTCGAGCGCAAGCGCCGGGCTCAGCCCATCTACCCAAAGACCTTGGCGCGATACTCGTGCGAGCCGACGTGTCGCCCGGCGACCTCGTGGTCGAGGCCGGCACCGGCACCGCTGCCCTCACGCTCGCCCTCTGGCGCGCGGTCGGCCCCTCGGGCCGGGTCGTCTCTTACGAGGTGCGCGAGGACTTCCACGCCGCCGCCCGCACCGTAGTCGCAGAGGTGACCGGCGGGCTGCCGGCCAACCTGGAGCTCAAGCTGGGCGACGTGTACGAGGGCATCAGCGAACGGGACGCCGACCGGTTGATGCTTGACCTGCCCGAGCCCTGGCGCGTCCTCCCAGGGGCAGTCAACACACTGCGCGCAGGCGGCATGTTGTTCGCTCATTGCCCCAACATCAGCCAGGTGCAGCGGCTGTGTGACGCCCTGCGGGAGGCACGCGGCTTCGGCCTGATCGAGACGGTCGAGGTGCTGGAGCGGGGTTGGACCATCCGCGGCCGCAGCCTTCGGCCGGCCCACCGGATGGTGGCTCACACGGGCTTTCTCACGTTTGCACGCCGCCTCGCGGGCACCGAGGTCTTCGAAGCTGAAGGCGAAGGGTTCTAACGTTGTGACCGTTCTGGATTGACCGAGGAGAGTTGGAATGGGCCGTTACAAGGTGACCGTCGTCGGCGCCGGGATGGTGGGTGGCACGCTCGCCCAGCGCTTGGCCGAGCGTGACTACGCCGACGTCGTGCTGGTGGACATCGTCGAGGGTATGCCTCAGGGTAAGGCCCTGGACATCACAGAGGCGGGGCCGGTCTACGGCTACGACTCGATGGTGACAGGCAGCAACGGCTACGAGGAGACTGCCGGCTCCGACCTCGTCGTCATCACCTCGGGCGTGGCTCGCAAGCCGAACATGAGCAGGGACGACCTGCTGAAGATCAACGCTGAGATCGTGCGCGAGGTGACCGAGAGGGTCAAGGCCGCCTCCCCGGAAACGATCTTGATCGTGGTATCGAACCCGCTCGACGCCATGGTCACCCTCGCGCACCGTGTAAGCGGCTTCTCGAAGCAGCGAGTGATCGGGATGGCGGGCGTACTGGACACCGCCCGGTACCGCACATTCATAGCAATGGAGCTGGGTGTCTCGGTGGAGGACGTGCACGGGTTCGTCCTGGGTGGCCACGGGGACACGATGGTCCCGCTCCCGCGCTACACGACGGTGGCGGGCATCCCGATCAACCAGCTGCTGCCCGCTGATCGCATCGAGGCCATCGCCGATCGGGCCCGCAACGGGGGCGCCGAGATCGTAAACCTGCTGAAGACCGGAAGCGCCTACTACGCGCCATCTGCGTCGGTGGTCGACATGGTGGACTCGATCCTGCTCGACAAGAAGCGGGTGCTGCCCTGTGCCGCCCTGCTGGAAGGTGAGTACGGGATCGATGGGATCTTCGTCGGCGTGCCCTGCGTCCTGGGCGCGGCGGGCCTGGAAAAGGTGCTGGAGATCGAGCTGAACGACCTGGAGCGGGGGGCCCTGCATCGATCCGCTGACGCCGTCCGAGAGCTCTGGGAGGCCACGCAGGCGGCACAGATTGGATAGCCGGCCCACGCTCTGGAACCGGGTCGCCACACGCACGCGCACGCTGTTCACAGAAGGTCTGCGCGCGGCAGGAACCCCGCTCAGCCCTGGCTTCTACGATGACCTGGTCGAGTTACTGATCGCCGGGGACCTTGGCCCGACGCTGGCCAGCCAAGTTGCCGAGGGCGTGCGCAGGCGAAGGCCCTATTCGGTCGAAACGGCTCGCACTGCGCTGGCCGAGGAGCTGGCCGCCGCCATGTCGGCCAAGCCGCGCAGCCTTTTCATCGACGCCAGACCATCCTGCGTGCTCCTGTACGGGATCAACGGCTCGGGCAAGACGACCACCGCTGGCAAGCTTGCATACCTGCTGAAGCTTGACGGCTTCGATCCACTGGTGATTGCGGCTGACACCTACCGTGCTGCTGCAATCGAGCAGATGGAGCTCTGGGCCGAGCGGGCAGGCGTGCCCTGCTTCTCAGGTGTGCCCGGTGGCGACCCCGCAGCTGTCGTGTTCGACGGGCTTCAATCAGCCACGCGCCGGGGTAACGGAGTGGTGCTGGTGGATACGGCGGGGCGCCTGCAGACACAGACCAACCTGCTCAACGAGCTGGCCAAGGTTGGGCGCGTGGCGGGCAAGGCACTTCCAGGGGCGCCGCAGGAAGCGCTGCTCGTGCTGGACGGCAACCTCGGCCAGTCAAACCTGGCGCAGGCGAGGGGTTTCAACAAGGCCCTACAGATCACTGGCCTGGTCCTGACCAAGATGGACGGCACCGCGAAAGGCGGGGCGGTGGTCGCTGTCGAGGCAGAGCTGGACGTGCCGACGAAGATCATCGGGGTCGGGGAGGGGGTGGCCGACCTGGCCCCGTTCGACGTGAACCTCTTCGCTCAGTCCCTTTTCGAATGAGCTTCGCGGACCCGCACTGCCACACCACTGCCTCAGATGGCATGGTGGGGCCCGCCGAGCTTGTCGCCGCCGCCGTCGAGCGGGAGCTGGCTCTAATCGCAGTCTGCGACCACGACACGATGGCCAGCGCGGCCGAGGTGCAGGCGCGAGGCGAGGACTCGGGGCTGGCGGTGATCTGCGGCCAGGAGATCACCACCCGCTGGCCCGCTCAAACTCACGTGGTCGGGTGGTTCCTGGAGAGCCCGGTGCGGAGCGGCATGAGCCTGGCGGACACCGTCGATGCCATCCACGCGCAGGGTGGGCTGGCCGTGATTCCGCACCCCTTCATGCCGACCTATTTCGCCAGCTGCCAGCCCGGCATGCTTGCCCGCTTGATCGAGCAGCACCCGATCGACGGAATCGAGATCCTTCACAGCTCGCCGACCTCCGCGGCCCGGCAGCAGCGCCTGGCCGGCTTCTACAACGCCAACCGCGAGCGCCTTGGCGCGGCCATCGGCGCGAGCGACAGCCACTTCGGAAGGTACGACCTCGGTCAGGTCCTGACCGAGTTCCAGGGGAGCTCGGCTGACGACTTTCGCGCGGCGGTGCTCGCGCGGCGCACAACGCCCAGGCGCGGCAGGCCGGCCTCCGTGCCCCCCGGCGTGGTTCTGCGCCAGCAATGGCGCAGCCTGGTGGTACTGCCCGTGCGCCGGCTGACAGGCCAGCTCTGATACCGCTCGCAATGACCGGTGCTGCAAGCGAGCGGGCGCGCCCCGCCCAGTGCCCTCGCCAGATCGGCTGACGAGCCTCTTGTCTGAGACTACTCTCCTTCTCGGGAACCGTTCGCGGCAAGCTCGAGCAGCACCTCGTGCACGGCCGCCGGCGCCGCCAGGATGTCGCCCGTCTCCAGCCAGGCGTCACCGCCGGACCAGTCGCTGACCCGGCCTCCCAGCTCGAGCACCAGGGCGGCTCCAGCTGCGACGTCCCAGGTGCCCAGGCCCAGCTCGAAGAAGCCGTCGAAGGTGCCACAGGCCGTCCAGCCCAGGTCGAGCGAGGCGGCACCAGCTCGCCGCAGGTCTTCGAAACGAGACAGTGCACCGACGAGAACGGGCATGTAACGCGCGACGCGATCCTTGCGTCGAAAGGGGAAACCGGTGGCAACGACTGCGGTGGTTGGATCCCCCTGCCCCAGCGGCGGCAGCCCTTCACCATTGAGCGTCGCTCCCAGGCCCCGTTGGACAGCAAACTCGATGTTCAGCCACGGCCCGATCACAACGCCAACCTCGGGCTGTCCATCCTCGAGCAGCGCCACCGACACGCCGACGACAGGCAGTGCGCGCGTGAAGTTCGTGGTTCCATCGAGGGGGTCGACGGCCCACCGCGTACCGGCCGCCGCGCCGCCCCGCTCCTCGGCCAGGATGGGGATCCCCGGTGCACGCTGGAGGAGAACTTCAACGATGGCACCCTCACTGGCGTGGTCGGCGTCGGTGACGTAGTCACCTGAGAGCTGCTTCAGCTCGGCCGAGCCGTGACCGAGTCCGGTCCGCCGCAGGACATCCGCTCCGGCGCGGGCGGCCTCGAGCGCGATCTCTAGCAGGAGCCCTGGCCTCGTTCTGCCTCGAGGCCCAGACCGAACATGGCGTCCAGGTCGTGCTGCGAGAACTGCTGGAAGGCGACCATGGTCTGCGTTCGTTCGATCCCCTCCAGCCGAGTCAGCTCTCTGGTCACAACGGTCGCCAGCTCGTCGTGCTCGCGGACACGGACGATCGCGACAAAGTCCCAGTCGCCGGTGACGGTATAGACCTCGGCCACCCCTGCGGTCTCCGCCAGCCTGGGTCCAAGGGTGGCCAGCCCAGCCCGGGTGGCCCTGACGAGCACGATCGCGGTCAGCACGCTGCCGAAGTCTATCGTCCCGCGTATGCCGCGGATGGTTCGCGATGATCCACTGGATCCAGACCCGGGCTTTGCCGAGCTCTACGGATCGATCCCGGATGCCGTCGACCTCGAGCCCTGGCTCGGCTGGTGCCTCCAGGCGGGCGGCACCGTCCTGTACCTGGGCGTTGGCACTGGCCGCCTGGCGGCCCCCCTCGCGGCCGCCGGCATCGATCTGGTTGGCGTAGACGCCCACCCGGGCATGCTCGAGCGCCTTCGTGCACGCCTGCCCGATCTCGAGCTGGTCCACGAGCGGATCGAGGACCTCGATATTGGCCGTCGCTTCCCACTCGTGATCGGACCGTCGAGCATTCTCGATGATGCCGGTCGCCTGGCGGTTGCGGCGCGACACAGCTGCCACCGGGTTGCGCTCGAGCTCTTGAACCCGCACTGGTTGCTCGGCCCGGAGCACTCGGCGATACGGGTCCTCAACGCCACGGCTGAGCACGCTCAGATCGAGCTCGACTATCCGGGTGGTTGGACCCAGTCGGCTGCGATCCCGTTGCGCTGGCCCGAAGACATCGAGAGCTTTCTTGACGGCGCCGGCCTCCGGCTGGAGGTCATGCGGGGCCGCGACCCCGATGAGAATCTGACTCAAAGCTCGACGTACTACGTCCTTGCACGGACAGCACACCGGGCTTCTGCCTGACAGAGTCGAGAGACGGGCCGGCTCTGGCGGCAGGCCGAAGGTGGAGGAGGCCCGGCCTTCGACTACCCGCCGCCCTCTTCGTCACGGCTGGCGTGAAGCCTTCGTACTGTGTCGACGGTGTCCGCCTCGTCTGCCCGCTTGTCAGGCCTGTACCGCACCACGCGAGCGAAGCGCAGCGCCATCCGGCCGGCGTAGCGCGGGCTGGTCTGAATCCCGTCGAAGGCAACTTCGACCACCAGCTCCGGCCGCAGGTAGACCGTCCAGCGGTCTCGGGTCGCCTCCAGGCGGAGGAATTCTCTGGTCTGCCACTCGAGCATCGCGTCGGTGAGCCCCTTGAACGTCTTTCCCAACATCACGAAACCCGTCTTCGCGGGATCCCGAGCCGCCAGGTGCAGATTCGACAGCCAGCCCTTGCGGCGGCCATGGCCCCACTCGGCGGCAATCACCACGAGGTCAAGCGTGTGATGTGGCTTGACCTTGACCCAACCGGCGCCGCGACGCCCAGCCTCGTAGCGAGAGTCCAGCGCCTTCACGACGACCCCTTCGTGGCCACGCGCGAGCGCCTCATCGAAAAAATCCTTCGCCTCGCCCAGGTCGCCGGGGACCAGCCGCGGCACCCACAAGGCACTGGGCAGCACTGACTCGATTCTGGCGTAGCGCTCGGAACCGGGTAGGTCGATCAGGTCGGAACCGTCCAGGTGCAGCACGTCAAAGAAGAACGGCGTCAGAGGAGCCCTCTGCCGTAGCTGAGCCACGTCCCCGCGGCTGGCCGCCCGGCTTGCGGTCTCCTGAAACGGGCGCGGATGCCCGTCGGGCCGCAGCGCAATCACCTCGCCATCGAGGACCACCGCCTTCAAAGGCAGACCCAGCACCGCTTCGACGACCTCGGGCACTCGGTCGGTGATCGGATCAAGCGTCCTTGTAAATACGGCGACATCCCGGCCGTCGCGATGGACCTGGACCCGGACACCGTCCAGCTTCCACTCCACTGCAGCCGAGCCCACCTGTTCAAATGCTGCTTCAAGCGATGGCGCCGTCTGGGCCAGCATCGGCTGCACCGGACGTCCCACCTGCAGACTGAACCGCTCTAGGCCGACGGCGCCGGAGTCCAGTGCCACTTCGGCGACCGCCGGCAGATCACCCGCCAGCATGGCCGCCCTCCGCACTGCGGCAGCGTCGACCCCGGCGGCCCTGGCGACGGCGTCCGCCATGATGCCTGCCAGCGCACCCTGCCGCAGCTCGCCCCCGACCAGCATTACGAGGAACCGCTGCTCAGACGCGGTCGCCCGGCTGAACAGCACCGTCAGCTCGTCACGCCTTATCGCAACTGATCCGGCCCCGCTGGCCTCCTCGGCGCGGGCAAAAGCCGCGTCGACCTCGGTGAGCTTCAGGCCTGGTTCGGTGGCGGGCGCCGGCAGTCGCCGCACCGAGGCCCAACCGACCCCAGGCCGGCGCTGGCGCAGCTCGCCCGACAGGTAGCTCACGGCCACCGCGATTTCATCCGGCCCCGCTCTGCGCAGGCAACCGGCGATCGCTTCCACTTTGGCGAGCCGTGAGCGGGTCGACGCGACGACGTCCGAGGTCGAGACCAGATCGGCAAGCAGCACGATCAGCCAATTCTCGGTTACGGCTTGGCGTGGTGTGCCGCGCGGTTCGCGGCGGTCCGCACGCGCTGCCAGCTCAGACCTGGTATCCTGTCAAGCGTTGAGCCTTGACAGTCTCGAGTCACGCCAGCGCCAGGTCGAGCTGTTCGAGCGCTACGCGCCGCTCTTGACGCGGCAGCAATGCGAGGTGCTCGAGCTTTACCTGCGGAGCGACTGGTCGCTTTCGGAGATCGCGCGCAGCCGCGATACCTCGCGCGCGGCGGTGCACGACCTGGTGCGGAGGGCAGGGCAGGCGATGGAAGCTTACGAGAGTCGCCTTGGCCTTCTGGCCGCAGATCGTCAGCGCCGCGAAGCAAGGGCGGAGCTGGCCCGAGACCTTGCATCCATCCGGCGGCGGCTGACCCGTCTGGAGCATGAGGTCGTTCGCACCTGATGTTCGAGAACCTTAGCGACCGACTGGGATCGGTTCTGAAACGGCTGGCAGGGAGGGGCGTGCTGCGTCCGGAGGACGTGGACGCGGCTCTGCGTGAGGTCCGAATGGCCCTGCTCGAAGCAGACGTGAACTACAAAGTCGTCAAGGAGTTCGGCGAACGGGTCCGCTCGCAGCTCGTCGGTGTCGAGGTCAGTCCTAATCTGACCGCGCCGCAGCAGGTCGTCAAGGTCGTCCACGAAGCACTGGTAGCTCTTCTTGGAGGAAACGACCGGGGCCTTTCCTATGCCGATCGGCCGCCCACCGTGGTGCTGCTTGCGGGGCTCCAGGGCTCTGGCAAGACCACAGCCGCCGTCAAGCTGGCCCTTCAAGCTCGGCGAGATGGCCATCGACCGATGGTCGTCGGGCTCGACCTGCGCAGGCCCGCCGCCATCGAGCAGCTGAGGGTGATGGCCCAGCGCGAGAAGGTCGACTTCCACACGGGTCAGGGCGAGGCGGAGGTCATCGCGCGTCAGGCGTACGACGCTGCCGCTCGGCTCGGTGCTGACGTGGTCATCCTGGACACCGCCGGCCGCCAAGCCGTCGACCAGGAGCTGATGGACGAGCTGCGTCGGGTCCGCTCGGCGGTGCCGGTCACGGAGTCCCTCCTCGTAGCCGACGCCATGACCGGCCAGGAAGCGGTGACCGTAGGCAGGGCGTTCCACGACGCGGTCGGGATCGACGGCGTGTTCATGACCAAGCTGGACGGCGACGCTCGCGGTGGTGCAGCGCTCTCGCTCAAGCACGCCACTGGGCAGACGGTGCGCTTTGCCGGCGTCGGTGAGAAGCCCGCCGACCTGGAGGTCTTCCACGCCGATCGCATGGCCTCGCGGATCCTCGGCATGGGCGACGTGCTCAGCCTGATCGAGAAGGCGGAGCGGACCGTCGATCGGGAGGAAGCGGCGAAGGTGGAGCGCAATCTGCGTGCAGGCCATCTCACCTTCGACGACTTTCTCGTCCAGGTTCGCCAGCTCCGCGGCCTGGGCTCGATCGCGAGCGTGATCGAGATGATGCCGGGGGGCGGTCAGCTCCGGGGCCAGCTGGCCGACCAGGACCCCGAGGCGGAGGTGAAGAAGATGGAGGCCATCATCCTGTCGATGACTGCGAAGGAGCGGTCAGGTCGAGACACGATCGATGGATCTCGGCGGCGGCGTATCGCGGCTGGAAGCGGGACACAGGTGACCGACGTCAACCGCCTCCTCAAAGCCCGCGAACAGATGCAGCAGCTTGTCAGGCAGTTCGGCCTCGCGGGCGCCGGGGGCCGCCGCCGGCGGGGCCGTGTCGATGGTGGATTGAACCGTTTGTTCGGCGGTTAGAGGCGCAGGAGGTGCTGGTACTTTGGTGAAGATCAGGCTGAGGCGGATGGGCGCCAAGCGGCG
>Ga0126384_10001941_pt1 | contig 12431 bp, 9 predicted proteins | sample PanSoiMetPlot_36_FD_92543 | JGI IMG/M metagenome (GOLD analysis project Ga0126384, IMG submission 92543) | Tropical forest soil microbial communities from Panama - MetaG Plot_36 | ecosystem: Environmental > Terrestrial > Soil > Tropical forest > Bulk soil | place: Panama | collected 2016-02-17 | reverse complement strand
GCGCGCTGTTCGCCGCGGCCACGCTGACCTCGAGAAGCTCGGCTGTCTCTTTTGCCGACCACCCCAGCACATCGCGCAAAAGGAGCGCGGCGCGCTGTTGCGGCGTCAGAAGCTGGATCAAGGTGAGGAATGCCAGCTCGATATTCTCTTTCGTCAAAACGAGGGCGTCCGGGCCCAGCAAGGTGTCCGGGATCGGTTGAAGCCAGGTCACTTCTGCTAGCGCCTTCGGATCGCGGGTCGAGCCGCCGTTTGCCACTCCGGCGACCTCCGCCCTTCGCCGGTCGCGCGCGATCACATCGAGACTCGTGTTGGTTGCGATGCGATACAGCCACGCGCGAAGCGAAGCACCTCCTTTGAAGCTTTCTCGGTACTGCCACGCTCGCGTGAGCGTCTCCTGCACCGCGTCTTCGGCATCGTGCAAGGAGCCGAGCATGCGGTAACAGTGGACCAGCAGCTCGCCCCGGTGCTCTTTTGCGAGAGTGTTGAAGCCGAGCTCGTCTCCCGCGCGAACAGCCGCCGTGGCCGCCGCGCTCTCGTCCGTCCCTGTCATTCCCACGCGCTCGGTCATGCCTGGCTCCTCGGTTGGTTCGTAAAAGTACATATAAGACCGAACGAGAGTGCAAAACTCATCGCACGCGCAAGCGCGGAGACAGACCACCCGCGAGGGGACTCGAACCCGCGCAGAAGGTCCGGAGTTCCCCTACCCGGTGACCAGCGACCTCCTCCAGGTTTGATCTTTCAAGAAACGCAGAAATCGTAGCTGAGCCAGGAGTCCCTGGGAATGTCTTCCCGGTCGGCGGCGGACATGGGGCGCTCCTCACCCGCCATCTTCTGCGCGATGTAGCCAGCGTCTTGCCCCGCTCCATAAAGCAGACCCGACTTGGCGTTGTGGAGCCAGGGAAGTCCCACGAAGAACAATCCGGGGTACTCGGTCACTCCGCGCTTCTGAATAGGAAATCCGTCGCTATCAAAGATGGGCAGTTTGACCATCGAGTAATCAAATTTGTAGCCGGTTGCCCAAATCACGTTGGTGATCCCGGACGACTTCAAATCGATTTCCAAGGGTGGTTTCTGATCGAACCCGTCCCGCAGCTGGGGCAAGGTTTCTGGCGGGGCTTGCATTCCGGTCTCAGCAATGTACTGGTCAACCGCTTTCACAAAGTCGGCTTCAAACTGGTCTGCCTTGGCAAGGTTTTCTTTGAGATCCTGCGCGCACCTGATTTTGTCGGCATCCACGCCTCGAAGATGCCCCAGCAGCACCACGCCATCGCGCGCAAATTGATGCAGGTTGATCGTGTGTCCACCGTCTTTGCCTGAGATGTGGGGCTTGCCGAAAAACTTGGCCCGCGGCGACGGCAACTGGTTCACGGTACGATCGTAAATACCCAGCTTCTCTGTCCACCAATTCGAGTCCTTTCCACGATAGCGCCGTGGGACTCGGCCGGCGCGACCCACGCTGAGGTAGACCTTTCTTCCGCCCTGATAGAGCTCCTCGGCGATTTGAGCACCGGATTGCGCGCTTCCCACCACCAGCACCGCCCCAGGCAACAGTTGCGCGGGGTTGCGATACGCGTCCGAATGCAATTGTCTGAGGTCGGGCGATAGATCAGCGCTCAGCGCCGGAATTTTCGGTTCCTGGTAGAGCCCGGTGGCCATCACCACATCGCGGGCGCACAACGCGGTGCCGCGGTTCGTCCGGATGAAATAGCTTTGGCACCGGGAATTCTGTTCGACTTCGGTGACGCGGATACAGTAGTGCACGGGCAGATGGAAGCGCTCGATATACTGCTCCAGGTAATTCACGACTTCTTGTCGGGACATGAAGCTGTCGGGATCATTCCCGCGATATTCGGCGCCGGGCATCCGGGTTTGCCAATTCGGAGTGTTGAGCACAAATGAATCCCAGCGATGATTTCGCCACGCATTGCCCGCTTTCTCCGATTGCTCGAGGACCACGTGCTCGCGGCCCTGCTGGCTCAAGTAGTAGCTCATCGCGAGTCCTGCCTGCCCTCCGCCAACAATGACTGTGTCCACATAGTCAGTCATGATCTGATCTCCCTCAACGGTCCAAGCCCAGGTCGATCCCATCATTCGTTGTTTGCCATTGACAATGGCTTGAATTCTGGCTCGGACCCATTGCGTGAATTTTTGAACGCCTTGAATAGGAGAGAAAGCATGAACAGGGAGGACGAAGGACTGCTTGTGAAGAACGAGGGGCCGACGCTGACGCGACGCAATTTCTTCCGGGGCGCCAGCGCGGTGCTCGCAGCCACGGCGCTGCCGGCGAGCGCATTGGGCGCGGAGACGGCATCCACGACTTCCGAGCCCGCGAAGGCGTCGGGCGCATCGGCCGATCTCACCGGCGAGTTGGCCCGCTACATGGTTGCGGCCCGGGAGCAGAGCCTCCCACCGAAAGTGACGCAGGACGGCAAGCACCGCGTCCTGGATGCGCTGGGAGCGATCGTTTCGGGGTCGCGCCTACGGCCGGGCGAGGCGGCGATCAAGTTCATCCGCTCACAGGGTGGCGTCCCTGAGTCGTCGGTGCTGGGCACCGACCTCAAGACGTCCGCGATCAACGCCGCGCTCGCCAACGGAATGTTCGCGCACGCCGACGAGACTGACGACGTAGACCCGCTGACCAAGGCGCACCCGGGGGCCGGCGTACTTCCCGCCGCAATCGCAATGGCGGAGAAAGAGCAAAGGTCCGGGCTCGACCTCCTCCGGGCTGTGGTGCTCGGCTACGACTTCGGCTGCCGCTTCGTCATCGCGCTCGGTCACGAGGCGATCCGGAAGGGACACCGCGGCGTCGAGGCGCCTGTCTCGACCATGGGTGGGATGGCTGCGGCGGCCTCTCTTGCTCGGTTCGACGAGGAGAGGATGCGCTACGCGATCTCCTATGCCGCGCAGCAGGTTTCGGGAATCTGGAGCTGGGTGGAGGATCAGGACCATATCGAGAAGGCGTTCGACATCGGAGGGATGGGGGCGCGTAACGGCGTGACCGCAGTGGTGATGGTGCAGAACGGGTGCACGGCGGTGCGCGACGTGCTGACGTGCCGGCACAACGCCCTGCAGGCGCTCTCCGCCTACCCCCGTCCCGAGGAGATCATGGCGGGGATGGGGACCCGGTTCTTCGTCTCTGAAACCGGCATCAAGACGTTCTCCGTGGGCTACCCCAACCAGGCTCCCCTCGACGCGCTGCTGACGCTGCGTCGGCAGCACGGGCTTCGTCCCGACGACGTGGAGCGGATCGTCGTCCATCTGCCGGAGGATGCGCCGGGCATCGTCGGCAACAGCCCGATGCCCGACGTAAACTGCCAGCACCTGATCGCCACCGCGCTGTTGGACGGCGGGGTCTCGTTCGAGAAGAGCCACTCGCGGGAGCACATGAGCGACCCGCAGATCAGCGCCGTCATGAAGCGGGTGCAGGTGGTCGGAGATCCGAAGCTGAACGACCCCGCCGCACCGCGCAGCGGCCTGGTCGAGGTGACGCTCAAGAATGGGAAGACGGTCAGGCATTTCACGCGGTTTCCGCCGGGCACCAAGGAAAACCCCCTCGACAACGACCGGATGAACGCCAAGGCGCGCGACCTCATGAAGCCCGTCCTGGGTCCCGCCAAGACCGAGTTGGTTCTCGAGCAGGTGAACAGGCTGGAGAGTGTCGCCAACGTCCGCGACCTCGTCCGCTCGCTGGTGACAGCGTAACCTTTACCGGCGCTGCAACGTGAAGGAAGCATGGAAACAACAACCGACGTGGTGATCGTAGGTGCGGGGCTTGCTGGTCTTGCCGCCGGGAGCTACCTGGCGCGAGGAGGCTGGAGAGTTACAGTTCTTGAGCGCGCCAGCAGTCCGTTGGCTTGGCGAATGCTCAATGGGCTGCCAGCGCTGGTGGTGGACCTGCCGAAGGCCGTCGAGCCGATCGCGCCACGAGTGGTGATTCGCTGCGACCTGTCGAAGGGTGGACGGATTGCCGAGCTTCATCTGGTCCTGGCCCCAGAGAAGCTCCGCGCTTTGGCAAGGAATCTCGCCCAGGTCAGAGGAAATCTCCGTGTCTGATCGCGTACGGGCCGCGAACGCAGCCGATGCAGCGACAATTGCGACGCTCCTCCAGCAATCGTTCCAGGAATTCGAGTCGCTGTACACGCCGGAGGCGTTTTCCGCCACGACGCCCGCGACGGCTGAGATCCTCCGCCGGCTGGAAGAGGGTCCGGTATGGGTCGCGGTACGAGGTGACACCGTGGTGGGGACGGTGTCGGCGGTTCCGCGAGGCGAGGAGTTGTACGTGCGCAGCATGGCCGTTTCGCCTGTGGTCCGCGGTCAGGGCATCGGTCGACAGTTGCTCGATCGGGTAGAGCGCTTCGCAGAAGAACGCGGCTATCGGAGGATCACGCTCTCCACGACTCCGTTCCTTTCCCAAGCCATCCAGTTGTACGAACGGGCGGGCTTTCGTCGAAACAGCGAGGAAATTCCCGCGCTCCATGGGACGCCGCTGCTCGGCATGGTGAAAGAGCTCGAGGTTGCGAGCTCAGCGAAGCATCAGTCGAAAAGACGTAGCTAGTTGCGGACGACCTTCACAGCTGCCGATCCGATGCCGGGTTCTGTCGATTTCGCGCCTCCTCGTTCGTCGTAGGTTAATCATGTCAAATGAGACTCGGTTCGCCGCCTTCGAGAGCCTCGTCGAAAAGCATCGAGACAGCGTCTATGGATTCGCCCTCCGGATGACTCGGTCTGAAACCGAGGCGATGGAGATCGTGCAGGAAAGCTTTCTCTCCGCATATCGGCATCTGGGAAGGCTTCGGAATGAGACGGACTTCCGCGCCTGGCTTCACCAAACGGCGGCAAGCCACGCATTGCATCGACTGCGGCTTGTCGGCAGAGCGCCCGTAGCGGATGAGATGCTGACAACGCCGGCGTTTGACGAGCGCAGTTTGACACAGCGCTTCGGGGACAATTGGAGCCACGTTGTCGATGAGAAGGTGTTGGATGCTGAGCTGAGCCGTGCGATCGAGGAAGCCACCGACGCGTTGCCGCAGGGCCATCGCGCGGTATTGCTTTTGAAGGATGTAGCCGGTCTCGGTTACCAGGAGATCGCCGACACCAGTCGATCCTCGATCCCCACAATCAAGTGGCGCCTTCACCGGGCGCGGCTTTGTCTTCGAGCAACAATCGACCGGTTCTGCCGAGAAAACTAAGTCGGTTCCCGCGTCGACCCGTTCGGAGGTAATAAGGGCCAATCATGCCGCCCAATCCTGGAACAGTGGTTACCGAGCCAGCCTCGCTTAGCCGATTCATGAGTCGGCTCTTGGGAATTATGTCCATCTTTACATTGGTGATGACGATCCCGCAGGTACTGGCCATCTGGCTGGGTCGCCAAGCAGCTGGAGTCTCGCTTTTGTCTTGGAGCGCGTACCTTCTTTCCGCCCTTCTGTGGTTTTGGTACGGCGTCCGGAAGCATGCGCCGAACATTTATCTTGCTTGCATTGGTTGGATTGCGGTGGACCTTGCGGTGATCTCCGGAGCTCTGCTTTACCGGTAGAAGGAGAGCGCTACCCTGTTGCGGTGCTCGCGGCGGCCAAGCGCGGTCCCTCGTCCTTGCCGACTCGCGCCAGGATACCCTCGAGCTGCGCTCCCGCGAGCGTTTCGCTGGCGAGCAGCGTACGCGCGGCGTCATCGAGCAGCGCCCGGTTCGCTGCCAAGATGGCTCGCGCTCGTTCGAACTGCGCCTCGACGATGCTGCGCACGGCGACGTCGATCTCTCGCGCCGTCTCCTCGCCATAGAGTCGCTGCGAGCGGTACGCCTGGCCGAGGAACGGAGCGGGCTCGGTCTCGTACGTCACCGGGCCCAACTCCCGTCCCATACCGAAGCGGGTGACCATGCTGCGAGCGATGTCGGTCGCCTTGGATAGGTCGTCCGCGGCCCCGGTGGATAGGTGGCCGAACACGAGGTCCTCCGCGGCGCGCCCACCGAGCAGAACCGCCATCTTGTTCTCGAGCTCTTCGCGCGTCATCAGGTATCGGTCCTCGGTCGGGCGCTGGATCGTGTATCCGAGCGCTCCGATGCCACGGGGAATGATGGAAATTTTGTGGACCTGGTCGACCCCAGGGAGCGCAGCCGCGACAATGGCGTGGCCCATCTCATGGTGCGCCACGATTTCGCGCTCTTGCTTATTGAGAAGCCTGTTCTTCTTCTCCAGCCCGGCGACGATCCGCTCAATCGCCTGGTTGAAGTCGTTCATGCTGATCTCGTTCGCGCTGCGACGGGTCGCGACCAGCGCCGCCTCGTTGACGAGGTTGGCCAGGTCCGCGCCGGTGAAGCCCGGTGTGAGCGCGGCGACCTCGTCGAGTTTCACATCCGTGGCCAAAAGGACCTTGCGAGTGTGCACCTTGAGGATCTGCTCTCGCCCGATGCGGTCGGGCCGATCCACCGCCACCTGCCGATCGAAGCGGCCCGCACGCAAGAGGGCTGGGTCGAGGATCTCCGGCCGGTTGGTGGCGGCCAGCAGAACGATCCCAGAGGCTGGGTCGAAGCCGTCCATCTCGACGAGAAGCTGGTTCAGCGTCTGCTCCTTCTCGTCGTAGCCGCCCAGCCCGGGCACGGCGCCGCGGGCACGGCCGAGCGCGTCCAGCTCGTCGATGAAGATGATACAGGGCGCCTTGGTGCGGGCCTGCTCGAACAAGTCCCGCACGCGCGCCGCGCCAACACCGACGAACATCTCCACAAATTCCGAGCCAGAGATGGAGAAGAAGGGGACGCCCGCCTCGCCCGCCACCGCCTTGGCGAGGAGCGTCTTGCCCGTGCCGGGAGGGCCGACCAATAGAACGCCCTTTGGCATGCGGGCACCGAGCCGCCCGTACTGCTTCGGGTCCTTGAGAAAGGAGACCACTTCTTGCAGCTCCGCTTTCGCCTCGTCGACCCCGGCCACGTCTGCGAACGTCACCTTGGTGTCGGTCTCGACGTAGACCTTTGCCTTGGACTTTCCGATGGCCATCAGTCCAGCACCCGGACCGCCAAACTGCTTCGCCACCCGTCGGCCCAGGAAGATCCAGATGCCGGAGAAGAGGGCGATGGGCACCACCCAAGACAAGAGCTGCGTCAAGAAGGTCGATTCGGGCTGACCGCGGTACTCGACGCCATGCTCATCGAGCTCCTTGGCAATATCCGCGTCCACGCGGACCGCGACGAACCGCTTTTTCCCGTCGATCGCTTCCTTGAACTCACCCGAGAGCTGGCCTTGTCCGACGACGACGTTTGCGATCTTGTCCTGGCGGACCAACTTCTGGAACTCGCTGTAGGGGATCGTCGCGACCGCCTGCCGCCGAACCCAAAAATCCTGGAGGATCAGCACGCCCAGCAAAGCAAGGAGTACGTAAGCGATGTTGAAGCCTGTCTGCTTCTTGTTCATCTCGAAGCACGTCCCAGACGCCCAGCGCCCGGTCCCCGCGCCTCCGGCCTAATAACGCCCCGCGTTCAGTTCAAGCTAACATCAACCGCAGAGCGTCGCGAGGCATATCTTCCGCCTTTGCATTTCGTCGCGATGGCGCTACCTTGCCACTCAGAAGGGGGCTCGTCCATGGAGCAGGCTATCGTCCTGCGCTTCCCGCGATCGCTGCGGGGACGCGCTTTTTCAAAATCAATTACTGTCGCCGTCTTGGCCGCTTTTTTTGGTTGGTTTGGTTTTTCAACGGCGCAGGCGTCTAGCGTTTATGTTCTCCTCGGTGGAGATGCCACGTCCGACGCAACCGTGATTGGCGCTTTGAGCGCAGGTGGACATGTGGTCACCGCTGGTGTTCAGACAACTGTCTGGGATGGGACCCAGGCCAACCTGAATGACTACGACGTGGTGGTGGTTCTTTATAACTTCAATTGGACAAGCATCATACCTGTCGCAGGACGAACAGCCCTCGTCGATTATGTGAGCGGCGGAGGAGGGATCGTCACCAGCGAGTGGCTGAATTACTTTACTTCCTTCAACCCATATTACCCTGAATTCGCCGGCTTAACGCCGGTCCTCTGTAGGGGCTACAATGGCGCCACCTCCACGACTTACAGCCAAGTGCAGCCGGATTCGATCATCGATGACGGTCTTCCCAGCTCCTTTGACATCAACCTGAGGAACCTCACAGGTTCGGAATCCACTTTTATCGCCAAAGAAGGCGCGGTGGTCTTCTTCGACAGCAGTAGTGGCGGTGGCGTTGGCGTCGCGGGTTGGGACATTCCTGGAGGAAGGGTCATTAGCTACTCGACTCTGGTTACCGATACGGAATTGGCTTCCGCTGAGTATCAGCAACTGCTCAGCAACGCTGCCAAGTGGGTTCGGAACGCCGATTTGGCCGTCACCAACAGCGCCAGTCCGGATCCGGTACCCAGTGGCCAACCCGTTACTTACACCATTGCTGCTTCTGGCAATGGACCCAGCACTGCCTTGGCGGTGACTCTCACCGACCAGCTATCAGAGCACACCGCGTTTGAGTCGCTGGTGGCGCCACCAGACTGGTCCTGTGATACTCCCCCGGTTGGTGAGAGCGGTACGGTGACGTGCACCAAGCCATCGGTTGGCCCGGGAGAACAGGGGACCTTTGTAGTGGTCGCCAACGTGAATGATGGCGTGCCGGAAGGTACTGGGATTGACAACACCGCGGCAATTGCAGGTTCGACGTTCGATCCGAATGCCGGTAACAATTCGTCCACCGCGACGGTAACCGTGTCCGGGCCCTAGCGGGCCGGTCTCATCGCACCTGCGCAGTGCGGGTGATCCACCCCACTCCGCCGCGCCCGTCGCGGATCACGACCCAGAGCTGGACTGAACCCGTGGTGCTCGGAGCGGTGTAGTCAATTGAAGAATCCGCGGGCTCGCCGGTCGACGTCTGATCGGTCGAGCGGAGCGAAGCGATGTCTCCATCCGTGGCGAAAAAGGAGAAATTGAGCGCCTCCAGTCCATTGCCGGTGTCTTCCTTCGCGTCGCTCGCCGGCACCGGTTGCAAACGGACCTTCACTCCCGCGGCCAGAACGCCGGATCCGTCCGCGGGCAACTCGGCGCCATTGACGAGCAGCGCGCTGAGAGAAGGATTGTGGTTGATCGGCGCTCCGGCGCTGCGCAGCGGCACCTGCGCGAATCCGTTCAGCTCCTCACCAGCGGCGATCGCCGAAAACCCCGCCACAGCCGTCGTTCCGGAAGCAAGGACCGAGACCCGTTGATCGGCGGTCAGCGGCCTTCCATCGGCGGTGCGGTACAGCAGGTCCCAGAACGGCTGCGCGCTGGGATCGGCGAGATCGAGCCGCGCCACGCCGTTGCCATCCTGCGTCAGCGCGATTCCATAGTTCCCCGGACAGTCGAGCGACGCAGGAGGTGGCGTGTTCGCCGGGAGCGGACAGAGCGCCCACTGTAGCTGGATCGGCGCCCCCGATTGGTCCATCGCCAGCGCGGTGAGCGTCGCCGCGGGCAGTGAGTCTCCAACCACCAGCTCCGCGGGATTCGCCTGGACCGCGAGAACCCGCAACTTTTCGATGATGCTCTGCTTGGGCAGGTTGTTGTTGCAACCAACGCCGACCAAAAACACGAATGCCAAAAGCGCCGCGCGCATCAGAATTCTCCTTTCACTCCAATACTTGGAAAGATCGGCAAGCCCTGGACGAACTCGCGGTGCGCGTAGTCATAGGAATACGCCACGCCATCGAGGGAGCGGTGGTTGTATGCGTTGAGCAGATCGAGGAACACGTTCAGGGTCCAGTGGTCGAACGTCCAGGTCTTATCCACCCGGATGTCGAGCTGGCTGAACGGTGGCAGCCGCGCGCTGTTGGTCACCCCGTAGATGGCGACGTACGAATCCGAGGAAGCCAAATATCTCGAGCCAAGAACGGGCGTGTAGACGTTTCCGCTGATGAATCGGAACCGGCCGCCGATCTGCCACCCGCGAGGCAGCTTGTAGCTGATGACCGCGGTGACATTGTGCGTCTGGTCGTAGTCGGCGAGCCGCCAGGGCTGACCGGGCCCATTCTGCCGCTCGCTCTTGGAGAGCGTGTACGAGATCCACCCGAACAACCGATCGGTCAGCTCCTTGCGCAGAAGAAATTCCGCCCCGTAGACGCGGCCGATGCCGGCGTTGTCCAGATTCTCCGGCACCGGTTGGCCGTTCACCACCACGCTGGCGTTGGTGCGCACCGGAATGTCGTAGAGCCGTTTGTAGAAGCCCTCGGCCGTGAACAACACGCCCTGGATCGGCCGCAGCTCCATCCCGAACGACGTTTGCAACGCTTTCTGCGGCGACAGGTCCGGATTCCCGAAGGCGCGCGTCATGTCGGCGCCCCGCGAACCCTGGGTGTAAATGCCTACCCCGGCTTTGAGCGCGAACGCCTCGAAGAGCTCCCATCGAGCGGCGAGCCGGGGTGAAACCGTGTAGCTCGGCGATTGCTGCTGCGGGTAGTGGAAGGCATCGAGGCGGACGCCGGGGGTGAGCGTGAACCCCTGGAACAGCTTCAGCCCGAGCTCCGACCACACCGCGGGATTGAATCGGTCGGCGACGGTCTCCGGCTGGTCGACGATGGGCTGGTCGGGGCGGAAGGTATCGCGCGTATCACCTTCGCGCTGAATTCCGTTCATCGGGGCGCGCGCACGGTAGTGAAAGCGATCGTTGTTCACGTCCAGGCCGATCGAGCCTGAGACGACTTCGGAGAAGCGGTAGCTCGCGGTGCTGCGCAGACCGAGCTGCACTTCGTGGATGCGCGCGTCGCTGCGATTGGCGTAACGCGAGTCGGTGTACTGGGTGCCGAAGAACAGGCTGGTGTCGAGCGAAAAGTTTGCCGAGTGGTATCCGTGCCTCAAGCGCACCTGCGAGAATTGATTCTCGTTGAACGCATCGCCGCTGCTGTTCGGGTCTGCGTCGGGAGGACGCTTGATCAATACGCCAAGTTGGTCGTCGCTGATTAGCGCCAGCAGCGAGAGCGAGTGCGCGCTTCCGGGAGGATGGTAATCGAGCCGCGCCTGGGCGTCGTAGTACTGTGGTGCGGTGGTGAAGTTGAAGCGGTCGCTGGAGACGGACCTGAGCACCAGATCGATCACGCTTCGTCGCCCAGCGATCGCGAAGTTGAGGCCCTTGACGCCGGTGTTTCCCTCGAGGAGGGCGCCGGCGTCGATCAGGCTCGTCTTCACGTAGCCGTGCAACTCGTCACGCGCGGCGCGGCTCTTGACCTCGACGATGCCTCCGGTGAAGTCCCCGTGCTCCACCCCGAAGTTGCCGGGGAGATAATCGATCGCTCCGATCAGGTCGGAGTTGAAGGTGCTGGTAAGAGCGTAGAAATGATACAGCAGGGGAATGGGATGGCCGTCGAGGAACACGCCCGAGTCGATCGCGTTGCTGCCGCGGATCACCAACGGCCCTCCTCCGATCGGGCTGGTGCGCGCGACGCCAGGCAGGTCCTCCACTACCTTGAGTGCGTCCCCCTGAGAGCCCGCGGTTTGCGAGAACTCGGCAGGTCCCAAGCGAGTATGGCTCAGCTCCTGCCGCTCGCGATCGCCCTGCACGGTTGCTTCCAGCCCGGAGATGAATTCGCGCTCGATGCGGTAGACGACTTCCAGGTGCTGGTGGTCGGTAAGCTTCTCGCGCGACGTGAGGCGGAGGTAGCCGGGCGCGGCGATCGCAACTTGATGTTCACCGGGCGGCAGGTCTTCGAGCGAAAAACGACCTTCGGCGTCGGTGATGGCCGAGCGTTCCAGCGCGGTGACGGAGACCTCGATGCCGGCGAGCTTGTGTCGCGTGCCCTTCTCGAGCACCGCGCCGGATAGATCGGCATTCGCCAGCGTGAGTGCGATCAGAACTTCGAGCACGGCCTCTCCCTTCAGTGCAAAACGAAATGCAGGGTGAACGGCACCGATGTCGCCACCGGCTCTCCTCGGATCTTCGCCGGCGAAAAACGCAGCTCGCGCGCTGCCCGGACCGCTGCTTCACCCAGGCCGTCGCCCGGATCCGAGATGATCTCGGCGCGCGTTACCGCTCCGGTCGCGTCGAGCCAGAGGCGAAGCACGACGGATCCTTCGTGCTCTTTGCGACGCGCCTCCGGCGGATAGAAGCGGCGCAAGTCCGGCTGCGCGGTGAGCCGTGGCAACTCTGTCAGCGTGGCGGCCAGCGCGTACTTCTCGGCGGCATAAGGCTTGACTTGCTGTGGAGCCGGGGCGCGCTGCGGCGGTGGAGCGTACAGCGTGTTGCCGGTAGGTACTGCGAAGCTGCCACTCTCCGCCGTGCTGTCGGGGGCTATTCCGCTCGATATTTCCGGCTCCGGCGAGGGTTCGGGAGCCTTCATCGAGGCCGAGGGCGGCGGAGGCGGTGTACGGCGCGCGAGGCGCGCTTTTGGCGATGGCGCTGGCGCAGATCGCGGCGGTAGCGCCGGGGCGGGAGGTGCGTCCGGCGGGGGCCGTTCCACCACCGCGATCTGCAAAGGC
>Ga0126384_10001940_pt1 | contig 12432 bp, 13 predicted proteins | sample PanSoiMetPlot_36_FD_92543 | JGI IMG/M metagenome (GOLD analysis project Ga0126384, IMG submission 92543) | Tropical forest soil microbial communities from Panama - MetaG Plot_36 | ecosystem: Environmental > Terrestrial > Soil > Tropical forest > Bulk soil | place: Panama | collected 2016-02-17 | reverse complement strand
TCTTTTTCCTCCAAATCGTTACTCTCCCGGCTGTCGTGTTTCTGGCGTTCTGGTTCTTGATCCAACTGCTTAACGGCATGGTAGCCACCGCAGCTAGCTTCGGTGGTGGAGTCGCTTGGTGGGCACACGTAGGTGGGTTTATTGCTGGTGCGGCAATGATCCTCCCCCTACGCTGGGCCCGACCACGCTACGACTTGTGGTAATTTCCGTACTGTCTACAACTCTGGCTGTTACAAGGACGATGAAGATGACCCTACCCCGTAATAAACCACTCTCGAGAACGTTGCTCTGTTTGAGCCTTTTGCCTCTCTTCTGTCCGTTGCCTGCTATGGCCCAGTCGCGCGGCGCTGTTGAAGAGCACATAGAACGAGGAGAAACGTTATTCACTCAGAGTAACTGGGATGGAGCAATCAAAGAACTGCAAGCAGCCTTGCGCCTCGACCCAAGTCGCGTTGACGCCCGAGCCAACTTGGGTATGGCCTATTATTTCAAAGGCGACCTCTCTGCCGCCGCGCCGGAGTTCCAGACAGTGCTTCGTGCTGACCCGCAACGGGGCGATGCCACATACGGGCTGGGTCTGGTTTTGTATGAAAAAGGAGATCTAGACGGTGCGATTGCCGCCTTTCGTACTGCCACCAGCTTTAATCCCTTGGCAAATTACAATCTTGGCAACGCGCTCGAACAACGAGGTGACGGCATTGGCGCCTTGGAAGCCTACAGGGGTTATCTCGCCGCCGCCTCGCAAACGCCCGAGACGGCATCCCTGAGCGACGCTGTGCGCACAGGAATAACTCCCACCCCTGCCGCAGGCACGGCACGAGATCACTTCCAACGTGGTCAGGCCTTGCTAGAAAAGAAAGACGGGACAGGAGCAGTGACTGAGTTTTTCATCGCCCTCCGTCTGAAACCCAATTATGCCGAAGCCTGTAACAGCTTGGGCTTGGCCTTTCGCCTCAAGGGCGACCTGGATGAAGCGATCGCTGGATACAAGATGGCCATTCGTCTAGACGGGAGGTTTGCCGCAGCACATCGCAACCTGGCGCAGGCGTTCGAGGAGAAAGGTGACCCCCTGATGGCCGCGCAGGCATATGATCGGTATTTGGTGCTCATGCCGAGCGCCTCAGACGCTGCCGAGGTGCGGGACAAGATTGCGAAGCTGCGCGGAGCGGGGCAATAGTCAGAGAAATTTTGCGTGCCGCCTGGTTTTCCACAGGGCTGCCCCGATCGGATCGATCCGCAAGGTGATCCCGTGATAGGGAATAATCATCTCTGTCCTCCGTTCCGGAGAACCGTCATAGGGGGTGGCAAACCACTGGTCAAGGTCAGCAGTTCCTCCGGCGCTTACTTGTTCCACTCCGGAGAAGGGGCTAAGGTCGAGAGTGAGGAGGATGATAATCATGAAGACAATCATCCGCGCTGGTATCCCGACGACCGTACTCCTTGTGCTCATGTGCGTGTCGGGAGTTTTCGCTCAAGGGGGCACGCCCCAGCCGGATGGCTGGCAAGGCTCCAGACCCACACCTCAACAAAGCATCCCCACCCCAGCCCCGCAGCGCTCCGGTCCTTCTGGCAAGCAGGTGTTGGAGATCCCCTCTCGCCCTCAGCAATCTTTGCCGCCCCCGCGACAGCAGACCGAGATCGCTCCGCGGCCTCAGTCTGAGTCCCCACGCCCCACTCAGTTGGTGACGGTCACAGTAACCGACCCCCAGGGTAGATATGTTTCTGGACTCAGGCCTGATGACTTTGTCGTCTATGAAGACGGCGTGCCGCAAGATATTACCTATTTCAACACTGGCGAAAACGAACCGGTGAGCCTGGGGCTCATTGTGGACGTCAGCGGTAGTATGATCAGTAAAATCGATCGGGCCAAACTGGCGCTGCGTCGTTTGCTGGACACGATCCATCCCCAAGATGAAGTCTTCATCGAGGCGTTCAATAGTCAGCCCTTCTTGCTGCAGGACTTTACCGATAGTCGCCTTTTGCTGTCACAGGCGATTTCCGCTCTGCGGCCGGTCGGCGGCACCGCTCTCTACGACGCCATCCTTGATGGTCTGCATCGTGTCAAACGTGGCCGGCACCAGAAAAAAGCGCTGATCGTGATCAGCGACGGTCTCGACACTGCCAGTCTTTCCTCACTCAACCAGACGGTTAACGCGGCTCGGCGCTCCGGGGTCCTTGTCTACGCTATCGGTATTGGCAACCCTAACGGCGGATTCCGTATGGGAGGCGCACAGATTACTATCGGTCCGTTTGTTATTGGCGGTGGCGCTGGTGGGCTCGATGATGAGCAGATTGACACCCACACGCTTCAGGAAGCTAGTGACGCAACCGGTGGGAAGCTGTTCGTGCTTAACACTGCTGATGTAGTGGGAAATACCGGCGTTCTTGAGAACGCTACCCAGACGATCTCCCGTGAACTGCGATCTCAGTACAGTCTCGGGTATACCTCATCTCTGCGGGGAAACCACTATCGTAGTCTGCGCGTCGAAACCCGGCGCGCCGATGGCGAGAACCTGGCTGTGCGCACACAGAAGGGATACGAGGGGGAGTAGTAGCAGCAAAGCGGCAGAGAGAGAAGGTACCTCCCTCTCCCGGCTGAGTTTTCGCCCCCGTTCACGAAGTGCTTGTTATGGCAAGCGCGCACTTCACAGAGGCGGTTGGTGAACCGCCGTCACTTTTTTCTCCTAAAAAAGTGCTCGCGCACTTTCTCACGATCAAGTGGAGAGGTAGAAAGTGTGTCAAACACACTGGCAAGCGCCTGAATACAACGCACAAAGTCCGGCCACGCCGTCGACGGTCCAGTAAAGGTCAGATGCGCCGATTCAACCCCTTCATGGGTGTGCGCAGCCCCTCCGGCCTTGGTACTTTGTACGTCAAAGTGATGGATCGGCGCAGCAATTTGCAGGTGAAAGACGTCGGCATCGTCTTGTCCAACCGGACGACGCAGTTCCATGGACATGGCGCCATCCCCGCCATTCACCTCAACAATGTACCATTCTCCAGGATAGGCACTAGAGACTTTAATCTGCGGGATCTTCTCGGACGATTCATCTGCCATGATTAGTTGCCTTGTGTTGGATGAGCGTTGCGCTCTCAGATACCGCTCTCCAGGGAAAAAGAAAAGGCCCTCAAAAAGGGCCTTTTCTTGTGAGTCTTCCGCCTAAGGAAATGGTTACTGTTGAAAAGCTAAGTTATTTCTTCTTCGCGGGAGCTTTCTTCGCTGCCGGCTTCTTCGCGGCGGCTTTCTTCGCTGCCATAGTGACCTCCTGGTTGTTCAGCTTGTCAGTGGCTTCAGACAGGTCTTTGAAAAACACAATTTTCTCGATTTTCGCGGACCCTCCTGCTGCCTTTCCTGACAGCTGTTTTGGGAACCCCTACTATTGTCTACGAGCCCTAGGCGGAGCCCATTGTTGTTTTTGTTATCAAAGAGAAACGGGTTCGTCAAGAGAAAATAGCATTTGGGAAAAGATTTTTTGAAAAAAACTCCTTTTACGTCACAGGCTTCATCAACTTAAAATGACGTTGTTGAAAAAAGTCAAGATAAATTAACAGAACGTTCTAATTTTTAACAAACAGTGTCCCATACTTGTCGATGAGCGAATCAATTTGTGAGCAAACAGGTATTGACCACAGAGAGAGAGTCCGCTAGGCTGCTGGCCACAGAGAGACGTCCGGAGTTGTGGGAACCCCGCCCGTCTTGAGCCCCGGCCCGAATGGCGACATTCGGGCCTTTCTCTTTCATTTTTCCAATTCCTCACGAATGGAATACATCTTCTGTCGCGCCTCGGTAATGTATGTATCGAGGTTGCGACGATGATTGGCGAAGAGCCCGCTTGGGCTGCCGTTCAAAATCACCAACGGATTCATCACTGCCGCCTCATGTAAGGCTGCGCTCGCTTCGTCGAACAGTTCTTGCATCACCGGTTTCACGCTAAGGAGTTGGTGGTATTCACGCTTCAGCGCCAACAGCAGTGCATACATCACGTGAGCATAACCTTGCGCATGGTAAAAATAATCGTCAGTGTGCCACCATACACTGCTGCCATCGGCCTCCCGCTCTTTATAGAGGCTCGCATGTGCATCGCCCAGAAGATCGGTCCAAGCCTGAAATAAGCGCACAAGTTCGACATTACGGGTTGTGACTGGCCGTGAGCGCTGCGAGCCGTCGCGCAACCCAATGACGTAATCACGCAACTTCCTGATTCCCCGAGAGAATTGGCCCTCTGCCGACGGGAACCATAGTTTCTCTGCGTCGTTGCGAAACAACGTGTCCGCTTGAAGCAAGTCCGGGTCGTATTCGTTACTAGACACCTTGGTGAGATGATCTTTGAACACCCGCATGCTTTCGCGTACCGCTTGCAGGATACCGAGCTGTCGGTTGGCGTTGTCATCCGCCCACAGGGTCGGTCCCCACAGGAAAAAATCATTGGGTCGCCAGCCAAAGCCATCATGGAGTTCGTGGTCCATGATGGCAATCAAGGTAGACGCGAAGATCTCACCGGGTTGGAACTGCTGCCCAGCGGGATATTGGCCATCCAAGTCGAGCGGCAGCTGATCATGACGGCCCTGAGCAATCCACAACCCCAGCGCTCCTATGATCCATACCCCTAAGACGAGCAGCAGCAGAATCCTTACACGGCGCACAGGAACAAGATCTTACGCTCCTTGATCTGCTCCGACAACTCGTTCAGACGGCCTCTCGGGCAAGGGAGTCTTGCCGCGTCTTGCTTTTCTGTCAGGATCTGTGCCAAGTTCTGTTGAGTTATACTCACCGAGGTTTAGCTATGAACATGATTATCGTCCATCCTACTGATCCACAGGCTGACGCCCGCTCTTTCACCCAGGCATTGCAAGCAGCAAACACGGGAGATGTCATCCTGCTCAGCCCAGGCGTCTACTCCCCAGCACGCACCGGGGAGGTTTTGCCACTCACAATTCCCGCCGGAGTTGCGGTCGAAGGTGCAGGTAGAGAGGTAAGCATTATCGACGGAGAGGGATTGTTCGAGCCCTCCTTCAACCCCATCCGACCCAATCTAGCAGTCATAGTGCTAAATGACGGTGCCAGCCTCAGTGGTGTCACCGTTACCAACGGTGGCGGACATGGGATTGGGGTTTCATCTGGGGTCTCAGTGACGATTCGTAATTGCACCGTTAGTCGGCATGGTGACCATGGGGTTTTCCTCTGTGGCGTGACTGAAGCAGTCATCACTGGCTGTGTTTTCCAAGAGAACGGCTTGAAACGCTTCGAGCCCGTGTTACCGCGCGGCCCTGGCGCTCGCCAAGGCCACCACATCTTTGCCGAGGCGCGGCATGGGCAACGCAACCGCTTGCTGATCACCGACAACACCATGCACCGCTGCTTTGCCGACGGGATTGCCTTCATCTGCTTCTTCCCCGAACCCGACGGAGTCTCCTTCAGCGCCACGATCGTGCGCAACACGATCGAAGCGAGCGAGCGTGGGGGATTACTCTTTTCCTGTTCCTTCGGCCCCTCCCATAATCAACTGCGCCTCACTGCCACTGACAACAGTTTGCGAGCAAACAAACAGTTCGGCCTCAGCATACTGACGGCCGTGCCGCTTGCTGACAAAGTCCCGCAGGACAGCGCGTTGACCGCCTTGGTGACGGGGAATGACATCTCTGCGAGTCCGATTGGTGTCTTAATTCAAGGCGCGGTCAGCGAAGCGCACCACAATGTCTGTCGAGTAACGATCGATCGTAACCACATCTCAAGTTGCAGCAAGAACGCCGTACGCTTGGTCGGTGCGATGGGAGTGGCAGGATTGGACACTAGAGAGAACGCACTCCAGGCAGCGGTGTCGCGCAACCACATTGCGGGGTGCATGCCAGCCGTGGTTATCCAAGGGGCTGGAGGAGCAGGACGCCTACAGCAAAACTCGGTCAAGATACAGTTCCACGACAATAGCGTGGACGCACCACCCGAGCAGGCAATCATGATCAGCGACGGATGTACAGGAAATCGCGTCGAAGTAATGGGAGGGAGCCCAGTGTATACGCGGACGGACAAAGATCTGCTCAAATAAAGGAGGGACAAGCCTCAGACCCATCCCACCCTAGCCAAAGCTGAGCTATTCGGCAGCGGCTACTGGATTCTCCAACACCCCCAAGCCGGAGATCTCGATGCGGACGATGTCTCCCGGTTTGAGGAACACTGGCGGCTTACGGGCAAACCCGACGCCCGACGGCGTCCCGGTGGAGATCACATCTCCGGGCTCGAGAGTGAACACCTGCGACATATACGCGATCAAGTCGAAGGTGTTAAAAATCAAATGCTTGGTGTTCGAGTGCTGCATCACCACACCGTTGAGCCGCAGGGAGAGATCAAGGTTATGCGGATCGGGAATTTCATCCTTGAGCACCAGGTATGGCCCCATTGGCGCGAAGGTATCGAACGTCTTGCCAATCATCCACTGCCCGGTGCGCATCTGATAGTCACGGCAGCTCACGTCATGCACGATCGTGTAGCCAGCAACATGATCCAGCGCTCGTTCTCGTGGAATATCTTTTCCGCCTTTGCCAATGACAAACGCGAACTCTCCTTCATAGTCAATCTTGTCTGAGACCTTGGGAATGCGAATCGCGTCGCCGGGACCAATCACGCTCTGAGCGTATTTGGAAAATAGGGTTGGCTCTTCAGGAATTTTCATCTTCGCCTCTTCGGCATGATCGCGATAGTTAAGGCCGACCAGGATTAGTTTGGCGGGACGCGGCACCGGAGCTTTCAAGGTCACCGCCTTCAGCGAGTAAACAAACCCTTTGCCGACAAAAGCAGCACCGTCCGCATTCGTCACATACTCCACCACCTCTCGGGCCGCCGCCAGCGCTGAGTCACCACCAGCGAGGAAGCCCACTATGTCGGCCGGCAATACCGCCTCGGCCAATTCCCGGGCTCGTAGTCTCCCAGCCCGCTCCTGCAAGTGTTGATACGCAGCGTTCAGGTCAATGACCTGTTCACCAGCCACCGCTCCCAGGCGGGGCTCTCCCAATCGTAAAAACGTCACAAGACGCATACATCCCCCTTATAAAGTAATCGCTGGACAATCAGCGAGTAGCTTTGTTTTTCATACCAACCTCGCTCTCTCTTGCCAAGGGGAACTTTTTTCAACTGCTACGTTTTCCCTCACAGAATCCGCTGAAAGGAGAGTATGGCATGCAACGGAAGATTCCTCGTCTCCTGTACACTTTTGCCGCAGCGAGTGCGCTCAGTCTGCTCCTGGGATCCTCGTCATTCGCCTATGACTGGGACAACAATCCTCCTGGACCTTGGGGCGGCCCCGGAACCAACTGGGAGAATCCCCCGGGAGCGCATGGCGGACCTGGGGCAAGCTCCAATCAGTGGTGGAGGAGAGGGAATCCTCCAGGTCCAGTCGGTGGACCTGGCGGCGGGCCGCGCTGGCGGTGGTGGCGACATCACGGCGTTTAAAATTCACCAAAGCGGTGTCTGCTGGAGGCGTTTCTGAACTCTCTGCCGTTAGAGCATGACAGACAGCTTCGCTCGCTCTTCTTGCTCGATCACACCACGCCTGGTCTCCGCAAGCGCGCGAGAGATCAGCGCTGGACTGAAACCGAAGGGAATCACCGGAGATGGCGGTGGCTCAATTAGCGACACCATGAAGGGTAGCCGCTGGACCCGCGTGTTGTAAACCAAGGCTAGAAGCTGCGGCAAGTGAATAACATCTTCCAGGTTGTAACGCAGGAGCGTTTCTAACGCTCCTGCCTCTCCCCGTTCGTGATACTGCCACAAGAGCACGGCGCACCAGCCGTCGAGCAAGGCAACCGGCCCTTCACGTTCCAGCCCAGCGCCGCGCTCAATTCTCTTCAGTCCCCCTTTGTAACCTAAAGCTGCCAACGGGTAGCGCAGGTCGATATGCGCCTGCTGGAGGGGAAGACCCAGCTCCCGCCGAATGAAAGGCAAGTCAAAGAGTTTGCCGTTGTATGTCACTAATAGTGTGAACTCTTCAATCTCCTCTACGAAGCGGAACAGATTCTGCCCCTGTACGTACACCCTCGGCTGCTCTCCATCGTACAGGCCGATCACGGTAATGGTTGACATGCCGGTTGTAACACCGCTGGTCTCGATATCCAAGTAAGCGACGCGTTGAGCGAACTCCGGATAGAGACGCCAATACAACTGCGCAGAGAGCTTTTCGGCGAAGTAGTGCGCATCCCGTCGTTCCAGAGCACGCAAGGACTGCTCCAGTTCGCCACGAGCCAAGTCATGTTGCCATGGCGACAGCACCACCGGGCGAGGCAAGTCGAGAAATTCTTCCCAACTCGTAATGCCCTCCGCCCAGATGCGCTTCTCGGTCTTCTCACCGATACCGTGGAGGTGTTGGAAGGTGTGTTTCAGCATGAAGAAGCTTGCAGCACTCAGCTATCAGCTTTCAGCAGAAAAGAGGCTTCCTCTCTCGGGCTGACTGCCGATCGCTGACGGCTCAGCGCCTTTTATTGCTCGTAACTCCGCAACACCCGACCTGGACATGCCCCGGTCGGCTCGCCATCACGTAACAGTACTTGGCCATTCACCACTGTGTAACGGTAGCCATCAGCGCGGGCAACTAGTCGCGAAGCTCCACCAGGGAGGTCGCGCACAAATTCTTTCTCTTTCGCCTGCACCTTGTCCGGATCAAAAAGCGTCAGGTCCGCAGCCATTCCCTCTTTGAGCAGCCCACGGCTGGGAATCCCCAGCAGCACTGCCGGGTCAAAGGTCAGTTTGCGCACCGCTTGTTCCAGAGTCAGCGCTTTTTTCTCTCTCACCCAGTAGCTCAGAAGGAAACTGGAGTACGTCACCTGACACAGAAACGCGACGTGCGCACCGCCATCAGAACCGCCGGTGAGGACATAAGGATTGGTGGTGAGACCGCGCACGGCTTCCTCGTCGCCGTTGGTAAAGCCATGAATGAGGAACTGGATATCGAGGTTCTCGGCAATCGCGAGATCGAGCATCGCTTCCAGCGGTGTCTTTCCTTGTTCTCGGCCGATTTCCACCATATTCTTCCCCACAAGTGACTTGTGTTCATCCAAACGCACAGCGCTCACGAATACATCCTGCATGCGTTTCGAGAACACTTTTGGTGTTGGATCATCAAGGTCTCGCTGCATCGCCGCACGCATTTCTGGATTAGAGAGGTTAGCGATCTTCTGCGCCCGTGAACCACTGATCGCCGCCTTCCAGCCCGGCAGGTCTTCGAACACCGCCCCGCGCAGGGTGAAGGTGAGGTCAAACCGTTCACACAGAGCGAGCGGATGAACACGAGCACCATCGTGGAACGCTTCCTCAGTCCAGTCGAGCACCTGGCGCCAGTGATTTGGCGATTCCCAGGTTTGCGTCAGCAAGTTCCACACCACCGGCCGACCGCTCTCGCGCGAGAGCCGGGACATATAGGCCATGTCGTTTGGACCGACCTTGGGAATGCCGGGGGGAATCACGCAGACCGTGCCGCGGTGGAAGTCCCTCAGTGTACGCGCCAGGGCAACGGTCTCATCCTGTGCAGCGAAGCGGCTTGGCACCGGTAGACCGTCACCGTCGAAGTGCACGGGACCATATGAAGAAGAAAAGCCGAACGCACCGGCTTTGATGCAGTCTGCCACCACCGCTTGCATCTCACTAATTTCTGCAATGGTTGCCTGCCGTTTGCGCGCATCCTCGCCCATTACGTGATAGCGGATGGTGGAGTGTGGTGCCAAAGCCATGACGTTCACTCCCAACCGGCGGTCTAGCGCGTTGAGGTACTCGCCGTAACTCTCCCAATTCCACGGTACCCCAGCCTTAAGGCTCTCTAATGGCATTGCCTCCACCTTGACCAGCATACGCGTGATATACTCGCGGTCCTGTGGCTTACAGGGTGCTAGACCGAACCCACAGTTGGTCATAAACACGCTGGTGAAGCCGTGCCAGCAACTCGGTGTGGCCCAAGGGTCCCAAAAAAGCTGAGCGTCGTAGTGGGTATGAACATCGATGAATCCAGGTGCGACGACCAATCCTTGGGCATCGATCACTTCCTGGGCCGGACCGTCCACTTTGCCCACTGCCACAATTTTACCGCCAGTCACACCCAGGTCGCCGCAATAACCGGGCAGCCCCGAACCATCTACGAGAAAACCGTTCTTGATGAGCAGATCATACTGCATAGCTGTTCCCTCCTCTGCGTGCTATGTTGGACTGTATCCTACTTGCCTAGTTCTCGACAAGGATTTTCGTCATCGTGGGGCGACCACAGGATAAATTTAGTGTAGTAGGAAACAACGGAAGCAAAAGTAGGGACGACCCAACCCCGCCCCTACCGGTGAGAATGAGGGGATGACGGTAAAGAGTGTGGTGGCATGGGGGATAGGATTTGCGCTCCTGTCTTCTAGTTGTACAACGCAGGCCTTGAAGCCAGCGATTCCCGCGACGCCCACGCCAGCCTTCGTGCGCTGGAGCCAAAGCGGCGTTGCTGACAAACGCATCTGCGTCCTGCCTTTTACCGATCAGACCGCAACACCTGGGCTGGCGGCATATGTACGCCAGAGTTTTGCCGGTCACCTCAGTATCAAACGATTCTCTGATGCAGAACTGTATGACATTGACGCGCGACTCAACACGCTCAGCGAAGACTGGAAAACCCAATCCGTCCAGCAGCTAGGACAAACTTTGCACTGTGACGCACTAGTTTACGGCGAAGTCACCACGGCCAAACGCTTGTATTTAGGTCTCTATTCACAGCTCACCCTCGAAGGAGGGATCCGCGTCGTCGATGCTGCCACAGGGCAATCCTTAGTCGCAGAATCTTACGCAACCAAGTTTCGCGCGGGCGTACTGACCTTCTCTCCGTTGGGCGCTGTGCCAGGTGCGGTAATGAACCTGCGAAATATGAGCGACGAGCAACTGGTCAGGGCGATCGATGACCTCGGGCGGCACCTGGCGGATAGCGTGCCCGATCTACCAGCAACCTCACTAGCGACACAGGTCACTCAGTCACTTCCACCCCCACTCGTCACGACTCCTCCCTTGACGACGGATGCACCTCAAGCGCCGACTCATACCGAGGAAGAACGCTATCAGGTCCAGGTCGCCTCATTTAGTTCCCCTCGTGAGGCACAGCAGACAGCTCGTTTGCTACGAGACAAAGGGTACCACCCGGCGATTGCCGAGAGCAGGGGTACTCCGCCAGTCCAACATCGGGTGCTCGTAGGTCCCTTCCCCTCGATACGCGAAGCCCAACAGGTCAGCGCCCAGATCCAAAAAGTCTTGCGTTTGACGCCGATGGTGGTGCGGACCTCGATTCGTTGAAGGGTCGCACTGCGCCAAGCCGATCCTGAACGCAGTCGAAGGGGGCTCGGCATGAACACGCTTGTCCCACCGAGGGATACCTTTGTGGCCGTCCGTCTCTGGGTGGTCCTCCGAGAACTCTCTCCACAACCCTTGTAATCTTTCGTGAGGAGTGCTTTAACCCTCAGCGAAAGGAGAAATCGCTATGAGTAAGCTTGAAGACTACGCGAATAAGTACAAACACATTCGCATGGAGCGGCGCAACAGCATTCTGCAGATCCAGCTGCACACCAACGGCGAAACCCTCAAGTGGGGTGCCGGTCCCCACGAGGAGTTAGGCTATTGCTTCAGTGATATCGGCGCTGACCCTGAGAATAAGGTCGTCATCATGACTGGCACAGGGGATAACTTTAACGCCGAGTTCGACGCGGGAAGCTTAGGGAAGATCACCCCGCGTTCGTGGGATCATATCTACTGGGACGCGAAGAGGTTGTTGATGAACCTGCTCGACATCGAGGTGCCGATGATTGCTGCTGTCAACGGCCCAGCGATCATTCACGCCGAACTAGCAGTGCTATGCGATATCGTGCTGGCGGCGGACACAGCGGTATTTCAAGATGCTCCCCACTTTCCTGGCGGCTTAGTGCCTGGCGATGGCGTCCACGTAGTGTGGCCGCTGGTACTCGGCATTAACCGTGGCCGTTATTTTCTGCTCACCGGCCAGAAGCTATCCGCCCAAGAGGCGCTGCACTTGGGTGTGGTCAATGAAGTGTTGCCACGTGAGAAACTCCTCGCTCGCGCTTGGGAACTGGCCGAGCAGTTGATCAAGCAGCCACCACTTACTCTCCGCTATGCGCGCGTGGTTCTCACTCAGCAACTCAAACGTCTCATGCTCGATAACCTCGGCTACGGGCTGGCACTGGAAGGTTTGGGCGCGAATGACTATTGGCCAACTGGCCAGGACTAATAGCCCTTAACCCCTTTTTTCGAGGAGCTTATGGCAGGAAAATTCGATGGTAGAGTAGCGGTCGTCACCGCTGGCGGGTCTGGTATCGGTGCCGCAACGGCACGGCGTTTTGCTCAAGAGGGCGCGTCGGTGGTGATTGCTGACCTGAGTGGCAGACGAGCCGAAGAAGTGACCACCGCGATTACCGCTAGCG
>Ga0126384_10001939_pt1 | contig 12433 bp, 10 predicted proteins | sample PanSoiMetPlot_36_FD_92543 | JGI IMG/M metagenome (GOLD analysis project Ga0126384, IMG submission 92543) | Tropical forest soil microbial communities from Panama - MetaG Plot_36 | ecosystem: Environmental > Terrestrial > Soil > Tropical forest > Bulk soil | place: Panama | collected 2016-02-17 | reverse complement strand
TACGCGCTCCAGCCGAAGCGCTTGGCCCAGGCGCGCCGCTACCTGGACCAGATCTCCGACCAGTGGGACGAGGCGATCGATCGACTCAAGACGCTGGTGGAGCAAAAGAAGCCGGCCGTCCCGCGAAAGCTCACTGGTCATCCCGGTGCCGCGCCGGTGCCTCCACCGGGCGCCCGTCGCGGATGACGAGCCGAACTTCGCGAACGTCGCTGATCGAGCGCAGCGGATCGCCGCCAACCGCGATCAGATCGGCGCGCTTTCCCTCTTGTATCGTGCCGATCTCGTCGCCGCGCTTCATCAGCCGCGCCGGCCGGCTGGTGGCGGCTTGGATCGCCTCCATGGGAGACAATCCCGCTTTGACCAACAGCTCCAGCTCGCGGTGCAGGCTCTCACCGAAGGGAAGATTCCCCAAGGGAGCATCCGTACCCGCGGTGATCACCACGCCGGCCGAACGGAGGCGGCGGACGTTGTCGAGCGGTCCGGTCGAGAATTCATCCGCCGAGCCAATGGATGCCGAGAGGATGGACAAAGTCGGATCCACGGCGATGCCAGCGCGTGCAATCTGCGCGATCACCTGCCCGGGGATTGGCCGGTAGCCGGCGTGTTCAATCTGGCTCGGGCGAGCCGCGATGATTGAGGGCAACTCCTCGACGTTCCCCCAATGCACCGTCACCGGCACTCCTGCGATGCTCGCTTCCTCGACAATCGCCCGGAGAACCTTCGCCTCCAAGGTTGGAATCCGCTGCGGCCGGTTGGGGCGCCCCCCGCTGTCAAAGACGGCTTTGATCACATCGACGCCGCCGCTCGCGAGCTCGCGCACGGTTGCGCGGCCCTCGTCAGCCGAAACGATCTGGCGGGTGCCTGCCGCAATCGCCGGGGGATTGCCCTGAAGCAGCGTCCCTGCAGGATGACCGCCGGGTGCAGTTATCAGCGGACCCGCCGCGAAGATTCGCGGGCCGATGCGCCGACCCTCCTGAATGGAATGCGCGAGCTGGACGATCCAGGGATAACCGGCGCCGACATCGCGGATGCTGGTGACGCCATGGCGGAGAAACCCCGATAGAACCTGGTTGAGGATCTCATCCGCCTGAGGATCAGCGGGACCTCGGGGCAACGCGAAATTGATGTGCACGTGGCTATCGATCAAACCCGGAAGCAGCGTCAGGCCGTTGAGGTCCTTGCGCACAACCCCTTCCGGGATCACCACTTCGGATCTTCGCGCCACCCGACGAATGCGACCGTTCTCAATCAGCACCACCGCGTCCGGCAACGGGGGCGCGCCGGTACCATCGATCACGGTCGCGCCGACCAGTGCCAGCGGCGGGTCCGACCGCGCTTGGAGAGGATTTCCTGGCGACGCCGCGATGATCACCGAGAGCACACCCAGTGCCGTCATCTGTTGCCTCCCGCAATCCCCAGGCCTCGCTCTGCAACTCGAATTCGGGGGCGGGTGTCGATGACCACGGAAATGGCCGCGGTCGAGAACCCTCCGAGGGCCAAGATGAAGAAGAGTCGCGTGAACGCAGGCATCGCATCCAGCCCACGAGACGTGCCGATGAATGCGATCGCCACGCAAACGCCGAGGACCGATCCGATCTGACGAACTGCTTGGTTGACGCCGGAGCCCACTGCGAAACTGTCACCGGGAAGGCTATGGGTTGCCGCAGCCGCCAAGGAGGGCAAGACCAGGCCAACTCCGATGCCGGTGGTGGCGACCGTCGGCAGCCATTCCGTCACATAGTGCGGAGAGGCGCTGGTCATAACCCCGCGGAGGAGGAATCCGAGGCCGAACAAAAGGCCGCCCGGAACGAGAAGCGCGCGGTGACCTACCCGGCCCGCCAAGCGCCCGCCCAGCGGCGCCACGATCATCACGATCAGCGGCCCCGGTGTCATCGCGAGCCCGGCTCGCGCGGTGCTGTATCCCCAGACGCCGGTCAGAAAGAGCACCCCGCCGAGGAACATCGCGGAGAAGGCCGCCCCAAACACCAGCGTGGCGGCATTGGCGTAACGAAAGCTCGGCGCTCGGAACAGCGAGAGGTCCAGCGCCGGTGCGGGCACGTTGCGCGAACGGGAAACAAACCAGGCCAGGAGCACCAACCCCGCGGCGAGACAGGCCAGCACGGGCGTGACGCTCCATTCCCTTCCCTTCACCAGCCCGAGCGCGACCAGACCAACGCTCAAGATCAGCAACGCGATTCCGATCACGTCCGGCGAGCCCTCGGCATGCAGCGCGCGCGAATCCGGTAGGCTGGCGCGGCCCTTGATCAGCGCCAAGACGCCGACCGGCAGATTGACGAAAAAAGCCCATCGCCATCCGCCGAGCTGGATGATGGCCGCCCCTGCCGAGGGACCCACCGCAGCCGCGAGCGCTCCCGCGGCGGCCCAGAGGCTCACCGCGAGCGGCCACTTCGCGCGCTCAAAGGCGCTCAACACCAGCGCCAGCGAGGAGGGGGTCAACATCGCGCCTCCGATCGCCTGAACCACGCGGCCCGCGATGATCAGGGGAGGCGTCGGCGCCACGCCACAGGCCAAAGACCCGAGCGTGAAAGCGGCCAGACCTTGAAGAAAGATTCGGCGTCGGCCGACGCGGTCGGCGATTCTCCCGGCGGGGACCAGCAGCGCCGCGTAGACGACGGTGTAGGCGTTGAGGATCCAGGACAGATCCGCCGCCGACACCAGAGGAAAGCTGCGACGGATGCTTGGAAATGCGACAAACAAGATCGTCGCGTCGAGCGAAGCCATGAAAACGGCGACGCTGGTCCACGCGAGCGTGCGCCAAGCTGGGTTTGAAGACTTCATCTCAGCTCCGCCACCCGCCGCCCAGGGCCTTGTACACCGCGATCAGAGCAACGGCGACGCTTCTTTGACTTTGCACCAGCTGGTCCTCGGCGGCGTACATCGAGCGTTGCGCGTCGAGCACCGAGAGGAAGCTCTCCAATCCGCTGGTGTAGCGCTCCGTGGCGAGCTCGACGGAGCGACGATTCGCCGCCACCGCGGAGCTCAGCGAATCGCGACGTCGGATCTCCCGCCCGTGTTCCGAGAGCGCATTCTCGACTTCTTCCAGCGCGGTCAGGACCGCCTTTTGATACTGGAAAAGCGCCTGCTCCTGGCGGGCCTCCTGAACTTGGATGTTGGAGCGGATTCGTCCCCCCGCGAAGATCGGCCACTGGAAGAAGAACCCACCGCTCCAGAACTGACTCGAGGCATTGAAGGAGGACAGGTCGTTGCTGCGACGCCCGAAACTACCAACCAGGTTGAAGCGCGGAAACAAATCTGCCTTGGCCACACCGATGCGCGCGGTCGCCGCGGCCAGCTCGCGTTCGCTGCGACGGAGATCCGGCCGCCGGGCGAGAAGCTCGGAGGGCAAAACCTGCGGAAGCTCAGGCGCCGCAGGGGGAAGGGACCGAGGCGCGTCCAGCTCCGCAAGTACCGCCTCTGGATTGTGGCCAAGCAAGATCCCGATCCGGAACGCGAACTGCTGGCGGAGGACTTCCAACGACGGCCGCTGCGCGATCGTCCCCGCCAGCAAGCCTTCAGCGCGGGCCACGTCCAGCTCTGCCCCGATTCCGGAGTCGAAGCGCGCCTGAGCGAGGGCGAGGCTGTCCTTTTGCGACTCCACGGTCTGTTCGAGAATCTCGATCTGGCGCTCGGCGCTTCTCAGCTCGATGTAGTTGCGGGCGACCTCCGCCACCAGGGTGACCAGGAGGTCTTCTCTGGCTTCTTCGGCCGCTTGGACTTGTGCCAGCGCTGCTTCGGCGTCTCGCCGTACGCCACCGAAGATGTCGATCTCCCAGCTGGCATCGAATCCCGCTTCGAAGACGCTGCGCGGTGATGATCCCTGCGCAAGCGCGACACCATCCACACGCGCGACGAGCTGCTTCGACCGCGAGTATCCGCCGCTCGCGGTCACCTGGGGCAATCCGGCCGCGATCGCGATTCCCCGCGCGGCGCGCGCCTCCCGAATTCTGGCGGCGCTGATTTTCAGGTCTAGGTTTCCTTCGACGGCGCGCACCACAAGGCTGTTGAGCAGAGGGTCGTGAAATTCGTTCCACCAGCGCGCCAGTGTCGTCTGACCCTCGCTGCCGCCCTCGTGGAACGCCTTCGGAACTTCAACTCGCGGTCGCTGGTAATTCGGACCCACGGCGCAACCGGAAACCAACAGCAGGTACAATCCGAAGCGCCTCATCGCCGCGCCTCCCGTTTCTCCGCGTCAGATTGCACCGCCCCACCATCGATGAAGACGTCCAGTTGCTCGCCGACGAAGAGCGGAAGGTCGTCCCGTTCCACCTTGTAAATGACCTGCAGCACCCGGGTGTCGACGCGCTCGGTGCTGTCCCCAGTCAAGGACTTCTTGGGAACGACAAACGGCTCGAAGCGCACGAAGGACAGCGGCGTTTTCAGCTCCGCGTTTCCACGCACCCGGCCAGTTGCGGTGGCGCCCGCGTGCACCCGCCAGCCCTCGTGCTCATCGACGTCGACCCTGACGTGCAACGGCTTGGAGCGGCCGAGCACGATCAGCGGGGTGGCGACCGGGGCCGCGGCCGCGAATTCACCCACCCGCAGCTTGACTTGCAACACCTCGGCATCGATTGGCGAGCGGACCGTGCTTCGCTCGATTTCAACCTCGATGGCGCGGATCTGCGCCTCACTCGCCAAGAGCTGAGCGCGGGCTTCCGACAGCTCCGCCGCCGCCGTCATCACCGCGGATTGGCGGCGCGAAAGCTCTTCGCTCGAGATCGCGCGCTTGTCCTTGACGTGCTCGGCAAATCCAAGCTGCTTGCGCAAGTCGTCGATGCGCGCCTCGGCCACCCTGACCCGCGAGCCGGCAACCGCGCGGGCTTGCCTGCGCACCTCCAGCTCGGCGCGAAGATGGCGAGTGTCCAGCTCGAAAAGTGGGTCGTCCGCCTTGACCGCATCGCCCGCGCTGACGAAGACTTTGGGGACGATCCCCGAGATCGGGGTACCGATCGCGATGTTCTCGGTGCTGGCTTCAATCACTCCAACCGCGGCAACGGTGTTGCGAAAGTCCGAGACCGGCGGCGGCGAGGGCGGCTGGGTGGTCTTACGGCGCGGAGTGGTCCGGGCGATCGAGTACGCCGCCCATCCGGCGCAGAGAATTCCCAAGACTGGCAGGGCAACTCGTTTCATGCTTGCGCCTCCTTGCGCGTAACCTTGGCAATCCGTCCGTCGTCCATGTGGGCGATGCTCCGCGCGTAGTGGAAAACGCGGGTGTCGTGGGTCACGATGATCACCGCCCGGTCGGGATGGACCGCGTTTGCCGCGAGCAGACTCATCACCGCTTCGCCGCTGGCGTGATCCAGGGCCGCCGTGGGCTCATCGCAGATCACCAGCCGCGGCTCGTGGATCAGCGCACGCGCCAGGGCCACGCGTTGCTGCTGGCCGCCCGAGAGCTGAGTAGGAAGGGCGTCGGTGCGCTGAGAGAGACCAAGCCGCGAAAGTAGGGACTGGGCGCGTTCCAGTGCTTCCTTCCGCGGAATGCCGGCGATCAGAAGCGGCACCGCTACGTTCTCTGCGGCGGTGAAGGCGGGAAGCAAATTGTATTGCTGAAATAGAAAGCCGAGATTCTTGCGGCGAAAGAGGATGCGTTCGGCGGGGGTCAGCCTATCGACCTCCACGCCGAGCACCGACAGCTCTCCGCCGGTTCGCTCCAAAAGACCCGCGATCACCGAGATCAAGGTGGTCTTGCCGCATCCGCTCGGGCCCACCAGAAAGCTCAGCTCGCCAAAGCGAGCATCGAACTCGACGCCTCGCAGCGCCTGAACCCGCGTCTCACCCTCGCCGAAGTGCTTCTGCACCTCCCGACAGGAAACCGCCAGGGCGTCGTCCGAAGTCACCGGAACACCTCCGCCGGCTCGAGAACCAGCACTCTGCGGATGCTGAGAACACTCGCTACCAGCGCGACGAAGAAAATGCAGGCCGCGGTCAGGGCCGTGCATTGCCACCAGAGCACGATCGAGCGGGTGGCCAGCTTGTGCCGGAAGATTTCGAAGAAGGTGGCCGCCATTCCGGTGCCGAGCGCGAACCCAAGAGCGGCGACGGTGGCCGCCTGCAACAAGATCATCCCCACCAGGCGAGGGTTGGTGACCCCCATCGCTTTGAGGGTGCCGAACTGCTTCAGGTTCTCGACGGTGAATAGATAGAAGGTCTGCCCCGCGACCACCGTTCCCACCACCAGCGCCACCAGGATGGTGATCCCGAAGTTGACCGGAATGCCGGTGTTCTTGAGGTAGTAGCGAACGCAATCCCACATGAACTGCTGGGTGGTTCGGGCGCGAAGGGAGGTCGCACGTTCGATCCGGGCGGTGAGCTCGCTCGGCGTTGTCCCAGGAAGGGCCCGGGCGATGATGAACGACAGCTGGGTGCGCTCGCGACCCAAGAAGTTGACCGCTTCGCTGTAGCGGGTGTGCATGATCGGGACGCTCAAAAAGGGCGGAGAGGGATCCGAGATGCCGACCACCGTCACCCGGTGATCGTTCATCTCCAAGACGCGCCCAAGCTCATAAGGCTCGCCCGGAAACAGCAGGACGTACCCTGCCTCATCGATCACCACCGAGTCCGGCTCGCGCAGTCGCTCCCAAGAGCCGAGCAGCATCTTGCGCGGCGCACCCGAGAGCGTGGCGTCGTCCAGCCCGATGATCAGCGAGACCGCGAATTTTCCTTTGAGCGTCTTGGTCACCGGGTTGCCCTTGAAGAGCCGCACCGCCCAAGCCACGCCCGGGACGCCGCGAACCCGGGTCAGGTCGGTGTCCTTGAGCGCCTTGGTCTGGTCCCAGTACTCGGTTTTCGGATCCATCACCCAGACCTCGGCGTCGGTGACATCGAGGATCTGGCTGGCGGTGCGTTTCATGATCCCGGCGAAGATCGAGGTCTGGTTTTCAAGCAGGAAGGTGCAGAACGCGATCGCAAAGACCAGCCCGAAGTATTTCGCCCGGTCGCCGACGAGCATCCGCAGGGCCACGAAATTCATGCGTACTCCTGTCTTTGACTTCTGTACTAAGCGGTACTAATTATCTCGTCAAGGGAGTTATTTACAAGGTGGTACAAAAAAGGATTACACGCGCTCCGGAGCGAGATTCCGCGGCCAGGGTCCGCGCTCGGCGTGAAGCCACTAACAAGGACTTGCAAAATATTGTTAACTCGAATTCCAGCTGGACGTGGTTCCGCAGAACAGGTGACGATGCAGCGCTTGCGTAGGGTTGAAGAACGGCGTCTGGGAAGGCCGCGGGAGTACGATCCCACGATTGCGCTGCAACGCGCGACCGAAGCGTTCTGGGACGCCGGCTTTTCCGGCACCTCGCTCGACGATCTCAGCGCCCGTACCGAGATGAACCGGCCCAGTCTCTATGCGGCATTCGGAGACAAGGAAGCGCTGTATTTGAAAACGGTGGAGAACTACCTCGAGGAGAGACGTCGAGCGATTACCGCCGGGTTGAGCGGCGACCGTCCGCTCGCGGAGGCGCTCAGGGCCCTCTACGAGGTGATGATCGATCGCTTTTTAACCGGGGAGCACGGCGCCAGGGGCTGCTACGTGGTGGGCACCGCGGTCACCGAGGCAGTGCCGAATCCCAAGGTCCGAGAGCTGTTGGCCCAGTCGCTGGTTGAGCTGGACGAGGCATTTCGGGCCGCCTTCTCCGCGGCGCAATCGAAAGGCGAGCTAGCAGAGCAGGCGGACCCTCGAGACCTGGCATCGATCGCCACGGGTGTGGTTCATACGCTCGCGCTGCGGGCGCGCTCGGGGCAATCGCGCGCGGTGCTGCGAGCGGTTGCGGATTCGGCGGTGAAGGTGCTCTGCGCTCCCCCGCACCCAGTGAGAAGGAAGCGGCGGCGCGGTCGGTGACGAATCGAGTTACTTTCTCACCGGTCGCCTGAAGATCAGCGCGGTGTTGGTGCCCCCAAAGCCGAAGGCGTTGGAGAGTGCAACGTTCACCCGGCATTCGCGGGCGAGGTTGGGAATGACGTCGATTGGGCACGCCGGATCCTGCTCGTCCACATTGACCGTCGGGGGCAAGATGGCACGGGTCAAGGCGAGCACGGTGAAGATGGCTTCCGCGGCTCCCGCAGCGCCCAGCATGTGCCCGGTCATCGATTTGGTGGCGGACGCAGGAGGCGGCTTCGGGCCGAAGACCGCGAGGATCGCCTCCGACTCGGCGATGTCCCCCGCCGGCGTGGAGGTGGCGTGGGCGTTGATGTAGCCGACTTGCTCCGGCGCCACCTGGGCCATCTGCATCGCCATCCGCATCGCCCGCTGAGCACCCTCACCTTTTGGCGACGGCGCGGTGATGTGGTGGGCATCGGCTGAGGCGCCGTACCCCACGAGCTCCGCGTAGACGCGAGCGCCGCGCGCCTGAGCGTGTTGCCTGCTCTCGAGGACCAAGATGCCGGCACCTTCCGCGGGAACGAAGCCGTCACGTCCGATGTCGAAGGGACGACTTGCGCGAGTGGGATCGTCGTTGCGCTCGCTCATCGCCCGGGCCGCGGCAAAACCGGCGATCCCCAGTGGGGTCAGCGTCGCCTCGCTCCCACCGGCGACGATCACGTCCGCCATCCCTCGCTCGATCAGGAGCATCGCCTCGCCGAGCGCATGGTTGCCGGTAGCGCAGGCGGACACCGGGGCGAAGTTGGGGCCGCGAAATCCAAACCGGATGCTCACCTGGCCCGGAGCGAGGTTCCCGATCACGCTGGGAACGAAGAAGGGGCTCACCCTGCGGGGCCCGCGCTCGGTCAAAGTCCGATGGGTGTCTTCGATGGTTCCCAGCCCGCCCATGCCAGTCCCAATCACGACGCCGATGCGGTCCAGGTCCTCCCGAGCGCTTTCCAAGCCCGCATCGCGGATCGCCTCGGAAGCCGCGGCGATGGCGAAGTGGATGAAGCGATCGTTCCTCCTTATGTCGCGAGCGTCCATCCAATCCTCGGGCTTGAAGCCGCGGACCTCCCCAGCGATGCGCGTAGCCATGGCGCTGGCGTCAAACAGAGTCAGCGGGCCGATGCCGGAGCGGCCATGAATCAGCGCATCCCACGAGTCGGCGACATTCAGCCCCAAGGGAGAGATGATCCCCATGCCGGTAACACAAACACCCGATGAGGGTGTCATGAGCGTCGCGTTTGCCACAGGAGCCGCACTGATCGATAACGCGAGAACCGTCGGTGTCGATAAAAACTCGGCCGCTACCCCGCCTCGGAAACAGAGCGTTGCCTGGCAGACAACCGTTGGAACTTCGACTGGCAGGTGTTCCAGTTCGCGCTCGGCCATCGAGCGCACCAAAGCGTTGCACGCTGGGTGAACAATTGTCGTGTGCGTTAACGCGGTGTCCAGGGCGCTCCGGCCGACCGTGGTGCACACACCAATACTGATTGAAATGCTCGTCATCCAGGTCGGTTGATGGGTCGGCGAACCTGACTTGACGACCAGCTGCCCGGAATGCTTGAAGCAACTTCTCCGTCGCGAACCGTTGGTCGTGAGTTGAAGAGGGGCCATGAGAGCACCGGGCTCTTTCGGAAGAGCTCTGAGGCGTTTGAATTCGAGCTCAGAGAAAGTCCCGCCGGTCACTTTGACTGCCGCCGCCGACACCAGTGCCCACCCGCATTTCGAACCGTTCGCGAAGGCTGAGCGGATCCTTCACTATGAGGTTCAGGCCAAGCTGGGCGAAGGCGGAATGGGGGTCGTCTATAAGGCCCTCGATCAAAAGCTGAACCGGTACGTGGCGCTGAAGTTTCTGCCGCCGCACATCGGTGGCTCGGGTCTGCATTTCCAGCGCTTTCTCCAAGAAGCGAATGCGCTTTCCGCCCTGAATCACCCTCACATTGCCACCATTTACGCGGTGGAGACGGCCGGTGATCGGCAGTTTCTCTCGCTGGAATTTCTTCCCGGAGGAACGCTCAAAGCCAAGCTTCGGCAAAGCGCCGCGACGCTCTCGTTCGAGAACGTGCTCAAGTACGGGCAACAGGCCGCCGAGGGCCTCGCGCACGCCCACGCTCGCGGGATCATCCATCGGGACGTCAAGACCAGCAACTTGATGCTCACCGAGGGTGGCGACGTTAAGCTGACCGACTTTGGAATCGCCAAGTTGACGGGCTCGTCGCTGAACACCTCGCCCGGCGGCCTGATCGGAACCATCCCGTACATGTCGCCCGAGCAGGCGCTGGGACTGGAGGTGGACGCGAGGTCGGACGTCTTTTCCTTGGGCGTGGTTCTGTTTGAGTTGACGACCGGCCGGCTTCCGTTCGAAGCGCCGAACGACGCGGCCCTGCTGACCAGGATAACCAGCACCCGTCCGCTCCGACTCAGCGAGGTCCGCACCGACGCTCCCAACGAGCTCGAGCGCATCGTGGAGCGCGCACTCAAAAAACGCCTCGAGAGCCGCTACTCGGGCGTCGAAGAGCTGCTTTCGGACCTGCGAGAGTTCGAAAGTCGTTCTCGTGGCCAAACGCGCTCGACGACGCGAAAGCAACTCCCCACCCTCACGGTTCCCCGAAAGCGGAAGTGGGCGGTGGGACTGCTCGGCGCGGTCGTCGCCGCGGCACTTCTATTCACCGTTTTTCTTTACGCCAAGGCTCGCCGGAAACCGGGACGCCTGGGACAGAGCTCCACCACGACCGCCTCGGCCACAAAGAGTCCCCCCAGGCAGGTTGCCTATCAGCTGGGGATTCGGCCATTTCGCTATTTCGGGCCGGACCAGGGGAGCGACACCCTCGCCGACGAAGTGACCCGAGATCTGCGCGACAGCCTGGCCCAGCTCGATTTTGCAGGCGCGCTCTCGGTGCTCTCCTCGAGCGATGGGGCTCGCGGAGCCACGGCAATGAACCTCATCGCGGTGGAGGTCCGAGCCCGCGCAAACCTCATCTTGGCCGGCGCCGTGATTGAGGACCGAGAGCTGCTGAGCATCGCCGCGACACTGCGCGATCCGATGGAACGGCTCGTGGTCAATGGCACCGAAGTACAGGGACCCGTGGGTCAGCTCGCGCAGTTACAGGAAGCGTTGCGACAAAAGGTGGCAGAAATTTTGCACACCAAAATTCGCGCGGCGGATGGGCCGCGCGAGCTGTGGAAGCAAGGGCGAGGGTATCTGCAGCGCTATGACCGGGTTCAAAACTTGGAGAACGCAATTTCGCTCTTCGACCGGGCGCTGCAACTGGACCCGGCGTATGCGCCGGCGCACGCGGGCAGGGCGGAGGCGTACGTGAGGCAGTACCGTCTCAGCAGCGAGCCCGCCCACCTCGACCGGGCCAACGCAAGCCTCACCGCCGCACTGGTGGCGGGCCCGAGTCTTCCGCAAACGCACTTTGCATTGGGCCTGTATCGCGCGGCCACGGGAGACAAACCGGGGGCCGTCGTAAGCCTCCAGCAATCGCTCCAGGGTGAGACGGCAGCGGACTCGGCCCGTGAATTGGCAAATCAATACGATGCATTGAACCGTCTCGAGGAAGCGGAAACGACGTATTCACAGGCGATCTCGCTGCGCCCCGCGTACTGGGCGGGCTACAAGGACCTCGCCGTCTTTTATCAAAAACACCTGCGCCTCCAGCAGGCTCTGCCGCTCTTCGAGCGGGCGGCTCAACTCGCTCCCGACGATCACTCCAGCTACACCAACCTCTTCGCGATCTACTACAAGCTGAAAATGTACCCCGAGGCGGCCGAGGCCCTCGAGCGGGCGGTGGCCATCGACCCGAGCGCTTTGACCTACTACCAGCTGGGCACGATGCGCTACCTGGAAGGTCAATTCCCCGAAGCGATCCAGGCCTACGAAAAGTCGCTGAAGCTCAACCCGAGTAACGCCAGCACTTGGGGCGCGCTTGGGGATGCGGCTCGGTTCGTTAAAGGAAGGGCGGATCTCGTGGCCGAAGCATACCGGCGGGCCGTCGCCCTCAAAGAAGCAGAGCTGCGAATCAAACCCCGCGATGCCGGGCTTCGCGCGCAGATCGCCGCTTGGGTATTTCTGAGCGACAGAAAACGCGCGCTCCGGGAGATTCGCAATGCATTGTCTCTAAACCCAAACGACAGCTCGGTGCAGATCAAGGCGGCCCTGGTCTACGAGCAAAGCGGAATGCGAGACAAGGCGATTGCGGCCCTCGAGGCGGCAGTCAGGCTGGGATATTCGGTGGCGGAAATAGAGCGATGGCCCCCGCTCGAAGGGCTTCGGCAGGATCCTCGCTACAAACGCATCGTCGCAACTGTCAGCGACCACCCAACCGTACGCACCACTCACGACTAAAAGGAGATCACCGTGGCAGTGGACCATCCCATCAAAATTCAAGTTCTTAATCCTGACGGCGATATGGCCTATACCTTCAAGGCGGCGGTACAAAGTGGAGCATCTCCGGGCCGTTACTACTATGGGGGGTCCGTCACCTCCGGCAGCACCACCTACACCGATCCCGGCTGCCCTGAGATCATCGTCCGCTGATTGCGCCGTCG
>Ga0126384_10001938_pt1 | contig 12437 bp, 7 predicted proteins | sample PanSoiMetPlot_36_FD_92543 | JGI IMG/M metagenome (GOLD analysis project Ga0126384, IMG submission 92543) | Tropical forest soil microbial communities from Panama - MetaG Plot_36 | ecosystem: Environmental > Terrestrial > Soil > Tropical forest > Bulk soil | place: Panama | collected 2016-02-17 | reverse complement strand
CTTATTTGATGATCGGGAGCAAATCCTAGCGATCAGCCGAAGTTGGCTTGAACAAAGTGGCTATTCGAGAGAGGAGTTGCCCCGATTGGAGGACTGGACGATTCGAGCATATGGGGAGCGCTCTGGCGAAGTGCTTGAGCGGCTCCGCCAAATCATTGTCATTTCAACAGGGCCGGAGGCGCGGTCGGCGGAACTGAAAATCCGCACGAGAGATGGCCGCGAGCGCCTTTGGAGCTTTGTTTCTTCTCCACTGGCAGCTCAATCTGATGGACGGCGTCTTTTTGTTTGCGTTGCTCAAGATGTGACCGACCAGAAGGCTCACGAGGAGCAGATCCACCTTCTAATGCAAGAGATCAATCATCGCGCCAAGAACCTGCTCAGTCTTGTGCAGGCAATCGCCCGTCAGACCGCGGCTCGTGAGCCTGGGAATTTTATCGAGCGCTTCACTGAGCGCATGCAAGCACTTGCGGCCAATCAGGACCTGCTGGTCCGGAACGAGTGGCAAGGCGTTGATCTCGAGGATTTGGTTCGCGCCCAGCTTGCTCATTTTGCCGAGCTCGTGGGCTCCAGGATCACGGTGAATGGCTCGCCTGTACGCCTGAACGCGGCAGCTGCCCAAGCGACCGGTCTTGCACTTCACGAGCTTGCCACCAACGCCGGCAAATACGGCGCGTTATCGGTCGAGCATGGCCGTGTCGAGATTGATTGGCGGCTTGACGGCGATATGTTCGCGATGAGCTGGACTGAGTGCAACGGGCCGCTCGTATCACCGCCGAAACGGCTGGGGTTCGGGAGCACGGTCCTCGACCCGATGGTGAGGCAGACAGTCAACGGCGAGGTCCACCTTGATTTCATTCCTTCGGGTGTTGCGTGGAACTTGAGCTGCCCGGCTACGAATGCGTTGGAGCGAAACGCCCTCTACAATAAGTCGCGGCCTTCCACGCGGCCGGCTCTTGCTCAGGCGCGCAACCCCGTTCTTCGGTAGCCGCCGGCACCGCCCGTGCATTGATCGCCAGATCGGGCCGGCTTCTCAAGTCGGTGGCGCGCCGGATCGTCGATCGGCGCGTGCTGCGTCTGATCAAGATGTGGCTGGAAAGCCCCGTGGAAGAAACCGACGATCGAGGACGGAAGACACGTACGACGGCGGCGCGAGACAACCGGCGCGGCATTCCGCAAGGTTCACCGAGCTGGGAGCCAATCCTACCGGCGCCCAAATTGGTCCGGTTATTGAGGTTGACCGGACTCAGCGCCCGCGCCGGGGACAGCTGCCTTCCCACAGCAGACGATGGCGGCGGACCGCGTTAAGTCGCACCGAGTAGCGTGATGCCGGACGCAAGACCTGCGCGCCGCAGTATCCAATGGGAAAGGCTTTTCTGTTCAGCAATAGGGCGTTGCGAAGACAGCTCTTCACCAGCAGCGCCTGAAGGTTGATTATCGCCTCGGTCATCGTCTGGACCTCTGTCGTTGTTAAGGTTTAGCGACCAAACTCCACAGCCCACGATGACCACCGCTGTGGGCAAGTAGCCCGCTGAAGCCAGACCCTTACGGTGGCTTCAGCGGGCTACGGACCCAAAGGGAGGCGACCCGCTGAATGCTTTGCATATTGAGGAGGAAACAATGCACAAAGGGCCTGTAGTCAGCAGATTCGCAATTTCAACTGTCTTGTTGCTGGGTCTTTTGTTCAGTAATTCGGCCTTCGCCGACGCCGGGGGCAAACGGGCCAATGAGATCGGATCGATGGGACCGGTGCCCAAGGCCCAATGCGGCGCTTCGGATCGCACCGAAAGCGGTTTGCAGGGCCAGACCACTTCGGAGGAACGCGCGAGCGGCGACTCGGAACTCGGCTACAACTGCAATCTCGAGCTCGTCGGCCAGTTCCGGGGGGAGGGGGCCTTTTCGCAGGACGGGCCGTCATACTTTGATCACTGCGTTTACATGGCAACGGAAAATAACCCGTTGCAGGCGCACCCCGGTATCGTGGTGATCGATGTTTCGGATCCCACGAATCCACGGGCGACCGCGTACCTCGCCGACACTCCGGCGGGGCTCAACCCGCACGAAACCAACAAGGTGAACGAAAAGCGCGGACTCCTCGGCCTGGCGCAAAGTAACGGGCCGAATTTCGCTGTCTATGACCTAAACGGGGACTGCGCCCACCCGAGGCTGGCGTCTAGCATCACGGTGCCCAATAGCTTTGGCCACATGGGTGGCTGGGCCGACGACGGAAAGACGTACTACATTGGCCAGCAATTTCGAGGCGTCGGCGGCATCCTGCCGATTATCGACGTGACCGACCCGTACAGTGCCAAGTGGCTCCTCAACTGGACGTTCACCGGTGATGGTCGGCCCCACGACGTCAACGCCAACAAGGACGGCACACGTTTGTACGCGGGGCAACCGGGCAACTTCGGCGCTCCGCCCAACAATTCTTCGTTCGGACCGGACGGGCTAGTGATCCTGGACGTGAGCGACATCCAGTTCCGTCTCCCCAGTCCACAAATCCGAATTGTCAGCACGCTCTTCTGGGATGATCAAGGGCAAGCCGAACAGATCCTCCCCTTCTTCTCCCACGGGCGCTCGTACCTGATCAGTACCGACGAGTCCGGCGGGCAGGCAGGCGTCGGCCGTCTGGCGGCGGCATGTGCCCGAGGAGCGTCACCGTACGGGTATTCGAATGTCATCGACATAACCGACGAGACGAACCCTAGAATCGTCTCCAAGATCATGCTCGAGGTGCATGACCCGAAGAACTGCACGAAATTCCTTGCTGAGCCGCCAGAGGTCGGCGGCGGACCCCTCGACTACTCCACTGAAAGATGCGCTATAGATCGTCCGGTAAATCCGACGATGGTCGCCTGCGGTTCAAGAGGTACAGGCACCCGCGTTTACGATATTCGCGATCCCCTCCACCCTGCAGAGATCGCGTACTGGAAGGGGAGGGCTCCGCGAACGGCCTTTCTTCCCGGATCCGGTAGCTGGTCATCGGGCATCGATCGAACCGTCGAAAAACAAGCTGGTTTGACGCGCTTTGTCAAAGTTCCTGCCGCTGACGGGAAAGGGCACCAATTGAATCTCTGGATCGTCGGCGATGCCGGCGGTTTTCAGGTTTTGCGCTTTACCGACTGGTACTCGCAGACGCCGCACGGCAAGGCGATCTTCGCCGAAGCAGTAGCCGAGTAGGTAGTCGCCCGCGCTGGATAGCCGTCGGACATCTCTTAATCGGCCCGCGCAGTTGCGGGCCGATTGCTTTTGTGACGTCCGCTATTGATGTGAATGTCGCCTTCGTCAGTATGGTGGAGAGCCGACTATCCGAATCAGTCTCGGGCGACGCCAAGCTAGTGTCGGCTACACCCACGTCGGCAGCGTTCGGAGATACGGCCGCGGTCTTTCGCATCGGGCCTTTGCTTCTCAGGCTTACTCGTGATCGCCGCCAAGAGTTCGTCGCCTTGGCTTCTCAGTCGGAGCCGGAGACGTTTCTCAAGTTCGATGATGTGGATATCGCGACCGGCTCGCGGTCTGTTGACGAAGTCTTGGCAAAGCGTGAATCGGAGCCGATTAGCGTTAGTGCTTCAGCGGGTGAAAGCGAATTTTGCCGTTCTCTGCGACGCTTTCTCAGGAGATCGGGAGCGGCTGACGCGGGCGCGCGTTGAGCGGGCGGCTCGCGAGCGCGAGCAGGCATTTATGGCTCGCTTACGTGCAGAGCAATGAGTTGGCTTCCGCGCGGCCGGCGATGTGGTCAGGGCAAGCGTCCTGTCCCGCCCGTTGACGCAGTCCGCGCCATGAGCGTCAGGCAATTCGACATCCTTGAACTCCGCAGTCAGCTTCGCTACCTCGCGCGCGGGCTCGCTGCCGCAACCGCCATCGTTATTTCCAAGCCGAAAGCGATCTTGTCGTCGGCAGCATCGGCTCCGAATCCGAGAGGCCAGCCGGGGGCTAGCGTTTCTCGCACGTTCTACGCCTCTGATCCGGACGTGCGGATCTCTCGTCCTTCATATGTGAGAGTTGGTAAGAAGCAGGTAGGCAACTATCGCCACTGCGGTAGTTGCAACCAGCAAGCCCCGTAGTGCCATAGCGACAGATGTCATCATGGCGCCTTCCACGTGTTTGGCGCTCCAATTGTCCCCAGGCGAAACATCAGGAGGGAGACGATTTGCCTTTCTCAAGATGGCTGCCCATGGGTCTGCTTCTGGACTGGCGGGAAAGTGCACCCAATCTCCCCCAGTTTCTCCCGAACGCACCGGCTCTAATAGTTCTCGGTATCCGGACATTGTTCGCTCCACAACAATTTGACCGAACGGTTCAGTCACTGAACATCAAATAGGGTTTGGCAGTGATGCCGTCAAGTGACCGAACCGTTCGGTCAGGCCCATAAAAGTCGGGGTGAATGACTCGATGACAACCAGCTACGGCACATTTGAGCCGTGAGAACAAAATGAGAACAATACTGGTGGGATGTCAAGGGCCCTCGCCCAGCATTAGGAGGTCAAGCTGGGGATGGGCGGGCGTTAATCGCCATTTGCGGAAGCGTTCCGCTCTGGAAATTTCAGCCGTGAGCGGTCATGAGGGCGGTAGCTCACGAAATACCGGGGCGAGGAAACCGAGGATCGGCTAGCGCTTCGCCGCCTCATAATATTGGGGGTCGTAATAAAGCATGGGATCGGTGAGCGTCCTCTTCGGCTCGCCGTATTCGCTCCGAAGTGCAAGCACGCGCCGGACGCCTTCGATCGAGAGCGCCCCGTCCGGTGCAAAGCCCCTCGGACTGACCAGGACGCCGTAGCTCTGACCCGCCGATTCTTCGGAAAACTGGGGCAGGTTTCTGCGAAGGATTGCGATCGCTTCCTCCTTGTTCTTGGGATCAAAGAGCCATGCGAGGCCCTCACGGTAACCGCGGATATAGGCTTCAAGTTTCTTGGGATTTTGTGCGGCCCAGGAACGCCGGGTCGCGCCAACCAGCCCCTGATAGTGGCCGTAGACATCGAGGGCGTATTGCAAAATATTCAGCCCATTCGCCTTGGCAAGAACATCAAATGGCGCGAGCAACATCGTGCCGTCGTGCTTGCGCTCCTTGAGCGCCTCCCAACGCGCCAGTACGCCACCGGCCCTGACGACGTTGTAATCGCCCCTGTTGAGCCCGTTGCGCTTGAGCAGATCAAACAGCACGAAAGCATAACCGGTCGTCATTGCATCGACGGAGAGCGTTTTGCCCTTGAGGTCCTGGTAAGTCTTGATTTGCGGCAGGACGGCAAGGCTGAGCAGGCCGCTGTCGCCCCCCATGAATACGAAAAGATCGGGCTGTCCAGAGACGGACGCTTCACCCTGGCCTTCCAGGTAAGCAATGACATTATCAATCGCCGTTGCGCCGATATCAAACTTGCCTTCGATCAGACTGGTGAGCTGGAACACAGAGCTGGGGGTCGGGGTGAGCTTCACGTCGATGCCGCCTTTCGCGAAGTAGCCTTTTTCCTGTGCGACCCAGATCGGCCAATTGAACCCGCCGGGGAAAACGATAACTGAGACAGGCTCAAGGTTCTGCGCTGCTGCCCGCTCCGGCGCTCCGGCAAGAGCTGCAAGGGCGAGACGCGACAGCGCCGCAATCGCCATAATGCGCTGCGCGAAACGTTCCATCATTCTTGCCTCCTCGTGTCTATTCGCCGACCGCATGAAATTCCCGCCACCGCAAACGTCAGCTTGACCGCATCGGACGCGATTGGAGTCATGAGGACATGGGTACGGCCTAGCGAGCGCAGGGCGCAATCGCTTTATTGCGCCGTAGCAAGATAGCCCAAAACGGTTAGTGGATGGCGGATGTGTGGTGGCGGAAGCCCATCGTTATGCGCGGCATGTGCTCGCCGGCTCACATCGACACAACCTGGGTTTTGAAACGGCGCAATAAGGCGATTGCGCCCTACGGGGCTGACGCGGGTGGGGGACAAGCCGCCGAGTCCGGCCGAGTTAGAGTCGATCCTTCCGCTCCTTGGGTGGACCGGCCGTGAGCAGCAGCGCGAAGGGACGGTGAAAGATGGCCGATGCTGTCGAAAAAGGGCTCGACTGAGGGCGGCGAACACTGATTCCTGCTGATCGAGATCAGCAGGAGATTCGGAGATGATGGCGCGACAGGACTGGGACCAGGGCAGTTGTTCTATGAGTTCAAGCTGGACGACGTGATTCCGAAGAACCACCTGCTGCGGCGGATGAACGTATTCGTGACCACAGCGCTCGACGACCCGCCCTAGGGACCCTCCAGATCTGCATACACCACGTAGCGCAGCGGCCCCGGCAGGATGGAATCGAGCGGCCAGCAGGTGACGAGCGCCAGCTGCCGGCCGGGAGCATCGGGGTCGATGCCCGATGCGTTCCAGCGCACCACCTGGGTGTGGGTGGCGCGGAATCGCGCCACCCTGCCGTCGCGCCTTGTCACGACAATTGCATCGCCCGGCGCGACCTTGCCCAGAAACGCAAAATGCGTGTCACGGTGGGCTGCATAGACCGCAATGCCGGGTTCGCCGGCTTCCGGCGTGCGCCACAGGTGCGCCGGCCCGAGGGCGAGCTGGCTGCTGCCGCCGCCAGGGACGATGGCGGAAGCGCCCAGCCGCGGCACCTCGATGCGCGCCTCTGGCCAGGTATCGGACGCCGGCCACGGCTTCACAGCCGTGCCGGATGCCAGTTCCGCGGTGAAGGCGCGGCTGAGCAGGATCTGGGCCAATATCGCCTTGGCACGGATGTAGAGGACGCCGCCGGTCAGCAACACCCCGGCGAGCGCGAGCGCAGCGGCCATCGTGGGAACAAGCCGCCGCGTCCGCTGCCGCGATGACGGCGGGCTTGCTGAGTGGGATGCCGTCATCGCTTTCCCTCGTCATGCCACGGTCCGGCGCCGTGCGCCGAGGAAGAGGAGGATCAAGGACAGTCCCATCAGCAAAAGCCCGGCCATGAGCTTGAGCTCAGAGTCGGTCGCCGCTCGCGGCAACGTAACGCCCTGACCCTGGGCCCGGGAAGGGGGTGGGGCGGCGGTCGAGGATGGGGGTGGGGCGGCAGCCGACACCGGCATGGCCGGCATCGCCGTCCGGCGGTCCGGCATGGCTTCGTTGTCAGCGCGCCTTTCCGGCGTCTGATCCACAGGCGACCGAGCCGACCCATCAGCCGGCTTGCGCTCGCCGCCGAACACCTTGTCGAAGTCCCAGCCGGCCGGCAGGTTGAGCGGCAGTTCGGCACGGGTCAGCCGCGCCCCCTCGGGCCGGCTCGGTGTCGCATCGACCGCAACGAGGCTGGTCAGGCGGCTGACCAGATGATGCTCCAGGGCCAGCGCGAGGATGCGCTTGTCAGCTTCGGCTGCCATCGAACGATCACGCCGTCGCGCCATTTCCACGTCGGTGATCTTGCGGCGGGCCCATAGCTTCGACAGGCCGGCCCCTTCCGCCGCCTTGGCGACCGGCAGCGTCACTGTCCAGGGCCGGTCGCCGATCATGCCCCTGATCTCCAGCACACCCTCCGACGCGCCGATCCGGGCCGCGATCACGACGGGTTCGCCGCGATAGAGGTCCGGCAGCGGGTCGGGCGTGGCGTCCATCGCGCCGGCCGAGTAGCGCGCCGACAGGCCGGTCACCGCCGGACTCTCCAGCTTCTCGGTCAGTTCGCGCATGCGCTCCTGGACCTGGTCGACCGACCCGATATGGGTGTAGCTCCCGCGGCCGATTTCGGAGGCCCTGGTCATCAGGAAGCTGTTTGGCGCCGAGCCGATGCCGACCATGAACACCCGCGAGCGTCCGCGCATGGCCGCGATGGTATCGAACAGCTCTTGCTCGTTGCCGATCTCACCGTCGGTGAGAAACACGACCTGGCGCAGATACGGCGAGATTTCGCCGCGCCGGTCCGTCAGCGCCGCCTTCATCGGCGGCACCATCTCGGTCCCGCCGCGGGCCTGGATCGCCGACACGAATTGTGTGGCGCGGGCAACGTTGTCGGCGTCCGCTGCGACCGTATCCGTGAACAGCGCTTCCATGGTGTGATCGAACCGGATCACGTTGAAGCGGTCGTTCGGCTTGAGGCGGCCGAGGGCAAACAGCAGGCTCGCCTTGGCCTGGATGATCGAGGTGCCGTCCATCGAACCTGAATTGTCGATGACGAACACGATCTCGCGGGGCGGCGACTCCTTCACCGCGTCCGCTACGGACGGCGGCGTCACCAAAGCGAGCACGTAGTGAGCATTGCCGACCTGTTCGCTGAACAGGCCCACTGACGGCGCGTCTGTGGCTGCCGGCGTCCATGTCAGCTCGAAATCGCGGTCGGCAGGCGTCACTTTGGTGTCGAGACGGATGATCCGGGCGTCGGCGGCCGGCGCATCGACATTGACGGCGTGATAATGGCTCTTGACCTCGCCGAGCGGAAAGCCGGCATTGAGATGCACTGTGATCGCCACTGGATTGGTCGGCGCCGTGACGCGCGGATCAAGCACCGGGGGGGTGATGCGGTCGCGGTCGGGGACCGGATCGTTGGTGGCATGGCCCCAGCCACCGCCATCGTTATTGAAATCGACGGTCTGGACGACCGGCGCCGGATTATAGCGCGGCGCCACTACGAGAGGCACGCGCTGCGATGAGGTATTGCCGCTGCGGTGAACCGGCTCCTGATATTCAATCTGAACCACGACGCGCTCGCCGGGCCCGATGTTGGCGACTGAATTGGTGAAGATGTTCGGCCGTTCCTGCTCGAACAGCGTAGCCTTGCGCCCGGTTCGCCTGGCGTCTTCGTAGATCGCTTTGGCCTCCCCCCGCTCCTTGACGTCGCCGATTACGAAGCGGTCGCCGATTACCATTCTGAGCGCGTCGACGGCGCCGCCGTCGGGCAGCGGATTGACGTAGACCGCCTCGACCCACTCCTTCGTAGGATTATCGAAGATCTGGGTCACGCGCGCCCGCGACGTCGGCCCCGACACCGTGATGTCGATGTCTGTAGCGACCCGCGGCGCTTCCACATAGCGCTCTCCATCGCGCAACAGCAGCGAGCCGGCGCGCACCTGCGTCAGCGAGGCCACGGCGGGAAGGCCCGCAACCTCACCTTCTGCGTGGGCACCGCCCGGCGCGAACAATGTCGGCAAGGCGACTGCGATGAGTGCAATGAGTTGAAGCAGGAACGGCGGAAGGCGCAGAAAGGAACAGGCTGCTCTGCGGTGGACGTGGCTAACTGGAAGATGCTCGTTGACACACCAGTTTCGTGGCGCGCGCGTCGCTGGCCTGGATTTGCCCGGCGTTTCGACATTGAGCCGATCAATCAGAAAGCGCCCTTCAGCCTCGTTTTCATAGACGTGGTCCAGTGTGACATCAGAATTGAACCCACGGGTGCAACCGGTCTCGGTGCGTTGAACTCCCTCGGCTGCCGCAGCGGTGCTGCGGACGGCCATAAACAAGGTCTCGAACATTGTCCTCTCCATGAATATGAACGATGTTCACATCCATGCCAGGGCCTTGAACAGTGTTCAAGACGATTTTTGAACACCGTTCACACAATTGCGTGATCTAGCCATGCCCGGGATCTGGCCATGCTAAAAACTGGCGAACGCCGGCAACTACTGAAAGACGCTGCTGATCAAAGTGGATAGTTGAGGAAACTCTGCCACCGCTTGTCGACACGCCCTGGATGACGTCGCCGAGGCGTTCAGAGAGGGTACATTGACGATCATTCCAAAATCTCTGCGCGAACACATCAACATGGCCTATCCGGCGCATGTCTGTCTGATCGGCACAACGCTTCGAATGGCTATGCTCAGATCACCCCGCGCGGCAGCACAATGGTGTTTGACGACGAGCACTTTGCGCTCTGGGAGCGCGGCACTGTCAGGCTGCCTGCCTAAGAACCGCAGAAAGTGACCACGGAGCCTAATGGTGCGGTGCAGAAGCTGTCCGCGGGCTTCAAGGATCACGCCTTCAAGGAGTCTGCAAGCCTACCATCTGATCGCGGAAATGCGGCTTGATCCGAAGGCCGTCTTCGGCGTAGCCGCCGCCCGCGCACATGTAGCGGCTCGATCTCTCGCTTTCCTGAGAAGACTGTCCTTTTGTCGGTGCATATCCGCGGCTGCGACGACCTCAACTTTCATATTCCATCTGCCGCTCGCACATTGCATCTCTGGTCATGCGAGATCAGGAGCGCGCCTTCAGCGCTCTGTACCGGCGGCCGCCTGTCGGGACCTCGAACAGCCGAGCTCAGATCGATAGTCACACTCGCACGATAGTCACGGCTGCCAAGCCTTGCGACACGCCCATCCAATGCTCGTGGTCAAAGGGCCAACGAGGCGGTGCAGTGTAGTCCGTAGCTTGAGCGTTCGCTGGCGCCGAATGAAACGCCGCGCCCAGCAACGCCACAACGCCGGCGACCGCGATGCCGTCACGGAGAAATCGCCGCATGGTGTCCTCCCGCGGTGAGCCTTGAGCAATGCCGGCGTTCATTCGGTCCGTGGGCCGGCCGCAAGCTCGCCGGCGTGCCAGATATCGTCCACTCGTCCGACGATTGATGGATCGTTCGGACTACGCAAAGCCTCGTTGATGGCTGGAATGAGTCCCTGGAAGTCGCGGCAGGGCCGAGGCATCTCGCGCATCCGATAGATCAGCGAAACGGCCTGACGCAAACGCACGATCGCGTCGGGCGTGAGCCGCTGAGAAAGCTGCGTCGCCGTTTGCGCAAAACCAAGCGCGACCCCCGAGCGCATATAAAGCTCCACGCAGGTGGCGTCGCGCTCCAGACGATCGGGCAAGACCCGAAAAGCCAGCTGTGTAGCCAGCGACTGATACAATCCGGCGAGCGCAATCGCCAACTGCGCCCGATTCATCCGGCCATCATAAAATTTGTCGGCTATCTCCGTGAGATGATCCCGGGTTTCGAACCAGTTGGACCATAGAGGCCACGGCGCCGGCCGCTTCGGGCACAGCTCAAAGCCCTTCTCGACATGCTCGCCTGCCTTGTGCATGGACTCCAGCATCTTGGCGTCTTCAGACGATGCGTCATGACGCGCGATGACCTCGGCCCGGCCGAGTTGCGCACCGGCAGCCCACAAATGGGAAATACATTGGGGGTATTCGTCCGGCACCTCCTGCGCGGCTGCCGGCTGGAGCACAAACGCCGGGCAGGCAAAGGTAACGACCAGCCGCAACAGGCGGCAGCAGGCACCCAAGCGCCGGAACAGTGCGGCCGACGGCCGCCCCGGCCAAGTCTCGCTCAGCCCCAGCACGAATAGACCCGGCGAATTCGTCATGCTCAACCTTTGGAATCGACCCGCAGGCCTCGCGATCACGGGCCTGGATCGGTAGCTGGTGCCGCAAGAGGGATACCGTACCTGGCCCACGTAAACACGGGCTTTTCTCCGTCCTGCCAGCCCGCCTTTGGACCTTACCGTGTGGACTCTGCGGAAAGCAACAACCTTCGGCAAGCTCCAAGTCTCGAGGAGGCGCGCGCATTCATACGGGACTACGAACGAGCGAGAGGTAAACTGTTCTCGGCCGAGGAGCGGCGATTGTGTAGTGCCTGCTTGGCCTATGCAAGCGCTTGTACAGCACGATGCGGCCATGCGGGTGGCTGCGATGAGCGCGAAACGCCAGGTACCTTCCAACATCTCGTTTGGAGCGAGCGCGGTAATCTTTTCGAGTTGTAGGCCTCGGTCCCGCCGTCTGTGAGGCGCGCCGTACGACGTTGAACGCGTCGTCGCGGGCCTTGTCGGCGGAAATCGGCCTTTTTTCCTTGGACGCCGAAGCACCGGAACGGCCGTGGCCAGCTTGGCGCGCGCCGACGCGATCGTCTTCTGCACCAGCGGCAACGCGTCGGCATAGCGACCCTGATCTCCGTAGAGCTCAGCCAGGTTGTTGAGCGCCAGCGCAACGTCCGGATGGTCGGGACCAAGCGCTTTCTCACGGATCACCAGCGATCGCTTCAAGAGCGGTTCGGCGTCGGCGTAGCGACCTTGGGCCTCGTGGAGCCCGGCCAGGTTGTTGAGCGACGTTGCAACAGCCGGGTGATCAGCACCGAGCGCCGGTGCCCGAAAGCTGATCGGAAGCCGTCAACCCGACTCGCTCCCCTTGCCAAATCCCTTGCGCACCAATTTGCGCAGTGCTTCTGGCAACCTGTTCCTGATTTTTATGTCTCACCGCAGGGGCGCACCCCACGCCCGAACTGCCGGCCATTTCTTTATGGATTAGGTTTCCGTGAGATTATCCGCCGCTGCATCGGCGTGAACGGCGACCCTGCGCGACCGAGCCGGAGGAGAGTTTACAGATTTGATGTCCATTTAAGTCGAAAATTGAAGCTCAAGCTGACGCGCTCAGTGTCACAGAGATTTGGTCCGACGCCATGATACAGCCAGCTTGGAAAGATTAGCATACCGCCGGGAGTCGGCTGATACGAGACCTGTCGGATCGTCCACGGCGTAAACTCCGTTACCGGACACATGGCCATGTTCG
>Ga0126384_10001937_pt1 | contig 12438 bp, 7 predicted proteins | sample PanSoiMetPlot_36_FD_92543 | JGI IMG/M metagenome (GOLD analysis project Ga0126384, IMG submission 92543) | Tropical forest soil microbial communities from Panama - MetaG Plot_36 | ecosystem: Environmental > Terrestrial > Soil > Tropical forest > Bulk soil | place: Panama | collected 2016-02-17 | reverse complement strand
GTGAATCCAGTGGCCCAATCGCGAATTGCGGCAATTGTGCAACTGGCTGTCTTTGAAGCCGTCAACGCCGTCACGGGCGACTATAAACCGTATCTAGGAAATATTGGAGCGGCAGCGGGTGCTTCGGCTGAAGCGGCCGCTATTCAGGCTGCCTATGATGTCCTGGTCAACCAATTCCCTAACAGTAAACCGACATTGGATGCTCAATTAGCTGCCTCGCTGGCATTGATCCCCAACTGTCAAGCCAAGACCGACGGCATTATGACAGGTGATGCCGCCGCTGCCGCGATGATTGCTCTCCGTGCAAGTGACGGCTCATCGCCGCCCAAGTTTTACGTCCCCGGCCCTATTGAACCAGGCAAGTGGCAGGCTACACCAAGCTGCCCAGTGAAGAACAGAGTTGCCGTCGGGACCTTCCTCCACTGGCAGAATGTAACCCCATTCGGGATTGGAGATGCTCATGGGTATCTTCTCAGTCCCCCGCCCAGGCTCACGAGTAACCAATACACGAAGATGTACAAGGAGGTAATGGGGGTAGGAAGTCTTACCAGCACGGAGCGGCCACAAAATCGGGCGAACGTAGCGCTCTACTATGCGGCGTCATCGCCAACTCACGTATTCAATCAAGCGGCCCGCCTGGTCGCACAGGAGCGCTGGCACGCGCTTTCGGAAAATGCCCGGGCTTTAGCGCTGGTCAACATGGCCATAGCCGACAGCTTAGTGGCGTCATTCTTCAACAAGTATCACTACAATTTCTGGCGCCCGGAGACGGCAATCCGTGCAGGCGATAGCGACGGAAATGCCGATACGGAAGCTGACCCTAACTTCCTTCCGTTCATTGTGACACCGTGTTTCCCAAGCTATCCGTCTAATCACGGCAGTGCGAGCAATGGTGCGGCGGAGGTTCTGAGACGTCTGTATGGCGAGAGCGGCCATTTGATAACGCTGTCGAATCCCGCCGTACCCAATATCGTCCTGCAATACACCAGGTTTAAGCAGATTACCGACGACATCTCCGACGCGCGAGTGTATGGCGGAATCCATTTTCGATTCGACCAGATCGCGGGCGCGAGCTTGGGCCGTGCCGTCGGTGCCGCCGTGTACAAGAACAACCTGCGTCCCGCACACCCCGAATGAGTGATGGACAGAAACAGGTATGGTCCTTGGACGCAAAGTCGCGAAGTACGACGGCACATGCGATGCAGAGATGGTGACTAATCATTTTTCGATAGAAGCTAACTGCGCTATCAGCGGCGAAAGGGAGTTCGCTATGAATCACCAAATTCACAACCAACTTGCGTTCCCGGTGATCGTCCTTTTCATGAGCGTCGCTATCATCGCTTGCGGGCGCATGAAACGGTCGAGGCTGATTGCCTTGGTGACGGCGGTGGTGCTGGGCTTGTCTCTAAGCATTCTTGCCGCGGTTGCACACATTCGAAATCTCCAACCCTTCCGTGATTCAACGGGGTATATAGCCACCTACAACACTGCGGGAGAAATTGACGAACGGAACGCGTTTTTTCAGCAGTTAGGAACGAATGGGCGTACCTGTGCTTCGTGCCACCAAGCGGACCAGGCATTCGGGCTGGACGCCGCGCATATCCGGCGGTTGTTTGTTGCCACTCGCGGGAGGGATCCTCTGTTTGCTCCGGTGGACGGCGCCAATTGCCCTAACGCCAAAGAGGGAGACGCTATTGGGCATAGTCTCTTACTCAACCATGGGCTGGTTCGAGTTGCTATTACTTTGCCGGCAAGCACCGAGTTCGGGATCACAGCGATTTACGATCCCTACGGTTGCGCTGTTACCGCTGATCCACAAACCGGGAGGCCGACGCTCTCGGTGTATCGCCGTCCGTTGCCAAGCACGAATCTTCGTTTCTTGAGCACGATAATGTTTGACGGGCGAGAAACTCTGGCGCCGCTGAAAGACGAGGGTACTTTCCAGGCTAATCTTGTCGCTGATCTGAAGCATCAGGCGCATGACGCCATCATGGGGCACGCACAAGCAAGGGTTGCCCCGTCAGAGGAGCAATTGTCAGAGATCGTGAAGTTTGAGTTGGGTCTCTCGACCGCGCAAGTGAGCGATGATCGCGCAGGAATGCTCTTCACAGGGGACGGCCGAGGCGGTCCACTCTATTTGAACGCTCAGTCGTATTATCCCGGCATTAACGATTCGCTCGGTCATGACCCCCACGAGAAAGAATTTGATCCCACCGTCTTTACTTTGTATTCCCGCTGGCAGGTCGGAAATGGTCAAAACAATGGGCGTGATTCCCGCGACCTTTCTCGACAAGCCAGAGCGAGAATCGCGGCGGGAGAGGAAATCTTCAATGCAGCTCGACTGAAAATCACCGCCGTTCGCGGGTTGAATGACAATCCGGAACTCGGCAATCCAACGGAGATCACGGGAACCTGTGGCACCTGTCATGACACGCCGAATGTGGGAAACCACTCGTTGCCCCTTCCACTCGACATCTCGACAAGCCATTCGCCCAGGAACGAGGAGGATAGAAACATCGCTGCGGCCCTGACTGAACTCCATTCACCTGACGTGCCGATTTACCTAATCACGAATTGTCCTGATCCCCAAGATCCAGGGCGACGACTGGAGTTCTACACTTCCGATCCGGGCAGAGCTCTAGTCACGGGCAAATGTAGCGATGTGAATCGCATCAAGGGCCCAATACTGCGCGGACTCGCCGCTCGGGCCCCGTACTTCCACAATGGCTCCGCGACAAGTCTTGAGGAGCTGGTCAACTTCTACAACAAGCGGTTCCAAATGGAGCTGACGGAGGAGCAAAAAGATGATCTGGTTGCGTTCCTGAATTCACTTTAGAGAATAAACGGGAGAGCAGAAGAACGGCGGACAGATCGTCAGCAACAGGGTGGGCCCGCGACTCGCCGACCCGGAAGTTGAACAGAGGCAGTCAAGTTGACGGAAAACGCTAGGACCTCATCGGAAGTGGCCCGGCGTGAGATGCCGTCTTGGTTTATCTGCGCAGAATTTCAGGCAAGAACTACATCGTCCTTAAGCCAACTGTACGGATCGTGGATCCGGCTGGTGGAGAGGTGCCGGATGATGTCGAGCGGAACCTCAAGCTAGCGATTCTGGGTTGGCAACACAACAACAAGTTCAATCAAGCTCACCGTGAAATCCGAACCAATGACACCCTCGATGGCTTCCTTGACATTCTCCTTTAGGGCGTCGGGCGCGAGGCCGCCGACGAGGATGTCGTGTGGGATGTTGGGGTCGTCGAACCCGTGAAAGGCGACGGCATATCTGAAGCCCCGAGAGATGACCGAGTTGAGGAGGGGGAAGCTCGCCTCGTGGATATCGGTCGAGGTGATGTGCCAGTGTTCAAAGGCCCCTTTAGGGTGCCAACCCTCGCACCGCCACGAGCTGACACCCTTGCCCGCCAGCTGCGAGGCGACGCGCTTGGCCTGCTGGTCGGTGTGTACCTCGATATCCCCGCCGCGGGGCGCAATAGCAATGAACCCATTGTGCCAGCCATTATCATCGAGACGCTCGACAAATTCACCCTGGGCTTCGGCATCAGAGTCGGGAAGGGCCGGACGCGGCACTTGCGAGTCGAGCGTAGCGGCAAACTCGTCGCTCGTACCGAGCCGCTCCCGGCCTCCTTGGCCCATGCGAACGATTTTGTCCGGGTTCTCCTGGCGGACCTCGGAAAACCGTGTAACAGCCCGTACTCATCGTCGTTGCGCTTGATCCGAACCTGATGCCCAAGCAGCCGCCCGGCCGTCTCAAGCCTTTCGCGATCGGCGGAGCAATGCTCCTTGTGGTCAAGATCCGACTGCTGGGGTGATAGAGCTTTTTTGATCGAGGCAGCATAGGTAGCCATAAGACGAACTCCTCGCATGAAGACGTGCCCGTTAATGTGATTGCCAACAAATTCCAGCTCAACCCCGAGCGCTCGGCTCCCTTTCTATGCAGCAGTCTCGGTCCTTCGTGCGCTTGATTTACCGGGCCATCTACAGTCAGCAGTCTGACACGCCGCACAGCAGCTGATCGCAGCCCGACCAATGACAGCAAGTGCGTTCGCAATTGCCCCAGCAGATATCGTCGAGCGGCCAGGGGAGGCAGGTACGATTATCTTGGACAGTGCACCCTTCTCCCGGCGGTGTACAAGGCCGCTGGGAACAATTTGTTCCATCGGGGTTACAACAACGCTGCGACCAGCCCGTTCGCGCATCGCACTGACATGGGCCGCATACCTGCGGTGGCTGTATGCAGCCACACTCGCTCCTGCAAGCAATTACGCATTGGGCATGCTCTTTGCCTAAAAGGCCTTCGCAACCCGGCAGACATTCGCCTAGGCATTCGAGATCACATGCTTGCGGCCGTACTACGCCGCTATTCGCATCAAAGCCCGCCGTCATCCGATTATGCCCGTCCGTCCGATAGACCGAAGACTCGGCATTAAATCCTGGCATGTTCATTTTCTGTCTCCATCATTTTTCATTTTCCATCTCCATCAATTTTCCTCAACTCAGCCTATGCGCGCCACAAGGCGCCCGCATTCCCGGTTGCCGTGGCGGAGTGGCGCGAAAGTGTTCACTGCTTGTCGAATACGGCAGTGTTCTGGAATGACTTGCCCGACGAATCGGTACCCTTTGTACTTACAGTGCGGGTTTTGCCATCAGCCGAGACAACCATGCGACCAGTGGTCGTAACTTTGCCAGCCTTCTTGGCGGTAAATTCCAGCGTATGGTCATCTACCTTCTTGTAGAACCGCATATCGGTGTTCGGATCGCCGGTCACCGGATAGTCTTTGCCGTCAAACTTGCCGGTCCACTCGACATGCGTCGGTTTGCCGTCACCACTGATGCCGTCCGACGTGACTTTCACATCGTCACCCGTGGCTTCGTACACTACGTTGGTATTTTTCTGGCTTCCGGCACTTATTTTTGACTTGGCCTCGTTCAGCTTCCAGGTGCCCATAAATGCGTCGGCAGCGAAGCACATTGTCACGCCAACAACGCACGTTACCAGCACCATTACGATAGTTTTTGCTTTCATGTCCCCTCCTAGGTGGAGAAAAGGTTAAGTGAACTTGGCAAATTCGGGCTGCATAATGCCACCGCCGTGCCCGCTAACCGGCGGTGATTCAGAGAGATAAGTCCAGGTGACGGTCAACTTATGCCGCAAATGGAACAGGGGATTAATCGCGCCTTATTAGGGAATGGAGTTCCCTGTTATGGAGGATTTCTACTTTCCTCCATCCCCCGATAGACCGACGAGGAATTTACCAGGAATGAGCTCCCGCTTTCGATCCAAACCGATTCGGTTTTTCTCAGAGAAGTGGATCAAGCCTATCCGCTTGCTTTCTTGCCGCTCCCTGCGGTGAGGGCGCGGAAGCCCCTCACAGAACTAGAGGTTTCCTGCGGTGAGGTGACGAACGTTATCCCACGGCGCTTCTTCAGTCTTCGCTAATTCGGCCGATGTCGCTTGTAGGTCCCCATCAAAACGTTCGCAAGCGACGGCTGTGACACTCCGGAAACTGTCACACGAGCCATTGAACTCGATTGGCGTTCATCCGCTTGCAGGCTATGAACTCCAAAGCGAAGAGCACTACGAAGGTGGGCGGCATGAACTGAAGCCGGAGGCCAAGGTCTGCTCAGGTGCGTGCTTGACTTCAGGAGCAATTCTTATTCCATGCGTCGTCCGCCAGCTTAGATCCAGAATCAGAGGCGGGTTGTACGTCAAAGGCCTCACAAATTGGGGCCCTTGCATCGTGCAACTCCTTCGCCAACCGTCCCAAGTCTTCCTCCGCTAATGAAATCTACGAAACACTAGAACTCTCTAGAGACTTACACTCTCTAGAGACTTACATTGACAAGGTGGTCAGCTTGTGGTATTTGCATTCGATCGGCCTCAGCAATTTGGCATTCCATTTTTGGAATCCGGACGAACCCACAGTCGGCTCTGGAATTCCCGACTAGACTTGCGCCCGAGAATGCTAATGTGCTCTAGCAAAACATGGCGGGAACGTACAGGCGCACGAGCTTACTGCTTGTCTGCGAATCATTGAACACCGTCGCTTGCCTTTTTGAACTCTATTAGAAAGCGTCTTTCCCGCGTCAGCCTAGGGGTTAAGGAGTAGATATGGCAAGGACGAGAACTCCCGTGGTGGTTGGTGGAGCTACGGTTGCAGTTGCCGCCGTGCTGTTATCGGCAGTTGGGACGAAGAACCTATCGCCTAAGCAGTCTTTGCAGACAACCGGCAGACCCGCTGCAGTATCCGAAAAGACGTCCGGTTCCAGCGGGGAAAGCTCAACTCCCGATGCACTCTCGCGGGATGATCGTGGACCATGGTATGCACTCTGTCAAGAATTCGTAGGCGACTTGGCTGCTGATGAACGCTATTCGACAGAGCAGGTTGAAGAGGTTGAGAGGACAGTCAAAGACGAAAAGGGCGAGCACAAATTTACGGTTCGTAAGCATGCTGCCGATAACTTAGCGGCGTGTAGTGATGGTTTCTCTAACTTTAGGTTTCTCGTCGCGACAGTTCCAGATCCCGTAGCTTCGCATCTTGATGTTGAATTCGACCGGGCAATTGAGTCGTTGCAGCGTGCTGCAGCCTTTGAAGGATACAGTTTCGAGCGGTACTGGCTTCCCTGGCGCTCCGGGAATGCTAATGGAATAGCCACAACGGGTTCCGCCACCACACTTCACACTGAAGAACGTCTGCGGCAGGAACAGCCTGGGCTTCTAATTTTCCGCAAACTGCCGAAAGCAGCGGCACCGAAATTCAAAGAAACAACCGAGGAGGAGCCGAAAGAGATTCGAGATCCGTGTTTTAGGGAGGCGGGACCCAGCCGGCCGCCAGACGAAGACCAGCGCCTGCTCATCTTCCTGGTCGGAGAAATACCCACGGCTGGGTTAAATCGAGCGGCTTTTTTTAAGTCTTTGGACTACATCGACCAGTTGATGCTCCCGCCGGATGGTAATTCGCCGTCGACGACTCAACCGCTGTGCGTTTCCATAGCCGGGCCTCAGTTCTCCGCGACATTGCCAGCCCTCGGGGAGGCCATCGTCAAGTACAAGGACCGATATCAGGAAAAAAAAAAGAATGGGAACCCAGTCTTTCATGTTGTGGGCTATGGCGCCCGCAGCGATTCCCTGATTGAGGCCTTCCATAGCAAGCTTCGCGCTGCTAATGACTTATCAACCTTCTCCTCATTGGATCTGACCAGCAGTGATGCGCAAAATGAAATAGTGACCTATCTGTGCGATTTGGGTTACGAGAATAGCGAAATCGCAGTGCTAGGCGAAGATGGTAGCGCTTACGGCAACGCGATTAGTAAGGACCTTGACTGGCGAAAGTGGCAAAGCAACAAAGCTAAATCCGGATGTAATCCTCAAACATACCCAACCGAAGCACTCTACTTAAGTTTTCCACGTGACTTGTCGACAATTCGCAATGCGATGGAAAGTGAGAGCTCGAGTTCCGAAACGCAGCAGATCGCAGGCGTTAATATTCCGTCGATTGGGGTGACTCTATCCCTACGTCAGGATGAAACGAACGAGCGTGACAGCCCTGCGGATTTCGCCCGAAATCAGAGTTCGGCCAGGGTCGACAGTGCCCTACAAGCAATTGTAAGGAGATTGCGCACGCGCAGAATTCAAGCGGTGATCGTAACAGCGACCAATCCCCTGGATCGGGTCTTTCTGCTGCAGTATCTGCATCTGACTGTGCCCGACATTCGACTCGCCACCATTGGCGCAGATGATTTTATGCTCGGCCGAGCAAGGTCTATCGATCTCTCCGGTACTCTCGCCGTTACCAGCCTGCCGCTTCTGAGCGGAAATAGTGTAGTGAACGGCATCGGCGGTGAGACGGCCAAATTGATCAACTTTCCCAGTAATGCGTCAGAGGGAATCTTTCTTGCTGCAACTAACCTGCTCTGGTCGCTGAACTCTGATAGGAGGACATTGTGGGTGGACCAAGACGCCGCAAAGATTTCCGAGTGTGACGACATCAGCATTATCGGTAAGACCGGTTTTCGAACGGCGACAAGAAGTACGGTACAAGGTACAGCGCAGGTCTATCCATGTATTCAGTGGGTCAAAGACAAAAAACCTGCCTATAGCGTAACAATCACTCGGGCGACGGCGAACGCCTCCGTCTCCATCCCATTTATCTGGGTCGTGGCTCTGACGATGTTGCTGGCCGTCACGCTGTTACATCTAGCGTTCGTGTACTCCTCGAATGGCTGGTTACGATTGGGAAAATTGCCAACCGTGCGCTATTTCTCGCTGTCGTCGTCTAGTGTCAGGGCAATTCAGATGTTTTTTCTATTCGCGGCAACTTGTCAGATTTTTCTATGGGAGTGGATTGCGGTCACGACTACTTTGGCACTCTATGCACCCAGCTATAGTTTGCTTTTACCCACATCCCCGATGTCCGACTATCTAGTGACAATGCCAGCCGGAGATATGGGGTCACTAGGCTGCATCTTAGTCCTGTCTTCTTTCTATCAGCAGCCATTGTTGTGGTTACATATCGTACTGTTGGCATGTAGTTGCTTAGTGTGTGGTCGTTTGTTTTTCACAATGGTCTCTGAGCGCAACGAAAAAAGCAGCCATGCCGTCCTCGCAAGCATTGTAGTATCGTTGTTATTTGTAGTCTCAACCTGTGTTTGCTGGTGGCTAATTCTTTGCCATGGTGGATTTTTCCAACCTCAGCGGCTTGTGGCTTCTCGAGCTGTGTATCTCCTAGAAGGATTATCCCCCATCATTCCGATCTTCTTCGTGCTCCTCGCCTATTACCTGTGGTCATTGAACAACTTACAGCGACTCTCGATGGTCGTTGCACGGGTATCCCTTTGCATCCCGAGCAACATTGAACCGGCCGAGGAATTGGCAAGCATGGTGACTGGGCTGCAGGCATCGATCAGGCAAAGCGTCGACTTGAAGCCTGCGCTAGCTTTGATGGGTCTAACGATACTAGCTTGTTATCTCCTTCGGCTTACTTCAGCATTGCGTGGTTTCGAAGTATGGTTCAGAGGATGGCTCGTTACCTGGGGATTCGGACTGCTGCTGCTCATCATTGTGGCCATGCTCTATCGAAGTTGGGATGTCTGGTCGCGGTTAAGGAAGATTCTTCATTTCCTGGATGCTGCTCTGCTTGGCAGTGCCTTTGCGAGAGTCCCAAAGGACCTCTCTTCAATGAGAATCTGGTCGTTCGGGGGTACCAGGGCTACCTATATGGTACAGGTTCGCACGGCTGAACTTTTGCAGTATATGACCGACGAATACCCAGCGACTGCAGGTCAGTCGGCGGGCGGCGCAAGCGGGGGTGCTAACTCGCAAAACTCGGGCGCGGTCTCTGCATTTGCTGAACTTCGCAAAATGGCTTGCACTCTCGAGTCAGGGGCCATCGTGACGAGAAAGATGGCAAGAGACCTCAGTGCCCTGCTGAATTCTAAGATGGCGCAATGCGGGTTTTTATTCGATCCCGAAGCTTCAGCTCCCATCACGCTTTGGCAGGGGGAGAAGGAGTCTCTGGAGCTGTATGTGGCATACCGTTTTGTTGCATTTTTTCGCTATGTACTGCATCAGCTCAGGAACATGTTGAGCTTCGTGATTTACGGTTTTGCGTGTCTTGTGGTTGGGATCGCCGCCTATCCTTTTCAGGGGAGAGAATCTTTGGGGACATTGATGGGTCTTGTATTTGTCCTCCTGTTAGGCGGGGTAGCGGTAATGATCACCCAGATGTATCGTGATCCGATCCTCAGGCGGCTCGAGAGACCTACTGGCGGAGTATCGGAAGCTTTCGAAATCGCGACCAAGTTGATCGGTGTGGCGGGGGTTCCCCTGTTAGCCGTGTTGGCTTCGCAGTTCCCATCTGTGGCTGAAGTACTGCTGAATTGGGTTAGACCACTGGTTGAGGCGTCACATTGAAGTCCGAGGAGTATTCAATGCGTACTTGAGGCGAAGCTAAAGCAGTTCCTTAGTAGCTATATCCCAGAAGATCGATTTGGGGATAGGGTGTGGGTGGCGATCTCTGCGAACGGGGTTATGGCGCGAGCCTATTCGGACGATTTGCGCTCCAAGCTGCTGGAGGCCTACGAGGCGGGGTGAGGGAGCTTGCAGGAGTTGGCGAAGCAGTTGGGCGTCAGTTGGGGGTACAGCAAGAAAATTCGTGCCCAGCAGTCGAAGACGGGGCAGAAGGAGCGGCCGTCGCAGACCCGGCATGGCCCGGGCAGCCGCTTGACGCCTGCCGTCGAGCAGCCGTTGCGGTCCGCCCTGCGGCAACCACCTGATCTGACCTTGAGCTGGAAGTCGAATCGCGAACTCTCCGGTACAAGTCGGCGCCCAGACCTGTACTCGAGTTTCGGGCATTCAGAGAAATTCGAGGATTTATCCTCTAGTAAGCCAGAAGAGAGTTTCTCTAGTACAAGGCTGCAACGAAATTCTCGGGAAAGGCCCGCAAATCGCGCAGCAGCTGGTTATTTCTCTGATAACAACGACTTGATGGCGGATCAAAAAGTAATTCGAACTATCGGATACATGCTATTCTCCGCCAATGACTTAGTCTTTCAGCCCACTTTGCGGCACAGACTTGCCTCTCGTTTGCGAACCGCGGTTCCGAATTTTGGTACTGTCTTGGATTATGAGTGACAGCTTCCGGAAGCCGACTTCTTCAGCCTCGCATTCCTCAATCAGCCGCCCCTTCACTGCGTTCCGGCTCCGCCGCATTCGCATACCCAACGCTGCGTCCACCGTAACGGCGGACTCGGATATTGGCCTGTTCGGCGTGGCCGAGGAAACCCTCAAGTACACATAGACGTGAACAATACTCTCCGATCATCGCCGAAGCCTGATCAGTCAGCACTTTCTGGTAGGTGCAGGTCTTGATGAACTTTCCGACCCAGAGGCCGCCCGTGTAGCGAGCCGCCTTGCCGGTGGGCAGCGTGTGATTCGTTCCGATCACCTTGTCGCCGAATGCCACGTTAGTGCGGGGGCCCAGAAACAGCGCACCATAATTCTTCATGTTTTTGAGAAAATAATCCGGATTCCTCGTCATGACTTGGACGTGTTCAGAAGCGATGCGATCCGCTTCGCGCACCATCTCTTCGTCCGAGTCACACACGATCACCTCTCCATAGTCGCGCCAAGAAATCGAAGCGAACTCGGCCGTGGGCAGAATGGCGAGCAGATGTTCCACTTCGGCCATGGTGTCGCGCGCCAGCGTCGCGGATGTCGTCAGCAGGATGGCTGGAGTGTTGAAGCCGTGCTCGGCCTGGCCCAAAAGATCCGTTGCGCAGATTTCACCATCGACTGATTCATCGGCGATGACCAGGGTCTCGGTCGGACCGGCGATGAGATCAATACCAACACATCCAAAGAGCTGGCGCTTGGCCTCGGCCACGTACGCATTGCCCGGGCCTACGATCATCGACACTGGTTCGATGCTCCCAGTGCCAAGCGCCATGGCCGCAACAGCCTGAACTCCGCCCATGCAATAAATCTCATCCGCGCCGCCCAGATGCATGGCGGCGACAATTGCTGGACTCGGCTTGCCATGATAGGGCGGCGACGCGGCTACGATGCGGGGTACGCCGGCGACCTTTGCGGTGACTACGCTCATGTGAGCGGAGGCGACAAGTGGGTACTTTCCGCCTGGAACATAGCACCCCACTGAATCGACCGGGATGTTCTTATGTCCAAGAATCACTCCCGGGAGGGTCTCGACCTCGACGTCATTCAACGAAGCCCGCTGGACCTTAGCAAAGTTCCGGACCTGCTGCTGTGCGAACTTGATGTCGTCGATGTTGCGGCGCGAAAGCTGGGACAGACAGCCCTCAATCTCGCGGTCTGAGACGCGGAACGAAGTCGGACTCCATTTGTCGAATTTCTCCGAGATCTCGCGCAGGGCAGTCTCGCCTCGCTTCTTAACGTCTTCGAGAATGGCTTTCACGATGTCACGGGCTGTGTTCGCGTCTGCAGTGGCTTGCTCGGGTGTACGACCCTGTTTCAGATGATGTGCCACTGTATCCTCCTTTCGCAACATGGGCTCTCGTGTGAGTCAGCCAGTTGCCGAAACCGGCTCGACGAGTTCGACGTCACTGGCAGACCAGCGATGCTGCTCGGCCGCATAGCCAGCCTTGTAATCAGCCTTGACGGCGTCGCTTGCCGTCGGAAGCACGGGGAAGTCCCACCACCCCACAACTTCGGCGGCCGCAATGGAGACGTCTCGCGTGATCGGCACTTCGACCACAGCCGGCGCGTTCGAATCCAGAGCACGCTTGATAGTCGAGCCGATTTCGTCTGCAGCCTGTACCTTGGCGGCAACCCCGAAGCCGAAAGATTTTGCGAGCGCCACGAAGTCAACCGAATAGGGCCGGCCATCGCCATTGTGATGATTGAACTCAGATCCGACTTGGCGGCCGATGAGATAGTTTTGACCGTCG
>Ga0126384_10001936_pt1 | contig 12441 bp, 10 predicted proteins | sample PanSoiMetPlot_36_FD_92543 | JGI IMG/M metagenome (GOLD analysis project Ga0126384, IMG submission 92543) | Tropical forest soil microbial communities from Panama - MetaG Plot_36 | ecosystem: Environmental > Terrestrial > Soil > Tropical forest > Bulk soil | place: Panama | collected 2016-02-17 | reverse complement strand
TTCAAGATCGCCAGCCTCTACGAGGCCCAGCATAAGCAGATGTACCTGCCCGACAGCAACGTGCTGGTGACGCGATTCCTAAGCCCCGAGGGTGTCGGCGAAGTAGTGGACTTCATGCCGGTCCAGGACCCAAACCGCAGCAAGAAGACGCATCAGATTGTGCGCGTCGTGCGGGCCGTGCGCGGGGCTGTGCGCTTCCGACTCGAATGCCAACCTGCTTTCGACTACGCGCGGTGGCCGCATCAGGTCACTCTGGAAGGCCGTGGCGCGGTATTCGAGGCCCCCGGCATGCGTTTCTCGCTGGTCAGCCGCTTTCCGCTGGCGCGCCAGGGCATCGGGGTCGCCACCGAGTTCCTGCTGCACCCCGGTGAGCCATCGACGTTCATCCTGCGCCAGGTCGAGGGCGATGGCGACTCAGGGATGCTGGAGGCGCGACTCGTCGGCACCGAACTACTGACGCAGACTCTCGAATTCTGGCGTCGCTGGGTGAGCAGGTGTCGCTATGATGGCCGCTGGCGCGAGATGGTCAATCGCTCGGCTCTGATGCTGAAGCTGCTGACCTTCGCGCCGACCGGGGCGATTGTCGCGGCACCCACATGCAGCCTCCCCGAAGAGATCGGCGGGGTACGCAACTGGGATTACCGCTACACCTGGGTCCGTGACGCGGCGTTTACCCTGTACGCCTTCCTGCGCTTGGGGATGACGAGCGAGGCTGAGCAATTCATGGGCTGGCTGGAGCAGCGCGCCATAGAGGGCGCTCGTCTTGGCCCCTTGCAGATCATGTACGGTATCGACGGCCGGCACGAGATGCCTGAGGAGACCCTCGACCACCTGGAGGGCTACCGCGGCTCGCGTCCGGTGCGCGTGGGCAACGGCGCTTGCGAGCAGCTGCAGCTCGACATCTACGGCGAACTGATGGATTCGGTCTACCTATATGACAAGTACGGTGCGCCGATGCCGTATGACTCGTGGCGCCACGTCCGCCGGCTGATCGACTGGGTTGCAGACAACTGGATGAAGCCCGACCACGGCATCTGGGAGGTTCGCGGCGGGCACCAGCAATTCGTCTATTCAAAGGTGCAGTGCTGGGTTGCACTCGACCGTGCGATCAGGCTGGCGACCAAACGCAGCTTGCCGCTGGATGGTGCCCGTTTGCTTGCGGAGCGCGACCGCATCTACGAAGCGGTGATGACGCACGGCTGGGACGCGGAACGGCGGACGTTTGTGCAATATTTCGGCACCGACGCGTTGGACGCGGCCAACCTTATCATGCCGCTCGTGTTCTTCATTTCCCCGACCGACCCGCGCATGATCGGGACGATCAACCGCACGATGGCGGAGCTGGTTTCCGACAGCTTGGTGTATCGCTACGAGAGGGGCAAAGGCGCCGGCGACGGGCTGACCGGCAGCGAGGGGACGTTCAACATGTGCACTTTCTGGTTGGTCGAGGCGCTAACGCGCGCCGGCCGGCTGGAGGAGGCGCGGTTCATCTTCGAAAAGATGCTGACCTACGCCAACCACTTGGGGCTCTACGCCGAGGAGACAGGACCGTCGGGCGAGGCGCTGGGCAACTTCCCGCAGGCGTTCACGCATATGGGATTGATCAGCGCCGCGTTCAACCTGGACCGTCGGCTGGAGGGCGCGGCCTAAAAGGCCGCAGAGGGAGCGCATGTTCGGGCCGCCATCGTATCTCGGCGTTGCGACCGCCGGCTGGATCGCAGCATTGAAGAGCAGCGATCCGCTAGAGCGGCGCTTGGCCGCGCACGCGCTGGCGGAGATTGGCCGCACGGCGCGGGAGGCGGTCCCCGCGCTCACCGAGGCGTTGCGCGACTCGGAGAGTTTCGTCCGTGTGTGGGCGGCCGCTGCGCTGGCTCGAGTCGAACCCGAGAACCCCGATGCCATCCCCGCTCTGGTCGCGGGTACGCGCGATGGGACCTACTACGTTCGAAGTCTCGCGGCGTGGCACCTGGGGCGCCTTGGTCGGCGACATCCCGGAATCGAGGCCGCCGCGACGGAGCTGCGCGAGCTGCTCGACGACAGCGACCCGAGTGTGCGCGCCGAGGCGCTGGTAGCGCTGGGGAACCTCGCGGGCAAGGGGGCACCGGCCGCAGAACTAAAGTCTCTCTTGGCTCACAGGTGATGCGGCACTATGGCTTTGTCTTTCTTCTAACAATTTGAGGTTTGTGAAACCTGTGGTCATGAGCGTTTCGGTCCGGATTGATTGCATGGCACGTTGCGTTCGCGCGGCTCCCGCCTGCCACTGCGCTGAACTAGTTCCGGATAATGTGAGGAGCCCATGAACGCACCCAAAATCACCCTAATCGGCGGTCCTACTGCGCTCATTGAAATCGCCGGGTTTCGTTTCCTCACCGACCCAACATTCGATGAACCCGGCGAATACAAGCTACCGCACGTCACTCTGACCAAGACGTTAGGGCCTGCTCTTTCGCCGACGCAACTCGGTACTATCGACGCGGTGTTACTTAGCCATGATCAGCATTCCGACAATCTCGACAATTCCGGCCGCGCGTTCCTCAAGCAAGCGTCGCGCGTGCTGACGACTACAATCGGCGCTGAACGTCTCGGCGGCAGCGTCGAAGGTTTGCGGCCCTGGCAATCAATCACACTCAGCAGTCCGCGCTCGTCGGTCAAGGTCACCGCAACGCCGGCGCGTCACGGACCGGCCGGAATCGAGCCGCTGGCGGGCGATGTAATCGGTTTCGTGTTGGAGGATGGCTCGAACACGATTTATGTCACTGGCGACACGGTCTGGTACGACGGTGCCGCCGAGGTGGCGCGCCGCTTTAAGGCCAATGTCGTCTTATTGTTTGCGGGCTCAGCGCAGACGCGTGGACCCTTTCATCTGACGATGGACACCAACGATGCCATCGAAACCGCGCAGGCTTTTCCCGATGCCATAATCGTTCCAGTCCATTATGAGGGCTGGGCGCATTTCAAGCAGAGCGGCGACGATTTGCTTAAGACGTTCAATACGCTTGGCTTCGGATCGCGCCTGCAGTTGCTGGAGCCCGGGGTCGCCACTACGATTGAGCCGCGGCGCGAGGCAGCGTAAATTCCTAGGTAGTGAGTTGGTTTCCGCTTTGAGTTATAAGCGGAAATTTCTGCACTTCCGACTGATGTCCGCTTTACCCCCTGAAAGCTGACATTGATCGGCGCGAATTCAGCGTCCGCTAAGGGCCAATAGCGAACATCGCCGCACTTATTCGATCGCCTCGCCGGCATGAGCAAGCAGTGAGGGCGGAACCCTGAGGCTAAGCGCCTTGGATGATTACGAGTTTCGTCGCTGAAAGCGTAGGCTGGCGCCGGCGTCGCCGGAATGATGATTGCCATCACACCTTGAAAATTTCTGCGTACCGCCGCTTGACCGCGTCCGCCTGCGCAAGGACGCCTTCCGGATCCTCCTTCATCAGCTTGATGTCGGCGAGTCTGCGGACGCCAGGCTTTTCCACGGTCTGGGAGTGCGGCGAATACTGGCGGGCGTAGTCGACGAGTATCTGCTGAGCCTCACGCGAGTGCATCCAGTTCTGAAATAGGCGCGCGGCGTTCGGATTGGGAGCGGCCTTAAAGATGGCACTTGGGCCGGCGGCGAGCGGCGTGCCCTCCTCCGGATAAATTATGTCGACCGGTTGGCCTGCCTCCTTGTAGCGGATGACCAGGTAGCCCGCGCCGTCCACCATGACCGCGCGTTCGCCAAGCGAAATTCTCTTCGGAGTATCAGTCGCCGACTGAACCTGCATGACGTTCTGCGCCGCCAGCTGCACGAAATAGTCCCAACCAAGATCGCGCGCGATCTCGAACGTCGCATTCATGATCGTGCCACTATAGGCCGGATGCGCTTTGACCAGTTTGTCCCTCCATTTCGGATCGAGCAAGTCCTTGAAACCCTTCGGCGCGTCTTCCTTCTTTACTAGGTTGGTGTTGTAGGCAAGCGGAGAGATCAGAATACGGGTCGTTACATGCAGCCCCTCGGGGTCGTAGTAGCGCTTGTCGTAATACTTTACGACCTCTTCCGGCAGGTACGGCGCGAGCCAGCCGCTGCGTTTCCAGATGATGCAATGCGCCTGGTCGGCGGTGTTGACGACGTCAACGGTGTGGATGTTGGAAGAATACTCCTGGCCGATGCGGGTAAAGACGCGCTCGGCACCGGATCGCTCCACGCGCACCGCAACGCCGAGATACTTCGCCTCGAACGCTTTGCCGAGGCGTTCCGCGAACTGCAAGTCCATCGCCGTGTAAAAAGAAACCTTGCCTTCTTTTTTCGCCGCCTCGATCAGGGCCGGCGTCACTACTTCCGCCGCAGGCGCCGCAGCGACCCGCACGGCAAAGGCGCTGAGGCTAAGCGCCCCAGTACCTCTGAGCACATCGCGTTTTGTAAGCTGTTTGGTCATGGTGTCCTCGATTATTTCCCTCGGCCACACGCGGGCCGAGGAAGATATTGGTGTATTGCGCCCTTGGTAATCTGGGAAACGTAAGTCCAAACGGTGGAAGGACCGATGGCCACCCAGCAAATCCGTTTTGCCGGCACAGACGAGACTTACGAGCCATGGCGCACCAAGGAGTCGTGCACGACCTCTTGTTTTGAGCGCTGCGCGGCGGGCTTCCGAACATGTGCGAGGTTGCTTGCCGTATTGACCAGTGCAAGATGGGAAAAAGCTTGAGGGAAATTACCAACCAGCCGGCACGTACGCGGCTCGTACTGTTCACTCAACAAACCCACGTCATTGCGCAGTGATAGCAGGCGATCGAACAGCCTCAGCGCGTCGTCTTGACGGCCTAGCATGAGATAGGCGTCGGCGAGCCAGAAACTGCAGGCAAGGAATACGCCTTCACCTGCCGGTAATCCGTCACTCGCAGTTGCACTGTCGTAGCGCAGCACTAGGCCCTTCACCATCAGGCGACGCTCGATAGCCGCGACGGTCCCAGCAATGCGACAATCATGGGGCGGAAGGAATCCGATTACGGGCAAGAGCAGCAGGCTGGCATCGAGTTCCTTCGAACCGTAGGCGCGTACAAAACTGCCGAGTTCGGCGTTGAAACCTCGCGTGCAAACGTCGGCGTGGATGCGCTCGCGTATCTCTCGCCATTCGTTGACGGGGCCCGGCAGCTTGAACATTTCCGCGCTGCGGATCGCGCGGTCAAACGCCAGCCATGCCATCGCCTTGGAGTGCGTAAAATGCTCCCGGCCGCTGCGAACCTCCCATAGACCTTCGTCCGGTTCGTGCCAGATGCTGGCAAGGTGTAGGAGAAATTCACGCTGCATGGCCCAGCCCGCCTCATTGACACCAAGCCCGCCCTCCCGCGCTTGGTGCAAGGCGTCCATAACTTCCCCGAAAATGTCGAGCTGGAGCTGGTCATGCGCTGCATTGCCAATGCGGACCGGCTGCGAATTTTCGTAGCCCGGCAGCCATGGCACCTGCCATTCGGTCAGACGGCGCTCCCCGCGTAGGCCATACATGATCTGAATCTGCCGCGGGCTGCCTGCGGCAGCCCGCAGCAACCATTCGCGCCATGCCTGTGCCTCGTTGTAGTAACCTGCATTCATTAGCGCGAGCAGTGTGAGCGTCGCGTCGCGCAGCCAGCAAAAGCGGTAGTCCCAATTTCGTGAACCGCCGATAAATTCCGGCAGTGAAGTGGATGGCGCCGCCGCCATGCCGCCGGTCGGCGCGTAAGTTAGTGCCTTGAGCACAATGAGCGAGCGCGTTACGGCCTCACCCCAAGGCCCCTCAATTTTGTTGCGACCGGCCCAGGTGGTCCAGAATTCCTCAGTTGCCGCCAAACGCTCAACTACGTCGACCGGTTCGGGCAACGCCTGATGTGACCGCGCGAAGGAAAGAACAAACGGCACCTCTTCGCCGGGCGCGACACTGAAATCGCCTACGGTTTTGAAATTCTCTCCACGCATGCCCACAAACGAGCGCAGCACTGCCATGTCCGGGCCAGCGATGCCGCGAATAGTCGTGTCGTCCACCCGCGTGACCCATGGCACAATCGCACCGTATGCAAAGCGCAAGATCAGCTCGCTGTGAAAAACAACGCGCCCCCTCTCACCCTTAACGATACGGATGAGGTTCGCATAAACGCTGCGCGGTGGCATGAAATCGATCAGCGTTGCTGCACCTTCATCGGTTTCAAAGCGCGTCTCGAGAATAAGCGTGTTCGACCGATAGCCGCGCGTTACCCTGACCGAGTCAGCTTTTGGGCGGATCAGCCAACGCCCGTGTTCCGGCTTACCCAATAGCGCGGCAAAACACGCGTCGGAGTCGAAACGCGGCCAGCACAGCCAATCGATCGAACCGTCGCTGCCAATGAGCGCTGCCGTGCTGAGATCGCCGATCATCGCATAGTCTTCGATGCGCGATGCCATTATTAGTTCTCAGCCACTAAACTCGGTTTAATCGCGATGTCGTCCGCTGAACGCGAGAAACAAGTTTCAGCTGGACATGGCAGCACGATCCACAAACCAAAACAGATTGCCGATCGGGCAAATTCGCCCGGCCGGTATCTTGGTATCGCCAGCGCGAGTTCTTGCTAGAATTTTTCTCTTGTTCCCCCCGATCGCAAGAAAAGCGAGGTGGAGCGCGTGAAAAGAGGGCGTCATAAGCCATCCGATAGTTGCTGTCAGGATCGTCATGCGGAACGAAGCCTTCATCACCCCAAAGCCAATGCACGTGTTTCCACGGGAAGCGAGACTCGATGATTTCTTCGGCAAGGGGCTGATAAAGTCGGCGAGGTGTCGATCCGCCGGATAGACAGATTGCGAATTCGCGCTCGCAAGGGCATGCGAGGGCACACAGCCATTCGGCGATTGCTTTGTAACCGCTTGGGCAGTATCGAAAATGTACCACTCGCCCAATTTTGCGATCTGGCTAGGCACGCGAGCTAGGTTTCTCCCAAAGACGCATACCACCGATAAACGCCTTGTCATTTCCACCCCTCTGTGTGCGTGGCGGTAATTTCTTGACTTTCTTAGCATTACCTCCGCCGAGCACGACATATTCTGGTTCGAGCGCGGCCCTAAGAGTTTTGACCACGGCGGCCACATGCTTACGCCACTTTTTCAACCCAGAGCGTCTCAGCCCGTCGCTTCCGAGATAGTGTTCAAAGCTTTTTCCCTTTTTGTATTGCAGATGGGCGAGCTCCATCGGCACAATCACGCCGTCAATAATCATCGCCGATCCTAAACCGGTGCCCAGGCCGAGAAACAGCATGCGACCGCCGCGATAACTTCCGAGCGCCTGCATGGCGGCATCGTTAATCACCTTGGCGGATCGGTGGAAGGCTTTGACAAAGTCGAAACCTCTCCAGCCTGAGCCAAGATTGTAGGGTTCGGCCATCGGCCGGTTACCGGCGACCGGACCCGGATAACCGATCGATACGACGTCGTAGGTCCAATCGTCGGTCAGACGCCTGACTTTCGCGACCATGGCTTTGGCTGTTAGCTTTCGCCCAGATTTGAAACCACACCGCCTGCGCGGCGCGCTTAGTTCCAATTTCACGTGCGTACCCCCCACATCGATGACCAGAATCGTACGGGCTTTGCCGAGCGAGCGTTTGGCATGCGCGACTGGCATCGCTAGGCTCGCTTTAGCTCTCGCCTTTCGGTAACAGCGCGCACGTCATGTTTGGCTTCCACCGGATCGTGCCAGCAGCCCACAGTCTTCGCGATATCCTTTGACTGCTCGGGTCCCCACGTGTCCGGATCATAGGGGTAAAGTGGTGTGTCGGAGTTAAGAATCGAATCGACAATCCGCCACTGCGCTTCGCCACTGTCCTCGCGGGAGAACAGCGTCAGATCACCTCTCATGGCGTCGCCAATCAGCCGCTCATAGGCGTCCATGTCTTCGCCACCCTGGTGCAACACATTGAGCTCGACGTCCTCGCCAACCATCGTCTCACCCGCGGCCTTGGCTCTGGCGCCGATCGCAATCACAACGTCGGGCGATAGCCGGAAACGGAAATAGTTAGGTCGTCCGGCTTTGTCGGATTTAAAGATTTTTTGTGGTGGCAAATCCAGATCGACAGTCACCTCGGTTGCTGTGACCGCCATTCGTTTTCCGGCACGCACTAGAAATGGCACGCCATGCCAACGCCAGGAGTCGACATAAAGGCGTAAGGCGGCATACGTTTCGACTTCGGAATTTGCCGCAACACCCGGCTCATTACGATAGCCGCGATATTGTCCGCGCACCAACTCAGACGTGTGCAAAGGTCGGATGGAGTTAAACAATTTGACCTTCTCGTCGCGCACGTGACTGCTTTCGCTGCTGATGGGGCACTCCATGGCCAAGATCGCCACGATTTGCAAAAGATGATTTTGAATGACATCGCGTATGGCGCCGACCTCTTCGTAAAAACGCCCGCGGCTTCCGACGCCAAAGCTTTCTGCCATGGTGATTTGCACGCTGTGCACATAGTGCCGATTCCACAGTGGCTCGAGAAAAGCGTTGGCAAACCGGAAATAAAGCAGGTTTTGGACCGGCTCCTTGCCGAGAAAGTGATCAATCCGGAATATCGAGTCTTCTGGAAATACTTTATGCAGCGTTCGATTGAGCTGTTGGGCGGATGAGAGGTCGCGCCCGAATGGCTTTTCAATCACCACGCGGGCATTAACGGAACAACCTGACCCGCCCAGGTTTTCAACGACGGTTGGAAACATGCTCGGAGGGATGGCGAGATAAAAGAGCGGCTGCTTGCTCGAGCCGAGCACCGATCGCATAGCCTTGAAAGTATCGATATTGTTGTAGTCGCCATCGACATACCTTAACAGGTCGGTAAAGCGCCCCGCGACTTGCTTGTCAAAACCGTTCGAGTTGCCGATCGCGTCGATTACATGGGCTTTGAAATGGTCGTTTGTCCATCCAGATCTGGCCACGCCGATGACGGGAACGACGAGCCGTCCGCGGCGAAATATCGCGTAGAGTGCGGGGAAAATCTTTTTGTGCGCGAGGTCACCACTCGCGCCGAACAAGACCAGGGCATCTGACCTTATTGGTGTCATTGCGTGTCCTAGCGATGAGTAGACGCCCTATTTTGTTGGCTAAAGCGCGCGGTGACGCCGAATATGGGCCCGAAAATCATCATGTCGTACTCATATTGCGTGAGGCCGCTGCCTTGCGAGAAGTCGATGAAAAGCGCCTTGTAACCGACCGTGCCGCTCCACACGACAGTTTTGGTTCGGCAAAATTGGGGCAAACTCTGCGCCTAATTGTTAATTCAAAACGGTCGTGCGACCAGGTTTTTGATCTCTCGCTGCACGCCTAAACAACGCTGCCAGCCAAACCACCCTCCTGTTGTGTTTATTACATTCGACGCCGAGAGCGCTTCCCCCAAGTCGGCGTCTATGGCTGCATAGGTTGCCGAAGCATACGATCAGCGCAAGGATAAGCTCGGCAGCATCACCAAGCAGGGCAATCCGCTACTTGCGTTGGCTGCTCGTCGCGCGTGCGATGGCCATCATCCGCCGCGCGCAACAGGATGGGACGCAGAAACGCCGCGGCTCGCACGCGGTCATTTTGATGACTGGGCGAAAAACGTTACGCAGTTCCAGTAACGCGCGCAGTTGTTGCCCTATGAGGCAATACCGACGCTCAAACCTTAGGAGCTTAAGCGAACAGCGTTAGGAATCTTTTTCCCCACTCGCGCCAATGCGTGGGGAACTCAATCCGTCTCATTGTATCGGCCTTGACCCAACCGCCAATAATACGACGGCACGGAAAAATTATCGCATGTCTCCGTTTGAGTCGATGGTTGCCAGTTCTAAATCGCGATCAAATGGCGCGGTAAGTATTTCGTGCCACATAAAATTACCACGTCCTCTGTGGTCAATTGCGTCTTCGACAGCATTCGAAACGCCATCAATAAATTGCGAACATCTAATGGTTGGTACTCCATTACGAACGCATTTCGATGGAATGAAACTTTGGTAATCGTATTGGCATTAGGAATTTTCAGTTGAAAGAAAGTTTGCCAGCTGCATTGAGCCTATTCTCACTCCGCATCAATTTTACATTCACGCTTGTCGTCATTGTAGAGCCCGATCTTTTGGCCGTTCGTTCGGTGCTGAGCACGATATTTAGGACCCGGGCCGCGCATATAATGTTGTTCCGGCCGATAAGGATCCATTAGCGCGCGCCAGGTACGCTCCCAAATCTGGGAAGCTGTATAAAGCACGCGAATATGTAAATTGTTCCTAACGCTTATCATCCCATGTTCTCGCAAGTGCCGAACCACAAAGGCGTCGCTTTTCTTCTGGCGGCCTGTCCTAACTTCCCGCGTCTAACCGACTCATGTCTAAGACGTTAAAGTTTCGTAACTGAAGTTGCGTTGACGGTCGGCAATGACCAACTCGTGTTGAGCAGAATGAATTAGATGGCAACAAATGCTGAAGGCCAGATATCTGGTCGCCACGGAGATGTCGATTCCGTCGCCGATTTTATCACTCGATGCCAACGTGTTCAGCGCAATGGGACAGTACGATGTTTGGACGGCTCAAGACCCTCATCTCAAGCCTCATCGATGACGTGCAGCCATTAAATCAATTCGAGAACAAGGATTGCCGGTTAGCGACCGCAGCGTTGCTGATTCGTGTAGCGACCATCGACGGTGAGATGTCGGAGGCTAGGCTGGGAAAACTGCATGCCGTTCTAAAATCGCGCTTCGAACTTAACGACCTCAATACCAGTCAGTTGATCGACGACGCCATTGCAGCCGACCGGAACGCGATTGATCTCTATCAATTCACCCGTCAGCTCAAGGATGCTCTAAACGATGAGGGCTACCGCCGAATCATTAAAATGATGTGGGAAATCATTTTCGTCGACAGGAGCGCAAACGAATTTGAGAACAATATTGTTTGGCGCGCTGCAGACCTGCTAGGGGTTCCCTCTCGCCAGCGTATCGAGCTACGCCAGCAGATTGCAGCGGACAGGACCGCGTCGCTCGGACTCCCAGCAGTGCAATAAAAGCCCGGTATGGCGCGATCAGTGTAGCTGTTTCTTTCGCAACTGCGGCCCCGGCCGGAGCGTTGTAAAGCGCTTCCAGCGCAGCAATGCTGGTCACGAGATTTTCTTTCGCCTTTTGGCCAGAATCATCTAATGGAACCGTGACACGCATCGGCGTCGATAGTGTAGCAAGTTAAAAACGCCATGTGGAACTCGAAACGGTCGAGCCACGCCACGGACAACCGTTATTTTGCCGCTATTAGGATGTCGGCGAGCTCGACGTTCCAGATATCCGCTTTGAGCAAAGAGCGGACTCCCTAGACTGGATTTGAGGTGTCAGCCTCACCGTGCGCTGAACGCCGTGGGAGCGGATATATCCAGCGCAAGCCAAAATGTCCGCTTTTGACCCAAAGCGGACACTAGAGAGACAACAGCAGAATAACCCAAGCGACTGATGTGACAGCCTTACACTCTCAGATATTTGATTGTTGGAAATTACGGATAATCGGTTTCATGCTTTAAAGTTTGCCCAATGAACACCAAATCTGTAATCACATGCCCAAGATGCGGCACAGCAAAGCTTGAACAAATGCCGACGAATGCATGCCAGTTTTTCTATGACTGTACGGGCTGTGGCGAGAGGCTTAAACCAAAGCGGGGTGATTGCTGCGTGTTTTGCTCTTACGGATCGTTGCCATGCCCGCCAGTCCAAGCAGAACGTTCACGCGATGCCAGCAATGTCGTGTTGCGCCGCTAAGATCATGCCTGACAAAGTTTTCCCGGTCTCGCAAGATTGGGTCGGCAACGCTCGCACCAACATTCTCGCGTGGTGGATACCAAAGAGTGCAATCCTCATTGCGCTTTTTGCCCCTGTACCCGTCCGCGCTGCGGTTTGGTCGGTTGCGCTTGTCTGGATGGGGGTCGCTTGCATTCTGAACGTACGACGTTGTGGGCGCACGCACTGCCGCTACACGGGGCCGTACTATCTGGCGATGATCGTGCCGGTCAGTTTTCTTGCTTCCGGTATCGTTTCCGCCAATTTCTACGGCTGGCTCGCATTGGCACTTTTCATACTTCCTGGTGGATGGATTATCTGGTGGGCTACTGAGCAAGTATGGGGAAAATTCTCGTAGCCCCCGCTATTGGCCCTTTGCGGACATTCCAATTACGGCGTTTGATGTCCGCTTTTGTGGGGGGTAAAGCGAACATTGCATGGGAGATATGTCCGCTAATGACCCAAAGCAGACATGATCCCGGCCAACACCTCTTACCGGCGCGTCCCAATCTGCTAGGCGTTGAGCCAGAATCTTCCGAGCCGAGTTCAATCACCGTCCGCCTGACTCCCAAGAGCAGACATTAGTCAGCGGGGAGTGCCTTTCTTGCCAGGGGGTCGGTAGGCGCTCGCGACTTTGGAAGCCCTATCGGCGACTGCTTTGAACTCGCCACCAGTCCAAGCTCTTGAAGTGGTCACGTCCGAAAT
>Ga0126384_10001933_pt1 | contig 12452 bp, 10 predicted proteins | sample PanSoiMetPlot_36_FD_92543 | JGI IMG/M metagenome (GOLD analysis project Ga0126384, IMG submission 92543) | Tropical forest soil microbial communities from Panama - MetaG Plot_36 | ecosystem: Environmental > Terrestrial > Soil > Tropical forest > Bulk soil | place: Panama | collected 2016-02-17 | reverse complement strand
TTTTCCAATCCGAAACCGCAGCCGGAATGGCTTGGGATCTTGGGGCCGATTATCCGTGCTTGAGGTGGGCGATCGGCTCGTTGTCCACTTTCGCAATCGCGCCTTCAAGGCTGGTGGCAATTACGGAATGCATCCACACGGTTTTCGCTACACGAAAGATAACGAAGGAGCGCACTACCTACCGGCAGGTGCCGGGGCAGAGGTTCCGCCTGGCGGTCAATTTGAGTATCACTGGCTCGCGGACGATGACAGCGGCCCAGGCTTAGGCGAATCCGAGCTCGCTTGTGTGGTGGTATCACTCGCACGTCAACGAGCCACAAGAGACGAACCTGGGGCTCCTCGGTCCCATCGTGATCACGCGCAGAGGAATGGCCCGCCCAGATGGTTCTCCTCGGGATGTTGATCGCGAGTTTGTGACAGCATTTTTCATCTTCGACGAGCTGAATGGAGAAGAGTCAGGATTGATGCACAGCATCAATGGTTACATCTTCGGCAATCTTCGCGGGCTGGAGATGAACAGTGGAGAGAAGGTGCGCTGGTCTTTGCTTGGAATGGGAAACGAGGTAGATCTGCACAGCCCGCATTGGCACGGAAAAACAGTGCAAGTCGGTCTACACCGAACCGATGTGGTGGAGCTGTTGCCCGGGAGCATGGTCACCGCCGACATGCGAGCAGACAATCCCGGCACCTGGATGATTCACTGCCATGTGGCCGATCACATCGAAGCGGGCATGCTAACGACGTACACCATACATTGACAAGCCAGCAGCGGTGTCCTCAAAAGCCGCTATGACCTTATTGGCATCGTGCGTTTTGAGGCGCAGCTAACAACTCAACCATGATAACGTGAGCCTCCATGGTTTTCCTAAACGGTGGGCCTGGCTCAATTAGAACTGGTCTACTGGTCTCATAAATTGCAATGTCTTGAATTTGACCTGGCGGCAAAAGTCAAACATTGTCTATCTGCCCGACGGTGACTTCTCTAAGAGCGTCTAACAAAACCCTCACACCAAATATCTGCACCACGCTAAGTGGACGCGAATTAATGCCCGGAGAGTCCTGTTCGAGGATGTTTCGCCGACTAGAAACTCAACCGTAGCCCGAATTGCAGCTGACGTGGGTTGAACGTGCCTTCGGCCTGGCCGAAGTGGGGGTTGTTGAGATTGGCTGTGTCCAACGATGTCGTTGTCGTTCCTAGTTGGAAGTTTGTGTGATTGAAAACGTTGAATGCTTCCGCGCGGACTTGTAGGCTGAACCGATCGGATAAAAGGAAATTCTTGAAGATGGAAGTATCCACAGTCCAGTATCCAGGCCCCACAAAAGTATTGCGACCCAAGTTCCCCACGCACCCAAAGCAGGGTGCGGTAAAGAAGTTGTCAGGAAGGTTGAAGCCGTCGGCCCATTGTTCGTGCGTGGCGTTTACGTGGTCCGCCACGGCGTTCGGCCGGTCATTCGCGACTCCATCCAAGTTGTAGTCCGAGCCCACGTTAAAGCATCGCGTCGGATCAAACGTGCTTGGATTGCAGGCGCCAGTCCCATAGTCCGCAAAATCGGGATGGGAGAAGAAGCCACCCCGGAAGGGCGACCAATGTGCACCGCTCTGAAACGACCAGATGCCGTTCCATTGCCATCCGCCTAGAAGTGTCGCCCACGCTGTCTGAGTCTTGCGGAAGAATGGCAACTCCCAGACGTAATTGAAGGTAAGCCGATGGCGGATGTCGAAAGTGGCGTTGCCGCGGTCCAAACCCGGAAGCGTCAGATCAGTGGTCAGGGCGTCGCCCGCAGAAAAGCCGTTCGCGGTGGTTGCGCCGTTGTACCAGCTCGATCCGGAGTCAATCGCGTGGCTCCAGGTATAGTTCCCCCCGATCTGAAATCCATGGCGCATGCGTTTCTGCAAGGAAACCTGCAGCGCGTGATAGATGGAGTTCCCTGCGTTTTCCCAAACCCGAAGGAATCCCTGGTTGGGGTTGAGTCGCCCAACAGGATTGATTACGAAGCCGTTCGCGTCGGTATTAGTGTTGACTTGGCTGCACAGCTTGCGGCCGAAGTTGTCGGTGACGCAGGTTCCCTCCGGCAGGCGGGCTCCCGGAATGCGATTTACAGCCTCAGAGCGAAACAGTTTGTGGCCGGCAGTGCCCACATAGTTGAGCTCCACCATGATTCCAGATCGGACTTGATGTTGCAAACCCAAAAACCAGTTCTCGACATAGGGGTCTCGAATCCCTTCGGGAAACACAATACCGGTAAAAACCGCGAGATTGGGGTTGGCGGGATCCCAACCCGCTATGTTCCCGGTGGCCTGCACGCCATTCCCTGCGTGCTGTGCCGGAGGCGCGGGGCCAACAAGAGTGGGAACTCCGCCCCCCACCGGCCCATACACAACATGGCTGACATCACCCGCCAGAAAATTGGTGGCGAAGTTCAAGGAATAATAGGGGGGGTTCCAGCGTGTTAAGGAAAGTGGATCATAGAATGTCCCTTCGTAGGCAATTCCAAATCCGCCCCGAAGGGAAGTTCGGCCGTTGCCGAAGACATCCCAAGCAAACCCAATTCTCGGCCCAAAATTGTTGTGATCGCCAGCGCCAAGTGTGGAAGCTGGCGCGAAGCCGCCGGGTCCGCAGACCCCGGCTAATGGCGCTCGGGGGTTTCCCGGACAAGGTGTGCTCGCATCCTTGATCTGGCCAGCGCCGGTCGTGATGTTGTCGATGAAGTTGTTCCCTGGACCTTTCAGAAAGGTCGTCGCCAAGTGGTTCAATTCCGCTAGGCGAGTGAAAAGATCGTAACGCAGGCCCAGATTTAACGTCAGGCGTGGGCTGAGTTTCCAATCATCCTGCCCATAAATGCTTATCTCCCAGTTCCGCCAGTGACGGACATTGGTCTCTAGGCGGGCAGGTGTGTTCCCGATAAATCCTGGATCGACGCCAGCCCCCTCGCCATAGGGCGCGTCTATCGCAAAGAACAGCGAGTCGAAGAAGGCGTATGAAGGACGTCCTAGGTTCCAGTTGCTATTCTCAATGTTGCGCCGCACCTCCACGCCTGCTCTAAGGTTGTGCTTGCCATGGTTGATTGAGATCATATCGGCGTACGTGTAAATATTCTCCCGAAATATCTGCGGATAGCCACTATAGGAACCGAACCCCAGAGTAGAGTCATCAAGGAGGATATTTGTCACGCCGGGGAGGTCTACCGTAACGGCGCTGAGGTTCCCTGCGTATCCTGCCCGGAACTCATTCAGAACGGTTGGACTGAAAATATGGATGTAGCTGAACTGGAAATTCGGAGTGGTCAAGGTAGAAGGATTCAGGAAACCGCGAAGGCTGTCGATGCTGGCATAGTACTGGTCGCCCGACCGGGCCCAGTTGAATTGGCCGAACAGCCGGTCGCCGGGACCGACGTTGAAATCCAGACGCAGCGAGCCTTCATTGCCGTTGAATAGGTTCCCTTGTACTTGAGACTTGTTGATGTTGATTGCCTGCTCCAGAAATGGATGATCACGATTGAAAGCGCCAGCCCGCGGCGAGGCAAAAGGAGAGCCTCCTGGACAGCCTCCCCGGTTCGGTGCAAAGTTCATTTGGTCGATGTCCGCTTGCTCTACCCCGAACAACTGCGCAAATCGATCCGACAGATCGACCGCGGTCGCGGGATCGAAGTTAGACGGGTCGAGCTTTCTCGGGCACAGGTACTGAGCAAAGCTAGAAAACCCTGATCCGGAGAATGGGCCGCCTGGGCTGGTCACGTATTCTCGGAGCGTCATCGAAGGAGTTCCCTGGGTCGCAGGGGCGAAGTTCTTGTAGAGGAGCGCCGCTACTGAGTTGGGAAATGCCGAGATCGTCGCCTTGCGGAACTCCGGTGACTCGACCTGTACTGGGCCCGGACTGGACGTCAGAAACCGATCACCCTGATAAGCACCGAAGAAAAACAACTTGTTCTTCACGATTGGGCCGCCGATGGTGCCGCCGAACTGGTTCAGCCGCAACGGAGCCTTCACACGTTTGGAGGGATCAGGGTCGTGATTGGCGAAGAACGGATTGGCATCCAGGGCATCGTTGCGGAAATATTCCCATGCGCTCCCATGTAGCTGGTTCGTGCCTGACTTTGTGACCAGGTTCGTGATGGCGCCCGCACTGTTGCCAAACTCGGCGGAGTTGTTCAAGGTTAGCACTTGGAACTCTTGCACTGTGTCCTGTATGGGCTGATTTACTGGACCGCCGCTTAGGCCCTTGTTGGAAAGGCCGTTGATGAGGAAATTGTTGAAGTTCTCGCGTACCCCATTCACCACCGTGTTGGCGCCGTTCTCGAAAATCACGCCGCGCACGTTGATCGCGCCGGGAGCGTATTGGATGAGGTCATAGATGTTGCGACCGTTGATTGGCAGGTTCGAGATCTGGGTGGAATCCACGGTGTGTGCGAGTCGAGCGTTCTCCGTGTTGACGCCTACCGCGGCATCCGTCACCTCCATAGTTACATCCGCCGCTCCCACCTGCAGCCGGAAGTCTGCACGTACCACTGTGCCTGCGTTCAGCGTCAACGCGTTGCTGGTGATGGTATGGAAGCCTGGCACTTGCACTGTGATCTGATATTGCCCTACGATCAGCTCCTGGCCCTGGTAGACTCCGTGCTCATTGCTGTGCACCTCCAACGTGTAGTCGGTGTCCAGATTGCGAATTAGCACCCGCGCCTGGTTTACGACCGCGCCAGAAGAATCTGTAATTAGACCGGTGAATCCCCCGTTGTGGATCTGGGACGACGCGAGCAGGGCAAAAGTGATCAGTTTCAGCATGCAGGCGCAGCGAAGCAGACGCCTAGTCATCACTTCTCCTCAGCCGACGCAGTTCGGACGGCTAATTCTCACTAACAGAGGTAAGCTCGATAACAACGCATAAAGCCTCGCTGTCTCGATAGAGCCGTAACTTCCCTCGGACTTCCCGTGTACTAAAGATACCGGGACCAATAGCACTTCAAAAGTTCTCCATCATCCATGCATTACTGTTTAGAGCGGTGGCAGAAATTGCCAGGTGGCGACCGTCAGGGGACGGCAGGCCACGGAGGCGGGTTCCAACCCTTCCACTCTGTTGCCAAAGAGCGCGGGCATGGCCGTGCAGATCGATGTACAACAGAACCTTGGTTCGCTGTGTGGAACTCGAGCTAATCAGGCCTTTCCCATCCACGTCCCAGCTCAGACCTTCCAGGCTGCCCCAGTCCTTGGCATTGATGACCTGCTCGGGCTGACCGTTCAAGGAGAGAAGATGAATTGTTTTTTCTCCAATTGCTAGAAGCGCAATACAAGTGCCGTCGGGAGAAAGAGCCCAATCGTACCAGACTTGTTCTCGGACATCTTTGAATCGGACAAGCTCGCGGCTCCGACCTTTCAGCGGATCGACTGCTGTAAATATGGTCTCTTTCGCATCCTTACCAGGCTCCAGGATCGCACACAAGTTTCTCGCGCATCGGACCCCGTCAACTCGTGCAGTTAGGATTTCAGAAGGTGGTCCGCCAGCTGTGGGAACCCGCATGAGCTTGGCTGGGGTCGACGTACCCCTGTTTGCCGGAGAGTCCAAGTAGAGAAACCAACGGCCATCTGGGGTCACAGGGGTGTCCTCCGAGTAATACCACACCCTCGAGGCAAGCAGTTCGGGTGTCTCCGCACCCAGCGGCTGCTTGAAGAGCTCCCGACGACCATTGCGATCTGAGGTGAAGAGCACTTCCTTACTGTCGGAGGTCCATCCTGTTGGAATCTCTTGAGCCTCCGCCTGCGAGAACTGCCGTGGCTCCGAGATGCGTGTCCGGCTAGGATCGTAATCCGCAACGTACACGATCTCGCGAACTGACGATCTTAAGAATGCCAACCGTTTGCCATCAGCGGTGACGCTCATATTCGCCACACCGAATCCAGCCCAGTTGGTCAAGGGACGCGACTTTCCGCCGGTCGCACCAGTCTGCGCTTCCCAAAAATTGTCATTCTTTAGGTAGATGATCCGACCACCCGGCAACCAGCCGAAATCCTGCAGTTCATCAGAATCAGTCGCCGGCATGATTGCGACAGCCGGACTGCCTTTCAGATTAAGACCTTCAATACTGCTTTGCCACGTCTCTGGAGTTTCACGTCCTCTGAGGTAAGCGATACGCTGACCATCGCTCGACCATAGAACGCGCGCAAATTCCTCACCTTCGCTTCCTCGATGAAGTTGGCGAGGATGTTCGCCATCTTGATCCATCAACCAGATTTCGCGGTCGCCCCCGATTCTATTGGATGTGGCCCCGTGCATCCGTTCCGGCGTCGTTGTAAACGCGATGGTGTCACCATCCGGCGAGATCGACCATGCGGTGGCGTCCTCACGCAGTAAGCGTGGTACGCCTCCCAGCAGTGACGCCTTCCAGGTGCTTGGCGCAAAGTATCTACCTCGCGGAGACGGAAAGTTAGCGACAACAAGAAACTGACTGCTGTCGCTCAACCAGGGGCCGACATCCCAGTCAACTGGAATGTCCTTCAGGCTCCCCGGCTGCGCGATGTTCTGTACGTCTCCCGTCTCGATGACTTTTATGTGAATCCCAGTCAAATCGGCATATGCCAAGTATCTTCCATCCGGAGAAATAGCGGCGCTCCCAACTGGATTCTCGTTGGAATTAGCAGTGAGTTGCGTCTGCTTAATGTCAGCTGGAAGCATCGGTCGGGATTGAGAACCTGGCTTTACATGCCAAAGTACGACCGCCGCCAACACCCCCGCCACAATAATGGATGCAGAACCTGCCACCCACCACTTCCACTTCCACTTCCGCTCCGGCGGCGGCCCGAGGGGCGGAATGCGTTCAACTCTCTGGAGCAGCCGATATCCCTTCCTTGGAATTGTCTCAATCACTCGGGGTGCCTTGGGGTCATCATCCAAGGCCTTCCGCAGTTCGGAGATGCAGCGGGTGAGCACATCATCGCTGACAAATGTATCTCTCCAGATCGCCCGAATCAGCTCTTCTTTAGCAACAGTTTCTCCTGGGTGCTGGGCCAGATAAACCACTACTTCTAGGACCTTTGGTTCGAGCCGGATTGTTTTACCGTTGCGCGAAACGGTGTTGACGCTGGGTTCGACGAACCAAGGCCCTATCCGAAAATTACCGCCCAGGGCACTCTCGGTTGCAATCGGTGTCGAATTGTCGCGCGCGCGTTCGTCCTTCCACATCGATACACACCCCGGCCATTCAGTGTTCCCAGTCCAACGCGTAGATTTCCTGGCTGCTGAGATCGCGCAGGATCATAGGAGCGTCGTCTGGATCGAGGCCAAACCAGACATCGAAAATTCCGCGGGCACGGCTAATGTCCTTCAGGTCGGCGACCTTCTCTCGACGTCCATCCGCTATCCTCAAACGTTGGATCGAAGCATCTTTTCCCAGCTGGAAATCCAAGTAAACGTATTTCCCGCCTCGGGACCAAGCAAAGGCATCGGGGAACGGCGACCCAATCTTCAAATCGGTCCATCGACCGGTGCGTAAGTCAAAGAGTCTGAGTCTGGGTGGCCCGGGAGTCCCGGCTATAATCCGTTGCCCATCGGGCGACCACTGAGGAATGTAAACTACGCCTGGCGAAAGCACTCGGCTTCTTCGCGTTTGGAAATCGTAGAGCGTGAGGTCCCGTTTCTCCGCCCCCGCTGTAAAGGCGAGGGAGTTGCCATCGGGCGACCACGAGGGTGCAATCTTCCACTCTTCGCCGGGCAGAGCCTGCAGATCACTGCCATCCGCGTTCACGGTATAGATGTTCACAGGCTTGCCTTCCAGTTGCCCCGTGAAGACGATCCGAGAACCATCCGGCGACCATTGAGGACCAACTGCCTTTAGTGGAAGCGAGGTCAATTGCAGCCGCTCGCCACCATTTACGCGGCTGCGCCAAAGCGTCCCCTCGGGGTAAGCGACATATGTCATCCATTGTCCGTCACGGGAGAAATCTAACCCCTCCGCAGAAATGCCATTCAGAAAACGTTCGAAACGCCCAGTCTTGGAATCGTAGCGGAGGACTTCTCCCTGGCTTCGCTCCCCGACTGCAAAGATCTTTCTGTTATCAGCGCTAATTACTCCCGAGAACATGGTCAGGGGGCCTTTAGTGAGTTGTACAGGTGCGGACTGGCCACGACCCAGGAGCCCCCTCTCCTCCTCGCGGATCCAGATATTCTCGGAGTCGTCGAAAACGAAATACTTTCCATCCCTTGTCCAGCTACCTTTTTGGTTGCAATGGGCGGTCCAATCGGGCAGTACAGGATGTGGTCTCTCTCCATTGGGTGAGACCTCCCAGAGAGCGCTCGTCTGGTCTGCATAGTCCTCACGGGTAAAACGCACGCGCTGCCCGTCGGGCGACCAACGAGGCCACAAAACACTGCACTCGCATGCCAGATCGCTGATCAAGCGCGAGTCGGCGCCGTTACGATCTGCGACGAATAACTGACTCCCCTTCCCGTAAACAATTCTTTTCCCATCTGGCGACCAGCCTGCTCCCTCGGCGCTGATGTCGCCGATGCGTCGAGGTGATCCTCCAGTCGTCGGCAGAGCCCAGAGTTGCATGTCATCCTGGCCCCCTAATGAGGCCACGAGCAACTCGGTTCCGTCAGCTGAAACGTCGAAAAGAAGAAAGCTTCCTAATGAAGTCCGGATGTTAGCTGGCTCGCCCCCGTTCACCGGAAGCTGCTGGCCTGTCACGCGCCCGCTTATCACGTTCGAGAAATAGAGCCGTGAACCATCGGTCAAGAGCGTCGAGTCTAAGTCCCCACCGTTCCTGGGGACCACGAGCCTGGCGTTGGTTAACTGAGTTGCTTGTAGCAGGTGCGGGCGAAGTGGCCGGTGCGTAAAGGCCACGCCGGCAAACACAAGCAAGAGCGCCCCGGCAAGAGCCGCGATCACTAAGAGCTTGCGGTCGCCCCGGCTCCGCGTTTGCATCCCGCCGAGCCGTTCGACATTTGCAATCAGCCGGTATCCCTTCTTCGGGATCGTCTCGATGAATTGAGGTTCCCTCGGGTCGTCCTCCATGGCTCGGCGCAGTTCCGAGATACTTCGGGTAAGGACGTCGTCGGTGACAAATGTCTCCCCCCAAACTGCCCGGATCAGTTGTTCTTTTGGGACTGTCTCGCCCGGGTGTTGCGCAAGACAAGACACAACTTCAATGACCTTTGGTTCGAGCCGGATTGTTCTACCGTTGCGCGAAATGGTGTTGAGGCTGGGCTGCACGAGCCAGGAACCCAATCGAAAGTCACCGGGCATAGCTACACCCCAAGGAAGTGCCGCCATTATAACCCCTTAGTTATCAACTCGTTCAGCCTTTCCTCGGAAAAGCCTTTCTCAAACCTCGGTCTCGCCTCAGGACCTCAACAGCTACGCGCCGCTACACCCGGCCACAAGTGCACGACGCCGGGTCGGTGGCTCAGGACTTAAACCTACCCCGGTCGCCTCCCCGGCGTTGCGCCGCTTGTCGAGGAGGTCCTATGAGGTGGGTGACTTGGAGAGCTGCAATTCTTGTGGCGTGCAACCTGATGACACGCGCAGCGTTGGCCGTTGAAAACCCAAACGAAGTATCTTTCAAGCTCTATCGGGGCTACGCCATCGTTGTGCGTGGCTCGGTTGGAAATCTGAAGAACCTAAATTTCCTGCTCGACTCTGGAGCTGTGCCCAGCGTCTTGGACCAGCGGATCGCGCAAAAGCTCCATCTCGCGGGAACCACAGAGAAACTCTCTGTCCTCACGCAGAAGGTGGAGGTGAAGCGCACCACCGCGCCTAAGGTGCAGGTCGGTCCGTTACAGGCCGAAGCGTTGCCAGTCGTTGTGCGCGACCTTTCTTTCGCTGCCGATGCCCTGGGCATTCGAGTCGACGCAATGATCGGATTCGATTTCCTCAGCCAAAGTCCATTCACCATTAACTACGAGAGCAAGAAGATCGTAGTTGGAGAGATTGATCCGTCATTGACCACGGTCCCGTACGAAGCTCGTTCCGGCTACGCGCTGGTCGAACTGAAGGTTGAGGAACAGAATCTTCGACTGCTGGTAGACACCGGCACCAGTGATCTCGTTCTTTTCGCAAGCGCTACGCAGGATTGCAAGGACGCCATCAAGAAGGTCGGCACGCGAGCCTGGTCCAACATGGGAGGCGAGATCCGTGTCGAGCAGGTACAGCTCAAGGATGCCCATCTCGGCTCCTTGTCGTGGGACGCGCAGTATGCATTCATCCTGCCGGACGGCGGTAATCGCCCGGCCGGGCTACAGGGTCTGCTGGGAGTGGTGGCTCTGAAATCTCGGCGCATAGGATTCGATCCGCGGCACCAAGTCATCGCTTGGGACCGAGAACGTGGGCCAGAACGAATCGCGAAGGCTGCGCGATAAGTGTTGTTTGGATCTGTAGCCAGCGAAAAGGAACGAGATTATTGATCTTCGCCAGCGGTGTTTGTTGCCGGCACCTGTGGGTTCGACCTACTACCCGGATTTGCAAAGCTGAGCTTGGTTCCCTAGTCTCCCAGGAATACCAGCAGATCTAGACAAAGACGAGGCTCCTATCAACTACAAAACAGAGACGCGCATTTCTGGGAGGTGCATTTTTATGGACGCCACATTGGTTCCCGATGGCTTGTGGGACGTGATTGAGCCCCTTCTGCCAATAGCAAACGCCAAGCCGCGAGGTGGTCGGCCTCGTCTACCCGACCGAGCCTGCTTAACCGGCATTATCTTCGTCCTTCAAACCGGTATTCCCTGGAAAATGTTGCCCAAGCAGTTGGCCTGGGGGTCGGGCATGACCTGCTGGAGACGCCTGCGCGATTGGCAGGAAGCGGGGATTTGGGACTTGATCCATTTTGCTTTGCTGGATTGGCTCTCCCGTTGTTCTCGGATCGACTGGTCCGGAGCCATAGTTGATAGCTGTTGCGTGCGAGCAGTTTTTGGGGGAAGCAGACCGGCCCGAATCCTACCGACCGAGCTAAACTCGGCAGCAAGCGACATCTGATTTGCGACAGAGGGGGAATCCCGCTGGCCATCCAGCTCACCGCAGCAAACAAGAACGACTCACTGCAAGCACTAGCACTTGTTGATGCCATCCCATCTTTGCAGGGAGAACGAGGTCGTCCGCGGAATCGTCCTCATTACGTGTTAGGCGATCGTGCTTATGACGCTGAGGCAATCCGTCGGGGTCTGCGCGCACGCCACATCGTGTCCTGTCTGGCGAAGCGAAACACTGCGCACGGCAGCGGGTTGGGCCGATGGCGGTGGGTGGTAGATCGAACATTCGCTTGGCTGAGTCAGTTTCGCCGCCTGCGAGTGCGTTATGAGAAACGAGCTGACATCCAGAGGCATTCCTGTCACTCGGATGTGCCCTAATCTGTTGGCGTTTTCTCCAACGAGATCAGAAGAAGAGTTAACGTTCACCCCTTCTACCGCGCAAGGGAGTCGGCAGTAGAATTGAGTCCACACACCTGCATGTCCGGTCAACTCCTTTTATCGGCATCGGCGGCTTCTAACGTATGCCGATCACCAGCCTGTAATTTCAGCGGGAAACATTTCAACTGATGTTGCGATCAATTGGTAGAGAGCTCTTAAACACCGCACCGATTCTTTTCGGGGTTTTGTTAGAGGTTCTAAGGTAATCTTTCCGGGTTCTCGAAAGAGCTGTCCATCGATACGGTGACTGAGCGGTTGATGTGGAAGAACAGGCGGAGTCCATACTCCGTCCCGTAGCTCGTCGGAAACCAGTGTCCATCTTCTTGGCGCTTGTAATCGAGTTCGTAGCCAATGCCGGACACATTCCATCCCATGCTGCGCACAAGGAACGGAACGCGCCTTGAGAGCCTTGTGAATACCCTGACCGGTTGAAAATCGGCCGTATCGATAAATGCCTCTCCTGCCCAGTCAAAGATGTTCTTGTTTTTCGGGACGAAACCAATGTGGTACACAGCGCGCCCTCGCGGAAGGTCTTGCCCAATGAAGCGGAACTCATATTTATTTTGCTCGGCGGCTGTGAGCGGAAATAAGTGGGCAGCGACGGTGCATCGGGATTCTTCTGTCAGGCACATACGAAGGTCGCGGATGTAGTCGGCATCCCAACTCTCGGCTCCAGGGGACCGGTTCGCCGTTGAAATCTTCGTATTTTCCTTTGTGCCAGTAGCGGCCCGTTAGCACCTTAAGTTGCTTCTGGGTTTCTGTTCCCATTGGCGCAATCTCGTAGTCGGCGGTTTCTTCACGCATCACCTTGCCGCCGGGGCTTGCGAGTAACGACATGAATGTGCTCTTTGCACAGGTTTGCTTTTGCAATTCTTCGCTCTGATCCTGGTTAGCGGCAACGCGGGCCATTATGGCGTCGAATCGTCAGCGCTACCTTTCCCGCGGCCGGGCGCACGCTTTGGCCAAAAGAGATAGCAATTGTGAGCAGGAATGCTGAGGGAGGGACCATGGCACTCGGGAACTCCTGCACTCATGTTACCGCGGGAAATCGTACGCAAGTTT
>Ga0126384_10001931_pt1 | contig 12453 bp, 7 predicted proteins | sample PanSoiMetPlot_36_FD_92543 | JGI IMG/M metagenome (GOLD analysis project Ga0126384, IMG submission 92543) | Tropical forest soil microbial communities from Panama - MetaG Plot_36 | ecosystem: Environmental > Terrestrial > Soil > Tropical forest > Bulk soil | place: Panama | collected 2016-02-17 | reverse complement strand
TCAAGGGCGGGCAATTGCTCGGAGCATTTGGCGCTCAGAGCGCTACGCCCCGCACCTGGACGCCCACGGAGGTGGAGATCATCGGCGAGGTGGCAGAGCGCATCTGGTCCGATGGCGAACGTGCGAAAGCCGAAGCGGCGCTGCGCGAGAGCGAAGAACGATTTCGTGCACTCGTTATGCTGTCCTCCGACTGGTACTGGGAGCAGGATGAGAATTTCCGATTCACCGAGTTTTCATCTGGAGTGCAGCAGCGCACTGGTTGGAGCCCTGACACTCGTGTTGGCAAAACCATATGGGAGGTACCGACCACCGGCACCAGCGAGGAGCAATGGATGCGGCATCGTGCTCAGCTCAATCGTCATGAAACATTTCGCGATTTCGAGCTGGCCGGGACGAATGATCGAGGCGAGACGATTTGGATCTCGGTCAGCGGTGAGCCGAAGTTCGATGAAACAGGAAACTTCAAAGGTTATCGCGGGACCGGCCGCAATGTCACGGCGCGCAAAAAAGCCCAGGAAGCATTAGCAAGAGCGAATGCTGAGCTTGAACAGCGAGTGGCCGAGCGAACTGCGGATGTAAAGAGGGAAATGCAACGACGGGATGGGGTCCAGCAGAAGCTTGCTCAGGCGCAACGCCTCGAGGCTGTCGGCAGACTGGCAGGAGGCCTCGCGCACGATTTCAACAATGCGCTGACGGCGATTGCCGCCAATCTGGAGATCGCGCAGCTTCATGCCAGTGATAAAAACGAGCAGCAAGCACTCCGAAAGGCGATGACAGCGCTACGGATGAGTGCGGCACTCAACCGACGATTTTTGACGATGTCCTGTCGTGAAAACGTCGTTCCCCTGTTGGTGGCGGTCAACGATCGGATCGGGAATATTGCTGATGTGCTTGCACATGTTTTGGGCGACGACATATTGCTTGAGACTCGCTTGGCCCCTGACTGTTGGTCGACACTGCTCGATCCAGGCGATCTTGACAGCTCCATCCTGAACTTGACCATCAACGCACGTGATGCCATGCCGCGCGGCGGCACGCTGACTATTGAGACCTGCAATGTAACGTGCGGTACCGCTGCGATTACGACGGACGCCGAGCCGCGTGATTTCGTGCGTGTAAGTGTTCGCGACACGGGAACCGGCATGACTCCGGACGTGATGGCCCGAGCTGCGGAACCTTTCTTCTCGACCAAGGACACCAGGGTCGGGACCGGACTGGGCCTCAGCAGCGTGCAGGAGTTCATCAAAGCCGTGAATGGCATGCTAACCATCGACAGCCAGGTTGGCGAGGGAACATTGATCTCGCTTTTTTTGCCACGTGCGGCCGAAGCTATCAACGCACCGAAGTCACCGGAGTCGGCTGAGGTCATACCGCTAGGAGACGGCGAGTTGGTGTTGCTTGTCGACGACGACGAAAAGGTGCTCGAAGCCACGTGCGCGCTCATCGAGAGCCTGGGTTACGCCGTCATCACGGCTGGCAACGGTTCGCAGGCGGTGGCGCTGCTCGAGGATGGCGAGCCAGTACAGGTCATCGTCAGCGATGTAGTATTGCCGGGCGGTATGAGCGGCTACGATGTAGCATTCCATGTGCTGAGAAAAAGGCCGACGATTAAGACTGTGCTTGTCTCCGGCTTCCATGGCGGACAGTCCCAACGGAACGACCCGGCGCTCGATGCGGTGCAGCTACTGCGCAAGCCGTACACCCGTGAGCAACTTGCCGGAGCCCTGAGGGTAGCTCTCGCAGGCTGACCTCATGTCGGACCAATGCATCACTCGATGCGCCGCACCTCGCCTGTGAAAACGTAGCCGACACGCCATACTGTCTTGATGAGGCGCGGCGCCGCGATATCCGGCTCGATTTTCTTGCGAAGACGGGCGATATGGCCATCGATAACACGCTCCGTCGGTAACCATTGTCGGCCCTTGAGGAGCATCATCATCTCGTCGCGCTTCAGTATTCGGCCCGGGTTGCGCACGAACAGCACGAGGATGTCGAACTCGGCATCGGTCAGATCGGTGGCGGTGCCATCTAATGCGGTCATCGAGCGGCTGCGCACATCGAGCACACCGACCTCGAGCCGATACTGCTCTTGACCTGTAATGTTGTCTCTACCGACATCAGGAAGTCTGGCCTCGAGTTCGTACCGGCGCAGGACGCTGCGAACCCGCATCAATACCTCGCGGACATGAAATGGTTTGACGATATAGTCGTCCGCGCCATGCTCCAACCCGGTGACCCGCTCGACCGGCTCGGCCCGCGCCGTGATCATGATGATGGGAATATTGCGCATTTCCCGCACCCGACGTGCCAGCTTGAGTCCGTCCTCGTCGCCGAGCAAGAGATCAAGCGTGATCAAGCCGATGTCTGGTTCCCGGTCGAGCCGATCGAGCATGGCGGCCGCGGTGCCCACCTCCGAAACGATAAAGCCCTCCGCCTCTAGCGCACCACGCAGCGCTGCGCGCACCGCAGGTTCATCGTCGACGATTAGGATGCGGATAGGAATGGCGGCCTCCCTTAGCAACGAATGGGAACCACGCGGAATCAGTGGGCACCCCAAAAGGGGTTAATTTCTCCTTAATAAGCCGGCTCGGGAGGCGCTCACTAACCACTCGACAACGACAGGCAACTCTCGCCTCAAAGCCGTCTGAACAGCCATGCACAGGCGGTTTTCAGGCGAAGCAACGTCCACCAGCGGAGTGGAATTGACTGGTTGAGATCAAACTTGGATAGGCCGTCCATGTCGCCAACCCAAGGAATCAAATTCGCAACGCGGATTGCAAGTAGACCGATTCGATGAAACGGATCGTAAACGCGAGTCACTGCAGGCGTCACTGCTAACCACCCAGCCGGGAACGACTGACCATCGGATTCGAAATTCAAGATCGCTGAACCAGGTTATCTGGCAGTCGGCCACCCTGAATCCCTGTCTGAGTTTATGCCTCGTAAGACGCGGATGGCGCCGGGCGTGTTTCAGTCGGCGCCACTGAAATTCGAAATCCTGGCTCATAAGGGCATGAGATCTTCGCCCCCGCGGTCTCTCGCAATTGTTTCATTTTGAAGCTGACAATTGACTGACAGTTAGCTGTAAATCGGCTGGGGAGTGACGGCAATCGTGGCTCGTAAAGCTATAGAAGCAGGCGCAAGGCGGAACCTAAAAATTGAGCTGGACCAAGCCAAATACACCGTGCGCTAGCTGCCCTGTACCTCCGCGGCTCACCGGATAGTCCCAGTTGGCCGAATACTCAATGGCCACCTTCAACCCGTCCATCGGCCACTCCCCTGCAGTGACGTTAAGCCGACTTTGCGGGACGAAACCCACCCTGGTCGGTACGCCGTTGATCAGGTCAGTGACCCCCGCCATATCGTGGCTGCCGGAGTACGCTACCGAAATGAAGTTACCCTGCTGGCCGATTTCGGTTATCCACGGGTTCCAACCGAACTGGTAAGCAATTGAAGCCTGCCAAGCCATCGGTGTGATGCTCCTCGGGGTGCGAATTTCATCGAGAAACCTCACTTCGTCGATGGCCCTATTTACCTCGCCTACCACCGCGAAGGGGCCGAAACGGGCTTTTACGCTTGCGGCGACGCCCGGCACTGCGCCGATCTGGCTCAGAAATGGCCGGTAGGACGACTGAAGGAAAGTGCTATTGAATACTGAGGTATTGTAGTCGACATGGGCGTCAATTTCCCATGGACATACAAGCGATGACTGCAACTCTTCATAGGGGACGCCGCAATGGTCGCTCGTCCGATAGCCGAGAGCGGCATTGAAATCTTGCATGCGAAAGCGGTTTGGCGTGATCTCCTCGTTGCCCTTATACACCAGGAACGAGCCATAAAAGGGCGGCGGTTCGGCGGGGGGAGTTACTGGCGTCGGCTTGGTCACCCGTTGAGGCAGGGGTTTATAGCCAAGCCATTGCGCAAGGTTGTTCACCGCTGGCCCGAGGACCAGCGGCTGAACCTTTGGCACGGTGACAGGGGCGAGCGACGGAGCCTGCGGCGGGGTTGGCCAAGCGAACTCAATGCCTCCTGCGGTCTGACGGTTTTCGAACACCTCTGTCGTCAGCGGAGTGCCGATCGCAAGCGTGTCCAACCGCGCCACACCGGTGGACGTACCAAAGTGCAGAACCTCCTGCCCTAGTCGCGCAGCGATTGGGAATCGCGTCAGATCGCCTATCGATACGTGAGTCCGATCAAGTGTGAAACGGTCCACACCCACGCCCGCAACAGTTCCGGCGCTAGTCACGGTCGTCAAGGCTGTGGTCGGAAATATCCCGCCGGTGCCACTTTCCCAGTGAAGGACCAGACTGCCGGTCAACCAGTTGTTCAGCTTGATATCGAAGTCGAGTTCTGTCGTGCTCAGAGCCAGCGTATCCTTGGTAGGGCCGTCGAATTCGCGCGTCCTTGAGCCCAGCATCTCAACCACACCACTAAGCGAGAGGTAGTTATTGATGTTCGGGCCGGCCTTTGAAAGCGTATCCGCGATGAGCTGGCGCGTCGCGTTCTCCTGCGCCGCCCACCCAACCTCGAGCTCCTTCACGCGCTCCTCGAGCGTCATGTTGGTCGTGTCGCGCGGCTCCGGGAGGGGCGCTGCATCTTTGGACGAATCATCCTTGGATGAAGCACCCTTTGATGAAGAAGCGCCCTTGGCCGCGTCCGTGGATGTTTCCGCTAGTGTGGAGGTGGAGGCGGATGTGCGACGTTTATCGATGACGGGTTGCTCTTGTGCGCCGGCAGGTTTGCTCCGCGGCGCCGTCCCTGACTCGCGCGCACTCTCAAGGGCGCCGAGACGTCGGGAAAGTTCGCGGTTTTGAGCTTGTACCTCCCGGAGTAGGCGCCGGAGTTCCGCCACCTCGTCGCTTTCCGCGGCAGCGGCATAACAAGGGGCCAGCATGGTGAGGCTCGCTAATGCCACTGCAGCATGAGCAAAGTATGGGCGCGTGACATGAGGGCGAAGCCGACGTAAAATTTCAAGTCCTTTTTCCCCCCTCCTGCTCTGCGGTCGCGTCGTACAGCCCTCATTCCATTTAATTGGGATCGTACGCGCCATAGGTTACTCCTTGAGAGGCTCCTCCTCGGACGACGAAACATGTTGTGTCGCGGAAACTTGATTCGTTTGTCCCAAGTCCCCTCTCTCAAACGGGGTTAGTGCCGAAATGCTTCGGCAGGCTCAAGTCGGGCTGCACGCGAGGCCGGATAGACGCCGGAAAGGAGACCGATTACTCCGCCAACTACTGGCGCAAGCAGCGGAGCAAGCGGGTCGAGCACTGGCGTCCAGACCTGGTACGCCGAGACACCCACCACGATTAATACGCCGGCACTCGATCCAATGAGTCCCCCCACGATCCCCATGGATGCGCTCTCGAACAGGAACTGGACAGCGATGTGGCGGCGTGTTGCTCCGATGGCACGGCGCAATCCGATCTCTGGCGTCCGCTCCATCACGCCCACCAGAGTGATATTGGCAATCCCAAGCGCGCCCACCACGAGCGACAGGCCGCCGAGCAGCAAGAACATGACATTGAGGTCGGTTTGCACTTCGTCCCGGACCCGCCGCGGCTCCAGTGGCAGTTGCACGCGAAGTGCACGCTGGTCGTCTGGCCGCAGCGCCGCCCGCGCCAGAAGCGCGATGAGGGAGGCGGCGCCGATCTTTGTCTCGACGACGACCGTGCCGGGCCCGAGGAGACCGAAATGCCTTTGCGCGGTGCCCTCGGGAATGATTACGGAGCCAAGCAGTTCGGGTCTCCGCACGACATCGCGGAGGACGCCGACCACAAGGTAAAGGTGATCGCCAATATAAATAGCGGGTAGTCGCTCGACACCACTGATGCCCAGGCGGCGCGCGGCATCGGGACCGAGGACGGCGACACGGTCCGCACGTGCAGAATGCCCGCCATCAAACAACCGTCCCGAGGCCAGATCGGCGCGCACGGCGCGGAACAAGCCCGGCGAGGCGGCGCGCACGGCGAGCCTGAGTGCAGTCTGGTTGACTGGGTCCACCACCGGCGAGGCACGGACGAGGGCGTCGTGAACATTGACCTCGCTCAGCAGGCCTGCCGCTGCGACCCCATTCAGGCGGCCGAGCCGTTCCGGCGCGTCCCACGGAATCGCCCGCGGATCAATCGTTCCCGTTGCGAGTCCGGGCCGCGCCGTGATGAAAAGTTCCGTGGCCGCAAGCTGATCGAATTGACTGATGATGCGGTTGGCCGCGGTTCGGGTGAGACCGACGGTAGCCACCAACGCTGACATGCCGATCACGATACCAAGCACAGTCAATGCCATGCGGGCCGGCCGCGCGAAAATTCCGGCGATTGCCTCCGCGAGAAGGTCGCGCTTCGTGATCCCCGAACTCGACACTTGCGCCCTGGACGAAGCCGGCCGCAAGGAAATAACCTGGCGTGGCGATGCGGGCTCGCTTCCGGAGGCGACCTGGCCATCCTTCATGTGAACCCGGCGCGTACCCCGGCGCGCCACGTTTTCGTCGTGTGTCACGACGATAATCGTCATTCCCTGGTTATTGAGTTCGGTGAAGAAGTCCAAGATCGATTCAGTATTTTTTGAATCAAGATTGCCGGTCGGTTCGTCGCAAAGGAGCAAACTGGGTGAGCCCATCAGAGCTCGGGCGATCGCTACGCGCTGACATTCGCCGCCTGACAATTTGGACGGCGGAAAATCCGCGCGATGTGCAAGGCCAACGCGGCGAATTTCCTCCAGCGCCCGCTCGCGCCGCCCGCCCCGCGTGTGCTGGCGGTACACTTCCGCGAGCATGACGTTCTCAAGCACAGTACGATATGGCAGCAGGTGAAATGACTGAAAAATGAAACCGATGCGCCGGCTGCGCAATCCAGCACGCTCGTTCTCGTTAAGCGTTGTTGTTTCGATACGGTCAAAAAGATATGTTCCCAGGGTTGGCCTGTCGAGGCAACCGAGAATATTCAGCAACGTTGATTTCCCAGAGCCAGACGGACCTGTGATTGAGAGCCATTCGCCGCGCAGTAACTCGAGGTCGACGTCGATCAGTGCGTTGACCGCCGGATCGGTGCCGAATTGCTTGCACACCTTACGTAGGTCGAGCAGCCGATCGGGGTCGGCGGCAGCCGTTTCAATCGGCAAAGCCCGCTTGACGGCTTCTGCCGGCCTCATTTAATCCCCTCTAAATCGAGCGCTTTGTAGCCCACCACAACGAGTTGGCCGGGAGCGAGCAGCCCGTCGGGCGCGCTCACCTCGACATAGCCTCCCGTTGAGAGCCCTGGCTGTACCGTGACGTATTCCGGTGTACCGTTACGATCGACGAGCACGCGCGATGTTCCGTCGGCGCTAAGCGATACTGCGCTGGTTGGTACTGCGGTGACTGTCCCCTTTGAGGTTTCGATCGGGATGGTCAGACGCACGGAAAAGCCCGCGAGATTCACCGGCGTGTTCTCGACCCCGACTCCGAGGTAGAAGTGGTACCCGTCCACGCCGCGCGTACCAGGTGTGTTCGCCACCGTCTCAACAACGCCGGCCGCTTTGATGCCAAGTGCCGGCTCGTCGATCGCGACCTTCATCCCGGGCTTCACCAGCGGCGCGGCTTCGAGTGGCAATTGTGAGTCGACACTAAGCTGACTATCCGTAACGCTCATTACGGAGCCGGAGGCGCTGGCGCCGACTGACGCCGTCACCTCGTGCACGCGGACGGGAAGCGACGGGATGAAGACGACCTCGTCCGCCGGCACCTGCACGCCCAGCCTCTCGCGCGCTGCCGTGAGTTCGCGCTCGGTGCGCTCGGCCCGTTCGCTCATAACTTTGAAGTCGAATTCCGCGAGCGTCTGCTGTTCCATCGCTGCGTGCACGCTCCGCTCACCTTCCAGGCGTGCCGCATTTATGCTCGCCTCGGCAACGCCGATCCGTTCCTCGGCAAGAGCGGCCTCGCGCGAAGCGGTCTGAATCGCCAAGTCGGCCTCCAGCTTCGCCTTGTGCTGCGCGGCGCGTGCCACTTTCAGCTTCGCCTCAGCCGCAGCACGAGCCGTTTCGGTCTGGCGCGGATCGAGCACGATCAAGGCGCGCTCGGCGACCTGCGCGGCGACATCGGCGGCAGCCGCGCTCCCAGAATGGGCAGCTCGCGCGCGTTCAGTTTCAAGTGCGAGGGATTGACTAGCCCGCCTGTCCGTAGGCTGGCGGCGGTCACCAGTACGCGCAGCGCCGTCGAGGGCGACTTGGCGCATAGCCTGTTCCGCGGCGGCACGTGCGGCCGCGACCGCTCGCACTGCCGTTTCGCGCGCAGATTCGGCTGCCAGTCGAGAGCGCACAGCATCCGACCACTCTCGCTCGAGGGTGAGGACGGCAGCACGTTGTTCCCGTGTCGGCTCGAACGGATCCCACCCGGCCTTTCGATACCAGCGCTCGACCGCGGCGGCAGTCCTTTGGTCATAAATGCCGTCAACTCGGCCCGGATCAAAGCCGAGACGGGCCAGAGCTTCTTCGAGTTGGCGTACGTCCCCGCCGCTGGTTCCAGGCGACATGTCGCGATAGGTCGGGGTCGCTCCGCGCAGGATGAATACGGGACGGCCGGAGATCGCAAAAATGACCTCGCCTTCCTCAAATTCCATATTCGGCCGTGGTACTGTCGCGATCAATCCGACGCTGCCCTTGACGGCGGAGGGCGCAATCGAAATCGGCTGCGGCAATCCAAAGCGAGCCGTACCGCGCGTAACGACATCGGAGCTCAGCACGCGCGACTCCACTGGAACCAGAATTGGGGATGGCTCAGGCGGTGCCGTGCGAGCTGCCATCTCCGCTGGCGACTGTATCTTGGAGCCCGCGAGCCAAGCGCCGATCGCCGTGCCGCAGACTACGCTCAGGACCGCCCACAAAACATTTACGCGCTTTGTAGCCATACGTGCTCAACCCCACCATTGCCAGGAGCGGGGCGTGTTCGCGGCAAGCGCTCCGTCGGCCTTCGTAACACCACGCCCAGGGGGCAGCAGGCGATGGCTCGCCGCCGCTGTCCCCGAGGACGGTAACGCCCTTAACGCAACACCTCGTCACTGCACCTTTCGTGAAAATAATTCCTTTTGAATGCGCTCCTCGACTGGAGCCAGCACCTCCTCTTGCATTTTGAAGCTTTTTGCCGAGACCGCGCGTTCGAAATCCTGGAGCTTCCGCAGAGCGGCCTTCTGGTCCGGCGACATCTTGGTGGCCAGGAGCTTGCCGTCGTCGGTTATCGCCGCGAGCTTGCTCCTTAGGTCGGGTTCGATGTCGTCCGGGTGGTTATAGTCGAAGCCCGCTTTCTTCATCTCCCGCTGCCAGAAACCAAGAGCGGCCTTCATGCGAGGGTCTTTGTTGATCAGTGCGTCTTGGGGATTGTAGTGGCTGGCCTTCAGTTGCTCCGGCTTGAATACCTGCGAGATGGCCTTGCGCGTGCAACCGCCCGTGCGCGACAAATCTTCGATCTCTAACGCGACCGCGAAGGTGGCACTTACGTCGTCACCCAGCAACGCGCGATTATACGCGACCTGATCGGCGGGGGAGAGCGAACGAAAAATTTGTACATTGCGCTCGCCGAGGCCGACACGGGCAGGGCTGTAGCCGGTCGACAGCTGAGGCGGTAGACCCGTATAAAGGGTCGATATGCCAAAACCATAACGTTTGACGAATTCCTCCTCGCTGAGGCCGGGGAGGTTTTTGTCCGCTGCCATGCCCGCACCCACCGTGTTATGGTCGGCAGCGACATATTGGAAGCCTTCTTCACGCATGCAGCGCGCAATCAGTTCCTCTGTCTTCTCGATTGCCTGAACCAGCTCCTTGGGCGACATGCCAAACTCCTCGGTGCCAAGGCCGGGCGGCGCCTGTACTTGAGCGGCAGCCATGGCCGGCGCGAGGAGAACGACAACCAGGCCCGCGCAGATCGTCTCTCGCATGACGGCATCCTTTTTCATGTCGTATCCTTTCCCCTTTGCAGTCATAGTGGTCCCGAATCGGTCGTATGCCTGCGGCGTGCAGGAAGGGACCTGTCCACGATCTTGTCATCGTAAGTAGAGACGGGCGGCAATCGTGGATCAGGTCATTCTGCGAGAAATGATAGCGAAGCCGTCATTCAGCCAACATAATCAGTCTTATGGATCTGTTCCCACGATGTCTCCAGACTCGATGTCGACAAAAACGTCCTTCTCGCCTTGCGGCGTCCGGATCTCAACGACGTAAACATTCTTGCCACGCTTGCGCTCAATCTCCAGCTTGGTGACCACTCCAGGGCTCCGCTCAAGCGCGATCTTTGTCGCCTCGTTTCCGGATATCTTCGCCACGGGCGGCGTATACTTTAACGGCTTATCGCGCATCGCCCCGATGCTTGATACGTCCGAGGCAGGGTTGTCCTTCGACAGCGCGTTAGAAACGATAAGCTTGCCATCTGAAGTATCGTAGACAACGCCAACCACCGGACACCAGGTCTTGTCAGTAATGTCTTTTAGATTGAGGAGACCTTGTTCACGAACTCGGACGCAGTTTTTGAACGTCCCCGCCGGAACCGTTATTTCGATACCGGCTTCGATGTTCTCGGAGCCACCATAGGCTATGCTGCGGCTACCGTCGAAGATATAGCGACCGCCGATCGTGAATGTGCCGGGCATCAACAGGCCCGGGTCGGCCAAACTGTTTTCGCCGTCGGGTTCTCCTGCCCGCCATGTGCCGCCGAAAACCGGTTTGCCTTCCTCGTTGATCTCCCAACTCACTTCGCCGAAGGCATAGACGCTATTGGTGGTCTTATCGAGGGCGAACCAGTTGAGCGCGCGCTGCATCAGGACGCCATCAATGTACTCTTCTTCCTGCACAACCGCGGTCTTGAATTTGCCGATACCGGGAAGATCGAAATCCTCAGTGTCATTCAGAACCACGGTCTCCTTGCGATAGAAGCCGTCCGGGTGATCGGGCCGCTCATGGGCGTGTTTGTGGCCCGGCACGATCGGGTAATAAAGAGGGTTGAGCCCGTGCGGAACGATATTCTCCGCTTTCAGATTCCAATCCTTCGCCGACGAGTAGTCGCTGGGACGCTTCCACCGCGGTTCTTCTTGGACCTGACCCGCGGCCGGGCCGCCGGCGAGCACTATCCCGGCCGCTGTCAGGACGGTGGATGCCCTGAGCGCGGTACGCGACCCGGCGTTCGCAGGTTTCATCTGTTGGTCCAACATCGCGATCTCCCTTAATTATGGGCGACACTCTCGACCAAATGTCCCCTGAGGTTGGCTGATGAACGAGAGGAAGCGCCGCTTCCCGTTCCTGAGGCAACAGATGCCCGCGGTTCGTCTCGGGTCGATCTGAAATATCGCTCGTCGGGTGGGGCACGTTCATCGTGCCCGCGCAGTGGCAAAGCTAGCTTCGATGAAAGACCGGTTGCCGTCTTTCGCGACGGTCCCAATCGAGAATGTGTAGGCTTGGCCGGGGCGCAAGAAACCGTTAGGTATCGTGAATTCTCTCGTCGAACCCGGTAGCAGCGCTCGGATTTCGTAAGGCGAGCCGGTTTGCTCGACAACGACAACGCAGGACTCGATGCCTTCCGGCACAGACCAGCGCAGGATCAATGCTGTGGGTACGTCTCTCTGGCCAGGCCGCGGATATTCGAACGCGGCGGGTCTTGGGAATACGTGGCTCAGCTGTGCCTCACCGCGCAGGTTTGCCCCCTTTGTGGTCTTTCCCTCAAAACGATAGGTGCCCTCCGGGAAATCAGCCCTCACGATGCCCTCATCGGCCGGCTCCGGCGATTCGACCGTAAGGCTTCGAATTCCCAGCTTCGAGTCCGGCGTGCGGATATCGATCACCGTACGTTCGGCTGGGGCAGACACTTTCAACGCCGCAAGCCCGATATCCGCGCTGGTCGCCTCGAACCGGATCTCGGCATCGTGATCTTGCACATTGCGTTCGAGATAGACGGAAACCTTTTGGAAGCGGCGATCCTCGGCTACAGATCCCGCCACGGGAGATAACATGGCGGATAACGCGACAGCAGCAATCCAACCATTATGGCGATGCACGCTGTTCATGTCAGGCTCTCCGAGATACTTGCGCTGATTCTGGAACCGTCAAACTCTTCGCAGAGAGTCCTGCACCGTGACCGAAACGGAGATAAAACGCCGGTAAAATAAACAGATTAAGCAGCGTCGATGTCACGAGGCCGCCCAGAATGACGACTGCCATCGGATATTCGATCTCGTGCCCGGGCAAGTCGCCGAAAATGACCAACGGCAGAATTGCGAGCCCGGCAGCTCCTGTTGTCATCAGGATCGGCCGTAATCGCTCTCCCGCGCCGCGGAGCACGAGCCCCATGCCGAACGCCTCTCCCTCAAAGCGCTCGAGGTGCTGGAAATGATTGATCATTATGATTCCATTGCGAGCAGCGATGCCGAGGACGGTCAGGAAACCGATCAATGAGCCAAGGGAAATCACACCGCCCGCCAGCCACGCCGCCAGGACGCCGCCCAC
>Ga0126384_10001930_pt1 | contig 12453 bp, 11 predicted proteins | sample PanSoiMetPlot_36_FD_92543 | JGI IMG/M metagenome (GOLD analysis project Ga0126384, IMG submission 92543) | Tropical forest soil microbial communities from Panama - MetaG Plot_36 | ecosystem: Environmental > Terrestrial > Soil > Tropical forest > Bulk soil | place: Panama | collected 2016-02-17 | reverse complement strand
CGAAAGTGTCCCCAAAAAGCGAAAAGCGCCACGAGCCAAACACTCGCGGCGCTTCCGCTTTCGAGTTGCGGGGGCTGGATTTGAACCAGCGACCTTCGGGTTATGAGCCCGACGAGCTACCAGACTGCTCCACCCCGCGATCGAGCCGCTTGTAATGGCAGGTACGCGATCCGTCAAGAGTTTCTACCCCGCGCTGTCCGGGTCATAATGGCAATCCTTGGGACGTCGACTTGGGGACATCCTGATTGAGGAGCGGCTGATCACGCCCGCGCAGCGCGATGAAGCGCTGCGGCGGCAGAAGTCATACGGCGGGCGAATCGGAACGAATCTCGTCGAGCTCGGTACCATCGAGCTGGAGGCGCTCACGCGCGCGCTCGCCCGCCAGAAAGGCGTGCCCGCAGCGCTGCAAAGGCACTTCGAGTCCATTCACCGCGAGGCGGTGGGTCTTGTTCCCGCGCAGCTGGCTCAAAAGCATTGCGCCATCCCGCTCGGGTTTACATCTCACGACCCCAAGACACTTGCCGTAGCCTTTCTGGATCCCGCGAAGCGTGGGGCGATCGACGAAATCCAATTCGCTGCCAGTGCGCGAATCTATCCCGTCATTGCGCCCGAGCTGCGCATCTTTCTCTACCTAGAAAAGCTCTATGGCATCCCGCGGCAGGTGCGCTTCTTGCGTACGGAGGGGACCACGTCGGATGCCCCTGGCAGATCGCCGCCAACGTCCGGCCCCGTACTGCAAGCAGCGCCAGGTTTTCTCTCTCCATCGGAACTCACGCCGCCAGGAAGCATCCCCGCATCGAACCCTCAAGTGTTCTTCGACATGACTCGGCCGGACCTGTCTCAGCCGGGCAGACGCCCGGCAATCTTGCTCACCGAGGCCGTGCCGTCCGACGCGTCTGCTCAAGCGCGGAAGGAGTCCACTGCGCAAGGGGCCGCTCAGGCGCGAACGACTTCATCCGCAAGCGGAAAGAGCGGCTCGCAATCGCAGGGCTCACTGGGAACAGCTGCTCTATCTGCGAAGACTGCCGCCTCCGGTGCAGCAGCGAAGCCCGGCGCCGGAGAGGCTTCGTCCGGCCCGCGAGCACAGCCACCCGCTGCACCCGGCGCCGCCGCGCCAGTTCTGCAGTCCGGCTCGCCCGCGAGAAGACCCACGCGAGAGAGTACGCCGCCTCCCCTGCCCGTTTCAGAGTCGCGCACGCGCTCACCCTCCAGAACGAGCCAATCCGCGAAGCCAGGACCACCTCGCGGTGCCGCGCCCGCGACGAGATCGCCGACGAGCCCGAGCAAACTGCAAGGCGCCGTGTCCTCCACTGCGTCCGCGGCGAAGCCCAGGCCGCCAACGCCTGCGACCAACGCTGTTCCGCAGCGCGTGGACCAAAGCGACGCTCCCTCGAGGGCGCCCACAATCCCAGACATACCGGCATTTGCGATCGACCTCGAGACAGCATCCCGTTCGGCGCCGAGTTCGCAACCGGCGCGCTCAGACGACGCCAAGGCTTCTGCCCCGACGATCAAGATCGATTTCGATCTAGCCGACGAGCCATTGCGGCAAGGCGCGCTGACCACCGAGGCGGCGGCAGTTGCTGGCGCTCCTGGCACTGAACCGAAATCAATCTCAGAGCGTGCGCCAAGCGCGGGGACATCGCCGTCAAGCCGCGCTGATCCCGCGGGCTTCTCCCCAGCGTCGGAGATTCACGCAGAATTCGCCTCGCTTCCGATCGACGAGCTGTGGGGCGAGCCGAGCGCCTCCCCAGTTGAAGCCGCACTGACTGACGAACCAGGTGCTTTGTCCGCTCCGGACAAGTCCCGCGACCTCCGCCATGACGCGGCGCCGAAATCCCCGCGTTCCCCGGCACCCCCCAGAGCCGAGGTGAATCGCGAGCGCCTAGCCACGGCATCGCCGGCGATCGAGCAGGCGCGCATACAGCCAGCCGGCCAAATGGCGGACTCAGCGACGCCCGAGGCGAGCATTTCGCCGGGCGCGCCCGCTCCGGGGCTGGCGGAGTCAAAACAGAGTCGCGAACCCGCTCCCCGGCCTTGGTCCGCCACCGAAGCGGTGGACGCCATAGCGGTCGCCAGCAATCGCGATCAGATTGCCGACGCCATCGTCAATTACCTGCGCTCTACGTGCGGAGTCGGTTTGGTGATGATCGTCCAGCACGAAGTCGTGATGGGCTGGAAGGGATTCGCGCCCGGGCTGGAAGATGAAGCAATCGGTTCGCTCGGACTGCCGCTCGCCGCTCCGAGCATTCTGCAAATCGCATATCGGCGTCAGACCATCTTCTCCGGCGCGCCTCCTGCCGAAGGAGCCAAGCTTGATCATTATTTTTGGGAGTTACTTCGATCGCCCACACCGAAGGAGGCCATCGTTGCGCCGATCATCATCAGAGACCGAGTCGTCAATCTCATCTACGGCCACGCGGCGGACGGCGGGCCCTTGCCCGATCGCGCATTGGTCCAAATCGGAATGCTCTGCCGTGCGGCGGCCGCGGCGTACGTGCGCCTGATTCAATCAGCGAAAGGCAAAAGCAATAGCTGAGCGCTCGCCCTCGGGCGTGAAGCCCACGCGGCACGGCCAACGCAATTCGCGATCTCTCTGAGCGAAGCGACGTTCGCGCGGACCGAGTGTGCTTTCCGGCGAAGGCTGGGTTTTCCGATTTGGCCTCAGCACTATTTTTGTGTCCCCAAGCAATTATTGTTTCTCGACGCAAGCCCAGGCGACCGAGACGTACGCGCTTGACCCGCCAGCGGAATAATCCTAAGGCGTGCTCGCGCGCTGCCGGCGATTGCGCTCGGGGAGGCACTATGAACGGCAACCTTGCCTACGCTTGGTTGGGGATTCTAATGATTGGAGCTCGCGCCAATGCGCAGCCCGCATGCGATCAGGTTCAGAATTTCCTTTCTGACCGGGCCGTGGACGTCGTCTGTTTCGAGAGCGAGGATCTCACAACCAACAACGAAGCGACCACGCCGATGGACAATCCTGACCCGGCGTTGCCGGCGGGGGCGTTAACCCCTCGCACCGATCGAGCCACCATCGCTGCTCCAGATCACACGCCCATCTTCCGAATGGTGCCCGGAATTCAAGTCCAGGGCCGCTTCGCTGACGATCCCACCGGCCAGGCCCGCTTCCTGCTGCGGCTCCCGGACGACTGGAATCACCGGCTCGTCGTCGCCGGCGCCTCGGGGACTCGCAGTGAATTCAACGGCGACTTTGCCTGGAGCGACTTCGTGGTGCAGCGAGGGTACGCGTATGCATCGCAGAACAAGGGAGTGCTCAACCTGTTCGTCTCGACGGCAGAGGATCCGCTGGCCTGTCGCTTGAATCCGACGTCGCCGGTCTTCGTGCACTTCTATGACAATGATCCGGACAAGCCCTTCACTCAGTGGCAACAGTACATCGTGCGCACGGCTGAGCTGGCGCGAGGCGCGTTGAATGCGCATTACGGCCGCTCCCCGCGCCGCACCTATGCGGTCGGCACTTCCAATGGTGGCTATCAAGTGCGCCGCGCAATCGAGCTCGCTCCTCACCTGTTCGATGGAGGTGTGGATTGGGAGGGCACTTTCGTCGACGACGACGGATCGAATCTGCTCATCGATCTGCCCCCCGCGATCAGGAACATGCCGGCGTATGTGGCATCGGGATATGACCCGAACAGTGAAGCGGCCATCAACATCCGCTCCGCCGGCTACCCGCAGGACATCCAGCAGGACATCGGCCCGCCCCCGACGATGACGCTCTGGGAACGAAACCTGGGCCAGTTCTGGGAAGTGACGCAGTGCCAGTGGCAGAAACGATTGGATCCTACTTATGACACCTATGGGTCCGGACCCGGCAACTACGTCTACTACGATCGGACGGATGTTACGGACGTCGCCAACCAGCTCGAGGCATTCGAGCCGAACGGGCGAATCCGACGGCCGCTGGTGACGGTTGCAGGCACGATGGATGGGCTGCTGCCTATCAGGCGCAATGCCCGCGCGTACGAATCCGAGGTTATCGAATCCCGCGAACGGCGCGCTGATTATCGGCTCTACGAAGTGCAAAACGGCAACCACATCGAGACCTACACCACCTTTTATTCTCAGCTCGAGCTGATTCAACCGCACGCGCAGCATGCGTTCGAGCTCCTGGTGGAGCACGTTGAGCACGATCGTCCGCTGCCCCCGAGCCAATGCATTCCACACGGCGGAAGGATTTCGAATCACCCGGCTCAGCGCGGTCACTGCCGCCAGCTCTTCGTGCCTCGTCGTTAGTCACGCAAGCATTTCGTTCAACCGTGCAAGCACAATCTGCCTGTGGTCAGCTGACAGCGTTCCTCGCAGATCGCGCGATCGACGTGGTGTGTTTTCAAAGCAAGGATCTTACGACCAACAACGAAGACACCACGCCGATAGACAATCCGTTCCCGCCCGAGATCCTGCCCGCTGGAGCGATTACGCCGCGGACGGATCGAGCCGTAATTTCCCCCAATCCGCCGGATCGCACTCCGATCAAGCGCATGGTCCCTGGCATCCAGGTGCAGGGGCGCTTTGCAGACGATCCGAAGGGATACGCTCGTTTCCTGCTACGTCTTCCAGACGACTGGAACGGGCGGCTTGTCGTCGCCGGAGCCTCCGGAACTCGGAGCGAGTTCAACGGCGACTTCGCCTGGAGCGACTACGTGGTGCAGAAGGGATATGCGTACGCTTCGCAAAACAAAGGCACGCTGAACCTGTCTGCCTCCACAGCCGACGATCCGCGGGCATGCCGGCTCAATCAGGTGCCGCCGCCCATCTATTTTCACGAGTACCCCCTTGAGAAACAGTGGACGGACTGGAGCGACTACATGATCGCCGCCGCGCGCCTCGCTCACGGCGCCCTGCGCGCCAACTACGGACATCCGCCGAGGCACACCTACGCAGTCGGCATCTCGAACGGCGGCTACCAGGTGCGCAAGGCAATCGAGAACGCGCCGGAGCTCTTCGATGGAGGAGTGGATTGGGAAGGCACGTTCGTGCAGAACATCTTGAGCGACTTACCGCCGGCGCTCAAAAACTATCCGGACTACGCCGCTGCCGGATTCGATCCAAACAGCGAGGCCGCCCAGAACATCCTCGCCGCGGGGTACGGACCGGACATCGTGCTGCCGGACCGTTCCAACTCCCTCTACTTGCGCCACTTTCTTTCCTTTTGGGACATTACTCAAGCGCTGTTTCAGAAGCGCTTCGATCCCACTTACAACACCTACGGATCGGGAACCGAGAACTACGACTTGGCAGCGCGCGCGGAGATTACCGCCGTTGCCGAGCGCGTTTCTCACGTGGCGACGACCGGTCGCATCCAGCGGCCGCTGGTGTCGCTCGCGGGGACGCTCGACACGCTGTTGCCGATCAGGCGTCACGCCCGCGCCTACGCGGAATCAGTCCGCCGATTCCAGGCCGAGCATGTTCTGCGACACGCTGATTATCGGCTCTATGAAATCCAGAACGGCAATCACCTGGACGGTTACAAGAGCATTTTCCCGCAGCTCGAATGCATCCAACCGCACGCGCAGCACGCGTTCGATCTGTTGGTCCAACACGTCGAGCACGGTATGCCGCTCCCGCCCGATCAATGCGTCCCTCGAGGAGGAAGCATCTCGAACCCCCCAGCCCAGCCAGGACCTTGTCGCGAGCTTTTCGTCCGGTAGGGTTGGAAATGAGGGGCGCGTCAGGCGTCGGCCAGCCTCAGCATCAACTTGCCTTGGTTTTCTCCATTGAAGAGCTTCAGCAGCGCGTCGGGAAAGGCTTCCAGGCCATCAACGATATCCTCTCGCGATTTGAGCTTGCCGGCGGCCATCCACCCCGCCATTTCGCGCGCTCCCTCCGCATACCGCTCCGCGTAGTCGAACACCAAAAAGCCCGTCATGCTCGCGCGATTGACGAGCAGCCATCTGTAGTTTGACGGCCCTTTCATAGGACCGGTGTTGTTGTATTGCGAGATCATCCCGCAGACAACGACCCGGGCTCCGCGCGCCAGCTCACCGAGGACCGCGTCGAGGATATCGCCGCCGACGTTATCGAAGTACACGTCGACGCCCTTGGGGCAATGCGTCCGCAGCGCCTTCTTGACGTCTTCTCGCTTGTAGTCAATGGCAGCGTCGAAACCCAACTCGTCGACGATGGATCTGCATTTTTCCGGTCCGCCGGCAATGCCCACCGCACGGCAGCCCTTGATTTTAGCGATTTGTCCCACCACCGCACCGACAGCGCCGGCCGCAGCCGAGACGACGACCGTGTCGCCAGGCCTCGGTTTGCCGATTTCCAGAAGGCCGAAGTAGGCGGTCAACCCCGTCATGCCCAGCGTGCTCATCTGCACGGGTAGAGGCGCCAGCCGAGCATCGACTTTACGCAGGCCCGCGCCGTTGGTAACCGCGAACTCCTGGACGCCGAGCACACCTGAAACGTAGTCGCCCACCTTGAAACCTGGATGCTTCGAGGCGAGAACGCGTCCGGCAGCGAAGGCGCGCATCACCTCGCCGATGCCGACCGGCGGAACGTAGGATTTGCCCTCGTTCATCCAGCCGCGCATCGCCGGATCAAGAGAGATGTACAGCACCTTTACCACAAGCTCGCCGTCGGCCGGTTCGCGAACCTGCTCTTCGACATAGGTCCAGTCGCTGCGTTTGGGAGTGCCCACCGGGCGGGCGGCAAGTCGAAACTGATGATTCGTGAGGTTCATGGAATGCTCCGCGATCGAGATATACCTCCACAAAACCTGAAAGGAGCGGCGATGGCTAGCTTGAAAGGAAAAACTCTGTTCATCACCGGAGCGAGCCGTGGAATAGGAAAGGCGATCGCGCTGCGCGCCGCTCGGGACGGAGCCAACATCGCAATCGCCGCCAAAACGACCGAACCGCATCCAAAACTCCCTGGAACCATCTTCACCGCCGCGGAAGAAATCGAGAAGGCGGGTGGAAAGGCGCTGGCGTGTGTCGTCGACGTTCGGGACGAAGCTCAGATCGCCGCAGCGGTGGGTAAGGCGGTGGAGAAATTCGGCGGCATCGACATCTTGGTCAACAACGCGAGCGCGATCAGCGTCACCGGCACCGTCGACACACCGATGAAACGGTACGACCTGATGCATTCGGTCAATGTTCGAGGCACGTTCGCCTGCTCGCAGGCATGCATTCCCCATTTAAAGCAGTCGAGCAACCCCCACATCCTGAACAACTCGCCGCCGCTCAACATGGAGGCGCGCTGGTTTGCCCCCCACGTCGCCTACACGATGTCGAAGTACGGCATGAGCATGTGCGTGCTCGGAATGGCCGAGGAGCTGCGCAGCGAGGGAATTGCCGTCAATGCGCTGTGGCCGCGAACGGTTATCGCCACTGCGGCGGTCAAGAATCTGCTCGGCGGCGACGAGACACTGCGGGGAAGCCGCAAGCCGGAAATCGTGGCCGATGCGGCCCATGCCATCGTTACCAAGCCGAGCCGAGAATTCACCGGCAACTTTTGCGTCGACGAGGAAGTTCTTCGCAACGAGGGCGTCAGTGACTTCTCGAAGTACCAATTCGTTCCGGGCGCGGAGCTGTTTCCGGATTTCTTTCTCTGAGGACCCCGCGCGGTTAAAGCAACTTCTTGCCCTTCAGTAGGTCGGCGAAAGTTCCGAGTCCCTTGCCGCCACCGGCTTTGGGCTGGCTCTGGCGCCAAGACTCGATCGCCGCTCGCTCATCCGCCTTCTCTGCTGCAGTGACGGACAGCTTCACGCGCCTGGATTGGTCGATTTCGATCACCGCAGCCTTAAGCTCCTGCCCGAGCTGGAAGTGTCGCTTGAGATCGGTTCCTCGCTCGGTGCCGGTCTCGCTCGCGGGCACCAAGCCCTGGCCGCCAGGGAAGACGAGAAACACACCGTACGGTTCGATCCGGTCGATCTTCCCGGTGACAACCTGACCCATTTTCGGCGGCGCTTCCTTCTTGGGTGGGGGCGCCTTCTCCTCCGGCGATGGCTCCGGCTCTTCGCGCACCAGGCGCAAGCCCACTTTCTTCTCCGCTGGATCGATTTTCTCGATCACCACTTGGACTTCCTGGCCGACTTTCACCACGTCCTTGGGGTGGGCGATGCGCCGGTCGGACAGCGCGGAGATGTGGATCAACCCATCCACGCCCGGCCTCAGCTCGACGAAAGCGCCGAACGGCTGGAGGCGGACGACTTTGCCCTGCACCCGATCGCCTTCCTTGAGCTCCGCGGCGGCGAGCTTCCACGGATCCTCTTGTCGGGCGCGCATCGAGAGCGTGATGCGTTCCTTGTGCTTCGCCTTGTCCGGTGAGCTCGGGTTCGGCGGCTCGATGCGCAAAACTTCTACCTCCACGTCGTCGCCGGTCTTGAGCACCTCGCTCGGCCGCGCGATTCGCACGTGAGAGATCTCCGACACGGGGATGAGCCCTTCAATTCCGCCGAGGTCGACGAAGGCGCCGAACTCGCGCAGGTGCGTGACCTTGCCTCTCACTACCTTTCCTTCGGCGAGCGACTTTCGCGTCTCTGCCGCGCGGGCCTTCAGCTCCTCTTCGATCAGCGCCCGGCGCGAAAGAACGACCTTCTTGCCCCGGACCTCGAGCACTTTGAAAAGGTACCTTTCCCCCACCAGGTGCTCTGGCTGTTCCACGAAGCGCACGTCGATCTGGCTCACCGGACAGAATGCTCGAATGTCGCCGATCGCGACCTCCAATCCTCCCTTGTTCACCGATAGGACCAGGCCCTCGACGGGGATTCCGCTTGAGCGCGCATCGGCGAGCATCTCCAGCGTCGCCATCCCCTTCGGCAGCGACTTGCTGAGATAGATCCCTTTCGCTCCGGCTTCGATGACGTATGCCTCGACCGCGTCCCCGACCCCGAATCGAAGAATCCCCTCCTCGTCTTTGAGCTCGTCGAGGTCGATCATCGCTTCCTGTTTGCTGGTCAGAGTCAGGAAAGCTGTTTCGGCGCCGAGCTGAAAAATCGTGCCCGATACCTTCTCTCCGACCCGAGGCATGCGCCGACTCGTGCCCGCCTCGTGCTTCGTCGAAGCCTCGTAGAGCTCTGCGAACGATTCCTTCTCAGGGACCTCTTCGTAGGTTTTGCGGGGCTCTACCGGGTGCGCACCTGATCCCTCGGCGACCGCGCCGTTTGCGACCTTGCCTGCTTGCGCCTGCTCGGGAGCGGCGGACGCCGGCGCGGCGACCGGTTCAGAATGGACGCCGCGTTCGTCCTGCGGACCGGAATGCGCCTCCGATAGCGACGGCTCGTCCGGCGCCTTCAGCGGACGCATTTCGATCGCTCCAGTCAATCGCTTGACCACGACCATCGGTCCGAGCGGACGCTTCTTTTTGCGGTCTGGAGATTTCTGGCGCGCGGCGCCGCGTTCGTGCCTGCGTCCGCTGCTCATCGAGTGATCGTCGGCGGCCGGCTTCTTGGCCGATGGTGGGGCATCTCCCGCAGCGGCCTGGGCACCCTCGTGGGGCTCGGGCGATGGGGTCGCCTGCGGCTCGGAAGGCGGCGGCGCCTTTTCCTCGACGGGCGTCGAGGGGCTCGCGTCGCGAGGCCCCCGGCGCGGAGCTTCTTTTTCCCGAGGCCGTCGGCGCTCCTCGCCTCGGCCGCGATCGAATTCCCCGGGGCGACCCGCTGGGATTCCAAGCATCACATCGCCGAACGTGGCGCGGGGCTTCTTCGGCCCGAAACCGCGCTTCCCTCCGGGGCCGCTCTTTTCGTCGCTCACCTGGACAACCTTCTTCGCGCTTCAGGGCCCACCCTCTGGCGCCCTTGTGGAGCGGGTCAATGTACACAAGTGAGCGGTCAACCCGGAAGGGGGATCTCGCAATAGATCGTCTGGCTACCCGCCTGCGGTCACTGCCCCGGCCGTGCCTCCACCGAGCCGCTGACCGTATGGATGTTCATCGCCACCGTCCCCTTGCCAAATGAAGCGTCCATTGACTTCCCTACTCCAACGGACTTGCCATTCAGCGTTCCCGAGACCGTCGACAGATGGACCATCGCGTCCGGGTTTGCCGGAAGATTGAGGTGAACGTCGCCCGAGACCGTCCGCACTTGCGTTTCGGCCAGCGCCTTCGGCGAGAGCGTCACCTTTCCGGATACGGAATGAACATCGAGTGATGACGCGCTCCCGCGGTTATCGACCTTGCCGCTCACAGTTCGGATGCTCTGCTGCCCTGTGAGCCCATCGACCGACACATCGGACGAAACTGCGTTTGCCTTGAGGCGAGTGCCTGGAGGAACTCTGAGGACGAAGTCGACCTTGCCGGATCGACACTTGTTACCCTGCTGGGAGTCACACGAGCCGCAACACGCCCGGGCATGGACCTCCGCGCCCTCTTGCTTCACGTCGACCTTCCAACCGTCGTCCTCTCCGCCGACGATCGTCGCTTCGACCGAAACCTCCTCGCCGGGAACGGCCTGAACGGAAATGGAGCCATCGACGTTGGAGACGGTCACCGTCGGGGTAGCTCCAGTCTTGAATTTCCAGCTCTGCGGTGCGGGCGAGGCGGCCAACACGAACAACATCATCGCTGCGTTCATCGATTCCTCCCTTGGGAATGCGACTAATACGGCTCTAAATCGATTCGATTGCCAGAGGTACATCGACGGGGTCCCAGCTCGTAAAATGCGAGCGCCTTCAATTCGCCCTGGGAGCTCAGTCCCTAACGATGCTTCAATCGGCGGAAGATCATCGCGCTCTCCGGAATCCGCAGCAGGGCGGCGAACGCGAAATACAGCATTCCATAGATGCCGAGCACGATGACGGCGGTCAGCACCGGCGGTAAGGATGGCGCTGCCAGCGCGCGCCCTTCCCACTGGTTTGGATCCGACGCCATCGCTCCCCAATACCTGGCCAGCCCAAGCTTGAGCCCCAGTCCGATCCCGCCCGCCGCGAGCGCGGACGTCCACAAGCTGAGAAGTCTCACCGCGCCAATCCCCGTCTTGCCGATGCGGCGTTGAATGCCGCGCCTTAACAGCATGAGCTCCAACCATGCCGCCATGCCGGTGGTTGCGGTGATCGCGACGCCTCCGAGCTCCTTGGGAACGCCGAGCGCCGAGGGAAGCCTGACCGCGCTCAGATAAGCGAGCACCGCGGTAATCAGCACGCGAAGGGAAGCAAAGTAAAGGGGCGTGCGGGTGTCCTTGAGCGCGTAGAAAGTCGAAGCGTACAGCCGACCCATGGTGGTGGCGAGCAACCCTACGGCTGAGCCGATCAGCAAGTACCAGACGTAACGCGTGTCGGAAAAGTTGAATCTTCCGGACTGGAAAACCGCACCGGCCACTACGTCTCCCAGCAAGATGAATGCGACGGCCGAGGGCACGACAAAGAATGCAATCCGCGCAAGCCCCTGATTGACGCGCGTGCGGAGCTGGGCGGTGATTTCCTCTTCGGAGCCGAACGCCTGCGACATCGCCGGTAGCTCCGCCGCCGAGACCGCCATGCCGAACAGACTCACGGGCAGCAACGAAAGCGTCTGGGCATAGGACAGCGCCGCCACGGCGCGCGCGGAGATCAAGCTGGCGTACGCCACGTCCACCCAAGCGCTGATCTGCACCACGCCCCGTCCCAGCACCACCGGAAGGAATCCGCGGAAAACCTGGCGAACGCTTTCTCGCGCCGTCGAAATCGCAGGCCGAAATGTCCCGAGGAGTCGGAGCACGGGCGGAAGCTGAATCGCGAACTGGAGGAAGCTCCCCGCCACCATTCCGTAGGCGACGTACTCGACGAGCTTCTGCTGGCCAGTGCTCCTCCCCAGCCCGACCAGCACTGCGATCTGCGCGGCATTCCAAATCACCGGCGCCGCATACCCGATGAAAAAACGGCGGTGGCTGTTCAAAATCCCGAGGCACCACGCCGACATCACCAGAAAGCCGACGCCTGGAAAGAGGATCTGGACCAAGCGAAGGGTCAGCTCTCGCGCTTCGCCCTTGAAGCCGGGAGCGATGACGTCGATCAGCAGCGGCGCTCCGAGCACCCCGGCCACCACCAGGAGCGAAGTTAGCAGCGACAGTATTCCGAACACGGCTCCGGCCACGCGATCCGCCTCCTCGCGGTCGCCTCGGCCGACCAGGCGCGCGTACACCGGGATGAAAGATGCGGATAAGACGCCCTCGCCGAAGAGGTTCTGAAGTACGTTCGGGATGCGGATCGCAGCCTTGAATGCAGCGGCGGCCAGCGAATTGCCCAAGTAGTGGGCGAAGACGCTTTCTCGAATGAGGCCGACGATGCGCGAGAGCAGAATTCCAGCGCCGACGAAGAAGGCGCCGCTGCCGCTTTCATCCTGCCTGCTGGACACGCCCGGATGAGGCCCCGCCTCTGCCGACCGCGGTGCTGCAGCCGCAGCGCCGGCGGCTGATCTGGGTAATTCCTTCACCTGTCGCTACTCTAGCGCCCGACTACCGGCGTCCAAAGAACAGCGCTGCAAACGGCGCGCCCGACCTGCCTGGCGTTCATCACT
>Ga0126384_10001929_pt1 | contig 12457 bp, 14 predicted proteins | sample PanSoiMetPlot_36_FD_92543 | JGI IMG/M metagenome (GOLD analysis project Ga0126384, IMG submission 92543) | Tropical forest soil microbial communities from Panama - MetaG Plot_36 | ecosystem: Environmental > Terrestrial > Soil > Tropical forest > Bulk soil | place: Panama | collected 2016-02-17 | reverse complement strand
TGTCCGGAGGGGACGGCTTCAGGATCACTTGGAATTGATAGTAATGCTGTAATCGGTTCGGGTTCTCGCCATAGCGGCCATCTTTTGGCCGGCGCGACGGTTGCACATAAGCGGCATTCCACGGCTTCGGCCCGAGCGCCCGCAGTGTGGTGGCGGGATGAAAAGTGCCCGCTCCCACTTCCATATCGTAGGGCTGCAAAATGACGCAGCCCCAATTCGCCCAATACTGTTGCATCGCAAAGATCAGGCCCTGGAATGACCGCGACGGGTCCAGGTTGCTTTGATGCGTGCCATCGCTGGCGCGAAGTTTGGCTTCAGCCATCGGACAGATACTGATTCTTAAGCACGGGAATAGATTCGACCCTAGAGGCGGCCCCAAAAAGGGTCAAGTCGAGCCATATTTACGGGCTGTTGAACCGCGGCTGTTATCCCCTGCGACCGATCAGGAAGAAAAAGCATGATCGCGGTGGGGAAATCGATGTTTTATTTTCAATTAATTGGGTGGGTACTGATCCTGCTGTTCTTCGGCGCGATGATCGGCGGCCACAAGGGCATGCCCCACCGCTGAAATCCCCGATCGATCAGCAAAACGAGCTAGAGCCGGTATTCGCCGGTTATCGGGTCACGGCGAAGCGTCGGCCGATTTTCGGCATCAGTGATTTTCGCCTTCACGCGCCTGGCCTGATCGAGCTCCTGATTGATCCGGCGCGCTTCTTTGACCGCCCAATGTACGATCGCGGCACCGCCCAGCGCGGCGAGCGACCACTTCAGCAGCGGCGAAAGCAAAAACGACGGCATAGGCAGCTCCGATAGGATATCGATGCTCCAGAATCGGTTGCGAAGGCGGCATTTTCGGGGCGGATCGGGCCTGGTGTAAGGCGGTCAACAGCGTCACAGCGTCGCTCATGCGCGTCATAGTGGTGTGATTTGCGGCGGATAAGTTAAACTCAAAAAGGGTTTATTTCATTGGAAGCGCCGTAACGGCCATCGCTTTGAGTGGTCGGCCGGCTGGGGAGGAGCCATGAGCAATTCCTTGAACGCCCGCTGGATCTTGGCGTTCACCATCTTTGCACTGTCGCCGCTGCTGTCCTGGCCATCTGCCGCAGCGGACACTTGGCCCAGCCGGCCAGTCCATTTCATCATAACGCTCGGACCGGGGAGCGGCGTTGATATCGGGGCGCGGTTGTTCGCCGACAAGCTGTCCGTGGCTTGGGGTCAGCCGATCGTTGTAGAAAATCGCCCGGGCGGCGATGGCATGGTTGCCATCACCGGCTTTCTTGGCGCCAAGGACGATCACACTTTGCTTGTGTCCCCGGTGAGCTCTTTCACCGCGCATCCTTATTTCCACGAAAAGGTTCCCTACGATCCCAAGGACCTCATTCCGATCGCGCGCATCTCCAAAACCGTGGTCGCGGTCAGCGTCCCCACTTCGCTGAATGTCAATTCGCTGAAACAGTTGGAGGCGTTGGCCCGCGCCAAGCCCGGCGAGTTGAACTGGACAACCGCTACCGGTTTTACTGATTTCGTGTTTGCCGGTTATCTGCACGCCGTTGGACTCAAGATGACGAAAGTACCTTACAAGAACCCCGCCGGTGCGGCCTCCGATCTCGCGGCCGGCGTCATCCAGGTCTACATGCCAGCTTATGCGATCGTGCGCCCGCAGGTAGAGGCAGGAGCGGTCAAAGTGCTGGCAGTTACCAATCGCGAGCGCGCACCGGCCATCCCCGACGTTCCCACAGCGGTTGAAGCAGGCTACCCTTCGCTCGAATTCGACGGATTGGTCGGGCTGTTTGGACCGCCCGGGATCGCCGATGACGTGCGCGCCAAGATCGCCGACGATGTCCGCACAGCCGCATCCGATCCCGAATTAGTGAAGAGACTGACGGCGACTGGGCAAATCGTCAGCCCGGGAAACGCAGCCGAATTTGCAGCCTCGATCGCGCAGCAACGCGAGCAAGCCGCCGCCATTGCAAAATTGTTTGGCAACAAGCCGGTACAGTAGGAGACACGGCAGTCCCTAAAAGCCGTAGCGGCCCCAGATCGCGCGCACCTCAAGCGCAGAGATGAGGTCGTCGGCATGGTAAGTGAGCGCATCGACGAGATTGACGCCCGGCAACCGCCTGCCGAATAACGACCGCTCGGCTGAAATGAGGGGCGCGTGCACTTTCTCGCCAAATCGCTCGCGCAGAGTCGACCGTAGATCGCCAATACGATCCGCGAGTCCCAGCTCGATCGCTTTTTGGGCGGTCCAGAATTCCCCCGAAAACAGGCTCTTGTCGGACCCATTCAGCTTGGACCCGCGGCGTTCCTTCACCAACGCAATGAAATTGTCATGGATTTCCTGCTGGATCGCCTTGACCCTTTTCACATCTTCCGGCTTCTCAGGAAGGAATGGATCCAGCATCGCCTTCTGGTCCCCCGAGGTATAAAGCCGCCGCTCGATCCCAACCTTGTCCATCAGCTCGTGAAAGCCAAAGGAAGCGCCGATCACACCAATCGATCCGACGATCGAGAATTCATTGCAGATGATCTCATCGCCGGCGCAGGCCACCATATAGCCTCCTGATGCGCCGACATCCTCGACGAACGCAAGCACCGGAATGTTTTTCTCATCGGCGAGCTGCCGGATACGCCGAAAGATGAGGTTTGACTGCGCGGGAGAGCCGCCGGGCGAGTTGATGATCAATGCCACTGCTCGCGCGTGGGGCATCGCGAAAGCGCGGTCCAACGACCTAGCAATGGTCGAAAGCAGCAGTCCTGGTCGCAGCGGGGTGACGACTCCAATGACGCCAGCAATGCGCACCACCGGAACCACGGGAATGTCGGTGCGGAACCGCCGCGGCACCAGCCGGGCCGCCGCGTCAATCAAACGTCTGCCTAAATTGGGCTGGGACGGATTCGTGGAAATGGCCATCTCTTTCAGATAGGCAGCCCCTGCCCCTTAAGTCAAAGGCGGAAGGGCTTCATGGTCGCGAACCGGCGCCGGATTCGCGATGCAATAAAGCTAGACGATTTGCTCCAAAACTATCCGGCATTGCCTAATTTTTAACTTTGGAATGCTTTTTGCAACACACGTAGTGACGGCGCTTGAAGAGACGAATCAATGGATCCCAAGATCACACTTCTGTTCTTGTTAATCGGCAGCGTTATTGGCCTTTCGTACCTAAGTGACGAAATTTTAGAGCGCATCCGGCGCCAGTTGACGACCACGCGCTGGCGCGATTTTGTGCCCGGGCGGCGCAGAGTTTAGGCAGGCACGCGGAGCGCTTATATCTCCGAAATTGTCAGCGTTTTGCCCCCGCGTAAGATGGCTTCGGCAGTCGCCGTCGGCTGGCCGTGCTCGTCATTGAGGCTAAGAGGGGGATAATCCATTTGGGTGGCATAACCGGCCTTCATCGCGCGCACCAGCACACGGATCGCTGGCATATTTGGCCTCGGAAGCACTGGCAGTACGGCGATCTCGCCGAATGCCGGCCGCAGTCCGCCGACGACGTCTTCCAATCCGTCGGCTCGCCAGATGAGCGTAAGTACACCACGTGGCTTCAAGAGCCACGCCGCAGTGGCGACCCAGCGCTGAAGCAGTCCCGGCTCTGCTACATGGGCAAGGCGACGGCGAGCATCGGGCGAGACATTCTGGCGCCGCGCATCATGAAACGGCGGGTTCATTAGGACACGATCAATGGTACCAGCTAAAATTCCAGCGGCCTGCAACGCGGCTAGGTTTTCCACGTCGAGAGCAAGTGTCCTGACGCGGCCATCAAGATGATTGAGCCGGGCATTGTCCGAGGCAAGCTGTGACAGCATTCGATCAAGCTCGACCAGTGTGACTGTCAATTCGGGGACACGCACAGCAAGGGCAAGGCCGGCGGCGCCGACACCCGAGCCGAGATCGACCGCGTGCTCGCCGCCGCATGCTCTTGTGGCTGCCGCCAGCAGGACCGCGTCATGGCCGAAACGGTGGCCGTGCAATGGCTGCCGCAACCGGAGCCTGCCGCCAAGAATGGCGTCTTCGCTCGTTTCGGTCTCAGTTTTCATCGGGACGCAGCTCGTGACCGAGACCAGCGTCTTTCAGAAGCTGGCGCGCCCGCAGCTCCTGGCCTTCTGCAACTAGCACCCGGCGCGGCAGGACACCGAGCGAGCCTTCAAGCACGCTCATATTCTGATCGAACACCAGTGAATTAATACCGGCGCTTTCCAGCAGCGCCACCACCGCAGAGACCAGAACCGCGTCGTTGGTTCGAAGGAGCTCGTGCATCGCCTTTGCAGTCCCTTTGTTGAATGACGCCGCATTAAAATGCGCGCAGATGACAATCTAACGCACTTGCCGCATTAACACAGCATTCCTATGCTCACGTCTTATCAATGCCGGAGATGAAGTTGGCCGTTGTCCTTCCATTTGAAAGTCCGAACTCGGCGTCGCTCAACCGCTTGGCCGAACTGGTGGCACCCGACATGGAACGCGTCAACTCGACGATTCTGGCGCGCACCGGTTCCGATGTCGCCATGATCCCGGAGATCGCCAATCATCTGATTTCTTCCGGCGGGAAGAGGCTTCGGCCGATGCTCACCCTAGCGATGGCCAGGCTTGGCGGTTATTCCGGCGATGGCCACATCAAGCTCGCAGCCGCCGTCGAATTCATGCACACCGCCACGCTCTTGCACGACGACGTGGTCGACGAAAGCGATATGCGTCGTGGCAAGGTGGCGGCGCGTATGCTGTGGGGAAACGAGGCGAGTGTGCTGGTGGGCGATTTTCTTCTCGGCCAGGCTTTCAAGATGATGGTCGAGGTAGGTAACCTGCATACGCTCGACATTCTCTCATCGGCAGCGGCGGTGATCGCAGAAGGTGAGGTCATGCAGCTTGGTACCGCCAAGAATACAGCCACCAACGAAGACGAGTACCTGGCAGTCATCCGCGCCAAGACTGCTGAATTGTTTGCGGCTGCTTGTGAAGTAGGGCCGGCACTTGCGGCAAGAGAAAAGGCCGAACTGGCGGCTTGTCGGTCGTTTGGGATGAATCTCGGGATCGCATTTCAGCTGATCGACGACGCCCTCGATTATGGCGGCAAATCCGCGAAGCTCGGCAAAAACGTCGGTGACGATTTCCGTGAGGGGAAAATCACCCTACCCGTTGTCCTGTCGTACCGGCGCGGGACTGAAAGTGAGCGCGCGTTCTGGAACCGGACGCTGGGCCAAGGCGACGTCCGTGACGAGGATCTTGAGCAGGCCATCGGGCTGATGGCGAAATACCATTCGATTGACGATACGGTTGGGCGCGCCCGCCACTACGGCGCAATCGCCACCGATGCACTGGCCTTGGTTTCGTCGTCCGAGATCAAGTCGGCATTAGAGGAGGCGGTCGCTTTTTGCATTGGCCGCGCACACTAGCCGCACGCCGCGAATTCAAGTTTTCGCGGATATTGAGCCGATTGTCGCAGATTGGACCCACCAATCTTTCCGCTCATCCCCCAGCTTTTGCGCGGCTGTTGCCGCTTCGTTTGGAGTGACGAACAGGGCGAAGCATGTCGGCCCCGATCCTGACATGCGAGCGAGCCTGACACCTGTTAAAGTGTTTAGGACTTCCAGCACCTCCTCCACTACGGGCGTGCAGGCACAGGCCGCAGCCGTGAGATCGTTATCGTGCAGCTTGAGAAATTCAACCAGAGCACCAAACTCTCGCGGCACATCGGCGAGAGCCCTCCTGCTTTGCACCCCTGCAAACCTGCTAAAGACATTGTGCGTTGCCAATGGCAGACGCGGATTGACCAATACTGCCGGCAGTAGCGGCAGATCGATCGGCACGGAGAGCAACTCGCCGATACCGCGCATGATGCGCGCGCGCGATTGAAGGCAAACTGGCACATCGGCGCCTACTGCGAGCGCCGCCGACATTAGACGGGGGTCGTCGAGGGTAATCCTGTTGGCGCAGGCGATGAGCCGCAGCGCTGCCGCCGCGTCAGCCGAACCACCTCCGAGACCGGCTGCGACCGGAATATTTTTCTCGAGGGAAAAGCGGCCAGCCTCGAGGTCGGCGATGTGGCCACGGGCTGCGACGAGCGCATTCAGCACCAAATTGTCGGCAACCGCCCCGCTCTCATTAGCAAAAGGACCGGTGATTTCGAGTGTTCCATCGTCGCCAGGCTGTAATGTCAACGCATCGGCGACATCGGCGAATGCCACAAGACTTTCAATCTCGTGATAGCCGTCGGCACGCCGGCCCAGCACCCGCAATGTCAGGTTAATTTTGGCATGAGCCATTTCCAGTAGCGTCGCGCCCACGCGAACACCTATCGCTCGCGCATCAGGTCAGCCGCCGTCGCCGCCCTTCTTTCCCGCCTTGGCCTGCGATGACGTTTCTTCAGGCAGACCTGACTTGAGCTTCTCCTCAATCTTTGGGAGCTCTTCCGGATCAGGTTTCAGATCGCGCGCATGCGCCCACTGGAATCTGGCCTCAAGGACGCGGCCGACTCTCCAGTAAGCATCGCCCAGATGATCATTGATGGTCGGATCCTCCGGTCTCAGCTCAATCGCTCGCTCGAGCTGCTTGGTGGCCTCCTCGTAGTTGCCAAGCCGGTAATAGGCCCAGCCGAGCGAGTCGACGATGTAGCCGTCATCAGGGCGTTGCTGCACGGCTTTCTTGATCATCTCCATGCCCTCGTCCAGCTTGATGCCCTGGTCGATCCAGGAATAGCCGAGGTAGTTGAGAACGTGCGGCTGATCGGGAAACAGCTCGAGTGCTTTCTTAAGGTCTGTTTCAGCCTTCGCCCATTCCTTCGAGCGCTCGTAGCAAATGCCGCGGAAATAAAAGATGACCCAATTCGCTTTTTCGGGCTTTGGAATCGCCGATACGCTCTTGGAGTAGACGTTCGCGCATTCGCCAAATTTCTTGTGCCCGCGCAACACATTGCCTAGTGCGATGATCGCTTCAAGATCGTCCGGATGCTGCTTGATCAACGCCTCCAGATGCTTTTGCGCGTCGTCGGCCCGATCGAGACTGTCGAGATTGGCGGCCATCTGGATGGCAGCGTTGCGGTGTAGCGGCGAATTGGCCGGGACACGCTCGTAGACCTTGATCGCTAGCTCTGGCTTCTTGAGTGATTCATACAGATCGGCAAGTGAGAGCAGCGCAAGCGGATGGCTCGGGCTGAGAAATAGCGACAATTGCAGGTAGACTAGGCCGAGATCTTCGCCACCACGGCGACCGAGAGAAGCGCCGAGGCCATAGAGCGCTTCGGCAGCGCCTGCCTGAGCATTCGAAACGAGCGGCGGCAATTTCTCTCCCGCCTTGAGCTTGTCCATCGCCTCAACCACCAGAGGATGGCGCGGTAGCGCTTTATCGAAAGTCTCAAAGATTGTCAGCGCTTCCTTCGGCGAACGGTTGCGTGAAATCCAGCTGCCATAAGCCTGGACCACCCGCAGCGCGGTAGCGTCGAGCTTGTAGGCGTGCTCCAGGCGTTTACCGGCCTCCCTCTGGTTGCCGGCGACGTCATACATTAAGCCTGCATGCAGATCCTTGAAGATCGCGTACCACTCCGGTCCGGCGAGGTGATCGATCGCCGCAATCGCGCCCTTGCTGTCATTGGCGGCAAGTGTGCTCCACGCGGAAAGCAGGGTTGCCGTAAGGTCGGTGACCGGGCCGCGAATCGATTGCGCCAGGTCGCGCCGCGCAGCGACATATTGCTTGCGCTTGAGCAGATTTACGCCAAGCACCAGGCGAGCGACGCGATCGTTCTTGTCGGCCAGCGCTACGCGCTCGGCGTATTTCACCGCCTCGTCGACATCACCATCAATCAAAAACGACAGGAAAGCGCGGTCGAGCAATTCGGCATTGTTTGGATCGCGCTTGAGCGCCGACCGATAATAGGCGGCCGCCGCAGCGGCATCGCGTTGCTGGCCGGCGTGCCGCGCAGCAAGATAACTGCCCGAAGCGCTTGAATTGCCAGACTGCAAGGCGCTCATTGGCTGCGCGGCAAGTTGGGGTGCTGCCACCAGAAAGGCCGCTAGCGCGCTGCCGAGAACGCAGCGGCTCAAGCTCGAAACAGTCACGGGCGATGCTCCAATGGGGCGGTTGTCGCGGGTTAGCGTGCGAACCACCGAATGTCAGCCGAGAATGGCCTTTTTGCGCCGCAACCGCAAGAACATCTCGTTCAGGGCGCGAAATCAGCCCGACGCGGCCGCGTGGGCCATCGTGACAGCGGGCGCGCCCCGCTCATCACATATTCGGATAGTTCGGGCCTCCACCGCCTTCGGGCGGAACCCAGGTGATGTTTTTATTGGGGTCCTTGATATCGCAGGTTTTGCAGTGGACGCAGTTTTGGGTGTTGATCACAAATTTTAGAGCTCCGGCTTCCTCGACCCATTCATAAACGCCGGCCGGGCAATAACGCGCCGATGGCCCGGCGAACACGTCGTGCTCAGATTTTTTCTGCAATCCAAGGTCGGCGACGAGGAGGTGAACCGGCTGATCTTCTTCATGATTTGTATTGGAAAGAAATACGGACGAAAGGCGGTCGAAGGTAACTTTCCCGTCAGGCTTCGGGTAGGCAATCGGCTCGCATTCGGAAGCCGGCTTGAGGGAAGCATGGTCCGCCTTATCGTGGCTAAGGGTACCAAATACTGAGAAGCCTAAAGTGTTTGTCCACATGTCCAGCCCACCAAGCGCGATACCGGCGAGCGTGCCGAATTTCGACCACAACGGCTTCGCGTTGCGGACCTTCCATAGATCTTTGCCGATGCCCGATTCACGCCAGCGCGCGTCATATTCGGCAAGTTCGTCGTGCCTGCGACCGGAAGACAGCGCGGCAGCGGCAGCTTCGGCGGCCATTATTCCCGACAGCATGGCGTTGTGACTGCCTTTGATACGCGGCACATTCATGAATCCGGCATCGCAGCCGATTAGCACTCCGCCAGGAAACGAAAGTTTCGGCACTGACTGATAACCGCCTTCTGTCAGGGCGCGCGCGCCGTACGCGAGCCGCTCGCCGCCGGCGAAAGTGTCCCGCACTTGTGGATGGGTCTTGAAACGCTGGAATTCCTCAAACGGCGACAGATACGGATTGGCATAGTTGAGGTGCAGTACAAACCCTACCGACACCAGGTTGTCGTCGAGGTGATACAGAAACGAGCCTCCACCGGTGGAGTTATCGAGGGGCCATCCGAAGGTGTGCTGCACCAGCCCTTTGCGGTGTTTCTCCGGTGCGACTTGCCAGATCTCTTTCAGGCCTAGCCCAAATTTTTGCGGTTCCCGCCCATTCCCCAGATCAAGCTTCTCAATCAGTTGTTTGCCGAGATTGCCCCGCGCGCCTTCTGCGAACAGTGTATATTTCGAGCGCAATTCCATGCCGCGGGTGAAGCTGTCCTTGGGTTCACCATTCTTGCCCACCCCCATGTCACCTGTGGCAACGCCAGCTACCGACCCGTTCACGTCAAAGAGAACTTCGGAGGCGGCAAAGCCGGGATAGATTTCCACCTCAAGCGCTTCTGCTTTTTTTGCGAGCCAACGGCAGACATTGCCGAGCGAAACGATGAAGTTGCCGTAATTGTTCATCAATGGCGGCATTATGAAATTAGGCAGCCGAAGCGCGCCGCCAGCCGAAAGATAGTAAAAGCGATCATCCGTGACAGGGGTCTTGATTGGTGTGTCTTCCGAGCGCCAGTCAGGCAACAGGCGATCGAGCCCGACCGGATCGATGACGGCTCCAGAGAGGATATGCGCGCCGACCTCGGAACCCTTCTCCACCACCACCACGGAAATATTCGAATTGATCTGCTTGAGGCGAATCGCGGCGGCGAGCCCCGATGGCCCGGCCCCAACAACAACCACATCGAATTCCATTGCCTCGCGGGCAGGTAGTTCGACCATGAGCATCTCCTGGTTCTGCAGTCTAGCGCGAGTTTGGCGCGATGGCTTGGCTGAGGAGCCAGCGAGAGCGGCCCTTGGTCCGCGGCTCAGCCCGTGCAGCGAATCCGCCGCTTTGCGTTGAAGTTAGGTACAAAACCCCATACCGGCCATCATCACCACGGCGGCAACAATGATTGTCAATCTCTTTGGCATGCACGATCGGAGGCTCTGCTCTGTCTTCAACCGCTCATGCGCAGGGGACTCGATCGTCCTTCCGCAAGGGAGCGCCGCCTTCCGCGCGATCGTTGCCTGCTACCCCTTCTGCCCGGAAGAGGCGCCCGCCCTCGCCAGCGACGTGCAAATCTTTATCCGCGACGCCGACGATTGGGCCTGGCATCGCACTGCTCCGCCTTTGTGGAAAAACACGGCGAGGACGCGCCGTATCCGCCTTTCATGGTGCTCTATTCGGGTGCAAGGCACTCTTTCGATGCAAATCAGTCGGACAGGTTGTATTTTGGTATTTTGGTCGCCAGCTGACTCACGACGCTAGGGCTACCAGGGATGCGGTCGAGCGGACGCAGAATTCGAGAACGCCCATATTACTTAATGCCATCGAATGCCAAACATCGCAGTTTTATTGATGTCTTCACGCCTCAATTATCCTCTCAATGCGTTCGAATTACACTCAGTTTTATGCAATTCGCTAGCCAATGGTTAGCAACAGTAGGACCAAAAACCTATCAAGTTAGGGCCTCAACTGGTGCTAATAGCAAAAATTTCTGGCCGCAACGGTTCCCTTTTTCAACTGGCACCTTCGTCGATGAAAAGTCAAAGATGATTGGCGCGCACATCGAGTCCGTTCTTATCGCTACCGGTGCCCTCACCGCGATCGCGCTCATCATGTTCTTTGCCCCAGTTCCGGTTCTCCGCGTTATCTATGGAGCGGCGGCGCCGACCGACGCGATCAGCGTAGCTTTGGCTCGTCATTGGGGACTGCTTATTTTCTGCGTTGGAGCGTTGATCATCTACGCGGCGTATCATCCTGCGGTTCGCTCTCCCGCAATGGTTTTCGCAACGGTCGAGAAAATTGCGCTTGGCGTGGGTGTGCTTTGCACCTCCTTACGTGCACATCGCGTGGCAGCCACGATCGCTGTTGGCGATACGCTCATCGCCCTTGTCTATGTTCTCTACTTGGTGGGTTTCTAAGCTTGATGTCTGCTGACATGGACCTGCATCTCACAGAATTTCAGTGATCGACGCGCCCGTGCAGCCCATTCGGATTGGCAAGCGTTAACGCGACCTACATTAAAAAAGGCCGCCGCTAGTCGCCTTTTAGCGGCGGCCCCGGCCACCAACTTTGGCCCCAGGGGGATGAGGTTGGTAGCCATTAAGTCAACCAACACCACACCACGACGTTCGTGGTGCATGGCAGGTGGACCGGGAACTCCGTGGCCTCGCCAGCGGGCGGTTTAACAGCATTGTAGTTAAGTGGCAGTCACTTGCGCATGCACAGGACGGTGGCTGTGGTGCCTGGTACGACGCATTTGGTTCCCTCGGTCGGGCCGGTCGCACACACCAGCGAAACCAGGGCCTCATCGTCTGCGCAGCGAACGGTGTTTTCCGGACCGCTCACCATACGCAAAGCTGGCGCGGCCCCAGGCTCTCCCTTCGGGCCTGGAGGTCCAGCGGGTCCTTGCGGACCCTGTGCACCGGCCGGACCCGGTGGGCCTTGTGGTCCCGGTGCGGGTTGGCCGCATCCCGCGACTGCGAGTGTCGTGATGATGGCAGAAATGCTCAGTAGCTGTCGCATTCGGTAGCCCCGCATCGAGCAACAGTATGTACCCCGCCATCTGAACGCCGCAAGCACGACCAGTCGCGTGCTATAAATCGGCGGCATGTTGCAGCGTTTGCGGGGCCGCAGCGTTAAGGGGGTATGAGACCGGAACTCCGCACCGTCCTAATCGGGCTAGCGCTTGCTGCTCTTGCACTCCCCGTAGTCCTGGTGCTCAGTCCGTATTAGGTTGAAGCGGACCTGTGAGCCGATGACGATGAATCGAAGTGCGTCTTTAGGCTAAACTACCTTCCAGCCGATTTTTCGGAATTTTGAGCCAAGCAAATGGCGAAGAAACTGGAATTGAAGGTAGTCGATACATCGGATCTCGATGACGGCGATTGGGCGGTGACAAATCGTCTAAAGCGCACCTACGAAACAGACGGCCAAGAGGCTTTTTGGGCGGAAATTCAGAAATTGTACGACGATGACCCAGTGCGCCACGTTGAAGCGCTTTGCGCATTCTTTCCGACGGAGATGACCGAGGCGTTAAAAGACGGATTGGCCGAGGCCGGCATTACCCCTGACGAGGCGCGGGAGATGCTGCGGAAGGCTAAGCGCAAGGCAGAAAGCCCCGCTGGCGATCAATGAACGGCCCAGAGTCCCGAATTTCTAAAAATAGGAATTGGCGGGCTGCGACGGCGGACGTACCGATTTGCCGGAGGCGTTCAGCATTAGCGCCCGCCAATTTTTATTGGAACTGGACGCAACAACGGAACGCCATGGGTCTAGCAGAGTTAAATGTGTGCTGTCGGCTCCGTCACCGAAGAACAGCTGGCAGACCT
>Ga0126384_10001928_pt1 | contig 12457 bp, 10 predicted proteins | sample PanSoiMetPlot_36_FD_92543 | JGI IMG/M metagenome (GOLD analysis project Ga0126384, IMG submission 92543) | Tropical forest soil microbial communities from Panama - MetaG Plot_36 | ecosystem: Environmental > Terrestrial > Soil > Tropical forest > Bulk soil | place: Panama | collected 2016-02-17 | reverse complement strand
AGCCGCTGCCGCAAACGGAGCACGAAGCCATTGCCGTGGCCCGGTTGTACGGCAGTACGCCGCTTCTTCGAGAGCAAGCCACCGAAGCGGCGCTGCGGCAACAGATTCAAACGGTGGACGTCATTCACCTCGCCACCCATGGCTACCTTCATCCCATCCGAGCCATGTCCTCCGGCGTCTTATTGAGCGTGCCAGAGGAGGAACCAGAGCCGGGAGAAACCGACAACGACGGGGCGCTGCAAGCGTGGGAAATTTACAGCCAGCTAAGGCTTAAAGCTGAATTGGTGGTCTTGTCCGGTTGTGAAACCGGCCGCGGGCAGGAAGTGAAGGGAGAGGGTCTTATTGGGCTGACTCGGGCGTTTCAATATGCTGGCGCCCGCTCCATTGTGGCCAGTCAATGGAAAGTGGCGGACCGAAGCACTGCCGCACTCATGGTTGCCTTCCATAGCTCCTTGCGCCAAGGCCGACCCAAGGACGAGGCCCTGCGGCAAGCCATGGCCCACCTCCGCCAGAATCGGGCGACGAGCGACCCCTATTACTGGGCTCCCTTCATCCTCGTAGGCGACCCGGACAATTCCGTTTTGGCGACCTTCGGGAGCAGCCAGCGAAAGTAGCGCCGAGCTGCTCCGAACGCTCGGGGCGCCGCTAGCCTTCTTTTGGCTGCTCTGCTCCTGCCGAGGCGATGTATGGGAAAAACCGGCTGGCTCGAAGTAACGAACTGCTTGGTGCGATAGCCGAATGGCTTCTCGCACTGGTAGAGGAGAGGAGCGCCCAACCGATGGTGCCTGAAGACTGCCCTGCCGTGCTGGCTCAGGCTGCCTTCGTCCTCGTGCGGACGCTTCGAAGGCGGATACCTTGATGCCTGCAGGAGGGAGGGCAACGGTGAAAACCACGCTGGCAGCGCTTGGGCATCGTTGTCTGCGGCGCGAATGCACCTTGTCAGTGACCGACATCGCGCAAGTATTGGTCACTATCTGCGTGCTAGGCGTGGCAAAGATTTCGCCAGCTCAGTCGCAGACACGAGCGGAGCCGGCAGAGGCAAAAGCCTCGCCCTCGGTGCAAAAGCTCCTCGACGAAGCGACGGCTTATGTGCCCGCGAAACGGAGTGAAGAGGCGCTCGCCTCGGCCGAGCGCGCGCTGGCGAGGGCGCGCTCGGAGAACGACGAAGCCGGGGTAGCCCAGGCACAGAAGCTGCGAGCCCAAGCGTTGTCCGCGCTGAATCGAAGCGAAGAGGCGCTGAGCGCGTGGGAAGCGGCCGCAGCGGCGTGGGCGCGCGTGGGAGACGGCCCGGGTCAGATCGAGGCGCTGTCGGCCATGGCTGCGCAGCTGGACGTCGAACAGCGGGACAAGGCTGCGCGCTTACGGGCTCAGGCCCTCAAGCTTGCGCGGTCGGAATCCCGGCGCCCACTGGCTGCCGCACAGGCCTCACAAGTGGCTGGGCAAATTTATTTTGACCGCCAGGAATTGAGTAAGGCTCGTGAATTTTGGTTGGTCGCCCTACCTATTCGTGAGCGCCAAGCGCCGAATTCTCTAGAGGTGGCGGCGAGTCTCAACAGCTTGGGAAAAGTAGTCGAGAAGCAGGGGGACTTAGCGGCCGCTCGCGAGTACCACCGAAAAGCCTTGGCGATTCAGGAGGAAAAGGCGCCCAACTCTCTGGAGATGGCGGTGAGTCTCAACAACTTGGGGATTGTGGCCTTTAAGCAAGGGGATGTGGCTGCCGCCCGCGAGTACTTCCGAAGGGCCTTGGCGATTCGAGAGGAAAAAGCGCCCAGCTCGCTGGACGTGGCCGCGAGCCTCAACAACGTGGGGCTTGTGGCCTGGCAGCAAGGGGATTTAGCCGCCGCTCTCGAGTACTTCCGAAAGGCCTTGGGGATTCAGGAGGAAAAGGCGCCCAATTCGCTGGATGTGGCCGCGAGCCTTAACAACTTGGGGCTTGTGGCCTGGCAGCAAGGAGATTTGGCCGCCGCTCGCGAGTACTACCGAAAAGCCTTGGCGATTCAGGAGGAGAAGGCGCCCAACTCGCTGGACATGGCGACGAGTCTCAACAACTTGGGGAATGTGGCCTCAGAGCAAGGGGATTTTTCGGCCGCTCGCGAGTACCACCGAAAAGCCTTGGCGATTCGGGAGGAAAAGGCGCCCAACTCGCTGGACATGGCGGCCAGCCTCAACAACTTGGGGATCGTGGCCCAGAAGCAATGGGATTTAGATGCTGCCCGCGAGTACTACCGAAAAGCCTTGGCGATTCGAGAGAAAAAGGCACCCAACTCTATGGACGTGGCGACGAGCCTTAACAACTTGGGGACTATGGCCCAGCGCCAAGGGGACTTCGCTGCTGCTCGCGAGTACTACCGAAAGGCCTTGGTGATTCGAGAGGAAACGGCGCCCAACTCTACGGACGTTGCGCGGAGTCTCAACCACTTGGGGGATGTCGCCCTGCTGCAAGGGGACTTGGCCGCTGCCGGCGAGTACAGCCGAAAAGGCCTTGCGATTCGAGAGGAAAAGGCACCCAACTCGCTAGAGTTGGCAGAGAGTCGGTTCAGCCTGGGAGAATTAGCGGAGAAACAAGGCAACTTGGCCGAAGCAAAAGAGCATTTTGGACGGGCCTGGCAGCTTGTACAAAATCTGACCGGGAGTGTTAGTGGAGATGAGGCCAGGCAAGCCTTCGGTAGCTCTACGCAATTCTATGCTGCCAAACTCATTCGTTTCCAGTTGGCGGTGGGAGAGCTTCTGGCGGCATTCTCTACGCTGGAAGAGAGTCGGGCGCGGGCATTGCAGCAACTTCTTCTCGAAAAGCAAGGGTTGGCAAGAGCCGTGGGAAGCGCGCTGTGGTCCGAATACCAGGCCTTTGTCGCGGCCCGAAACCGCGCGGAGCAGGTGGCCTCAAGAGCCAGCGTTACCGAGCTTCTTGCTCGGCGAGACGTCGAGTCCAAGCTGAAGGAACGTGCTGCCCCCGAGGTTCTGGCCAAAGCGCGCGAGGCAGAGAAGGGAGCAGCAAAGAAGTCCGAGGAAGCCCAGTCCGCGTATACGCAGGCCCGTTTGAAAGCAGAAGCTCGGTGGGCCGACATCAAGAAGAGTCTTCCGCGGGCCCTTACCCCGCCGGCGCTGACTTTGGACCAAGCGAGTCAGGCGCTGCCAGCGGGCACGTTGTTCATCGCGTTTTCCGTGGGTGAGGAGCAAACGGACGTCTTTCTGCTTCGCTCCGGACTCCATTCGGATTCGTCGCTTCCGCTATCGGTCTACACCGTCGCCCTGTCGAACAAAAAGCTGCGGCACCTCGTGGAGCAATTTCGCCTGCAAGTAGTTAGCCCCTCTAGAGGGACGGCGGGGACAATGGCCGGCCGTAACCTATTCGCCAAGCTCTTTCCACAGAGGGCCCGAAAAGAAATTGCAGGCGCCGAACGGCTTCTCCTTTCACCCGATGGGCCGCTGTGGGACGCGCCCTTTGCTGCGCTGGTGACAAATGCTTCAGGCGCACCGCGGTACTTGGGCGCGGCGAAGGCTATGACTTACACGCCCTCGTTGGCGCTGTTTGCCCAAGCTCGCAGCGAGCCGCGCCGACTTTCCTCGGGAGAAAAGCTCTCCGCTGTCGTGGTGGGCAATCCCATTTTCAATCGCCGAGTCCTACTGGCGAGTGCCAAACCTTCAAGCCTGCGCCATGAAGTGAAGAGGGAAGTGGCGAGTGTCGCTCCCGAAGCCGCGCAGGGTTTCGGCGAGCGAAGTTACCTCTTCCTCGACGGCCGACCACCTGAACCGCTGCCGCAAACGGAGCACGAAGCCATTGCCGTGGCCCGGTTGTACGGCAGGACGCCGCTTCTTCGAGAGCAAGCGACCGAAGCGACGCTGCGGCAAGAGATTCAAACGGCGGACGTCATTCACCTCGCCACCCATGGCTACCTTCATCCCTTCCGGGTCATGTCCTCCGGCGTCTTATTGAGCGTGCCAGAGAAAGAGCCGGAGCCGGGAGAAACCGATAACGACGGCGCGCTGCAAGCGTGGGAAATCTACAGCCAGCTTAGGCTGAAAGCTGAATTGGTGGTCTTGTCCGGTTGTGAAACCGGCCGCGGGCAAGAGGTGAAAGGAGAGGGCCTGATTGGGCTGACTCGGGCGTTACAATATGCCGGCGCCCGCTCCATCGTCGCCAGTCAATGGAAGGTGGCGGACCGAAGCACTGCTACACTCATGGTTGCCTTCCATCGCTCGTTGCGCCAAGGCCGACCTAAGGACGAGGCCCTGATGCAAGCCATGGCCCACCTGCGCCAGAATCGGGCGACGAGCGACCCCTACTACTGGGCTCCCTTCATCCTCGTAGGCGACCCGGACAATTCCGTTTTGGCGACCTTCGGGAGCAGCCAGCGAAAGTAGGGCCCCCGAGAGCTCACGAACGGTACGCCTTCTCGAGCGCGGCGATGTCGAGCTTGACCATCTTCAGCATCGCATCGGTGGCCCGCTTCGACCGAGCCGCGTCCTTGTCGCGCATCATCTCCTCGAGGACCGCAGGGACGATTTGCCACCTGAGGCCGAACCGATCGATGAGCCAGCCGCACGCTTGAGCCTTGCCTCCTCCCTTGAGGAGCGCATTCCAGTAGCGGTCCAGCTCCGCCTGACTGTCGCACAGCACGACCATCGAGATGGCGTCATTGAAATCATGATGAGGCCCCGCGGTCATCGCCTGGAAGCGCTGACCGGAGATCGTGAAGTCGACGACCTTCACGGAGCCGGGCGGCCCGCTGGGCGACTCGCTCATCATAGCGGTGACCCGATCGACGCGAGAGTCCGGAAAGATCGAGGCGTAGAACCTAGCCGCCTCCTCGGCCTCCTTCGCATACCAGAGGAACGGAAAGATTTTGATGCTCGCTTTCGACGCCATGGCGGCCTCCTCTCGTGATTACGACTTCCGCTGCCGCTCGACCTCGGCGCGCAAACGCTCTTCCTGCGCGCGTAGCTCGGGCGTGAACTCCTTCCCGAAGTCTTCCAACTCGAAAACGGGACGGATTTCAATCTCCGACTCTTCGCCAGGCATCGGACTTGGACAGCGCCTGACCCACTCGACCGCCTCCTCCATCGACTTCACCTGCCAGATCCAGTAGCCGGCGATCAGCTCCTTGGTCTCGGCGAAAGGGCCGTCGAGGACCGTCCTCTTCTCGCCCGAGAAACGCACCCGCTTGCCCTTGCTGCTCGGGTGGAGACCGTCCGCCGCCAGCATAATGCCGGCCTTCACCAGTGCCTCGTTGAACTTGCCCATGTCGGCGAAGAGCTTCTCGCTCGGCATCACGCCCGCCTCGGAGTTCTTAGTTGCCTTGACTATGACCATGACTCGCATTGCTCTGCTCCTTTCGATTCGCAGCGACCTTCCTTACTTTTCACGCGACGAACAAGCACGGGCCGGATCGACACACCAGGAACCTTTTCTCGCGGTGGGAAGGGCGCCTCGCACGAAAGCGCCATCGATTCACGAGCTTATGTTCACCACTCGAAACTTATAGGCTGCTTCGATCGGGGCGCCGCGCTATCGCACCGGTCGAGAGAGTGATTTCTTTGGCTAGTGCGACCTGGTCGCCATTGGCTTGCGATCGGCTGCGGCCGACTCGGACTTGGACTTGGAAGCGCTGATCGAAGCCGACTTCGCGGACGCTCGCTTGCGGACAGACCCTCGTGGCGCGGGAGCTTGAACCGTGCTGGGGCCCGATTGGCAGGCGCAAGATTCAGCTATGAGCGGGCAATCGTCCGCGAGAGCGGTCGAGCCGATCGAGGCAACGAATAGGATCACTGCAGCAATACAGCCCCTGAGGGCATTTCTACGGCGCGATGCATTGGACGTAGCTGGAATCATTTTGGCCTCCTGTGCGGGAATCCATCCCGGCAGACAAAGACCAAGTGAAGGGAGTAGCTCCGCTATCGCACCGGCCTTCGAAGCCAGCTCATCGGAGCGTCGCGGTTGGCCGGGAAGGAGAAGCTAAGGAGCGGACGGCAAGCTTCGCCTCTGTCAAAGTGTGATCAGCTCACCATACATCGCTCACGCTCGACCGCTGTTTCATACAATTCTCGGTACCGTTCCCGCGCTCGGTAGAGGATTCGGTTGAACTGCAGGCTGCTCACTCCCCAATCTTCGCAGATTTTCTCTTTGTCTTCGGAGGAAAGGTAGAAGCGGCGAAGGATCTCGCGGTCGCGTTCAGTGCGCAGCTCCTCCAGCACCTTGCGCACGCACCGTACTAGCTCGCCATCAACGATCCGATCCAGTGCCCCCGGGTAAGGCGACGGGATGGACTCGAGCGCCGCGGGGTCGTTGGTCGTGAGCCGCCTCCCACGTCGAAAATGGTCCGTCGCCAGGTTGCGAGCCAAGCTCACTATGAAGCCGCTTAGCCCCGCTGCGGATCGAAGCTCGCCGCTGCGAATCTTCTCCAATGCAATTCGAAAGGTCTCCTGGTGCAGGTCGTCCACGGCGCACGTGTCCACTCCCGCGTTTCGGAGAATCATTCTGACGCCGCGGCCAAACCGATCAATCAGCTCCCGTTCGGCCGCGGCATCGCCGGCCCGAATCCGGTCGCCGAGCGACGGCGAGCTCTGTTCTGAAGGCCCCTGCCTGTTTATGGGGAGCAGCCGACTGCCTGCGATTTTTGTCGGCAGGTCTGCGCCATAAGTACGGGCGCCGATGAAAGGCCAGAGCCCTCGGTGCGATAGAGAGGCGAAACCGATCACCGATTCTTCGTCTTCGAAAAAGAACAGATCCATGGCGAATCCCGTTTGCAGACGGCGTGCCGTCGCCAGGATTTGAATGCCTTGTTTTCTATGAATAAAGTCGCATCTCGCTGGCAGCGAACGTGTGGCGCCACGTTTCGTCAGCCTCGAGCCGTGTGGCGCCACACTCGGCAGCCAATGAGCATGGCCCCTTCATCTGACCCACCTGTGCCATATACAAGCGAAGCAGGGGGGGACTCGGTGGCGTCGCAAACTCGGCAGGGCTGCAGTGCGGGCACGGGTGGAGTGAGCGATTCATCGACCCCGCGGCCTGGCGACACCTGGCCGGTTTCGAGCTCGACCGACCCGCTCGTCGGGCGAGTCCTGTCGCACTACCGACTCGAGGAACGGCTGGGGTCCGGCGGGATGGGAGTTCTCTATCGAGCGACGGACTTAAAGCTGGGGCGTGCTGTCGCCATCAAGCTCCTGGCCCGGCATCTGGCCAGCGACGAGACGGCGAAGGCTCGCTTTGTTCGAGAGGCGCGCGCCGCCAGCGCACTGGACCACCCCAACATCGCTACTATCTACGAGATTGGGGAAGAGCAGGGCGAGCTGTTCATCGCGATGGCGCTGTACGAGGGTCAGACGCTCAAGCAGCGCCTGGAGAAAGGTCGGGTTGGCGTTAAGGAAGCGGTGGATGTGTTTCGTCAGGTTGCGCTGGGACTTGAAGCGGCGCACCGCGCCGGGATTGTCCACAGAGACATCAAGCCGGGAAACATCCTGATAACGAGCAGCGGGACGGTCAAAATTCTCGACTTCGGCCTCGCGAAGCTCGTCGCCGATTCGCAGGCCCAGAGTGTGACGCAAGCCGGGCAGGCGATGGGGACCGTTTTGTACATGTCCCCGGAGCAACTGCGAGGCGAGTCCGTGGATGCCCGAAGCGACCTGTGGAGCTTCGGAGTTGTCGCCTACGAAGCGTTGGCCGGTGCCTCCCCGTTTCAAACCGATTCGAGCGCCGCAACGGTGGCGCGAATTCTCCACGAGGAGCCGCCTTGCTTGTCCACCGTGCCCAGCGTTCCGGATTGGCTCGCCCAGCTGATTTCACGGCTGCTGCGCAAAGAGCCAGCGGAACGGCTTCCGAGTGCGAGCGATGTGCTCATTCGACTCAGCGAGCACAGCCTCGAGGGACTGGTCTTGGAGTTTCGACGGCGTCGCATTCTCCGGGCCCTGGTGGTTTACGGCATCGCAGCATTCGCGGTTCTCCAGATTGTGCAGCTCGTCATGCGCGGGCTGCATTGGCCCGATGCAGTGCTGCTCTATGTCGTCGCCGCGCTGGCGGTCGGCTTCCCGGTGGTGGCCGTCCTCGCCTGGATGTTCGATGTCAGCGCTGGCCGGCTGAAGGGGGAAGTTGTCTCTCCCAGCCGCGCGCAGCGTTTGAGGGGCACCCGCCGCGCTCTGCTGCTGGTCGGTATCGGGCTGCTCGCGGCCGCTCCCGGCCTGGGCTGGTACTTCTTCTTTCGCAGCGACACGCGAATTGTCACGCGGAAAGGCAGCGAACCTGGCGGGGCGGCGGAACGCAAATCCATCGCTGTCCTTCCGTTCGTCAACATGAGCAGCGACAAGGAGAACGAATACTTCTCCGACGGAATGACCGAGGAGCTGATCAACGCGCTCGCCAATATCGACGGGCTCCGCGTCGCAGCGCGCACATCGACATTTGCCCTCAAAGGCACAAACCCCAGCATTCGCAGAGTGGGTGAGGAGCTGAACGTCGGGGCGGTGCTCGAGGGAAGCGTCCGGCGAGAGGGGGACCGCCTGCGGATCTCAGCCCAGCTCATCAATGTTGCTGACGGCTACCACCTCTGGTCGCATGTCTACGACCGGGAGCTGAAGAATATCTTCGCCCTCGAGGAGGAGCTGGCTCGCTCGATCGCGCAAGCGCTCAAGCCCAAGTTGGTGCAGACCGGGTCAGGGCCCCTGGTCAAGCCGACGACTACCAACCTGGCGGCGCACGATCTCTACTTGAAGGGACGCTACTTCTGGAACAAGCGAACGGTGGAGGCGCTGACAAAGGCGCTCGGATACTTCCAGCAAGCGATCGAGCAGGACCCGGGCTATGCGCTGGCTTACGTCGGTTTGGCTGACTCCACCGTCCTTCTTCCCGAATATGGTTCGGGGTCGGTCGCAGAGGCATTGCCAAAGGCCAAGCAGCCTGCGCTGAAGGCTCTCGAGCTCGATGGGACTCTCGCCGAAGCGCACGATGTCCTCGGCATTATCAACGACCACAACTACGAGTGGTCCGCTGCTGAGCATGAATACCGCCGGGCAATCGAGCTCAAGCCTGAGTATCCGACGGCACACCACCGGTACTCTCTTCTGCTGATAGCTACGGGACGCGTCGAACAGGCACGTGCGGAGGCCGAACAAGCGCGGCAGCTGGATCCAACCTCGCCTGTGATCAACAGCCAGTTGACAGTCGCGCTTGTTGCTGCGCGCGAGTACGACCGAGCCGTCGAACAAGCGAAAAAGACGTTAGAGCTGGACCCAGGCTTTCCATCAGCACGCTATTGGCTGGCGCGCGCGTACGTGGGGCTGGGTAGATACCCTGAAGCTGTGGCAGAGCTCGAGAAGCTCAGGACGTCGCTGACTCTCCGCGCACGCAATTACGGTACTCTTGGCTACGCATATGCGATGTCGGGGCGCCGCGCCGATGCCCTGCGCCTGCTCGCCGAGCTCGATGAGTACTCCAAACGTGGGCACATCTCGGCATCGGCGTGGGCGCTGATCTACATGGGGCTCGGCGACAAGGAACAGGCATTCGCCTGGCTCGATAAAGCTTACGCGGAGCGGGATTGGCAGTTGCGGGAGCTAAAGGCACACTCCATGTTCGACAGCCTGCGCTCCGACCCCCGGCTCACGCGATTGCTAAGGAAGATGCAGCTCCCATGATCGCCACCGAACTGATCCAAAAGAGTTCCGCTTCTGAATCATCGATGAGCAACCAGATCCGAGGTCGGTTCCGCCGCGCTATGCGCACTGAGAACCTGTTCAATCGACGCTTGCAGAGGCTGAGGCTGGCTCATGGCCGCCACCACGCCGCCGAACACTGTCAACCAGCCGCCGATTATCAGTGCCGGGAACACCAAAAGCTTCGCCTCCCGAACCGCGCTTGCCGCTGAATTCATTTGTGCGCTCATTGCGTGACCTTCTTGGCCAGCCCTATTGCAGACGACGTGCCGGGCTTGCGACGAACAGAAACCATTGAGAAACGGCCCCTTGTGCACCATCACGGGATGCCAACCGCTGTGGCGGAGCCGTGGCGCCACACCCCTCGAGTGGCTGTCGAGGGGGGCACCGGCCTCAATGTCACTTACTTTTTGCCACCGCCAGGTTCAGGACTCCGGCTGGCGGCGGATGGAGGCGATGGATTGGGTCTACCAGAGATAGGCCTGCGAGTCGCTGGGGCTCGACCTGTAGCCCCGACCCACGGGAGGACAACGTGTGGGTCACGAGAATGCGAGTTGCCATCAGGTTTCGAGATGGTCGGATCAAGAGAGCAACACCGAGCAGGACGGCGAATACACCCAATATCTTCAGCAGCGCACCGGCCCGATCCCAAGCGTCGCTGCGCCCTTCGGCGTCCTGGGCTCGGCTCGAGAGTCCGAAACCAATTGCAATTGCGACCGCGCCAAAGCCGACCGTGAGCACCGCGTTGATCATGATTTCTCCCGTCATCCAACCCTTGCCTATTTCGGGTTCACCGAGGGCACAGCGTAGGAAAATTCGACCGCGGCTTCGTCCGCGATCGCGTCGGTCGCATATTGCGCCATGAGGAGTGACTCGGCCTCGCCAATTGCCGGTGTGGCCGTACTCCAGGCTCCCAACCCAAGTCCGGAGACGAACGTGAACGCGCCGACCACCGCTGCTGCGACCATGAATCTCCACTGCCTGCCAGACTTCGCTTCCGTCGTTTGCTGTTTCATCGCTCCTCCTTGCTCGCGACTTCTGCATTCGACGTGCCAGGACCGAGTGCGCGCGGTCGAGCGCGAAGCCGTGATTCCCGGCGAGGTTGAACCGCTTAGCTCAATGCCGCCTCGGGCAGTGGCCTGCGCTAGGGGGTGGCGCCACAGCGCTGCCACGTGGCGCCGCGCGCAAATGTTCCGGACGTCATCGCGATTGCCCCTCAGGAATTCGAAAAGGGAATGGATCGATCCGTGCAAACGAAGGAATGACGATGCGCGATCAGATGAGGAGGGGATTGAGGACGGCGGCTATTTCACTGGCACTTTGCATGGGGTCTGTAGGCTCACTGGCGCGCGCCGACGATTGCAGCGATTCTCTGATGGCCGAATCCTGCGCGTGTCAGTCGGACGTGCGGAGCGATCGTGAGCAGTCGAGCGCCTCGGACAAGAGCTCGCCCGGAAAGAAGGTGGCGGGAGCGGGCAATCGCGCGAAGGCTCGCATCGCGCGAGGTGCGGAGGCGAGTATCGGGGCCGACCAGAACAGCGTGGCGAAAAGGTGATGCTAGCTTAAGCGATACCGGATCGATTCGAAGAATTTCCGTTGAACGCTCTCACGGCGCCAGTCCGGTCAGGGAGGAAATCCCATCCGGCGCACGAGGTCCGCGTACCTCGCGTCTGAGCGCAGAGGCTCCCATATCGGCCAGGCTTTCAAATAAATGAGGCGCCCCGAGCCACCTTGATACGCTTTCTCGAGCCACTCAAATGCGCGATCCTTGTCACCGAGGCCTCCAAAAACGTGCGCTATTTCCATGGGTACATCCGGCTCGCCGGTCTCGCCTCGTTTTATTAACTCCTTTAGAATCTTCAGCGCATCATCTTTTTTGCCCCATGCAGCGTAGGCATGGGCCAACAGCGCCAGAAATCTCGGACTGGTTTTGTCCAAGGCGAGCGCCTCTTGCATCTCTGAAACAACTTCCTGATACATCTTCCTTGGCAAGTAGCACGACTGAGCGAGTTGAAATCGCCCGAAAGCGTAGGTCGGGGCCAACTGTATCGCATCCCGGTGAGCAGCGACGCCGGGATCGTAACGTCCTGTCAAGCAGAGTATGCTTCCAATATTCCCAACCCAGGCGGCATTCGCAGGATCGAGCTGCTCCGCTCTCTTGAATTCGGCGAGTGCTTCCTCAAAATGCCCAGTAGTCATGAAGTACAAACCGTACCGATTATGAGCAAGGGCATAGTTGCCATTCAATGCCAAGGCTCGCCTCAATTCTTTCTCTGCGTTGAGCCAATCCCATTTGTACAATTTCACGTATCCCAACGCGGCATGAGCTTCAGCGAGCTCGTCATCCAAGGCCAGCGCCTTGGTTGCCGCGATCTCGGCCCGGTCGTAACTTTCCTTCAGTGGAGCAAGCGCATAAGCGGCAAGGTTTGCATACGAATCCGCGACGGCGACGTAGGCCAGCGCATAATTCGGATCCGCGTTAATCGCCTGCTGAAAGTAGTCGATCGCTTTCTCAAATTGTTCCTTCGGGCTCTTGTTCCAGATGTACACTGGGGTGTAACCCAACCCTGCGAAATAAAGACCTCGCAAATACAATTGATAGGCTGCCGGGTTGCCGGTCGAGCTTTTGATAACGCGCTCGCGCTCTTCGACGGTGAGCCGCCTGCGCAACCTATCCGCAATGGCTTTCGTAATCTCTTCTTGTATGAACAACGCGTCCGCGAAGGGTCGCTTGTACTGCTCTCCCCAGAGCTGAGAGCCAGTGCCGGTGTCGACGAGATCGGCCTGGATGACGAGCGTATTGCCGACCTGTTGT
>Ga0126384_10001927_pt1 | contig 12458 bp, 10 predicted proteins | sample PanSoiMetPlot_36_FD_92543 | JGI IMG/M metagenome (GOLD analysis project Ga0126384, IMG submission 92543) | Tropical forest soil microbial communities from Panama - MetaG Plot_36 | ecosystem: Environmental > Terrestrial > Soil > Tropical forest > Bulk soil | place: Panama | collected 2016-02-17 | reverse complement strand
CGCCTATCAGTTCCTGATGCGGAACTTCGAACCGGATGACCGCATCTATGTCTTTGGGTTCAGCCGGGGTGCCTATACCGCCCGCGCACTTTGCGGGATGCTGCACATTGTGGGCTTGTTGACGCGCGGCAACGAGGGCTTGATCCCGTACGCGATCAGGATGATTAAGAACAACCGCATCGATTTCAAAGTCGCAGCCAGCTTCAAGAAGACATTTTCGCGCGAATGCAAACCACACTCCGTCGGCGTGTGGGACACCGTCAGCTCAGTAGGCTGGATTTACAACGCGGTGCGCTTCCCGTTCACGAACCTGGCTCGCAACAGCGATATCGCCATCGTGCGTCACGCGATCTCCATCGATGAACGTCGCACCTTCTTTCGCCAGAACCTGTTCGGCACACCTAAGGATCCGTCTCAGGACGTAAAGGAGGTCTGGTTTGCCGGAGTGCACTGCGACGTGGGCGGAGGCTACCTCGAAGAGCAGAGCCAACTATCGAAGATCGCGTTGCGCTGGATACTTTGGGAAGCGGAAACTGCCGGACTGCTCGTCGATCAAATCCGCAAAGCAAACATACTCGGCGCCAAACCGCCGAATGTAGCCCCCGACCCCAACACGAAATTCCAGCACGACTCCCTGGAAAAATGGTGGTGGATCGCCGAAGTATGGCCAAAGGTCTCTCACAGACTGGGAGAAGACGGCAAGTGGAAGAAAACACTCCGCATTAATCTCGGACGGAGGCGTTACATTGCCCCCGGCGTATCAGTCCACGAATCAGTAGAGACGCGGTTCAACAATCCCGATTTGGGGTATAGGCCTACAAATCTACCGGAGCAGCGGCAAATCGTGTATGACCGCCTTGAGACAACAAATGCAGCCGGTGCGTGAGATTGAATTAATACACTATCGGTTCGTGTCAGGGTATCGACTTCAGTCGTGCCGATTTAGGCGCTCGAGAGACCGGCTTTAGCCGCCTGGGTTCTGTGCATCCAGTACCCATTCTCTGGAACGCAAGTGGAGGAAATACCAGTGCACAGAACTTTAGAAAAAAAGTCATCCGGCTGAAGCTAAAGAAGAAGGAACGTTTTCGAAAGTCGATGCCTGACACGAATCAAGCTGGAAGCCCAGCATGCCCAAATCGAAGAAAAAATCCTCAGCAAAAACTAAGCTCCCCTCTGGCAAAGCCCTCATCCAACTCAGCGTCTTCGACGGGACACGCCAACTCTTCCCGAGGGGAAAGAATCTTCTCATCCGAATCTCCGACGGATCGCAGAACCGCATCGTAGAAGACTTCTTTAAAGAGTCGAGCCTTCAGTTCGCAGTTCCCTTCTCCGCCAACTTCAAGGACAACTATACCTTGCTGGTATCCTGCGACGGTTACCGCGATGCCGGGTTCTTTCCCGTAAAGGTCTCACCAGATGTGCCGGCGATAGTTGACTTGATGCTTGCTCCCAAAAAGGCGAAGTACGAATTCCTAGCGTGGAGTCAGTTGAAGATCAAATACAAAAGATTCGCTGACTTTCTCAATTGTGAAGGCGATGAACCGACTACTCGACAACGCTATGAAGAGCTTCGCGAAGACCGGGAACCAGCGCTCGCCTCGCTATTAAATTTGACAGCCGCGATGGCAGCGATCCAACTGCCCATCGGCACGCCACTCGATTACTTCAAACAAATCGAATGGGATGCCACGCTGACACAAGATCGTTTTTTCGGCTTTGCCGATGCTGCAATCGTGAATCAGGTAAAGACCGCCGCCGCACAAGGCGAATTCGCGCCAGAGCCTTCGCCGGCGATATTCCATCCCGACGCAACCAGCAGCTACAAGCAGATTCAATTCGGCGAAGCCAACGTACAGCTAACGTTTCACGAAAACACACGGGAAACAATTGCAGGCTTCAAATGCATCCGCGTAGAACCAGATATCGACTATTACAAAGATTCTGCCGCCCACGCCCTCCTCGAAGTAATTCCCAACTCACTCTCTCACGGCCTCACTGACCCCCAAACTGTCTATGCACTCCGCTGGATTGCCGGCCGCCACGCCGGTGTGCCTGAATTTGATCCGGGATACATCTTGGCTTCCTGAGCAGTCCGGACTGTCCTTCGCAAGCAGAATTTCATGTAGCGACTCGGCCCCCGAAGCCGAGAATCAAAACGCAAAGACTGGCAAAACTTGTAGTTCCGTACTCGTCCTGTCGTTCTCACTATCGTCACTAGCACCTTGAGTGTCGTGTTGTCGACGGCCCAATTCGCCAAACACATGGTTGGAACAGACCCAGCTCTGGAACAGACGATGTGAGGCCAAACCCTTTGTTCCTGGAGAGCTTCCAACGGTGTGGGGAAGAATTATGCGTCTGGTTCTAACCATAACTTGGCTGGCTTCCCTAAACCTGCCTATTGCTCTGGGTCAGACGATCCTTCCAAATGCAGCCAGTACACAAATGCGTCAGCCGCAGCATCGCAGTTACGGCTGCCTCAAGCCGGTACGCCTTTTTGCGATCGAGGATTATGACGGGCCATTGAAAAGGGTGGCTGCGTCCCTGGTCCGCAGAGTCGAAAACCAAACAGCGCAGAATCCGCAAGATACAGAACTCAGAATTTGTCCTTTAACGGCTCATCAGAAGTTCACACTCGCCGCGCGAAACAGCGTCGAACCAATTAACCTCATTGTTGCGGGCTTCAGCGCAGGAATCTCCCAGGCTGCGGATTACGATTCCCAGTTTGGGCAAGGAGCGTCCGGATATGGACAACGACTTGGCGCCGCTCTGGCCGACAGCACTGCCGGTGAGTTCTTCGGCACATTTTTGTATCCAGTGATCTTCCGGCAGGATCCTCGTTATTACCGGCTGCAGGAGGGTGGAACCAAACACCGCCTCGGAAACGCTCTAGCGCACATATTCGTCACCCAGAGCGACTCCGGAACACGTATGTTCAACTACTCCGAATGGTTGACGGTCGCGTCGACTACCGCACTAAGCAACGTGTACCATCCCGGAAATCGCCGTGGCTTCGCACCTTCGGCGGGGCAGGTGGCAATCACGATCGGAACGGATGCAGGATTCAATGTGCTCCGAGAGTTCTGGCCTGAGGTAAGCCGAAGATTTAAGCTGCCGTTTCGACCTCCTCAAGCGGCCCTTCCCGCTCCGGGCAAGCATCCGTAAAACCTACTCCGCAGATCGGCAGCGCAGTCACTTCGCCTTCTTTTTTCGCTTCTGTGACCGGACTCCTCTCCGCTTCCTGGCCCGTGGGACCTCCAGACGCTCAACGTCATATTTGCTCTGAACCAGCCCGCCCTTGTAAGAACGTGTCGTCACATGTCGCAAGTGGACGTCATGGGAAATTCGCCCGAACAGCGGAATTCCCTCTCCGATTAGCACCGGCACGCGCGTCACGGTGATGCGGTCCACCAAGCCTGCCCTCAGGAATTGTTGGATCGTGATCCCTCCGTCCACGTATGCGTGCTTGAATCGACGCTCTTCTAGTCGGCTAACAATTTCCTGCGGTGTACCCGACATCTGTTCGATTCTGGCTTTAATAGACGAGAGATCCAGTGGCTTGCTGCTCAGTACCACGACCTGCTTTTTGCCGTATAACGCAAAGTGACCAAGATCGCGCACAACGTCGAACGTTCTCCGCCCGATGACAACCACGTCCACCGTGTTAAAGAACTCCGTGAATCCGTGCGGCCCACTACCAGGCGTGTCCAGGAAGTCGAATGTGTCATTCGTGCGCGCGAGGAATCCGTCGACGCTCGTACCGCAAAACACCGACACTTTCATGGGACCATTCGCAAGAGGTGCGCGCCATACTACCACTACGCAGGTTTATCTTGGCGAAATGACACAAGCTCCCATTCCCCCTCCGGCACCGATGTCTCGTGACGCAGAATATAGAGGTTGCCGTCATCAGCGCGGACCTTGAAGAACTGGTGTTCAGGGCCGTACCACTGATCGACGACTTCCTGCACGAGATATTCCCAGCCATTGAGACGAAAGCGGACAGGTCTCTCGTCAGCCTTTCCTCCTGAGTAACATTCAACTAACACCTTCATTCACTCGAACTCCCGAGATTCTCATTTGCGAACTCCACCGATTGACTCGAGTTCGCCAAGCACTTCAGCGGGAATTTGAAGCGTTGCAGCCTTTAGATTCTCGCGAAGATGCACGAGAGAAGATGTCCCTGGAATCAGCAGAATGTTGGGCGAGCGCCGAATAAGCCAGGCAAGCGCAAGCTGCATCGGCGTAGCGTTGAGTGACGCTGCCGCTGCATTGAGCTCCGATGACTGCAGCGGAGTGAAGCCTCCGAGCGGGAAAAACGGAACATACGCTATGCCTTGCGCCGCGAGATCATCGATGAAGGCATCGTCACCCCTTTGAGCCACGTTGTAGAAATTCTGAATGCAAACGATCTCTGTAATCTTCTGAGCTTCAGCCAACTGCGTGGGACTAACGTTGCTCAAACCGATGTGCCGAATCAGGCCTTGGCGCTTCAGTTCCGCGAGCGCGGTGAGCGGTTCCTCAATCGATCCTTCCGACGGTTCGGTAAATCCACCAACACGAAGGTTGACAACATCGAGTCGATCGAGACCGAGATTTCTCAGGTTGTCATGAGCGCCATCGAGAAGCTCCTCGCGTGAGAGCGCAGGAATCCAGGACTTGTCTTCACCGCGCCTTGCGCCCAATTTGGTAACGATTACCAGACGATCCGGGTAAGGATGAAGCCCTTGCTTGATGATCTGATTGGTCACATGAGGACCGTAGTAGTCGCTGGTATCGATATGGTTCACGCCGGACTCTACCGCCTCTCGCAGAACAGCGATTGCGGCGTTAACGTCACGCGGCGGTCCAAACACGTGCGGACCAGCAAGCTGCATTGCGCCGTAGCCCATGCGGTTCACTGTCATCGATGTGCCGGGGAAAGTGAAGCTGCCGGCGAGATCTAGTTGTTGAAGCATTTCGTTCCTCCTGCTTTGCTGTTCATCGTTTGTAGTGCGAAAAGCTAGAACGACTCTCGCACCAGTTCTTCGCTTATGGCACCTGTGACGAAAATACGCATAATCCTTTTCTCCTAAATACTTGCCGTTCAGCCGAGAATGACGAAGCATTCACTCGACTCGCGAGCTGTGTCGAAGCCTTGGCAGTGATCAGTTCCCATTCGCGAGTTGAAGCCGGTAGACCGTCGATTGCGGTCAACTCGTGCAGCCAGTCTTCTGCTGATAGCTCCGCCTGTTTTGATCCAAACAACTCTGTGACGGCGCTAACGAATGCTGACAGCTCGTGCTCCGCCATCCTCATGATCTCGACGCACCCAGAATTGCGATTGTTCGATGGCTTACTAAGAATGAGTTGATTCATACCTTAGCCTTTCGAAGCTGGAAACGAAGGCCTTAGCGGGAACAACTATTGACAGGCCGGTGGGTTCCAACTAAAACGGAGAGTGTCTCCGAATCAGCTGATAAGATAACCGGAGACTATCTCCGGTTGCAAATCTTTTTATGGCTACCAAAGAAGCGAAAGCTGCTCAGCGCAAGCCCCGCACAGATGCCCAGCGCAATCGCGAGCGAATTCTGGAAGTTGCAAAGCAGGCCTTCAGCCGATCCGGCGTAAACGCCAGCCTTGATGACATCGCCAAGGAAGCAGAAGTCGGACCGGGAACTCTGTATCGCCATTTCCCTACCCGCGACGCGCTGATCGAGGCGGTCTATCGGACCGAGGTGGAAAAGCTCGCAGCAGCAGAGCGCAAGTTCGCCGAGACCATGCCTCCAATTGAAGCGCTACGAGCATGGATGTTGTTGTTCGTCGATTACATTGCGGCAAAGCAGATCATCGCCCCGGTACTGAATACGTTCGTGGGCGGTGCGTCGAAGCTGTACGAAGGTTCACGCGCCCAGATTCAGGAAGCGATCAATGCGCTAGTGAAGCGCGCCATTAAGAGCGGAGATATACGCAAAGACCTCGATCCCTTTGATCTGCTTCGGGCACTTGTTGGCGTTTCCAACGTAGCCTCTACTCCCGACTGGCAGCAAAGCGCTCGGAGACTGGTGGATATCCTCATCACCGGTTCACGGCCTGTCAAATAGACGGGGGCTACCCTGTAGATCGCTGGATTTCCGCTTGATTGGGTCTAGGCGTTCGAGCAGACTTCGAGGTTTTATTGAGGCAAATCAAAACCGAAACGTCGGTGAATCTGTGCTCGCACGATAGCGATGGCAAACAGGGACTCAAGGCTCCGGGACTATGGCGCTCGCTTCGTCCGAGTGTTCGCTCTCCATTCCAAAAAAAGAAACTGCCGTAACGACGTAGTAATAAGTCGTTCCCGGCTGCACGTTAGCGTCGTTCCAATTCAATCCCCAAATCGGCCAGGGGTTTACTCTTGTGTATGGACCTCCCTGCTGCGTACCACGATAAATGTTGTGGCCGAAGAATGTGGCGTCAATATCAGTCCAACTAATATCCACCGAGTGTGTTGCAGTCCCGCTCAGCGCAATAGGAAGCTGCGGGTTGACCGCATCGCTTTTGATCATTGCAGTATCGCTGTACGCGCCTGCCAGCGGAGGTGTGTATGTGACTTGAATGGGTACGCTAGCTCCGCTGCGAAGCGTGAACGGTAAGATTAATCCCTCCAACGAGAATGCGGTTCCGGCATTGCTGAGCTGAGTAATGGTTGCGCTCGCATTTCCAACATTGGTTAGCAGGACTGATCGCACGGTAGAATTGGCTGCCGCAACGCTGCCAAAGTCGATCGAGGCTGGGCTGGCAGTAAGTTGAGCCTGCAGCACAACAGCCTGGTCGAGTTCTGCAGACGTGCTTCCGCCGCACTGGGCATTGCCAAGGTAAGTCGCGGTGAGAGCGAGCGTTCCCAGCGGGAAAGTGCTGCGCGTCAGCGATGCCGTGCCGCTGAAACCCACCACTGCCGCACCCAATATTGTTACTCCATTACGAAAGATGACATATCCGCTGAACGTACAGTTTCCGGACGCTACGACCGTCGTCATGAAAGTGAGAGGCTGGCCGTATCGTGCCGGATTAGCGGAGGTGCTGAGAGCAGTTGTTGTCGGGACCTTCTCGACGGTTTGCAAGAAGACGGCAGTAGCCGGGTAGAAGAACGGGTCACCGGCATAGCTGACCACTATCACATTGACGCCTGGAGGTAAGGCCGATGTGGTGAATGAAGCCGATCCGCCCGAAAGCGGAATCGCAGCCAGCACGGTAACTCCTCTTTTGAACGTGATCAGTGCCCCATCAGGAACAGTGCCGGCCTTGACCGTGGCCGTCAAAGTAATTGCCTGGCCGAATATTGATGGCTTCATTGATGAGGAGACGGTCAAAGTGGTTAACGACCGATACACCATGTTCTGAAGTAGCGCGGTCGATATGTTCGGAAAGTTGTTGAGGTCGCCATAGTACTGTGCGGTCACGGTAGAGCTTGTGCGGAGCGTGGTCGAGAGGGCGGCTTCTCCACCGATCAGAGTCGAAATTCCCAGCAATTTTCCAGCTGCAGTGAAAGCTACAGCGCCGGTCACGGCACCTGACTCGCCTGCAACCGTCGCTGTGAACGTGACCGGCTGATTGACGAGTTGTGGGTTTTGCGAGGACCTTAGAGCGACAGTCGTATTCGACTTCGCCTCTCCGATAAGGGAGATGCTTATTGGATTGCCACTATTCGGAGCAACTGCTATCGTTCCAATCCGCCGTCCCGCCGTCGTCGGGGTAAACGACGTACTTACCTGGCATGACGAACCTGGCACCACTCCGTTTTGGCAGTTGTCCGACTCGACATATTCGCCTGTAACGGAAATCGCGAAGGTGAGTAGCGCGTTGCTGGCATTTGTGATCGAGAAGTTCTGCGATGGACTCTGCGTGTTCAGCAATGCAGGTCCAAATGCAAGGAGCCCAGAAGAAACAAAGAATGTGTTTGGGGCGACAACCCGGATTCGATTGTTTCCAGTATCGGCAATCAGCAAACTTCCGTTATTGTCCAAGGCAAGGGCGCCAGGAAAATTCAAGGTCGCGCTGTTTGCCGCGCTGCCATCGCCGCTGAAACTGCCCTTACCGCTACCTGTCGGGCCGCTGCCTGCGAATGTCGTGATGATTCTCGTCGCATGATCCACACGACGGATACGGTGATTGAGAGAATCCGCGATGAACAGGTTCCCTGCTCCATCCACGTAAACGCCGAGAGGATCTGCAAGAGTGGCGCTTGTGGCCAAGCCGCCGTCGCCGCTGAAATTCTTTACGCCTGTACCTGCTACGGTAGTGATGACACCGGTGGCAACGTCCACACGCCGGATTCGCTGATTCGAGGTGTCGGCGATGAAGAGATTGCCCAGGGTGTCCACAGCCGCTGCGCTCGGGTGATAGAGATGCGCGCTTACTGCAGGGCCCCCGTCACCAAAGCTATTGTTATCGGCGAAGTTTCCTGTTCCGGCTACCCTGATTGCGGTCTGGGTACCAGCCTTCACCAGCCAGACACAGTTGTCGTACTGATCCACCACGTAGAGGTCGCCCGCCAGACCCACTGCGATTCCGAAGACAAGACCTTGAAAAGAGGTTGTGACCGCCCCAGTGTTGGCATCAATACGCCACACGCTATTGGAATCTGCGATGAACAGATTTCCTGCGTTGTCTACTGCAACCCGTTGTCCGCTCTGTGAGATGGTAGTGATGATTCTGGTCGCTGCATCCACGCGACGAATGCGACCACGTTCAGCAATAAACAGATCTCCGGCGCTGTCGCCTGCCACTGAACCGGGACTGAAAAAGCTGGCCAGCGTAGCCAACCCGCCATCGCCTGTACCACTGCCGGCAAAAGTGGTGATGTTTCCGGACCCGGCATCGACCTGTCGAATACGGCCGTTTCCTTCATCGGGAATGAACTGATTTCCGAGATCATCGACAGCGATCCCGATTGGATTTGAAAGATAAGCATTTGTTGCCGATCCATCGTCTCCCAGAGAGCAGACACCTTGTCCCGAAGTAGTACAGCCATTCCCGGCGACGGTGCTGATGATGCCGGTGCCGCCGGCAATTTCCCGAATGCGGCCGTTATTGGAGTCGGCGACAAAGATATTTCCGACGCCATCAATCGCAAGTCCGCTGGGTGCACTCAAGGTGGCGGCGACCGCGGCTCCGCCGTCCCCACCAAAACCGGCGGGGCCGGTTCCAGCTACGGTCGCAATGACACGCGTTAAGCCATGTATGCGACGAACTCGGTTGTTGTTCGTATCGGCAACATACACGTTTCCGGCGACATCGAGCGCTATGCCGTTCGGCTGGTCGAGGGCTGCCAGAACTGCGGGGCCCCCGTCGCCACCAAAGCCACCTACCCCGCCGAACACCCCGCTACCAGCAAGGGTTGTGATGATTCCAGTTCCTACGGTCACCTTTCGAACACGGTTGTTGAAAGTATCGGCAATGAATAGATTGCCGGAGCTGTCTACGGCAATCCCTCGGGGACCATCTAAGAGCGCTCGAGTAGCCAGATTGCCATCACCCAAAATGCAGATAAATGAACACACACCGCCCCCGGCAACAGTGGTAATAAGACCACTGGCGACATCCACCCGCCTGATGCGGTTATTGCCATAATCAGCGATAAACAAATTTCCCACATTGTCGAGAGTTACTCCGGCAGGCTGGGAAAGACTTGCCTTGAGCGCGCTGCCACCATCTCCAGAGAACCCTGAACTGCCGCTTCCAGCTATTACCGTAAGCTGCCCATTGGCGCGGTTCACGCGATAAATCCGATTTGCCTGACTGTCAGCAAAATAGAGGTTGCCCGATCGATCGACTGCTGCCGAACTCGGAATCAGAAGATTAGCCGCAGTTGCATTGATGTTATCTGGTCCGCCTCCGGCAGTGGTCCGGATAGTTTCGACTTGAGAAAACACTGAAGCGAACGGGTATGCCAACACCAACAACGTGAGCGTAAGGAAGCGGGGGGATTTCATTTCTGGCGATCGTGCAGCCGAATGAATCGAGCTCTTGCGGCACGAACTGTAGCAGCACCTTATGAAGGCCTAATTAAGGAATCGATAATTTCGCGGGCGCATGTGAAAAGAATTGCATACCCAACGGCGCGGCTGGGAGCTGCCTCGTTAGGCGGCAGATCAGCCCATTGCCGCTTTGATGATGCGGACCCGTTCAACCAGGCTTGCTGGTTTTACTTGCACAAGTTCGAAGCCGAAGCGTCGGTATGTCTCTTCGTGGATTCGTTCAAAACGCAATGTCTCTTCAAAACTAATCCGCCGCGCTTCAGTTGTCGTGATGAAGCCGAGATTGAGTATGAAGAAGACGCGATCTTCATAGAGTGCTTCTGCTTTTATGCGCTCCAATTCGCTCGTGAGAAAGGCGGAAAAAGAATATCCAAGATAAACGGCCAATGCAGCCGTACAAACCACTGAGCGATCGTGGAACTGAACCTCATCTGACCGATACGACGCGTGAATCTGTCGGCTTCTCTGCAGATCAGTTACGGCGTCGATGAACGACGGATCACTCCACGGTTCGCCTATCCCTCGGGCCTGCAAAGCAGCGATCACGTCAGTAGCCGCCTCTTCAACCACGCCGAAGCCATCAAGCTCTAACTGGCGGATAATAGCTGTCTTCCCAGCACCGGGTGCGCCGGTAATGATGAACCTTCTCATGGAATTTCGGGCACGGAGTTGCACGCAAGGACCAAAACGGGAAGGAGGGCGGGCCACTCGTCCTGCCCGGACGTATCATAAGTCCCCCAGTGAGGTTGAGAGCTATTTGAGGAAGTGTTTAAATTCCTCCTAGAATGAATGTTCAATCTCGATTTCCAGTGATTCCTCCAAAGACAGGCTCGAAACGATCATGCAGCCCTGCGGTGTAGTCGTCGCCGCTAATCATCGGCGAAGTGCCGCGATTAGGGCCAGAGTGCGGGATGGGACTTGTAGGCTGAGCGCATGTCCAGAATGAAGAAAGTTGTCATTACGGAGTTTGGCGACGAAAGCAAACTCGCGATCGTCGAAGATGACCTTCCCGATCCTGGTTCCGGAGAAGTTCAACTCTCGGTTGAATATTCAATCGTTTCAGGATCCGACGTTAACATGCGCCGTGGCACTTATCCATTTCAGAGAAAGCCGCCGCTTACACCAGGTTACAGCGTCGTCGGAAAGGTGCACCTCAACGGCAAAGGCAGCTCGAAATTCAAAATCGGCGATCGGGTTGCGTGTCTTTCAAAATACGATGGACAGGCAGAGCTGATCAACCTTCCCGAAAGGTTTCTGGTACGGGTTCCCCAAGGAGTTGACCTGAAGGCTGCTGTTTCTCTGGTCCTTGACTGGGTCACGGCTTACCAGATGCTGCACCATGTTGCTCAGATTGAATCAGGTGACAGGATTTTTGTTCATGGGTTGAGTGGCGGTGTGGGCGCCGCGCTCCTTACTCTCGGACGGATTCAGGGAGCTCGAGTTTTCGGTACAGCTTCACCCTCTAAGCAAGAGGAACTTCGCACACTCGGGGCTGTGCCCTTCGATTATTCAAATAAAAACTGGATCAGCGCAGTGCAGCAACTTGGCGGAGTGGACGCGGTCTTCGATCCACTCGGCTATGAGAGTCTTGACGAGTCCTATTCGGTCCTGAGAAAGGAAGGCATCCTGGTGGCCTACGGCATGAACCTGCCAGCGTTGAAGAAGGTTCCTCGCCCTCCCGCGTTTCCTGCGTTCGTCAAACTATTGTCCAGGAACTTGCTTTTCTGGTCTGGCAAACGAACCACTTTCTACGGAATTCGGCGCTCGTCGAAGAACTTCATTCCTGACCTGGAATTGCTTCTTGAATGGCTTAGGTCCGGAAAAATCTCGGTCCCCATAAAGGCTACCTTCAAACTCGAAGAAATTCAGAAGGCGCATCGTGAATATGCGAGCAGTGCACGCATGGGCTCCATTGTGATCGAGATTGGCCAATAACGGGATAACCATGGGCTCAGATCTGGCTCTTGTCGCTGCGCAACTTCCGAATTGCGGACCCTCCGCACGCTGGATTTCGATGGCTTCGCGCAGGAGTCTCTGGGCTCTCCTTTTCGCACTTTCCCTTGGTACTTGGGGCCAGTCTGCTAAGGAACCTGTGACGCTGACGTACTTTCGTCTTGGCTGGTTCCAACCCGACGAGCCGCAAGAAGCGAATGCCTGGGAGCGCTGGTTCATGCAGGAAACAGCATCCAGCTTCGCAATCTCCCGGTTCCGGAAACCGCTCTCGACCAGCTCGATCTATCGAAAAAGCTTCTCCAAAATCGTTACGGGCCGGATGTGTTGGGTCTAGATCTGATCTGGTCTGGGGCATTGGCAGGAGATCTTCTTGACTTGCGTTCCTATTTCGGGAGTGAAATATCAGCCATTGATCCACGATTGTTGCCCAGTTACATCGTAGATGGGAGAGTCGTGGCGATCCCAAATGCTGTTCAGATAGGAGTTTTGGAGTACCGTGCGGACCTTCTT
>Ga0126384_10001925_pt1 | contig 12463 bp, 12 predicted proteins | sample PanSoiMetPlot_36_FD_92543 | JGI IMG/M metagenome (GOLD analysis project Ga0126384, IMG submission 92543) | Tropical forest soil microbial communities from Panama - MetaG Plot_36 | ecosystem: Environmental > Terrestrial > Soil > Tropical forest > Bulk soil | place: Panama | collected 2016-02-17 | reverse complement strand
TGATCGGCGTGCTCGTCAGCCATGTCATTGTCGTGTTCGACTTCATCGAAGAAAGGCATGCGAAGGGAGAGCCTCTGGAGCAAGCTCTTCCAGACGCAGGCATCCAGCGTATTCGCCCCGTAATGATCACTGTATTGGCGACCATCCTGGCGCTCTTTCCGCTGGCGATGGAAGGCGGGCCTCTTTGGCAGCCTCTCTGTTATGCGCAGATCGGCGGACTTGCTGTCGCAACCTTCATTACGCTTCTCCTGGTGCCGGTCCTCTACAGCATCTTCGTGCTGGATCTGAAAATCATTCGCTGGGATGCGAAAGAGGCTGCAGCAGAGACCGAACGCGGTACCCAAGTTGAACGAGTGCTCCAAACGAACTGAGGACCGACGAACAGTAAATATTTTTCGTTTTGTGCAGGGCTTATCCAATGATTCTTTTTAGTCAAATTCCCGCGGCGGTTCTTCTGCTGGTCTCCACACTTTCTTTGCAGTGTGTCGGGGTAGCAGTGCTCATTGAATCGCTAAGACGCGTCATAACCAGGGATACCCAAGGGTTTGGCCCGATTCGTTCTGCCGTGCTGGTAATGGAATCCACAGTCGCAATCATCATTCTCCATGGCCTAGTCATCCTTCTCTGGGCTAGTTTCTACCGGTTGCAATGCTTTCCTTCGTGGGAACTCGCCTTTTACTTCTCGTCGAGCAGTTATGCCACTGTCGGCTACGGCGACGTGATCCTCCCAGCTAAGTGGAGACTCTTGGGGCCTTTGGAGAGCATGGCAGGAGTGCTGATGTGTGGAGTGTCGGTCTGCATTCTATTCGCCACGGTTACCCAGCTACTTGACAGGAGCTCGCACAACTTCCAAAAACAAAGGCAATCAAGCGGGCCAAGAGTCCCCAGTCAGGAAACGTCGCATTTGAGGAACAACGCCGTGCGTAAGACCAATATCGAACATCGGATTCGCCTCTCGGCATCGAGATTACCCGCCAGGGATTCAACGAACAACGATTTAGCTCCCACCGAAGATAGGAGATTCATAAATGTTTAACAAGATACCACTAAAACCGCAGAAAGATTCATCCACTGACTGGAACACTTGGATATCGGCAAGTGTGATCGTTGTTCTCGCCGCGCTTGTCATTGTCATCGAGCTGCACATTCGTGCCCTGATCAACCATCCCGTTCTGCAGAAGTAATGGGGGTACATTCTTGTGCGTGAGGAATGCGAAGTGAACATATCGTTGGCCTCGAAGGTGACGTCTCGGATCTCTCACCCCTGTTCTCAAGAGGTGTTGCTGAACGTCACTCGGGACGCCAAAATCCAGACACCTGACTGGCTTCACGAGATGAAAGCCATTCTTGAGGAGCTGAATGAAGGGGTAATCGTGGCGGATGACCAGCTTCGAATTGTTTTTGCAAACGAAGCCCTGCTGCGGATGGGCCACTACGAGAAGCTGGAAATACTGGGACGCACACCCGATGCCATCTTTCCCCCGCAAGATCTTCCCTACATTAAACGTCAACATGAATCAGGCCATCTTCACGGTCGCCACCGCAGCGAGTTCTACCTTCCTCGAAAGGACGGCCAGAAAATCCCGGCGATCTTCAGTGGGCGCGTAATTCTTGCACCTGATAAACGTGAATACGTCTTACTAACCGTTACCGACATTCGCGAACAAAAGCTGATTGAGGAGCGGCTTCGTGCGTCCAACACGCTCCTTGAAGAGCGACAGAACGAAATTCAAGCGGAACTCTCGATCGCCGCGCGAGTCCAGCAATCACTTGCGCCCCAGGCTCTCCAGTGGAAAAACTTGGCAGTGGAGGCTTATTACAACCCGGCGCATACAATAGGAGGAGATTTCGGCATTGTCCTGCCACGAGGCGAAGAATTTTTGGACGTGCTCGTTTGCGACGTCTCCGGACACGGGGTTGGTTCGGCTCTCGTAGCCAATCGTATCTACTCCCAAACACTTCACGCATTGGAACAAATTCGCGATCCAGCTAATTTGCTGCACCACCTCCATGAATTCGTACTTCACCATATCAGGCAAGATGGTTTTTACTTCACCATGTCCGCGGCCCGCTTCAAAGAAAGTGGGCGCCGGGTGAGCTTTGCTGCCGCAGGCCATCCCCCAGGAATTCTCATCTCCAACGGAGCGGTCCGCCTGCTCGATTCGCGAACCGGTATTCTCGGCTCGCTTTCCGAAATTGCTCTCGCCGCTTCCCCTGAAGAAATTGAACTCACACCAGGTGACCGTCTTATTCTTTATACCGACGGACTAGTCGAAATCTTCAACCATAGGGACGAGATGTTCGGAGTCGAAGGCCTTCAAACGTTGGTCCTCCAGTCAGCTCAACGACCTATTCAAGAGCTTAAGCACATCATCCTAGACAGCATGGCAGCCTGGAGTCGCGGCCCTCTCTCAGACGACGCGTCCCTCGTTATTGTCGAGGTCCGCTAGTTTCGCCTTGTTAGTTCCTCACCTTGCAAACCTCACGCCATGGCTGCCGAAGGGCAGCGACTGCATGTGGGCGCATTCAGTGAGAAAAACAGGCCACCGGCCTTGCAACGACAGGATTTACGTGCGTCTGCATTTGGCAGCGAGAATGCACAAGCACAGTGAGGAGTTCGTAAGAGCCCTGTTGAGTGAAGTCGGGAAGGATGGCAAATCGTGGCCCGCATTTCATCGCAGCGGCGCGTACAAAAGAACACCGGCACTTTGACGACTCAGGAGAGAGCAGTCATGAGACAACCTATCTTTACGCTAGCCATGCTGGCGGGCATCCATGTGTGCGGCAATTCACAAGCGCTCGCCCAAACGAAGACCCCATCGTCGGCCGGCGTAGTCGTAAGAAGCGCGGATGATTTCGCGGATGAGCAAATGGCGCTGATGCACAGACAAATTGATTCCGTCAGAAAACAGCTCATAGCCGCGAATCTGAAACTGACCGACGCCGAAGCTGCCAACTTCTGGCCCGTGTACGAGCAATATTCCACTGAGCTCAAGAAAATCACCGACACAAAAAACGCGCTGATCAAAGAGTATGCCAATGAGTATGGAGCGCTAACCGACGAGCAGGCGGACAGCCTCATTCGTCGCTGGCTGGACTCAGATATCGCGATCTTTGAACTCCGAAAGAAATATCTGCCTATTTTTCGTAAAGTCTTGAACGGAAAGATAACAGCGTCCTTTTTCCAACTGGAGCACCGCATCACCGCGATAATCGACTTGCAACTTACTTCACAGCTGCCTTTGATGCAGAGCCAAGACGATCCGCTTAACGTGCAATGAAACAAAGACAACCGCTGCGATCACACTGGCTTGGAAAACAGGTATCCAACATGTCTCGAAAAGAAACGCTACAAAATGGAATCATCTCAGCTGTTCTCTTAATGTTTTGCTTTTTCGCGAACGTGGGTGTCGGAGCGGCTCGGCCGGCTGAACCACCTATTCTTCCCATGAACGTCGAATTTCGGTACATGCCACAGTACCTTGAAGAATCCTTCTCCGACGATCCGCGTTACGCCAGGATCGAAGCCATGCTCGATGCAGATGGTTGCCATGTCGTTCTGCTTGATAAGACTACCGATCGCGAAGCTTTCTACTCCAGTTCGAAACGTAGAGTGGATGCTTTAGCCGCAAATGGCGGCGATGCCTACGTAACGCCCGTCGATTGCGAGACTCATTCGCCTATGGATGCCTCCCTCGCGTTTCTCATCCACTTTCAGGACCGATTCGGTAACGACGTCTCCTGGAAGCTCGTCACTGGCCAAATGGTCCCGCACGCTTCACCGGAAGTGATCTATCGCACAAGCAATTCCGGCATCACTTTTCTTTACGCGCCACGCCGGACAGCTGGCTTGCGTGGGACGATGATTACAATCGCAGGCAGAGAATACACACCCAAGTCGACGCAACCCGACAATCCGTCCGCTGCATTTTATGCCGCCGATATGACCTTCGGTCAGATCATGCCCGGCGCGGATGTTTGGACAGTTGAAGACACACCAGCTGACAAAGTTCAAGCCGCCAAGTGGAATCTTGCCGGTACTGGCGGACGACAGCGCACCCTTGCCGTCAAAGAGCTTTCGGCCACAGAAGCGTCGATTGAACAGTTCGATGGTAACGACCCCGACGCGCCACACGTCGTTCTCAACCTCGTCCGTGTGAACGACGCTTACGAGCTTCGTTCGCTATCGTTCGAGAGCCACTTCAATACACTTTGGATTTTCTTTGGCCCGGAACTTCCGCTTCCGGCGCACCACACCGACGACAACAGGATCGTCACCTTTACTGTCGCCGAAAACGAGCAGGCAAACATCGCGAGTGGTAAATTGGAGATTCACAGAGCTTTCGATGCGGAGCACCTCGTGTGGCATTTCGACACTCCAACTTTTGCGAAGGGAATCATGCTCGAGACTGGTGTGAATTTGATTCTCGGTGTCAGCGCTCAAGCAAACTGCACAAGTGGGGCCTGTTCGGATCCTCTTCGATAAACACGGACCATTCGCTGCGGTCCCGGTGCAAACTTAGCATGCTGGCCTCACACGGTAGATTCCCGGCCGCAGATTCGCGAGCTTGTATTCGCCCATGCCGTTGGTCGCCGTTCCATTACGAAAATTCGTGCCGGTGTTGACCGCCGCGACCTTCGCCTCCGCTATGGTCGCCTTGGCCGGGTCTTGTCACCCGCCCGGTGATGGGGGCATTTGTGGTTACGCCCGCAGGCGCAGGGTTACAAAGACAAGAGGAGAACCAGCAGAACAGCGGGGACTCTACAAATAACGACAACCTAGAGCATCGCGTTTCTCTGCTCGAACTTCAGCGGTTTCCCGTTGATCCTTCTGGACCCGGTGTCTCAGGCTTGATCGATATAATCGCCAGCAGATACGTGACGATACCAAGGAACAAAAAAGTTCCGCCTATACTCACGAATGCCACAAACGAAAGAGGGCGCGCCCGCAACAGGCACACCGCCTCGGTGAGAAGCCCCGCGATCAGCAGGATGCCGGAAACCTGCAGTGCGCGTTCGAGCGGATTCGCGCTGAACTTCATGGTTGTGGATTCCACATTTTGACTTTGCTCAAAGTCGCGACCTTGTGAACCGTGTCGTGACAGCCGCTCGAAATGCACGCCATCCTGTTGACCTTCACAGCTGGGAGCAAATCCGGATCCGCGTTGTGCACAGCTCCCTGCTCGAAAGAGCGCGAGCCTAGGTGGCAATGCAGGCATTCACGGTTGTTGTACGGTTCATGAAGTTTGATGTCCTCCGGTGCGGGCGGCTTTGTCAGGTAGTAGACGTAGACGTGCCGCAGCCCGGCCATCTTTGCCTTGAACGACCCAAACATTGCGTAGTTGGTATGACAGCTGTAACAGGCTTCGTCAGCGGGAACGCGATGATTCTGGTAATGCGCGGCGGCCAAATAGGACGGATCATCCACGTGAAGACTCTGCCCGTGAAGTTCCATGGTATGACAGGACAAACAGAACTGGGTTGTCTTCGAACGCTCCATTTCGCTGGAGACACCCATGCTGGCGCAGAGAATGGGTAGAAGAAACAGCACAAAAAAGCCCAGGATCTTGCCGCCGCGCGTGATGGTTATGCCCGGGCGTGCGATGGTAATGCCGATGAGTATAATGCTAATCAGCACCAAGACAACGACGAAGGCGGTCTGCAGCGGCATGCCCATGGCGGCCAGATAGTGTCCGCGCTCACTTCTTCGCGAGCGAGCGGATGTAGCCCACTAGATCCTTAATCTGTTCGGACTTCAGGCTTTTTCCATACGGGGGCATTTTGCCTTTGCCGTTGACGATGACGGCGGTCAGGTCGGTATCGCTCTGCTGTTGCACATCGGCTGACCCGAGGTCGCGGAGCTTGTTTGCTTTACCGATTGTGGTCTCCCCCTTTCCGTCTGGTCCATGGCACGCGGCACATTTCGTCTTGTACAGCGCGGGCGCATCCTGCGCGCGCGCCGAGGTCGAGAGCGCGAGCATGGCCGCGCATGCAAACACATAGATCAGCCAGGCAGTAAATCGACCACGAGCAATCATGTTTTTCCTCCTCACTACGTAGCGATAATAAACCAGTTGAGAACCCGCTCACCTCAGAATCGGTACTCGATCGTCGCCATGATCGTGTGCGCGTGATATGACGGCTGATCCACACCCAGAAACAGATACCGTGCTGCGGAAGGATCCCCAACCACAAATCCGGGATAGAACGGGCTCAACGCGCCGGGTCCCGGTGTCGGAGAAGTCGAGCTGTCCAGAATTCTCGCCGTGCACCCTGGGACAACCGGTGCCGGTGGAGCAGCACTCACGCAACCCATGTACGGGGTCATCACGGATGTCTGATAATCGCGGTTATCCCACTGCTGGTAGCGGTACTCGATCCGTGGCGTAAACCGCTCAGTAAGCCGGTACTGCAGACGAAACCCGACTTCGTGAATCCGGTTTGCCGTAGAAGGGTAATCCACGGCGGCGTTCGCCCCAGTCAGCAAGAACGCATTCGCGCCAGTCGTAATGCTGGGGTCGCCGAGGTAATGCGAATTCACATAAGCGTTCCCGGCAGACAGCGAGTAGTAGCTGCTGATGCTCACCTTCCTGCCAGGAGTGTAATCAATCCCGGCAGAGTAGATATTCACCGGCTCCCGCTGCGTGCTTTCCCAGTCGTTGTTGGCGCTATCGCACGCAGTACACGTTAGAATCGTCAGCCCGGCTGCGGGCGGCGTCCGAGTCCGGCTGATCATCCGGTAGTGATAGAACTCGTAGGAATATTCCGCAAAAATCGTGACTTGGCTGCTGAGCGCGTAATCGAGATCAAATCCGTAGTTCCACGAGAGGTCCTTCTGCACCCCATAGAGGTAATAGGCGCCAGTCCTGGCCGCTGAACCCGTCAGGAAGTTCAGCGCAGTCGGACTGTTAGTGCCACCCTTCCGGCTGTAGTTGTTCTGCAGCGTCCCGGCAAAACCAGTAATCGTGAACCTGTCATTCACATCGTACTGCGCCATGACGTCGCCGCGATCCTGCAATCTCGCCGCTTCATCGAACCTCCGGTGGCACCGCTGGTCGGCTGTAAATTGCACGTCTGTGTCTGTGCAAGTGACCTCCGCACCGGTCGTCGGGTCACTTGCTTGGTCATCCTGATAGCGGTCGGGTTCGCGGCTCGCGTGCCGGTAAGATGCACGGAACAATAGATCCCGGGTCGGCGACCAATCCAGCGTTGTGAACACTCCATTTTCCTTCGAATGCGCCACATCGCGATTCTTGCGGTCCATCCATTCTCCCTCGTAGCCCACTTTCACCGAGCTCCTCTTGGCGAAGTACCAGCTTCCGGAAGTCTCCACAGTCTTGCGGTTGTATCCGAACCGCGTGTCGTCATTTGCGGTGGGCGCCCCAACGTCGCCTTGCACTGGCGTAAACGTCTGGCTCCGGGTGTTGTCGTTGTAATCGTAGTGTCGGTAGTTTGCTCGCAGCTGAATGTCCTTCCACGGATTGCTGGTCAGCACGTAATTCATCGCCAGCGTCTGCACATCCCCGTGCAGGCTTCCCTCCGGAAGCACGGAGAGCGAAGTGCACGCTTGTGTCCCGTCGCCGCAACTATTAATGGCCGTGTTTGTCGTGTAAGGCAGAAGCGCCTGGTTCTGCCGTCGCCAGCCCGGAGTCAAGCTCGCCGTGAAATGCAAGTACTTGGTCAGGTCCATTCCCGTAGAAAAGTTGAACTGATGATACTCATTGCCCGGATACAGAGCCATACGCCCCGTCAGCGGGTTCGTTTGCGTTTCATTCGTTAGCCGGAACGGATTGTCCCAGCTCATCGCATCCAGATCGTTCTGGAAAAACCACCCGATGTACGATGTGTCCAACACCAGCGAGTGCCGAGCAAAATTGATACCGGCGCGTACCAGATTGTTGTAATAACGAATCGGTTCTGGCAGCTCCACGCCATACCCGGCTGTCGCGCTCGCGCTTGGACTCGAGTTCATGATCAGCCCCAATGGCCGGGACCCCCGTTCACTCTCCCGGAAAAACAACCCATACACCTGCCACCGAGGAGTCACGTCGTAGTTGCTATAAAGCGTCCCGCCGCGCCGAATCATCATCGGTGTAATAAAATTTTCCTGCGGTACAACCTGCGTGCTCACGGTGCTTGGCAGCGTGCCGGCTGAAGTCGCTTGCAGCGACTGCCGGATGAGCGACGGGAACGTCCACTGCACGCAACTCGCTCCGCCGCAGTTTGCGGAAGCCCCAGGCGTCAGTTCCGTGAACGCCGTTCGGGTCGTATTGCTGTAAATGTGCGGAATTTCGTCGTACCGGAACTGGACCTTGAAGTGTCCGTAGCTGCCAAACGTCGCTAGATAACTCTGATCCCGGTAAACCGTGTTTTGCGTCTGCAGCGAAACGTAATTGTGCGTGCCGAGTACGTTATCGTAATGAATATCGGCGCGGCGCAAATAAAAGCCGTCGCGAATGTCGCGATACTCGTTGAACTTCGATGTCTTTAGCGAAGGACTAAACGGCAGGTCTGGGCGCCCGTACACGTCTCCCGTCGCAAAGCGCACGCCGAAATCAACGAATCCGTGATCCGCTTCCTTGTCATCTGGTTTCGCTTGCCCTTGCTGGTTCTGTTGGCCTTGTTGTTGTGTTTGCGCGAACAGCCGCCCTGAAATCAAGAAAAGAGCTATGGCTGCCGTCAGCCCGATTTTGCCGAGTCTGTTCATGTTCGTGCGCCCCTTTCCTCATCGCAAGAACGCGCTGCCGGAAGGATGATTCGAGCCGTGGATGTAGGAATGGCAATTCGTGCAGCCTCGGTTAAAGTTCTTGATCGAGCTGAGCGGCTGCGCTTGTGTCGGGTGCCGGCTCGCGTCGTGGCAGGAATCGCACACGCGGGGCATACGCACCTTCAGTAGTTGCGGATTGTTGGTCCCGTGCGGTTCGTGGCAGTTCGCGCAATTTTCTAAAACCGGCGGATGTTCCCACACGAACGGCCCGCGTCGCTCCGCGTGGCAGCTGTAGCAGTTCTCGTTCGTGCTGGCCTGGATGAGTTGGTTGGGATTCGGCGACCCATGCGGGTTATGACAGCTTGTGCAATTTACCTTGCCTTCGCGATATGGCATGTGCGAAGACCGCTGCAACTGCGCTCGCCGCATCTCGTGACACTGCAGGCAAACTTCCGGCTGTGTCTTCTTCAGTCCGCGATTTTCAGTCAGCCGAGGATTGTAGCGAAGCTCGGAAGTCCCACTTCTTTGAATCACTTGCTTTACCTGGTGGCAATCGACGCACGCCATTCCGCGGGATTCATGCGGACTCCCATTCCAAAACATATGGTTCGTGCCGCGCGAGTGGCAGTCGAGACAAACCGCGTTCTGCTCGGCCACCGTATTTGGGGAGTCTTTTCCGAATCGGATTGGAATCGTGTCCTTCCCTCCGCCAGATTCCACGTGCAATCGCCCCGGACCGTGACAACTTTCGCACCCACGCCCCTCTTCCGGCGTCCGAGGATGCTCCATCATGATTTTCCCCATCACCGTATTCTTGAACCTGTGGTTCTGGTCCTGATGACAGGCGATACACGTTTCGCTACCGACATAATCGCCTTCCGGCTTGCTCGCAGGCTTGGCGCCTTGCTCAGCCGCCAACGTCGATTTCGTGGGGACTCCATTGGAAGCGGTTGCGCTCTGCCCGCCTTGTATCCCCGCAAACGCGCCCAAGCACGACGCGAGGACGACGCCGACGGTTAGCAATAGCGCAGGCGCGAGCCTGCGCAGAATTCCTCTCATGCAACCTCCAAGCGGCGGCCAACACGTACAGGTCGCGACGAACGTCGCAGGAATGCTCGCAAATCTCCGGAGCCAGTTCTGTGAGTAGAGTCACGCAGCGACGTGATGGACGTCACATCGAGATCCAGGCCGCAGGCCGCGGTCGAGCCGGCAACCCCATTCAACGTAGATAGGCTCTGTTTCCGTTATTGTTTTATTGCTGGTAGTCGACCGGCCATCCGCCCACTTCACACACTCTGATCGCCATGTCTTTTGAGAGTAAAGAACTTCGGGGGTGCTAGCTCGTGACGATGCTCTCGAGTCCGGCCCGATTCAGCAGGACCAGCGTGGAGCCGCGTACATCGATCAGCTTCTTCTTCTTAAAATCAGCAAAAACGCGAGTTACTGTCTCCCGGGACGCGCCAATATGCTCCGCAATTTCTTCGTGCGTCAAAGTCAACTTGGTGCGAATTTGTCCGCTCTCCATGCCCGTCGCCGCTTCCGCAACCGCCGCCATTCCCTGTCCCGCCGCAATGTCCAGCAAGAACCGCGCCAGCTTCTCGGCCGGTGTGCTGGAAAGCCCCAGGTACCGCAGCTCATTGCACGTCCGCAGATAAATTCCTGCCAGCATTTCCGCGACCCGCAACGCCGCGTTCCCGTGCTGCTGCAAAAATGCTACGAAATCCGCTCGCCGGATGAAATTCGCCTGTGTCGGCTCCAGCGCCTCCGCCGTCACCTCATACGGCTTATTCGAAAGCGTGCCCGGCATCCCAATGACTTCCCCTTCTTCGGCAATCCGAAATATCAGGGACTTTCCCGCGGACGACCCGGCGCTGAGCTTGACCCGCCCGTGGCACAAAATGAAAGCGCCGCGCGCCTCCTGCCCTTCCACAAACAAAATCGCCCCTTTGGGATACGTCGCCGGTGACGAAATCGCGTCCAGTCCGGCCAGTGTAGACGTTGGCAAATTGCAGAACAACCGATCCGTCGACATCGGACACGTGAGGCAGTCTTCAATTACCTGGAGGCCGTAAGGGGTCTTCATGGGACCTCGGCTGTTACACGGATCATACAATTGCTGCCCCCGCGTATGCTAAGGAAAGTGGTAATGCGGCTGGCACGCCTATTCCGTGCACTTCGCCTTGCGCGTCGCACGCGAGTCCCACCACTGTCGTGGGCATTCGAGGACGCCTACTTGGCTGGTCCGCGCCTATCTGAACCCAATACCGTCACCACCGGCAGGCGCGACCGCACGAGTACTTGATGCGCGGTGTTGCCCTCCAGATGCGTCGCAGATAGCAAACTGCCCCGCGACTGGCGCGCTCCGATCACGATCAGGTCCGCGCCCTTATCCTCAGCCACTGCCAGAATTCGCTCCGACGGAACGCCATATTCCAGAATGAGTTCCGGCCGGCACAGCAGTTCGCACTCTTTAGGCATCAGCTCGTGCAGCTCATGCAGCACATGGGCCGCGGAAACCAGCTGTTTCCCATGTCCCCTCGCCGGCCGATAGTCCTGAATCACATGCATCAGCTTCAGCTCGGCGCGATTCTGCTCTGCGAGCGCCACCGCAAACCGCGCGGCGCGCGCCGAGTCCTCGCTCAAATCCGTCGCAAACAGCAGCCGGCGAATATGCCCCACAACGTGACTGCCACTCCGGACGCCGGGACCGATCGTCATCACCGGCACCGGGCATTGCCGCAAAATCCCTTCCACGGTTGAGCCAAACAGCAGCTTTTCCGCCCCAGTGCGCCCGTGCGTCCCGAGCACCACCAGGTCGATTTTGTGCAAGTGAATCGCCTGTTCCATAGCGGCCCACACGGACGGGCCGCGCTCGATTTGAATCTCGTGGGGCACGCCGCAAAGCTGCGCTTCGAGCCGGGCCTTCTCCGCTTCGATCGTTTCTTCTACGGCTTCGAGTGACGAATAAGAAACCTCTATCGCCGTGAAATCATCCATGGGCGGCGTCGCCACGTGCAATGCGTAGACTTTCGCTCCGATCGCTCGCGCTACTGCCAGCGCGAACGGCAGCGCTCTCTTGGATGCTTGCGAAAGGTCCGTTGCGTAGAGCATGTTTTTCATTCTGACGCGGGGGCCCGCCGAGGTGGGCTGTGCCATCGGGGTATCTCCAGGCGCGTCCGCCATCAATGGAGATCGAATGGAATCTGTGACAAACACGAGTTTGCCGCACTGCCCTTCCACTTCGCCGTGATGCGGACCACACCACTTGGTGACCGGCGTCACGAGACTGTGATTCATTGGCACCCCTCGATTTTCAAAACAAACAATCACAACTTTTGGTGTACCGGACGGCGGTTGCCCTTAAGCAATGCGCTTCCAGTGACGCTAGTGTGACTTCAGCAAAAAAGAATAGATGTGATTGGGTCATCCCGAAATGTGATCAGAATCACAAACAAGGCCGTTCTTTGGCCCGCGCCATGCTTTGGGGCGATGCCCCGAGCGTCACACATGGCTCGCGATGGAGCTGCTGCGCCAGCGAATCCAAAGGAGCTCTTGGATGCTGCGCGATATTCCGATTCTCCTTTATTGCGTAACGGATCCCGTCAGAACCAGAAAGCCGACAAGTACAGTCGATGTCGGCAAGTAGGGGTGTGCAGCGCCCTGCCCAACGAAAAAACAGGTGAGCCCGGTGTCGAAAAGAGAAAAAGCACGGGCCGCGACACGTGGGCCACCGATGAAACGCTTTCAACGTGCGCG
>Ga0126384_10001924_pt1 | contig 12464 bp, 9 predicted proteins | sample PanSoiMetPlot_36_FD_92543 | JGI IMG/M metagenome (GOLD analysis project Ga0126384, IMG submission 92543) | Tropical forest soil microbial communities from Panama - MetaG Plot_36 | ecosystem: Environmental > Terrestrial > Soil > Tropical forest > Bulk soil | place: Panama | collected 2016-02-17 | reverse complement strand
TACGCCATCATGCAGCAGATCGCGAGCCAAATGCAGTTCAAGGTGGCACTGATGTATGACGAAACCCAGGAAGACAACGGACATGCCACGGAAGACGCGCTACAGGCATTTGACAAGGCTTACAAGAACTACATCGGGCCAACGGCTCCTGCGCGCAACGCTTATCTTCTGTATCAGGGCCGGCCAATCATCTTCATATTTCCCAAGCGTGGCAACACCGACTGGGACCAAGTGAGGCAGGCGGTGAACTCATGGGAAACTCCCCCATGGCTTATCTATAAGGACAACCCTCCGCCAAAGTACGCCAAGAATTTCGATGGACAATATGCCTGGGTACATCCCGATAAGGGCTGGCGAGCCGATGGCAGCGACTGGGGTGAGAAATACCTGGAAAATTTTTACATCAAGATGCGAACCAAGTATCCCGACCAAATTGCGGTGGGGGCTGCCTGGCCGGGATTTAACGACACAAAAGCGTCCTGGAGCTTGAATCGCAGCATAGATCCGCGGTGTGGCAAGACCTTTGAAGACACACTCAAAATGTTTCGCAGGTATTACGACGACTCGCATCCCCTTCCCTTCCTCATGATTGCAACCTGGAACGACTACGAAGAAGGCACGGCCATCGAGCAGGGACTCGCACGTTGCGATAAGAATGAGAACAAGGATCGTTCTGGACTTTAACGATTCCAGCAAGCTCGGGGTGAAGCGACATGCCGCGATCCCAAAAAACGAACGGCTCGACAAAGGAAAGTCTTTATCTTGGCGCTCTTTCCACTTTGCTTTTCGATCGCAGCGGAAACGATGGACAGTTCTCGTCCTCCTTCACGGAAGCGCTCGAATTTTGTTCCAGTCTTCCGGATGCAGAGCTTCGCGAAGTCTTTGATCTGGCAGACTCCCATCATGTGACAGTGAGAGTTATCAACATTCTGCAGGACGGTGCCGCCCAGACTGGAAGGACTGGTCTCGCGCCGCGGCTGGATCCTATCCTTTGTATGGAGCAAAAACGGATCGCTAATGCGCTGCACTACATGGATGCGATATGCCGGGCGTTCGAGGCTGCTGGCTGTCCAGTCACTGTCATAAAGTCGGTCGACCACTGGCCCGACCTCGGTGGCGATATTGATCTATACACAAGCGGCAGCAGAGAACTGATCTTTGATGTGTTCCGGAAGGTGTTTGAGGCAAAACTCGAGCCTCAGAGTTGGGGCGATCGCTTGGCCAACAAATGGAATTTCCGCATTCCTGGACTTCCCGAGCTTGTTGAGTGCCACGTCAAGTGGCTAGGTCAAACGGGTGAGCAGGTTGCTCTCGCCCGCAGGGTTGAGCAGCGTCAGATGCTTCGCCAGATTGGCGAATACGTCGTTCCAGTCCCTGCGCCCGAGGAACGCATTGTCATCTCCGCGCTGCAACGAATGTACCGTCACTTCTACATCCGGCTCTGCGACATTGCCAACATCGCAGCCCTGCTGCGCGATCAGGTTGTGGATTTCGCAGAGCTGAAGAAGACTGCTGATATGGGAGCAATCTGGCCTGGCGTGGCGACGCTCCTGACCATTGTGATGGAGTACGTGAAGCGCTACGGTGGCGCGGAGATCAGGTTACCGCAGGAAGTCACCTCTTCGGCACGGTCTTCGGAGAAACGCACCTACATCAGTGAGAAGTTCGTTCGTATTCCGATCATGCCCGACGCAGCCGAGCTTTACACGCAGCAGATGGTTGGTATTGGAGCCAGCCGAAACTTTCGCGCAATGTTCCGCCTCGGGCTGCTCCCCGCGCTGGCAACCGCCGCGTTTATCGGCTACAAGCTCACAGGCAGCGACAAAGGAGTCTGGTAGGTCTCTCAGCGCATCTCAGAGTGCGCTTACGTTAAGTCGGCTAGCGAAACCCTGCGCTGCCTCGAAGTACAGAAAGTGCCTGATGGTACATCACCCCATGACGCGGTAAATTCTAATCGGAGACGAGAGAAGAACCGGTATTGCTCCAGGAGCAGAGGGTGCTTCCGAGACTGGCCGAACATAGGTAGCGCTCTGGTACCGGCGTAACTGCCTGATCGTACCTAGCCGATATCAGGTCAGTACGTCCTCTCCCGAACACATATGAGAATTGCTCAAGTAGCGCCACTCTACGAGAGCGTTCCGCCCAAGCTTTATGGTGGAACGGAGCGCGTAGTCTCAATTCTTACGGAAGAACTGGTTCGTGAGGGTCACGAAGTTACCCTTTTTTCTAGCGGCGATTCCGAGACCACTGCCCGTCTTGTACCAGTTTGTCCTGAGTCCTTACGGCTCAACAAAGAATGCATGGATCAACTTGCGCATCACGTCCTGATGCTGGAGCAGGTTTTCAGTGAGCTGCACAATTTCGACATCATTCACTTTCACATCGATTACCTGCATTTCCCATTGACCCGCCGTACCGGCGCGGTTAATGTGACGACGCTTCACGGAAGGCTGGATATTCCCGATCTTCAACCTCTTTACCGGAATTTCAGTGAGATGCCGGTGGTCTCGATTAGCGATGCGCAACGCGAACCTCTGCCTTGGATAAATTGGCAGGGAACGGTTTACCACGGTTTGCAAGAAGATTGCTTTCTATTCCACAAAGATTCAGAGGAGTACTTGGCCTTTCTAGGGCGTGTGTCTCCGGAAAAAGGCCTGGATGAAGCGATTAAGATTGCGAAGCGCGCAGGCATGAAGCTGCGCATTGCCGCCAAAGTTGACAACGAAGACAAGGAGTACTTCGAATCGGTAATCAAGCCGATGTTGAAAGACCCGCTCATTGAGTACATCGGTGAAATCGGAAATCCAGAAAAGTGTGAGTTCCTGGGCAGTGCCGCCGCGCTTCTATTCCCGATTAATTGGCCCGAACCATTTGGACTGGTTATGATAGAGGCGATGGCATGCGGTACTCCCGTGGTCGCCTACTCATCGGGTTCCGTTCCCGAAGTACTGGAAGATGGGGTTACAGGTTTTCTGGTGAACAACGTAGATACTGCGGCCGAGGCGGTTGGACGCCTCCCGGAGATTGAACGTTCGCGATGCCGTCACACGTTTGAGCAACGTTTCAGCGCGCGGCGTATGGCTCAAGACTACCTGGCTATTTATGAAAAGCTGATTGGTGGTGAGTCAGAACCGCTCGCTCTGAGTGACGGAGTTTCCGTTGGATGAGGTAAATACCCAGCAGTTTTACATCGCCACCAAAGCAGCTCCCCCCGATGAACGTATCCGAGTTCTGAAGTACGGCAAGATGTTCGCCGTCTTCGATCGTTATGGCGACGTCGAGGCCTCAGCGCGAGGCGAGGAAGGCATTTTTTACGACGGGACGCGCTTTCTGTCTGATTTTGCTCTGTTTATCGGCAACTCTCGTCCGCTGCTACTCAGCTCCACGATACGCTACGACAATTCCCTGTTCAGCGCAGACCTGACGAACGTCGATATCACCCAGGACGATGAAGTCGTGATCCCGCGCGGAACCTTGCTCGTCTCGCGCTCAAAATTTCTGTATGAGTGCTCCTGCTATGAGCAACTTCGCATCGCGAATTTCGGGCTGAACGCAATCAAGATTCCCTTTGGCCTGAAGTTCGATGCTGACTACGCCGACATTTTTGAGGTACGTGGCACGAAACGAGAGCATCGGGGCCAGCGCCTGGAGCCGCAGACCAGCCGTGATGGGACAATCCTCTCTTACCGAGGTTTGGATGGAAAGGTGCGTTTTACCAAGCTGCAGTGCACCCCGTCCCCCCGGAGAACATCGTCAAATGATTTCCGCATCGATGTAGCCTTGGCTCCAAAACACGATGTTACCTACCAACTAATCGTCTCCTGCTACTATCACCCGTCTACGGATGGAGTTCCCACATATCACAAGGCCCTTGCTACCGCTCAACAGAATTCGGAAGAAACCATCCAAGACTCCTGCTCCATTCACTCTTCGAATGAACAATTCAATGGATGGCTGAGACGTTCTGTCTCTGACATCCAAATGATGATTGTCGGTAATCCCGAGGTAGGCTACCCCTACGCGGGGGTTCCCTGGTTCAGCACTATCTTTGGGAGAGACGGAATAATCACAGCACTTGAGTGTTTGTGGGTTACGCCCTCTGTCGCGAAGGGTGTATTGCAGTACCTGGCTGAGACGCAGGCTACAGCCGTTACTCCTGAATCAGACGCGGAGCCGGGAAAGATTTTGCATGAGACGCGGCGCGGAGAGATGGCTGCACTCGGCGAAGTACCTTTCGGCCGCTACTATGGCAGCGTCGACTCGACTCCCCTCTTCGTCATGCTCGCGGGCGCATATTTCGAGCGCACTGAGGATTACGAATTTCTACAATCGCTCTGGTCAAACATTGAATTAGCTCTGAGTTGGATCGATAGCTACGGCGACCGCGACGGCGACGGGTTCATCGAATACGCGCGCTATTCGCCGAATGGCCTGGTGCAGCAAGGTTGGAAGGACTCCCATGACTCGATTTTCCATGCTGATGGTTCGCTCGCAGAACCACCGATCGCCTTGTGCGAGGTACAGGGTTATACGTATGCAGCCAAGCGTTCCGCCGCGCGAATGGCAGCTGCTCTGCAAAAATTCGATAGAGCGGATGCGCTCGAAGCACAAGCTCGCGATTTGAAAGCGCGATTCGAACAGGCTTTTTGGTGCGACGAACTGGGAACGTATGCCCTCGCTCTGGATGGGCATAAGAAGCCGTGCCAGGTCCGAACCTCTAATCCCGGACACTGTCTCTACACTCGCCTCGTGAGCCCCGATCGCGCCATTCCTCTCGCCGAATCGTTTCTTCAATCTTCGTTCTTCAATGGTTGGGGCATTCGCACAGTGGCCAGAACTGAGGCAAGATACAACCCGATGTCATATCACAATGGATCCGTCTGGCCCCACGACAACGCGATCCTTGCTGCCGGCGTGGCGCGATATGGCCGCAATGATCTTTCCGCAAGAATCCTGGAAAGCTTTATGGACGTCAGTGAGTTCGTCGACCTTCATCGTCTGCCTGAACTGTTTTGCGGACTGGAACGGCGCGCGGGGGAAGGTCCCACTCTGTATCCGGTAGCCTGCGCCCCGCAGGCATGGGCGGCGGCATGTATTTTCATGTTCCTCGAAGCTTGCTTAGGACTCTCAATTCATGCCAAACAGAGGCAGGTTGTGTTCGACAAGCCCTTGTTGCCCGGCGCCATTCCTTTTCTCGAGCTGAAGAACTTAAGAGTCGCAGACGCGTACGTCGATCTAGCTCTGACCCGCACCGCACAGGGCGTGCGCGTCGAAATGGTAAACAAGCGGGGAGACGTAGAAATTATACTTGCCTAAGCGCAACTTTTTCCTACAGTTAGCTGGTCCCACAGTACACGAAGACCCGATAAGAGCTAAAGACAATACCGGATTTTTCAACCCCTCCTGCGCCTCTAGAGTTGGCGGAGATATTCAGAACTTCGGAGGCCTCTACTCAATGAAAAAAAGTTTAGCGTTTTTAGCCACGCTGTGTCTGGCGGGCAGCCTTTCAATAGCCCAAGACACATCTTCCAGTGGCGCTGCGGCGCAGAGTGGCTCGACGACCGGCAGCAGTGCGAGCCAGCGCTCTTCTCCCAGCAACATGGGAAGTCAAAGCACTGCCGCTCCCGACCCGAGCAGTCAGAGCAACACTAGCAGCACATCAACCACAAGTTCCAGTAACTCAATCACCGGCTGCTTAAGCGGCTCCGCGGGCAACTACACACTCACCGATAGCGCGACCGGCGCTGTGTACACGTTGACCGGAAATACTGACAATCTGGCTCCCCATGTGGGACATCAAGTTCAGATTACTGGGCAGCCGAGCACCGCTGCGAGCACTGCCAATACCGGCACCAGCCCTTACAGCTCGCCGTCTTCAGCATCGAGCAGCGCGGCAGGTTCCACGGCTTCTCCGAGCAGCACGAGTTCTGGCGCGGGAGCCGCGAACGCTTTTCAGGTTAGCAATGTGACCATGGTCTCGGATCACTGCGGCGCAGGTAGCAGCAGCTTAGGTCTTTCCGCCGCTAACAGCGGAGCAAACACAGGAACCTCAGGCGACAGTCCTGATACGTCATCGAATACCGCCGCTTCGAATAGCTCGAATCCTTCAAACGGCTCGACGCCGAATAACATGCGCAACGATGGAACACAGGCGTCCAGCAGCGCGGGATCGCCGTCAAGCAGCATCAGTTCAGCTGAAAGTTCTTCTACTACTGGTGCCTCAACCGGTAGCACCACTACGACCACCCCCGATGCTGCGAACTCCAATGCTTCCGTAGGCCAGCAGGCGCCAGCGCCGAATCAGTCCGACAATGCAAGCCAATCGGCGACTTTGGCCAACCCCAGTGACAACAGCGCCAGTTCAGCGGCAACCGCCAGCACTCCAGCGGCAAGCGGTAGTGGTTCTCAAGCTGCCACCCCCGCTTACGCGCAGCCAGCGACTGGGTCCAACTCTTCTAGTTCGACTAGCACCACCGAGCCGAACGGTGCCCCCTCGGCCTCGAACACCGCGGCTGACCAGGCAACCACGAGCCAGTCTGCTGATCAGAACCCATCAGCGGCCGAACAGGGTGCCGGCACGTCTAGCCGTTCAAAGTCTGGGGAATCTCTGCCGGCTACCGGTTCAGAGCTTCCATTGATTGGTCTGCTTGGATTGGCTTCCATGCTGGCGGGCATTTACTTAAGAAAGTAAAAACTCCCGGGAGCAAAACGACTTCCGCACCTGGCGTTACCTTAGTTTCGTGAGACGTGTGAACATTGCGGAGATCAAGACGCGGGCCGCCCTTCGATGGGCCGGCCTGCGTGCTCTGGTGGGCAAGCGGTCCGCCGCGCCTGGCCGCCGTTCCCCCCGGCGGCTTTCCTCCGCAGCGCTGTTGATTACAGGCTCTGTGCTGTTGCTCTTTGTTCTCTGGTCTTACGCCTGGATGTCAATAGAACAACGCAAGCTCGAGTCGGCGTCATTGGCTTCTGCGGCAACTTTTCCTGCCAAACAAGATCAAGGCGCGGATGCGATCACGTTGTTGAACATTCCAAAAATCGACTTACAAGCTGCAGTCCTGGAAGGTACCAATCGCAAAGCCCTGTTGCTGGCTCCGGGACATCTTGAGCAAACCGCCTGGCCTGGTCAGACCGGCAATTCTGTTATCGCTGCTCATCGCGATACTTTCTTTCCCCGGCTTCATGAGCTTCATAAGGGAGACGACATTTACATCCGACGCGCGGGGCGCCGCTATCACTACGCCGTGAAGAACACGGCTATTGTGAATCCAGATGACACCGCGGTCGTCCGGCCGTCTTCCGATGCCAGACTGACCCTGTTAACCTGCTGGCCTCCTCATTACATAGGTCCGGCCCCTAAACGCCTGGTTGTGGTTGCTACCCTTCGGTCGGAATCCACTGCGGGCTCTGTTCAGCCAGCCTCTGCAGCTCATTCCCGTTAGCGCAGACGCCTAGCCTACCTGAGGCTTCTTCTAAGCATCCGATTTAAAACCTGTTCTCGAGTAATTAGCTAAAGCCGCTTGCGCAGTGCCTCCGCATTATAGAACCGCCGAACCGGAACGTCTCGAAGGATAGAGTTCCTTAGGGGCCTTCCTACAGTCTTAACTGGATGCCATCCCAATCTCCATTGTGAAAAGCTGAATTTGGTTCTGCTCTCGCGTTAGACTAGGACATTCATGAAGCTTCTTAAGCAGATGAGCGCTTCTTTGACCGCGCTTGCCTTAGCGCTTGCCTTTCCAGTGGTCGGACAAAACCAGTTACCCCGACGCAGTTCCGACGAGATTCGGCACATCAATGCGGCAGCAAGAGTACTGGAAGAGATCATGGCCACCCCGGACAAAGGAATCCCGGAAGATATCTTGTCGTCGGCTAAATGTGTTGCGGTTGTGCCTTCTATGATGAAAAGCGGTTTTCTGGTACGAGAGAAGTTTGGCAAAGGAGTCACGACTTGTCGCACCTCGAAGGGATGGAGCGGGCCCGCGCCGTTCACGGTAACTGGAGGAAGTTGGGGTTTGCAGTTTGGCGGTGAAGCAGTCGACCTATTAATGCTGGTTATGAATGACAAGGGCATGCGGGCGCTGCAGGCGAACAAACTCCAACTTGGAAGTGAGGGTTCGGTAGCTGCTGGTCCGGTTGGTCAACAGGTCGACCCGGCAGTCGATTGGAAGACTCGATCGGAAGTCCTGACCTACTCCCGCGCGCGTGGTCGGTTTACAGGTATTGAACTGAACGGCGCAATTATCAAGCAGGATGAAGATCAGACCAAGTCCCTCTACGGAAAACTGGTTCCCTTCCGCTCGATTCTGGGCGGGAAACTACCTCCGCCTGAAGGAACGGAATCATTTCTGTCAGCCGTTCAAAGGTATGCTCAGGCCCGCGGTACCACGTCTACCGGAACAATCCCAGCCGGTACCCAAGCCAGTGGATTGTACTAAGGCTAAGACCTCACATTGAAGGTTCCGGAACTGGGGTCCCTGTGAGTTTAGAGAATGGTACGCTCCTGTCGACCTAGCGTACTGGTGCGGCCACCTCCACCCTAATTTAGAGAATTTCTTAGCTCGCCGGCATCATCAATTTGGCGTGTTTCGGCAGACTGCCCGAGAGTTCGCGATGGGGTCTCGCACTAACTGTTTTTGCACACCGGCTCACATAGTTTTCAAACTCGATTGCTCGCATCTGCGATGTGTGTTCCGCCAGGACTCGCTCCTGCGCATTGCGGCCAATGCGGCGAATTTCGGAGCGCTCCATCCCCTTTAAGTAGCCAATGACATCATCCGAAGACTCCGGCAACAAAATCTCGCGGCCGGGCCGAAGGAATGTATCGAGTCCCTGCCAATCGTCAGAGATGATGGTTGCGCCACAGGCGGCAGCTTCGAACAGGCGGACGGAGGGTGAGTATCCCGCCTGAACCATGTCCCGTCGCGTCACGTTGAGTGTCAACAACGACGAGGAGTAAAACGACGCATGCCAGCGTGGATTCAAGTGAATGATGCGACGCACGTTTCTCGGCCAGTGATTCTCGTCGGGATATTGTGAGCCTGCAAGAATGAACTTTCCGTCAGCGAGCCTGCGTGCTGGCACACAAAAGAATGTCTCCACCTTTTGCTGGCGGTCGGCGGCATAGGTACCCATGTAACCAAGATCGCAGGCGTACTCCGCCATTGGCGCAAAATGATACTGCTCAGGATCGAAGGAGCAATAAAGAGGAACAGCGCGGCGCGCGCCGAATCTCGACTCAAGTTCATGCAGCGCAGGGCCTCCGGTAAAGCTGAAATACAGGTCGAACTCAGGGACGTCTTCGACCCGCAGATACTCGGCACCTCCGCTGCGCAGCTTCGCAAGGGTGATAGGAGTGTCAATATCGTAAAACGCTTTGAGCGCCCGGCTCTCGAGAACCTCACTTATTACTTCGTTACCATCCGGAAAATACGATCCAACGACGGCCACGTCGGCGTCCCCTAATTGCGCCCGCATGGAAGGCAACGCTTTTGTCCAATCGGAATAGATGCGCACGTCACAGAATGACGGATCGGGCAAGTCACGGTTCGACGCGTACCACTCCTGGTCGCGCTCGAAAAAGACAATCCGGTGACCCCTCTTCCACAGAGCCCGTGCGAGAGCGCGAAACGTGGTTGCGTGCCCATTGCCCCATGCTGAGGTGATGGACAGGCCGAAAATAACGATCTTCACTGGGCCAGGCTCCCCAAAGAACCTACATTGATGGCATCCAATTCAGATGCAGCTGCTCTGCTGGATGTAGCTTCTCGCCGAACGAGATGCTGAAATTCTCGTGCCCGCAGCGCGTAGGTGTGGTCGCGCAGTGCGCGGGCGCGCATAGCTGTCCCCAAGGCTTGGGAGTGTCGCAGCGGCGTCTGTCTTAGCCAACGCACGATATCCTCTGCCCGGGAAGCCACGAGTATTTCGTGGCCGGGCAAAAAGAATTGCTCAACGCCCATCCACGCATCTGTTATGAGACACGCACCAGCTCCCGCAGCCTCGAATACTCGTGTGGGAGGAGAGAAACCGATATTAGCCATCGAGTCACGATTGATGTTCAATACCATTCTTGCCGAGCAATTGATCCGGTTGTGATCGGCGGTTCCGACGTGTCCAATCCAGCGCACATTGCTGGGTAAGGACCGGCTACCCCAACCTTCTCCGCCAAGAAGGAATTTTAGCTCCGGTGCGAGTTGGGCTGCCTGTAAAAAGAATTCTTCGACGCGCCGTTCCCGGTCCGGCAGCCGGTTTCCAACGAAGACCAAGTCACATTGGAAATCCGCGGCCTTAGGGACGGTATAATGGGCCTCCGGATCAAGCCCGTTGTAGATCGGGTAGCAGTTCTTTGCGCCTAATCTAAGATAGTGCTCGATAACAGGCGGACCACCGCCATAGGTAAAGACGTAGTCGTACCGCGAGATGAGTCCCCGAAAATAATCTGTAGGATCGTTTTCGACCCGTGCGAGTGTGGCTGGCGCATCGACGTCCCAAAAAGCAATTTGCGTGTTAGCTGAGCAGCAAGCCAGGACTTCCCGTTCGAGCAATTCGTCGTCCGCCCCGACGCCGCTATGTTTAATGACAAGATCAGCCTCGCATGCGCGCTCCAGAAGAGCTGCAATGTCATCGGGCGTGTGATAAACGAGTACTTCGGCGTAGGGGACGTCAGACAAATCACGATTCTGCTGTCGTTTGTAGATGTTGGGCTCAGCAAAAGTTACCTGAAATCCGAGCTCATGCAAATTCCGGTAGATGCCACGGTAGTACGTCGCTGCTCCGTTCCAGTAACACGAGGTAATGCTGGAGCCGAATACGAACAGTTTCATTTGTCGAGTTCCTCGCATATTTCCATCAACTGCTGGGCCCGGTGGGCGCAAGTGTGGCGCGTACGAATGGTGTTCAGTGCCCGCTCAGCCATCTGCGTTCGCGCTGCATCATCCATTAGTAAACGGCGAATTGCGCCGCGCATCGACCGAGTGTCAGGCAGGCAAAGATAGTCCTCTCCTTCGCAGAAGAGTCCCTCAATATCGGTCCAGGGTGAACACAGCAGCGGAATGCCGCAAGCAAGAGTTTCGAAAACTCGGATTGTTGGTACTCCGCTCAGACCGTTGGCGTAGAACCGTCGTGGAACGTGCAGTGTCAGGCGGCTCCTCGCATAAGTATGAGGCGCATTAAGGTTAGGCAGGTATCCTCGAAATTCGATACCCGCCCGCACCAGGCGATCTCTCCCGTGTGCGGGATAACGGACACCATGCACACCAACCCTCAACCCTAAGCCACAAATGGGCGCGATTAGAAATTCTTCCAACTCTCGAGTCCGCTCTTCGTCACCCCAGTTTCCTACCCAAACAACATCTGTATCTTTCTCGTCCTTCATCGGGAAAAAGTGTGCTATATCGGCGGCTTCATGGAAGGTCCAAACCCGCTTTATGCCAAATCCGTCAGAATAGATTCGGCGGATTGCGTCACCGAAGGCGAGAATTCCATCGAATTGCGCCAAATTTATGGTAAGGATTTCTTTCGGGTTCGTGTAGGCGCGGTGGTGCGTGTCGTGAAACAAGGCGCGAAAACCATATCGGGATTTGCGCGTCAGAATAGCGTTGACCAGCGCGGGGGAATTCCACTCGTGAACCAAGACGATGTCCGCCTCGTGCAACTCCTTGTCGAGAAAGCGGTGTAAGCCAATATCGAGGTCATAAAACCTGATATCCAGATCAGGAAAGCTTGCCCAAAACTGCTGCACGGCTGCTTCGGAAACACCACGATCTTCCCGCAGCAAATTAGTGCGGGACCAAGAGCTCTTCTGTTCGTAACATCTGACCTCGTGTCCCTGGCAAACCAGCTCCTGGGCCAGGCCGCGCAAAAAATGCGCATTCCCGTGGTTCCAGTCGGAAATCCACGAGTGAGCAAATATGCGGAACCTGAGGCTCTGGATCACGCGTAAGCCTCCTGCTTAACCAGACGGTTGTACGCTGCCTCGTAACTGTCAAGCATGCGATCGAGTTGGAAGATTGCTCGAGCACGCTCCATGGCGCGGTTAGCGTAATGACGACGAAGGCGACTATCGCGACTCAACACCTCAATTCTTGCGGCAAGGCTTCCAGCATCATTTCGCCGAAAGTAACAGACTGCGTCTCCCCAAAGCTCGCGAAAACTTGGTATGTCGTTCGCAATCACCGCGCAACCGGATAGTGCTGCCTCGAGCGGCGCTAAACCAAATGGTTCATAACAAGAGGTCGCGCAATAGATCGCCGATTGTGCATAAAGGTCGCGCAACCGTTCCTCGGACTGTTCTCCCAGAAATCTGACCGCCCCTGTTTCCTCTCGATCGTAGGTTCCGACTGCAAGCTTTTCGGGATGAGCTTGCGATCCAGCGACATAAACCGGAACGGAATGCTTTCTCTCCAGCAAGAGCGAGACCTGTTTTGCTTGATCCCAAAGGCGTCCGACTGTGAATACGCAATTCTCCTTGC
>Ga0126384_10001922_pt1 | contig 12466 bp, 7 predicted proteins | sample PanSoiMetPlot_36_FD_92543 | JGI IMG/M metagenome (GOLD analysis project Ga0126384, IMG submission 92543) | Tropical forest soil microbial communities from Panama - MetaG Plot_36 | ecosystem: Environmental > Terrestrial > Soil > Tropical forest > Bulk soil | place: Panama | collected 2016-02-17 | reverse complement strand
TGCACGCTCTTGAAATTCGCCATCAGGCGTGTCTGGCAGTGAAATGTCGGGCAAAAGCGCTAGAAGGTATTCAAGGTCGTCTTCGATATTCGTAGACGGATCTGGCAGGCCTAGCTGTCCAAGGCCAGGCATTCCGGTGCGATCTTTTTCACGTTGTTGTTCCTTCTTCTTAAGACGAAGTAGGTGTTCGCGCGCTTCTTCGGCCCATCTGCTAGATGAGTCGTAACTAAGGTAACTTTCCCAGTCCTGAACGGCTTGGCTATAGAGTGAAATCCTTTCGCAAACCAGCGCCCGGTTATAGAGGGCAATGTTCTCATTGGGCGCCTTGGCTAGGGCTTTTCCCAGAGCGTCCACCGCATTGCCAAAATTAATGGGGTCGTTCGTTGCTTCCCCTTTTTCGTAGTAGGCAGTGGCGAGATCAATCAGTACGTCAGCCGATTCTGGCAGAGAGGAAAGCGTTTTGAGGGCGGCATCGTAGTTTCCGTCGAGGAGGTCAGCGCGCGCCTTCGCTTCGAGCCATTGCGGCGCGTTGGGTTTTTCCAGCAGTTTTTTTGCAATCAGATCTTCCGCCGACAGCAGCGCTTGAGGGCGGTCTAGTCGCGATCCGCCTGTGCCGCGCGCGACTCGCAATGGAGAGTATTTGGCGCCAGGGATCCGGAGTTCAATCCTACGCTGTTCTGCATATGCGGTTGCCAGCAAGTCGTTGACGTCGGGCACCCGGGTCGTCCGCAAGATAAGAACGCCGGCAACGATCAGGACAATAACTGCGGCAAGAGGCAAGGCGAACCGGTGAGTAAAGAACCGGAATCGCGGAGACGATTCTGGTTGAGCGCTGGCTTTCGTGGCAGGCGGAACGGCTACTGTGCGCTGCGCCGCACAAATTTGCGAGGCAATGGCAGCCTGTCGTTCGGGTGCAGCCGTGGAGAGTCCGGCGATCGCCTCTTCCTCCTCGGGCGAGAGCTCTTCTACAAACCAGCCACTCGCTTGCCGTAGGAGTGGCCCGCAATGCCCGCAAGTGGCAGTGTGTTCGAGCAAAATTTCGGCTTCGCTTTCGGAGCTGATGCCCGCCGCAAGTTCAAAAACTTCCATAGAGGGAGGGCAGGCCAAGGTGCGCGGACCTGGCTGCGCCTGGTCCTTTGGTAGACGCTCCCAGAGCTTGAGCAGTGAGAACACTGTCCGGCATCTGTCACAGTTCAGAAGATGGCGGTTTGCCTCGCTCACTGACTCAGCCTGAGCCCCGACAACAGGATTGTGCGCCTGGTTTCGGGTTTCGAGCAGCTGCTCGAATTGCTCAATGCTCAGATGTTGCCTTGCTTCGGTCACTTACCTCACTCCTCTCTAAAACGATTCCATCGGAGGATTCCCTGCTTCGCGGTCCGGCAAACGACTGGGGGCTTCGGGACGGCCGACGAGGCGCTCCCGAATCTGGCGGTTAAGACGCAGGAGCGTGGTTTCGACTCCCTTCGTGCTGAGCGCCACAGAAGGCAGCGCGGCGATAGCATTCGCCGTCAAGCCAAACCGGTAGTACAGCCAAAAAATTCTTCGGTCGCGCTGGCCTTTAGGGCCCGAAGTGATCGAGCGGAGGCACTCGTTCACCTGCTGGATCAGTATGTTTTGATCGACGCCCGCCCCGGATGCGGACGCTGGTTCACGAAACGACTCCGTCTGCTCCGCGAGAGACACAGTCACCTTTTGGTTCCGCCGCAGCGCGTGTTTAGCCTTGAAGTAGTCCTGCGCAAGGTTGGCAGCGAACGTCTTGATGTAGGCGAAGAGTGCGTTCTCATCGGCCGCGTGAATTCTCTGCAGAAACTCGCCGCGGTTTGCGCACAGCTTCAAATAGGTTTCCTGTACTAGGTCGTCGACGACCTGGGGCGAAGCTTCCTTCCACTGCCGGGCGACGCGCAGCACGACGCGCGCGATTAGAGGGTGAAATCGGCGAACGAATTCGCCCCAGCCTTCCGCGTCGCCTTGCGCGCAGACCGCAAGGAGGTCGTTGGCTGATAGGGAGGAGTAGTTCACGCCGGGCCGGACCCTCGTTGCCCAGGGATTGTACATCAGTTGTCGTCAAGTCACTTAATCAGCAACTCTGCAAAACCTGAAGGGATTCAACCTCGACGGTCGTTCTTACCGAAAGGCGCGACTAGTTGTCCTGATTTGCACGAAGAGGAAGCGGGGAAATCACATGCAACAGATCACTCGTTCTATTTATCTTTGTTCCGCGGGCGAAGTCGTCACGCTCGAAATCGTAGCGACCAAGGTCGGAAATTTCGCATCCTTGACGCTGGACGGAGACACCAAGAGTCCAACGTCAGCTTCACCTCTCACCTATCAGTTTCCAATCACCGCTCCGCCCGGCGGCATACACCACGGAATGATTACCTGCTTTTTTCCGGATAGTGCGCCGGACGACGCCCAGTACGAGGTGTTTGTGAGCGGATCCGCCGGCGGCGGGCGTTTCACGGGTTCCGACATTGTGAAAACCGATCCGGGCTGGCTGAGAGGAATTGAATTCCGTCGGTCGTAGTTCGCGGCATTTCTGAACTTCATACGGATGCAGCATGGGAGGAAGAATGTTCCTATCTCGATCGAAGCGCGTTCGATTGCGGAAGCAATGTTTGCGTGCAATCGCGACGTTGTTGGCGACCCTCGCGACATTGAGTTGCGGCCGGGCGCAAACACCAGCTGCTACAGTTGCCCCGGTTCAGCCCGCCGGGCCAAAGCAAGCCGTCACCTGCCGTCCTGGCGACCCGCTCATGCTTGAGGATTTCGCCTATTGCGCCGCTTACGCGGTTGTTCATTCGCGAAATAAACCGCGCGACGCCTCGGAGGTCACTGGCTTCTTCGATGCCATGTGGGTGCTCGCACTGTCTAAGGGCGTTGGATCGGAAGCCGTCAATAATCGCGTGAATGACAGGACAATGCTGCTTCTGCAGACGGAACAGGAAACGAAGCGGACGGACAAGCAGATCGGTGCGTCGGCCTCGTCACGGGGGTCGACGACCCTCGCCGAGAAAGCGGGCTTTGCAGATCTGCTTGGCCTCGCGATTGAAAACGGAGCGGTGCAGAAGGAAGTGAGCGGCTCGACGCTTACGCTTTCTACAACGCCGTACGCCCTAACGACGATCGGCGGTGGCGACACGGCGGCACACTATCACAAGTTTGGCGAGCTGACGCGACTGGGCCTCTCTGCAACATTCAACATCAGCGATCAGCAGAATGTACTGGCAAACGCTACACGCCGTCAGCTGGCGGAGTGGTCGGCTAAGTTCCGTCTGACCGCGGATGCTAGTGCCCGCTCCCGGGCAGCGGAGAAATATTGGCAGACGAGCGTTGTCTCGAAAGTCAGCGCGCCCGCCGCCGCAATCTCGCAAACGGCTGCGGCAGCATCCGGCCTTGATGTGTCCGGCAGACGCGACCAAATCGAGCGGAAGTTTTTTGACGCGCAAATCGACGCCAGTACAAATCAGGTACGGATAAAGGGTTATGTTCAGGATTTTCTCAATGCCCACGCGGCTTCGGGAGACGATGAGCTGGTGCTCGCCCTGCGCGACGACCTACTGGCGCACCTAAAAGAGGACATCACCGATCAGATCAATTCGCTGGGACTTGATCAAAAAGCCAAAGCCAAGCTGGCGGCGCTGGTTCCGTCTCTCAAGGACGCGCAAGTGTCCGCGCTGGGCGCTGTGAAGGACTTTCAGGACTTTTTGAAGTCGCTTTCGAGCAAGCCTGTGGCGAGCGTCGCATACTCCAACGTTCGGGACACGACGTCGTCGACGTACTCCGTCTTCAAGTTTCTGTTGGAAAAGACAGAGTCCGACGTGATGCAGCTCGATTTCAACGCCTCCGCTTCCCTTTACAGCAATCCGAATCCGGCCCTCAATCAGCAGCGGGTACGCGACTACGCAGCAGCGCTCGACTGGAGCGGCAAACTGGGGCGCAGTCCTTTCGCGACCATGGAGGGCAACGAAAGCCAAGTCACCTTCTCTTTCAGTGGCAGGTACCAGCGGCTGCTCGAAAACAGGCACGTCCCCGGAAAGAAGGCGGATCTGGCCTCTGCACAGGCGAAGCTCGAAATTCCGCTGTTCGCCGGAGCAACGATTCCTCTGTCCATCACCTATTCCAATGCGAACGAGATCAGCACCAAAGATCGCGTGCGATTCAACTTCGGTCTCAACTTCGATACGGACAAGTTATACCAGCTTCTGCGTCTTTCGAAGTGAGACCAAAACCGCGTCCCTGAGGTTTTCGAATCATTAACTCGATCAAACAACGATCTGCGTGGGAGGCTGAAATGTTTGGAAGGGCTGAGAAACCTGTCTCATTGAGCAACGAGGATCGTTGGGAGAAAAACCTCCGGGATACATGGAAGTTTCTGAACACATGGCTTGTTGCCAGCCTTGGGATCCTGGTGATTTGCGCGGCGATTCCACTGGTCCAAGAGTTCGACGCCGACGGGCTTGCTAAAGGGCTTAGTATGCTGGGCCACGGCGCCCTTCTATCGCTCGCCTTCGGGGGAATTGGCGGATTGGTTGGATTTCTCTTTGGCATTCCACGGGGCATGGGGCAAGCCACAAGAACTTCTGCAAAGAACGGAAGCTCAAGCACTTCGGATTCTTCAGATACCTCGAGCGTGCAGGCTGCGTCAGGTGACAAGAGCACGAATCTCGAGCAGATTTCCGACTGGCTAACGAAAATCATTTTAGGCGCAGGGCTGACGCAACTCGTCCGAATACCGGACCTAATGAAGCGGCTTGGGGAGGCCTTTGGAAAAGCGTTCGGCGATAACTCCTTCTTACCAATAGTCATTGTCATTGGATCTCTGGTCTTCGGGTTTTTTGCAGGCTATCTGATGACGCAGCTCTTCCTAGTCAAAGCGCTGCTTGATGCCGAACGCGCGCAAACCCCCGTGGACACGGCTTTGAAAGCTGCAACAAACTTCGAACGTGCCGGGCAGCTGAGAGCTGCAACGGCAACGCTGGAAGCGGGTCTCACAAGCTTGCGGCCGGAGACGCCGAAGGTAGCAAAGCGCGACCTCTACGAGCGACTCACCTACAACCTTTTGTACGAGGAACCGCCTTCTGGCTTCGAAAAAGCGATTCTATACGCCGATGAGTACATTGATCAGGAGCCGACGCAGCCGAGCCCACAAGTTTTCACCAACCTGGCAGCGGCGCTCGGGCAGAAATACCGCTGGGACTCTCAGCATCAGGCGCCTCAGCAGTCGCTTGATGAGACGCGCGGTAGCGCTCTTGCAGCCGCGCAGAGGGCAATTTCGCTCGAGCCCCAGATGAAGAGCGTCCTGCGAACCATGTGGAATCCGAATGATCCGACCAAGGTTCGTTCCCAGGAAGACGATCTGGAAGTTTTCTTTGACGACCCAGAGTTCAAGAAGTTGCTCGGGTAGTGATCCCTGAGTTTTTGAAAAATGTAATGGCTGCGCTTGAGTTGCACAAGTAGGCGAATGCCCGGAACAAGGGCTGTTTGACCGCCGCTTGATACAGCGGCTTTGCAAGACAAATTGCACGCACCTTCCAGTTTGGCGAGCGTGGCCCTTCGTTACAGACATGCCAGCGTCGCTGCCCCACAATCGACGGGAGCGACGTGTAGCAGTAGACTGAAAGTCTCGTCGGCTGAATTGTATCAATGCATCTTCCAGAGCATTCTCGTAAGTGCATGAGAACACGGTCATGTTCGTTTGATCATACTGAGGTATCAAACCATGTGGTTTGATGCAGAAAGATCGCGATTCGAGTGTTCTCAATCTTTCTCGAAACCGTGCGAAGTGAACTTTAGCGTGCGGCTGTTCTCGGTGACGATTCGGACCACGTTTTGAAGTTTATTGTCCTGCCGGAGCATTCAGACTCTGAGGCCGATTGTATTGCTCCCGCATTTTCTTCCAGCGGCTCACTTCCTCTGCCTTTTCCGGCGAAACATCCTCGTCTCCATTGAGCCAAAAGCGGAACCAATCCACGTTTCTCACATAGATCTCGTATTTGTGCTTCGGCTGATTTCGTACATGACGTTCGCCGGGATAGATCCTCAGCTCCACGGGTTTGCCAAGTTCACGGAGCGCGATAACTCTCGGCAGATAGCTGACGTATTCGGAATCCGAAGCGTTCTCGAGGACCGGAACGGTGACTCGATCCGCTCGTAAAGACAGGCTGATTTCCTGCCAGCGCTCCTTTGCGGCCCCTTCTGGCCAACCCCCGAGCCCCCAGCGCTCAAACATTTTCTGCCAGACGTTTCCTCCGATATAGAAGAAGGGGGGATCGTATCCCGCCGCTCCGACGGAGGCGCGAAACACGTGCGAATGGGTAACCGCGTAGCCCACAATTTCTTCCCCGTGGCTGAATCCCGTGATCCCCACCCGCTCAGGATCGATTAGCCTAGCTTCGATCAATTGCCGGACCGCCATCTCGATACTCGCGGTAGGTGAAGACCAATCCATGAGCTTCGTGCGGAAATCTCCGGGCGCCACACCTCTCGTTCTGCCTACATCGAAACACAACACGGCGAACCCTTGCGCCGTATACACCTGTATGGGACTCTCGTCTCCCGAAGCCCCTCGGAGAAAATAGTCTCCACACCGGTACGTTGTGACGATCAACGGATAGTTCTTGCCGGGCGTGTAACCAAGGGGCTTAACGAAGTAAGCGAACCACGCGTCTCCGAAGGGGTTGATTCCTTCCATTCGATTGGCCGGACTGAGTGTGAACCTGCCAAATTCGGGATTCAGATCGACCAGCACACGAACGTTCCCGCTGGCCCGATCGACTAACACAATCTCGGGCGGAGACGTGTTCCGCTCGCGAAGGCACGCGATGTGTGCCGAACTTGCGTCCATGGAGAATTCAGTGAAATAGTCAGAACTCGGACTCACGAAGACTCGCTGCGTCGAGCCATCCCTGATGGAACGCGCCATTAGCCGGGGCGAGTGACCGTCACCGCTGGACTCGCTGTAGTAGATCGTGTTCCCGTCACGGCTCCACCAGTATTGGTCGATAAAGAAAGTGTCAGGCGTGAGGTCTACCCGTTCGCCGGTTTTTCCGTATTCCAGAAAGAGCCGGCGTGCCCAACCGCTCGAATTCCTGACGGAGTAGAGCAATGCCGTATTTCTCCCGTCAGGAGATGTTTTTCCTTCCTCGACGCTCCGGCCATCGTCTGTTCCTTTTGCAATCGCACCGTTCCTCTCGACTAGGCCCGACGCAGATTCGAACCTCGCGATCTCCGCGAGACTCGCTTTTCGCTCCGAGCGTTTCCTCAAATCGCGAATCCAGTATTCCTTCGGAGTCGCTCTGGCGCGAAGAATTGCCTCGGCGATGGGAACGCTCTCCCACGGGCGAAAATTGCCGTCATACAAGATACTGGCTTTCGTTAGTTTCCTGATTTCCGCAGCGTCCGCTCGCTTACTTACCGAGAAGAAGATCTCCTCCTTCCCGGGAATCCATTCGTAACTCTCGACATCTCCGTGGACATGAGTCAATTGCTCTGGCGTCCGCGAACTGAGATGCCACATCCACACTTGCCACGTCTTGTCACTGCTCCTTCGCGTTCTGTACGTGATGGATCGACTATCGGGCGACCACTGCGGTGCCTCTGGAATCCATTGATTGATTTCGTCCCAATGCGGCATGCCGGCGCTTCCAAGATTCTTGGGAACCGCGCCGGGGCTTGTCGCCACCACGTATATTGCAGACTTGTAGGCATTTCCCGCGTAGTTGGCCTGCTCCACCACAAACGCCACGTATTTCCCGTCCGGAGAAATGCTCAGGCCTTTGGAGTCGCGCAGTGTAAGCAAATCCATGGGAGTCACAGCCCGTTGCGCAACCTTGGCCGACGCCGGAATGTTCAACGGACTTCGATCGAACGCCGGACCCGGCATCGACTGGGCCGGCGCTTGTGTGGCGGCCAGAGCGCTCACGGCGATTGCGACTAGAAATGTCCGGCCGCCCTGCCTCAAACAGACCTCCTCCTTCTGGTGTGTACACACCCTTGGCCTTAAAGAATTGGAAACGCTTGCGATTGGGAGCTAAAACGAGAGTTTCAGCGAGAGTTGCAGGGAACGCGGACCACCGGCTTGGAAGAGTGGCGTCAGCCCTCCCAATCCTTGGTTCAGCATCCTCGTGGCCCGAAGTTGACTGGGCCCGAACTGAATCAGGCCTGAAGGGTTTGTGAAATTCGGATGATTCAGAACATTGAAGGCGTCGGTGCGGAACATCAGATTGCAGCGCTCGCCCAGCGCGAACTTGCGCGCTATCGAAAGGTCAACCTGCGTCAGGCCGAACCCCGGAAGGTCATTTCTTCCCTCGGTGCCTTGCCTTGCTGTGCCGGGAATGCTGAAAGCTCTCGCGTTTAAGGTTTGTCCGCCCGGTGCTTGTTTATTGGCAATCCATACCGGCTGTCCCGCCACGCGGTCCGGACGAGTGAATTGCTGCGCCAGCGTGCTGCCAGGCAGGCGAACGCGCGCGTTGAACGGAAATCCGGTCCTGACATCTACCAATCCGCTGAGTGACCAGTTATTTGTGAGGTAGGACAGAGGTGTGAGTCTCTTCGCCGAGGGCAGGAGATACGTGACAGCGCCCGTGAAATTGTGCCGCGTGTCGAAATCCGAGGAAGCGTAGTCACTCTCCGAGGAGATGACCGCGTTTGACAAACCTACGACCGAATCGCTGGAGTTGTTATCGAGCGAATGGGAATACGTGTAGCTCAAAAGGGTCTGCACGCTGTCGGACAATGGGCGCCTGTACTGAATCTGCAACGCGTTGTAATTGGACCGCGCGTCGTTGGCCGTTGAGAAGAACAGGCTCGTGAAGTTCGCGTTGGGCCTGAAGAGCGCGGACCTCCGGAGGAGGTCACGGCCGGCTTGTCCAACGTAAGTAACACTTACGGCCTGTTTGCCAAGGAAAGACTTTTCGAGAGCCAGATTCCACTGATACGAGCGAGGCAAATTTAGATCGGAAGAAAACGCGAAGATCAGACCCGTGTAAGGAGGATTGAGGGTCAGAGTGGGCAGAAACGCGGACGCATTGCTCGGTGGCAGCGACACGCCCGAAATCGCGTTCAAGCCGGTATTCGGGAACGAGGAGGGTACCGAAGACGCGGTTCCTAAACCCAGGTCATAGAAAATGCCGGCTCCCGCACGGAGAACGAAGTCACCAGCATCGTCGAGCCGGTATGCCACACCAAAGCGTGGAGCGAAGTTGTCGTATTTCGTGGTCCAGAGCGGTGTTCCCGTGGGTGCCAGTGTGATTTGCGGTGGATCATTCAGATTCTGCCAAGCCGCCAGAATCGTGTTTCCCCGCGCCGAAGGCGCTGGACTCAATTCCCATCGGAGCCCATACGACAGTGTCAACCGGGGAGTTACATTCCACGTGTCCTGCGCGTAGAGAGACAGTGTCTGCGCGAGGAGATCCGCTGGGCGCGCCGTCGTCGCACCAAGGTCCGCTTGTCCGGTGGATAGAAAATCCTGAACACTGCTCGCATCGTAGCTGAGTATTCCTCTGGACGGCTTGATGCTGAGAAAAAGCTCACGGCTGTCCGCGCCGAGGCGCAGCTTGTGGTTTCCTCGTGTCCAGGACAGGTCGTCTGTGAAGCTCAGTTGTTTTGTCTGGTTCCGACCGATGGCTCCGGCCGCAAAGAAATACGTGTCGTCAGTCTGGAAAGCAAATTCGTTACTTGAAGGCGGAAGATCGCCGAGAAACAGCGCCGGATCAGGCAGTGCTGCTCCACCGAGGGCATGCAACTCGGCATTGAGCCTAGACGTTTGCTGCGAGAAATTTCCGCGCAAAGAGTTGGCGAGATTGCTGCTGAGTACCATGTTCAGGCCCACGGTCACAGTCCGTGTATTAACGGAAGCCGTGTTCAGCTCTCCGGGACTAAAGATGGTCGCCGTTTTGGATGGGGCGTCGTTGTAACGCCCAAATATCGAAAAACGCTGGTTGAACGAGTGATCGATCCTGGCGCTCGCCGCATTCAACGTACCTGCATTTGAGAAGCCGCCGGTGAATTGTGCCGTAAAGCCATCCGGCGAAATCGGCCCGTTCGGAATCGGGTAGGCGTTCAGATACGGGGCAATCTCCGGCGATGCGCTCTGGCGCGCCGAAACGGATGGCACCTGTTCGTCCAAAGTCGTCGGCAACCGCAGCCGCGCTCCTTCGTACGACAGAAAGAAAAATGTTCTTTCCTTGCGTATTGGACCACCCCAGAAACCGCCGAAGTCATTGTGATTCTCTGCTGACCGCTGCAATCCAGCGCTGTTTCCGAACCAGTTGTTCGCGTCCATGACTGTATTCCGAAAATACTCGAAGAGTCCGCCATGCCAATCGTTCGTTCCGGATCGGGTCGTCAGGAGCACCTGCCCCCCGGGCTGCCTTCCGAACTCCGCGGAGAATGAGGATGTCTCGATGCGAAACTCTTGCAAGTCCTCCACCGAAACCAGACTGCTCGTGCCTCCGAGCGCGCTGAACGCTTGCGCCTGTCCCAGACCGGAACTTCCACCAACGCTTACACCAGGCTGAACTCCGAAGTTCGCGGAGACGCCATCGACAGTGAAGTTGTTGGAGTTGGTTCTCTGTCCCCCGATGCTGAATTGCCCTGGGGTATTGAATGAAGCCGGCGCGATTGTCACTCCTGGTGTTAGTTGCAAAAGAGTGTTGAAGCTGCGCCCGTTGAGCGGCAGATTCTCGACGAACTGGCGATCGATGACGGTGCTTACCGCCGCCGATTCCGTATTGACGAGCGGTGCGCCACCTTGGATCGTAACGATTTCCGAAACCGCGCCAAGCGGAAGCGCGAAGTTGATCGCTACCGCGTCCTGAACGTTGATGACAATGTCCGGCTTGATGATCGTTTTGAAACCGACTTTGGAGACCTGGACCCGGTAGTTGCCGGGTGGAAGATTCGGGACGACGTAGATTCCCTCGGAGTTGGACACGCCTGCATACTGCACGCGCGTCGCGTCGTTCACTACGAGCACCTCAGCGCCGGCAATTGTTGCCCCCGTGGGGTCGGTCACAATTCCGCTGATCGTTCCGGTGGGTGACTGCGCGGCGGATGAATGGACAAATAAGAATAGAAGAAACGAAAGAGAACAGAAGCTGCGCAGTCGCAAAGAACCCTCCTCGAAGTGGGGGACTTCTCCTCACTAACAAGGTCTATGCGAATGACCTGCCTCTTTGTCTCAATCTTTCTTTGTCTGGAATTCAGGACAGTTCGAAAGAGATGCCAACGTCAAGGATGGTTCGGACCTACGCGCAGGTAGGCAAATAAGAGCTGCTTGCCACTCGGATGCTGGCTTCCGCCATTCGGTTCGACGGTCACGAAGACCGCGTCGATGTCTTCTAGCGTTTTCGCGTCGTTGGCTTTCAAGACCCAACGTTTCTTGCTCGCGTTGTCTTCGTAAAAGAGTCCCAGGCTGAGAGCTTGCTTCTTGTCCGGGCCTCTCCTGCCCCACGCCTGAAACGAACTTGCGTTCTGAACACCCGGTTGTGCATCCAAATCGAACGCGTAGATAATCAGTCGCTTATTTTTCGTAAAGAGAACGCGGCCATACGTTTTGTTCGTCCCCGTTCGCGAAACGTCGAAGATATCGGCCATGTAAAGGTCGCGAGAGCCGATCACCTCTCGAACGTCGCGGTCGTGGTCAAGTAACTCGCGCTCTTTGCTGAGCTCCGCCTCCTTCTGATCAAGTTCTTCTTCGCGATCCCTCACGAGTTGCGATAGTTGATTGACCCTTGCTTCGAGAACCGTCGCGCGATTGGCGACTTCATCGCGTTGGGTTGAAGCCAGATCGACCGTCTTTTGAAGGTCGGCCAGTTTCGCCTGGGCAGCTGCAAGTTCCTCGTCGCGTTTCACCCTCGCGTCACCTGCAATTTGTCCGTTTTGCTGGCTACCGCCCGCCGAGCTCGGCGGGCCCGCAGCTTTCAATCCGTCGACCACCTTCAACTGTTCGGAGAGTTGAAACTTTAAACCGGCAATGACCCTCGCGTTTTCTTCCAACTTTGACAGCAACTGTGCGCGTTCATGCCCCGCGTCACTCGCCTGCGCCACAAGCGATTCCACGGACTCTTTAGGTGGCACGGGAACCGTTCGCGCGCTATCTGTGCCGCGTTTCATTCCTGTTCGGTATGCGGCGACACCGAGAGCGAGGGCCAACAGGACGGCCGCGGCGAAAGGCATCCAAATCTCCCGCCACCGGATTTGCGAAGGACGGTAGGTGAAGCGCTGGCCGGACCTCACTTCATCATTGGACACCAGTTGCGGAGTTGCGGACCTTGCATCTTCGGCATCAAGCCTTTTGAAAAAGGCCTTCTCAGCCTGTTCGACCGACCATGAGTCGTCCGCGGCCTTTTCCTTCGCCGTCAGCTCCGGCGCCATTGCCGCCACACCTGTTCGCGCCGCACTTTCATATTCGCGCATCGCACGGCGGCAGTCTGGACACCCGGCAAGATGCGCCTCAAGCCTGGTG
>Ga0126384_10001921_pt1 | contig 12469 bp, 16 predicted proteins | sample PanSoiMetPlot_36_FD_92543 | JGI IMG/M metagenome (GOLD analysis project Ga0126384, IMG submission 92543) | Tropical forest soil microbial communities from Panama - MetaG Plot_36 | ecosystem: Environmental > Terrestrial > Soil > Tropical forest > Bulk soil | place: Panama | collected 2016-02-17 | reverse complement strand
CGTTACTTCGCCTACGGCTGGCCGGTGATGACGATCATCTTCATCGGCATCATCGCGGCGGTGTTGATGGCCACTTTTAATTTCGGGTTCGGGGCAGAGGTAAAGTTCAAACAAGCAATGGCAGTGAGCATGTACGCTTTCCTTCCAGGAATTGTTAAGACGCTAATTGCAATTGCCGTCGTTGGATTAGGAGCCGCCGAAGGCTTTACTTTCCAGAATCCGGTAGCCAGCAACCTCGGCGGGTTAATTGACCCAAGCTCTTCGCATTTCCTGTATTCCATACTGAGCTCGATTGACATCTTCAACATCTGGATCCTGATTCTGACGGGAATCGGCTACTCCTGTATTACGCGTGTAAAGCGAAGTACTTGTATGGGAGTAGTCTTCGGCTGGTGGGCAGTGGCAGCTCTGATCGGTGCGGGTATTGGCGCGCTGTTTGCCTAACCTCGCCTCGGGTTGGATTAGATTGGCTCCAGGGGTGTAATTGGGCGGGCACCAGCCGCCAAATGGCGTCGGATACAACCGCAAGTCAGAACTGAGTTATACTTCGGCTGAAGTACGACGCCGCATATTTCCGCTTGCATGGTAAGCGGAAGGGGGCGGAAAGGGGCATTTCATTCGTTATAAGCCCCTGTTACTGGCCAGACGGGACCCGTTGCGTCTGTAGAACAGAAGTGAGACGTCAGCCGAGTCGAGCTTCATTGACTGCGCCTCTTTTTTGCCTTTAGACCACGAAACAGGTCTCGGGAGGTGACCCTTGGACCTGGTAGTGCTACGCGTCTTATTTGTCTTTACTATTGCCCTGGCGGGCTACGAACTTAAACCCCTTGGATTGGAACGCTGGCCGGGTGCAGGTGTAGGGTTCCTCTTCGCTCTGGCCGTAGTTCTCTTCGAGATTCGCCTTCGCAGGGTCAGCTTGAAGCGACTGATCGGCGCGGTCATTGGCGGTATCCTGGGTATCATCGGAGCCTACCTGTTCAGCCTTGTCATCCGCAATAGCCTGCAACCGGGCCCTACGCAGAGTTTTCTGCAGCTCTTGCTGATGTTGCTTATGGCATATGTTGGCCTGGTGGTGGGCGCTGGAAAGGGCGATCTGCTGAACCTGAATGCCCTGGGCGGCATCTTCGGTGGCGAAAAACAGGCGAAAAAGAGTTACAAGATCCTCGATACCAGCGTCATTATCGACGGCCGGATTGCCGACATTGCGGAAACCGGTTTCCTCGACGGCGTCATTGTCCTTCCCCAATTTGTGCTTCGCGAGCTGCAGCTGGTGGCTGATTCGGCAGATTCGATGAAGCGCAACCGTGGGCGGCGCGGCTTAGACATTCTGCAACGTCTGCAAAAAATAGCAACGCTGACCGTCCAGATCGTCGAAGACGACTTTCCGGCTGTGCGCGAAGTTGACTTGAAGTTGATTGAGCTGGCCAAGATGTATGAAGGGAAGATCGTCACCAATGACTTCAACCTAAACAAAGTGGCGCAACTGCAGGGTGTCGAGGTGCTGAACATTAACGAGCTGGCGAACTCGCTCAAACCGATTGTGCTGCCCGGCGAAGTGATGAAGGTATTCATCCTGAAGGAAGGCAAGGAGTACAACCAGGGCGTTGCGTATCTCGATGATGGAACGATGGTCGTAGTCGATAATGCGCGCAAGATGATTGGGAAGAATGTTGATATCTCGGTGACGTCAGTGCTGCAGACCACAGCGGGCAAGATGATTTTCGGTAAGTACGACGAGCGAGCTGCAGTGATGTCGCCGCGTTCGGGCGAGCCTCGACCGGAGTTACGCAAGCCTGTACCAACACCTGGGCCCACACCCGCGGTGGTTCCGGAGATCGCCAAGCCGGAATAGGACGCGTAATTCAGCGGCACTTTGTGGAACTAGCTTGCCCAGCGATTTGAATTCACTCTCGCTGTGCATTTATACTGCCCTGCCCACATATGAAAATATTCGTGATCATACCCGCCGCTGGCTTGGGCACAAGAATGTCAGCGCCCCCTGGCGGCGATAAGAGCAAGACCAAGCAATTTTTTGAGCTGCAAGGCACACCCATCCTGATTCACACGATTCGTAAATTTGCCAAGAACCGGCAGGTGAGCGAGATCATCGTTGCCTTGCGCAAGAACGAAACCGAGGGGTTTCTAAGGCAGGCTGAGTCGGAACGCTTCAAGAAGCCGCTACGGGTGGTGGAAGGTGGAGAGCATCGTCAGAATTCGGTGGCGAACGCATTGGCATCGCTGCAGGCTTCGCCGGATGACATTGTGCTCGTGCACGACGCCGTTCGTCCGTTCGTAAACGACGAAGTGATTGATGGCGTTATCGCAGCAGTGCAGAAATACGATGCTGCGATTGCCGGAATCCCTGCCATCGATACCGTGAAGCAGGTGGATCGTACTTCGGATGGAGCCGTGGTGCTGGCTACGGTGCCTCGCGAAAAGATGGTGCTGGCCCAGACTCCGCAAGGCTTTCGATTCGGTCTTCTCAAGAATACGTTCGACGAAGCAATGGCCGACGGATTCCTCGGAACTGATGAGGCGTCGCTGATCGAGCGTGCGGGCGGATCGGTGCATGTGGTGATGGGTTCGCCGCAAAACATAAAGATCACCACGCCGCGCGACATGGAGTTGGCCGAGTTCTATCTCACCCAGGAGAGCCGAGCCAAGGCCAGCTGACCGAACTGTCATGTCTGTCCACACACAAATCGTGCGGGTACCGAGGATTGGCTTTGGCTGGGACTCTCACGAGTTCAAGCCAGGCATCCCGCTGAGAATCGGCGGAGTCGTGTTGCCGCACCATCAAGGACTAGCCGGGCACTCGGATGGGGATGTGCTGCTGCATGCCCTGACCGATGCACTGCTCGGCGCCGTGGCGGCCGGTGACATTGGAAGTTACTTTCCGCCAAGCGATCCAAAGTGGAAGGGCGCGGATTCAGCAGTATTCCTGCAGGAGGCAATGAAGCAAATTGCCGGCCGCGGTTACACGATCGGGAATGTGGACTGCACACTCATTTTGGCAGCTCCGAAGATTGAGCCGCATGCCCAAGCGATCCAGGAAAACGTTGCGAAGCTATTAGGTGTTAATTCTGCACAAATCGGGATCAAAGCCAAGACACCCGAGGGCATGAGCACCGACAACGCCGCCATCGCGCATGTTGTCGTGCTGCTGACGGAAATCCTGTGGCCCTAGTGACCACCGGGCTCAAGGACACGGCCGAAAAGGAGAAAAAAGCCGGCTTTTGCAATGTCGCGCGTACGAAAGTCCGGGGACGGTCAAAATAGAGGAATTTTTCGGCACGGCTGAAGCCCTGCCCTGATACAAAACCATCGAACAGCAGACTCTTACTTATTGACCGATACAATGAATTTCACCGGAATCGAGCGAGGCGGATAACAGGCGCTGCGGTCGCAGGCTTGGAAGTGCAGCTCGCCAGCTATGGGGTAATTGCCGGCCGGAGCCCTCGCGGGGACCTTAACCGCAGCGGTGATGGAAAAGTCGCCACTGTAAACACTCAGCTTCTCGCCCGGCGCGAAAGGAAAGGATACATCCTCCCCTGCTGGATATTTGAGCGCGGCGACTGACACGGGAGCCGTAGCAGTCAACTTCAATGCCGTGGGGATGAGCAGCTCTGACTTCGGCTTGTTGGAGTTAATGTGAAAATCGCTACCAACCCGAAAATCCAGTTGCACATTCGTGGTGACGCCGGGCTTTGCCTGCACAGCGCCGGTTGGAGCGAACGTTACAGAGGGAACACGAGTGCCGGGTTCCTGAGCAGAAACGAAAATGGCACTCAGAACGAAGGGCAGTAGCTTAAGCAGGCTGTGCTTCATTGTGCTGCCGGTTGTGGAGAGATGGGCTTGGAAGTAGCGGCGGCATCAAGGGCTGGGCTGTTACCGGCCGTGCGGGAGGCAAGGGCCTTCTGAATGTTGTCTTCGAACTCCTTGCGCGTTATTACTCCCACGCCCTTTCCAACGAACTTTCCATCGCGGTCGATGTAGAAGCTGGTGGGCAAGAACTGCACGTTTCCATAGTCTTCCGAAACTTTGTCGGTGCCCAGAAGAATGGGATAATTCACGCCCATTTCGTGGGCGAACTCAGAGATCTTGGGAGCGTCCGTGTCATCCATGGCAACTCCCAAAACCACCAACCCGTCACTGCCGTATTTCTTCTGAAAGTCGACCAACCAGGGCATCTCGACTTTGCAGGGAGAGCACCAGGTCGCCCAGAAGTTCAGCAGGATCGCCTTGCCGCGGTAGTCCGAGAGCTTTACTCGCCTGCCATCCAGGGAGGTGAGCTCGAAATCAGGAGCCGCTTTGCCACGAACGTCTCCAACCAGCGTGGTGACCCTGCTCCTGCCGGCGCGACTCAGAAACCGGCCGCTCGCAACCATGAGTATGATTGCGGCGCATAGCGCAATGAATACAAGTCCGTTACGTTTCACTGTGTTCTTCGAATCCTCTAGAGCGCGAACCGGTTCAAAAACGACAGGTAACCGGACAGCAGCTTCAGGTTGTTCATAAAGATAAGTACACCTACAGCGATCAACAAGACTCCGCTAACGACCTCCACGGTATGAAGATGGCGGCGAAACCTGGTGTAAAAACCAAGAAAGCGATCGACACCAAGGGACGTCAACAGAAACGGTACGGCTAAACCGAGGGAATAGATTGCTAAAAGTATAACGCCACGCAGAACAGTGTCCTGCGCGCCGGCCAACACAAGAATGGTAGCAAGAATCGGGCCTATGCAGGGAGTCCAGCCGAAGGCAAAGGCGAATCCTACGGCGAAGGAACCCCAGGCACTCGCGCCGCCCTTGACCTCGTGCATCCGTTTGTCAGCGTATAGTGTTTTGATCTTCAACAAACCAGTGAGGTGAAGGCCGAATACAATAACGATGATTCCTGCCAGCTTGGCCAGAATAGAGTGATACTGATTGGCAAGTTGCCCAACGCCCGTAGCGACTGCACCAAGAGCGATAAACACTACACTGAATCCGAGGATGAAGGTCAGCGAGTGCAACATCACCGTCCCCAAGAGTCGACGGTCCTCGGATTGCAGTTCCTCCACGGTGGCGCCGGAGATCAGGGAAACGTAGCCCGGTACCAGAGGCAGAACGCAAGGCGACAGAAACGAAAGTATCCCTGCTACGAAAGCCGCCAAGGGTAGGGGGAGATTGTGCATAAATAACAATTGTAGCAATCGCTCGAGATTACTGAGTGGCCAATTTCGCTCACGATGGCCTGATATTTAGACGTGAGAGCAGACGCGGGGTAGCATCGCGGCCTAACTGGCAAGCGTTCGGGATTTGGCACGAATAGGGGATTCCCGCAACCCCGACCAGCTCTCGGAGATCACGATCGAGTCGCCCGGGTTATGTGGGTCGTACTTTACGGAGGCGTTAAGTCCCAGCCTGCAGGAGTATAAGTCGATGAACTGGCGCAGCTTAGTTACATCTTGCGAGGCCTCATAAGTAACTCCGGCGACGTCGTACGTGTAAATCAACAGGATGGTCTGCCTGGAATTTGGGGTTTCTTCAATTTCCTGAACATCAATGACAGTGCCGTCGATGATACGGCCACCTTGTGCGAGCTTTTTGCGACGCTCTCGCTCAAATTCTTCACCTTTCATCGGAGGCTTTCGCGACAACAGCGCGTAGCCGATAATCGCGGCCGTTGCTCCAAGGGCGAGAACAGGGTAATAGCCGAGAGAGCTCATAAAGCAAGCATAACGCGGAATGCTCTCTGTTGAGCCGTTGTTTAGGGCCGATTAGAAACCATCGGTGACAGGATTGCGGAGGGTCCCGACCCCTTCGACCGTAATTTCTACAATGTCACCTGCATTGAGCGGACTGACGCCTGCGGGCGTACCTGTGGCGACCACGTCGCCTGGTTCGAGGGTCATGACAGTTGCGATATAGTGAACGATTACGTCGAGCGGAAAGATGAAATCAGCGGTCGTCCCATCCTGGCGAATGTCGCCGTTTACCCGGGCTTGTACGCGGATTCCAGCCCAGGGATCCAAGCCGGAAATCAGCAGTGGGCCGATTGGACAAAAGGTGTCGAAGCCTTTGGCGCGCGACCATTGGCCGTCTTTGTTTTGCAGGTCACGAGCGGTGACGTCGTTCAGGCAGGTGTAGCCGAGTATGTAGTCGCGAACATCCTCGCCGGTCTTCAGGCTGCGACAGCGCTTTCCAATAACGACACCCAATTCACCTTCATGATCAACACGCTGCGAGAGTGAAGAGGGGCGCACGATAGAGTCGTTGGGGCCGATAACTGCAGATGGGGGCTTCAAGAAAATCAACGGTTCCGTAGGTATGGGGTGATTCAGTTCCTTGGCATGCTCACGATAATTGCGACCCACGCACACAATCTTTGTTGGGACCACAGGCGCAAGCAGGCGAACTGACGACAAGGGAAGATCAACCGTCTCGCCGCCTTCGAAATCGTAAATCGAGGTAGGCAGAGTTTCCAAAGCACGGCCAATCACGCCCTCCCCCTTTCCTTGCTCGATTAATCCGTAGCGAATCAGATTCTGGTGTTCATAGCGGCAGCATTGCATAGCAACTCCATTATTGTTTGCTGGGCACGGCCTCAGTTGTTTCTTCCGAGTGACCACTCTCGTTTCCACGAAGGTCGACGGCTGTAATGAAATAGTGATAGGTCTTGCCGGGTACTACATTCTCATCGCGGAATGAAGGAACCGTTACGAGTTGCTGGTTGAGCTTTTCGGGACCTTCATGACCCAAACTTCGAAAGACGTTGTACCCAGCTAAATCAGCCTCGAGATTCGGCGCCCAGGTGAGGTCGACAAACGGCTTTTGCCCGACACTCGAGAATACTGCCTGAAGTCCTGTGGGCTCCGACGGCGGGTAGATGTCGCGCGTGAAGGTGGAGACGGGCTGAGAATCATCGCCTTCCACAGTCATGTCTATGCCTTGCGCATGAACGAGAGTTAGTGCAGTGATTCGGTAGTCGTACTTGGTCTCCCAGCCGAACGTTTTGTCGAGATAGAAGCCTTCTGGCAGAGGCTCTACATCGGCCAGTGCGACGTATCCATTGCGGCCGGCAGGACTGCGCTCAATGCGATAGCGATACGTAAGGCCTGGCGGAGCGTCCGGTACGGTTGCGTCAGTCCAGGAAAGCAGAACGCCATCGGCTTCGACATTCGCCGTGAGATTCCCCGGTGGATCGATCGTGGGCGCTATGGGAATGAGTACCTGATTGGAGAGCCCTGCGCTGCGCTCTCGGCTATTTATGATTTCAACCGCATAGCGAACGAATCCTGCTGGATGCTGCTCGCCCAGTTGCGCAGGTAGCGTGTCCACATAATTCATGCGTACTGCCGGTGGAGTCTCGCCTTTGCGGACGGCTGCGGGTTTTTCGTTCTCAACGGTAGCTACCACCTCGCAAGCACTTGCGAGGGCGGTGCCTTCGTGACGGCAGATACGCGATTGCGGAATGTTCTTGACCAGCGTGCGATCGGTGTTTTTGCGGGGAAGAGTCCAATCGAGCTGTACTTTATTGCCCTTGCGGTTGGCAGTGAGGTCTTCGACGGGACGCGCAAGCTGCAGTGAGGGAAGTTGCGGTGCACCAGGTGTACCGCATCCGACGAGCAGTGCAAGCAATGGAACACATCCAAGCAGGACGAGCAGACGTTGAGGCATGTGAAAGAACAGCCTAACAAATTGTGCGGGTCAGTTAGCTTTCGAGCTTTTTGGCGAGCAGTTCATTCACCAGCGCCGGGTTGGCCTGGCCCTTCGAAGCTCGCATGATCTGACCTACGAAGAATCCTGCGACCGTCTTCTTGCCGGCGCGGTACTGCTCGAGCTGCTTGGGGTTGGCGGCGAGGACTTCGTCGATGATTTTTTCGATGGCTGCGGTATCCGTGATCTGCTGCGGCTTCTCTTTCTCGTAGATCGCCGGAAAATCTTCGTTGCGCTCGAAGGCAAGATCGTAGAGGTCCTTGAGGATCTTCCCGCTAATTGCGCCGGTTTCGACCAGATCGGCCGACAAAGCAACACCCTTCATGGAGATGGGCGACTGCTCGATTTCCAGTCCTTGCGCCTTCAGCCGGCCCAGCAATTCAGCCTGAACCAGGTTGGCGACGCGCTTTGGATTCCTGGCGGCGGAAGCAGCCTCTTCAAACTGATCAGCCATTGACTGCGTGCGCGTGAGAGTGGAGGCATCGGCGTCGGTGATTCCGTACTGCTCGACAAGGCGCTTGCGTTTAGCCTCAGGAAGCTCGGGCAGCTTGGATGCGATCTGGTTGCGCCATGCCTCATCTACTACGAGGGGAAGCAAGTCGGGTTCGGGGAAGTAGCGGTAATCGTGCGCCTGCTCTTTGGAGCGCATGCCATAGGTGCGGCCCTCAGCGGCATTGTAAAGGCGGGTTTCCTGAATGATAGCTCCACCCGCCCGCAGTACCTGCTGGTGACGCTCGATTTCGTACTCAAGAGCCTGACGAATAAAGCGAAACGAATTGACGTTCTTGATTTCCGTTTTGGTGCCGAAGCTCTTCTGGCCGACGGGGCGCACGCTGATGTTGGCATCGCAGCGCAGCGAGCCTTCTTCCATGTTGCAATCACTGACGCCGGTGTACAGGATGATTTCCTTCAGGCGCGTCAGGTATTCCCAGGCCTCGTCGGGCGAAGAGATGTCGGGTTCGCTGACGATTTCAATCAGTGGCACGCCCGAGCGATTGAGATCGATGGACGTCCAATCTCCACTGTCAGGCAGTCCGTCGTGCAGGCTCTTGCCGGCGTCCTCTTCCATGTGCAGTCGCGTGATACCGATAGCTTTCTTGCCGCCGCCGGTGGCGCTGATTTCGATGTAGCCGTGCTCGGCCAGGGGCTTGTCGTACTGCGAAATCTGGTAGCCCTTGGGCAGGTCGGGATAGAAGTAGTTCTTGCGGGCAAAGATCGAATGCTCGCGGATCTCGCAATTCAGCGCCATCGCCGCAAGACCGGCAAATTCCACTGCCTGGCGGTTGAGTACCGGCAGCGCACCAGGAAGTCCCAGGCAGACAGGGCAGACATTCGTGTTCGGTGGATTGCCGAACTGGGTCGAGCAGCCGCAGAAAATCTTAGTCTTGGTCAGAAGCTGGACGTGAACTTCCAATCCGATGACCGGCTCGTAACTGATCTGCGTGGTCGCGGGTACTTCCGGGATCGTCGCCATATCCCTTGATTATAGCGGCGCTGAGCCGCGCTCTTCACGCCCATATCTTGCCCGGCATTTTCCCAGAGGAATTCACCACGGCGAGACGGTGAGCACAGAGTTCCATTTCATCAGTTGTAGGTGACCTCTCTGCGTCAGTAGTAAATGAATTTTGCCGTGCGCAGGTAAAACTCATTCTTGGGCTGCCGCGCCCTTTGGTCTCCAGACGCCGATGACGATGCCCATGAGAATGGAGCCGATGAGCGGATAGCCGGCGCTGATCATCATGAAGCTCGCAAGGCGCATCTCGAATACCATCTCGGTGATCATGGCAAGCGCGGCGACAATACCGACCATCAGGCCGGTGATGGCGCCGCGAACCAGACCATAGCGGCATTGCGCAGCGAGGGTCCAGGCAATCACCAGCGCCATTCCCAGGCTGCAGAGGAAGGAGATGAGATACGGCCAGAACATGGGATGCGCCATGTAGTTTTGAATTTCCTCGGGCGTCAGGCGAGTACCCGCGCGCCATGGATTCGCGAAGACGGTAAACCAGAACGCTCCAAACGCAAAATGTACAATCGCAGCCACTACAACTGCTCTCATGTTCACTCTCATCATCTCCTCCGGGTGTCGGCGCAACGATAATCGCTGAGGGCAGAGTGCGCAACGCCTTTCTGGGTTCCCCGCCGTTGACACAGGGCCAAGACGTCTTCGGGTGTGTAACCTTGCTCGCGCAGAGTGCGGAGACTCAGCGCGTCGTGCCGTTTGGCAAGTCGGTTGCCCTTAGTGTCGCGAATCAGATTGCAGTGAAAGTACGCAGGAACAGGTAATCCGAGAGCGCGAATCAGCAGCAACTGGCGTGCGGTCGACTTCAGCAAGTCTGCCCCGCGGACGATTTCCGTGATATGCATGGCGGCGTCGTCTACTACAACAGCTAGTTGGTAGGCAGGAACGTCATCGCGGCGCCAGATGACAAAGTCGCCAAAGTCTTGTCCCACAGTGTAAGACTGTGGGCCGAGATCCTGATCGGTAAAGCGGATGACCTCGCCTTCGGCGATGCGGAAGCGCCAGTTAAGGCCAGCAGGTTGATCGTAGTTTGCAGCTTCCGCAATTCGGTAACGGCAAGTACCGGGATAGAGTGGCTCGTCATCGCCTTCGTTGGGCGCAGAGGCTGCTAGCGCGAGGTCTTTGCGCGAGCAGGTGCAGGGATAGATCGCTCCTGAGTCGCGCAGCCGGCGCCAGGCGTCGAGGTAGAGCTCACGGCGCTCGCTCTGACGGTACGGGCTGAACGGGCCACCAACATCGGGGCCTTCTTGCCAGCGGATGCCCAGCCAGCGGAGGTCTTCGAGCATGGCCTGGACGAACGCTGGCTTCGAACGCTGCGGGTCGAGGTCTTCATCGCGGAACACAAGGACTCCTTCGCGCTCGAGCGCGCGCTCGTAGGCGATCCAAAAGGTGCAGGCATGGCCGATGTGGAGGAGCCCGGTAGGGGAAGGGGCGATGCGTCCGCGGTACGGAGGCGAGGGCACCCGATGATTGTAGAAGACTCGTCAGCACGACTGAAGTTGCGCCGAATGCGTAGTTCTTCGCGACAAGGCAGTGACGAGTCGGGGGTTCCAGCCTTCAGCGACGATGGGGAATCGGGCAATTGCCATGCAGACGCGAGTTCCGCCGGTGTCGCTGGTTAACAATGTGCGACACATCCTCTGGGCGCTGGATCGCGACGTGGTTCTGGTTCAGCCGAATGTGGAGGCGGCTACCGGCTTCTCCCTCGACCAGATGATGCAAGGGCTGGTGTACGGAAAGCAGGAATTTGCCGCTCTTTCGTTCGGCGCGTGCGCGGCGCTGGAATTTGCCCTCGCTGTTATTGGCCTGTTCAGTGTGATGACCTACATCGTGTCGCTCAGGACGCACGACATCGGAGTGCGGCTGGCGATGGGTGCACCACGGTCCAATATTTTACGGCTGATGTTGAATCGCGGAGCGAGACTGATTGTGACCGGCATTGTTATCGGGCTGGCGACGAGCCTGGCGCTGACGCACTACCTAGCAGGACAGTTCCACGGGGTTTCCGCGACGGACCCACTGACGCTGGCAGTAGTGGTCGTTGCGGTGCTGGTCGCAGGAATCTCCGCCTGCGTGCTGCCGGCGCTCCGAGCGGCCAGCGTCGATCCCATGGGTGACGCTGCGATATGAGTAGAAGCCGAAGCTCCGGATGAGAATGCTGCTCTCTCGAGTGGTACGGTTTGGTATTCAGTGAATTGCCCCGACAAGGTCGTGTTCTTGGGCAGGTTGGGATTCCTCGGGAGGGCGTGACGCTGCCCTGGATCTTTTTTCGTGCGGGCGCAGTTTGCGGGCTTTGCCCAGCAGAAGAACCAGCGGCAGCATGCAGAGGCAAATGACGCCCATGATCCAGAAAGCTTCGCCTGCTGTACATCGCGCCCAGTGACTTCTTCATTGCGTCTACACCGTTCGAACCGTGAGCCATGAACCAGGCTTTCATACCTCGTATCACTACCCTGCCGGATGATCGTAGGTAGTGATGTAGGAGATGAGTTGGTTCTGGTTTAGCTGGCTGCGGCGCGCAGGAAAGTCATCATCATGGCAATGCCGAAGCTACCACCGATTGTTGCGCATCAGGTTGTAGATGCTGGTTGCGTTGCCCCTGTTCTCACGCGGAATCGCCGCCATGTTGACCGCCATGAGGGGTATGAAGAGAAACGCCATGGCGAGCTCCCTGAATAACCTGTGGCCGGAAGATGTTCCAATAGCCAGCGTTGAGGTTGAGACGAGAGAGGGCGAACATCGTCCAACCGCCGACGGCTAGGCCGACGCCGATGAGTTTGCGGGGATCGAACCCATTGCTGAGTTGGCCGACAATAGGCATCGTGGCTAGCGAGCCAATACCGCGCAGTGGTGAGCGCCAAGCCGGACTGGAAGGCCGGGTAGCCGAGCAGCGTTTGCAGGAAGATGGGCAGCAGTTTCAGGCTGCAGTAGTGCACGAAGCTCAACATAGTCATAAGACTCACGCCGGCAGTGAGGGTAAGATCCTTCGGGACGCGCAGGTCGACAATGGGATGCGGCGTGCTCAGCTTGCGAATGACCATCGCCACTAGCCCGAAGATGCAGAGAAACGCAAGCACACGGATTTGCGTGCTGCCGAACCAGTCGTGACGCTCGCCGGTGTCAACCACGACCTGCAACACACTCAAACCGAGGGCGAGTAATCCGACGCCCCAGAGGTCGACGCTGCCGGTGCGGTGCTTGCCAATATAAAGGCGGGTCGTGCACGAATGCACTCATCATCAGG
>Ga0126384_10001920_pt1 | contig 12471 bp, 13 predicted proteins | sample PanSoiMetPlot_36_FD_92543 | JGI IMG/M metagenome (GOLD analysis project Ga0126384, IMG submission 92543) | Tropical forest soil microbial communities from Panama - MetaG Plot_36 | ecosystem: Environmental > Terrestrial > Soil > Tropical forest > Bulk soil | place: Panama | collected 2016-02-17 | reverse complement strand
CTTCATTGACGGTGAGGGAGTGTGCAAAACAGCGATAGCGACTAGTGTCAGTCCCAGAATGAAACCGACAATCTTGCTCTTAATGGACATGGGGAACCTCGCATACCTCGCACGTCCTTAAAATGCACGTTTAGAACCAGAGCTGTGGAAAAGCTGTAAGTCATTTGCTTTCCTAAACTTTCGTAACCGCGTTAGGTAACTACGCTGAGACAATTACAGTAGGCTGTTGAGACACTTCGTCCGACTTAGGCAGGGGAATTTAAGCAGTAAATAGGTTTAAGTGACTGAACACGTGTCGTTTACGTTAGTTGAGACGCGTTTGCGACACTTTGTCTCAGTCTTGGCTGCCCAAATTGAGCTTCCCAGCTACTTCGTTGCCTTACGCCCATTGCGTTGGTTGATTGCTCTTTGCGTTCTTGCTGGGGCAAGGAAGTGCCCCACTATCCGCTCGTCAAGTATTGTGAGCAATCTGAATCCAGAGATACATTCAGCGAACATGGCTGAATCGTCGTTCCAGAACCGGCTACAGGAGGAGTTCGAGGCGCGGCGGAAGAAGAACTCGCGATACTCGTTGAGGACTTTTGCAGCCTTCCTTCGAACCGACCACTCCAGCCTGTCGCAAATCCTTCGTCACCGACGTAGTATTCCGGCCACGCAAATCCGTTCATGGGGAAAGAAGTTGGGAATGGCCGCCGAAGAGATCGCTGTCCATGTTGCAGCGCAGCATGTGCCTGATGCGTCAGTCACCCGCCGCCAGGAGCAGTTGCGGCATTGGACGGCCGAGGCCATGGCCATTGTGGACGATCGGACCCACTGGTTGATTCTGCGGCTCTTGAGTTCACGAGGTTTTCAGCCCGACTGTCGCTGGATCGCGGAGCAAATCAACACGAGCGTCGATGAAGTAAATGTGGCGTTGAGTCGCCTGCTTCGTTTGCGCCTTCTGGAGATGTGTCCGAGTGGCCAATGGAAAAGCCTCATGGGTCGGGGACAGCAGACAGAAGCGCAGTTTCAGAAGCGAGCCCTTGTCCGGATTCGGGAATTAGCGGCAGAAAATGGCGTTCAGTTCCGACCAACCACCAGATAAAGAAAGAAAGAAAGGAATTATTTCAAACGTGGCAAATCCAGTAATGCAATTTCAGATTCTCTCGAAGACTCCCGATGAAACGGCACGGTTCTATTCCATATTGTTTGGATGGAGCGTAAGTGCGAATAATCCGCTCGGATATCGTCAGATCAGCACCGGATCCTCTGCTGGAATCCAGGGCGGGATCTGGCCGGCTCCGCCGCAAGCGGAAAACTTTGTGCAGTTATTCATCTCTGTGGAAGACGTCAAGGCCTCGGTGAAAAGGGCAGAGGAACTCGGGGCAAAAGTGCTGATACCACCAACGTCGTTGCCGGATAGTAGCGAGATGGCCGTGCTGCACGATCCGCAGGGAATGTCGTTCGCCGTTTGGAGGCAGGCTGCGTAGTTGGACTCAGCGTTAGCGAAGTAACGAGTGCAGCAAGGCGGCAGTTTCCGCCTGTTCTTCGCGAGAAGCGCTTTCCCGAGCGATGGTAGCCAGATGCTCGGAGATCGCAACCACCGCTGCGTCCCCGGCCAGGTACATGCGACCGATGGGATTCTCGACTTTCCACCCATTCTGGCCTCGAACCAGGCGGAAGGTAACGGCAGCGGTTGATGGCTGAATCTGTATTTCATCAGGCGTCAGTCGGGCGGCGGACTTGATTCTCGCCAAAAGCGTTCCAGTGCTCCTACTCAGTGAAATCCGTTCGACTTTAAGGGTTTCCACGATTACTACCTGGGACGCCTCCTGCCACTTGTCTTGCCGATCCTCTGAGGGACTATTCCACGCTTGCAGGAGCGCCGTTTGCACTTGGGTTTTCTTAGGCCGATCCCATTTTAGGAATATCTCATCTGAGGTTGTCTTTGAGACCAGCTTGGGCTTCGTGGAGACGAGGGTTGCCGGCGCCTGATGATCGTTGGGTGCGCTATTTGTTCCATCGTTTTCTGCCCGCGCCGTAAGAACTTCGGTTGTCGTGCTGCGCATAGGATCCGCATTCTGCACTACCAATCGGAAGAAGCGCGCTGGACCCCGTGCGCGCCACACCGGTGCGTCGTAAGAATCAATCTTCAGGCCACTATTGAGCGAACTGTAGAACGAATGTTCCTGGGGATTGACTATTACTCCGACGTGTCCGGGCCAAACGATTAAATCAGCCGGTTGAGGCGAGCGAACGCGCTCGAATGCATCCACACCGTCGTACAACTGGTTTGACGTCGCATAGTCATAGTGCAAGCCGGCCTGTTCGTAGATCTGATTCACCAGATGCGAGCAGTCGATTTCAGAATCGAATTTGCTGAGGTTCTTCCACGCTACATTAATGACCTGCACTCCCTCGCTCCAGGTAAGCAAACGCCGCGCGGCCTCGGATTGAGACCGGGTGTCGCTACCGTCGCCAACTGCCCGGTTGCTGACGACTTGAGCAGACGACGTTCCCAGAATGAGTAATACAGATAGAAGCAGGTTAGGTTTCATAGGGCCCAAAAAAGCAAACACCTCCCAGGCGGCTAAATCTCGCCCCCGGAACACCTAAAGTATCGGCCCTTTCGCTAAGTTCTTTGTTATCTGTGTAGATTCCGTGGCAGCTCTCGATTGTTTGAGCCTCTGCGGCCCGCTTTCGGTTGCTAGTAAGGCGAACAGGTTCGCTAGATTTGCGATTCAAGCACCGTGCCTGCCCGGAAGTGGTGCAGTCGAGCATCAATCTTCGCACATTGGCATGCCGTCGCCTGCACGAATCCCATTTCGGATTGTCCAAATCCCGAACAGCTTCCAGAATTCGAACAAGATGCCAGTTGACTTACGGCTCGCCTGATCTAGAATAAGTCCCCCAAAAACAGAGCGTTACGTCCTGCAAGCAACGGTGGTCACTAAAGTGCAATGAAGTGCAGAAACAGGAATCCGAGACAGAGAAGCACGGTTGTAGCTGTCGCAATCTGTGTGCACGTGGTCATCCTGTTCGGAGTACCCGTGAATCTGCATGCCGAGTCGAACCAGGCCGGATCCCGACAGGCGGTATTGCACGTTAGCGTCGTGGTGATGCCGGTCGTTCAGGCGCTCAATATGACTCCGCCGCCCCGCCATGACGGTCCGGTTGCATTCAACCTGGATACGACTCCACGTGAACAGAGATATGAAGTGCGCACCCTTCCCCCAGACACGACCGGGCACACTGACAAACAAGCTCCGGCGATTTTGAAGACGCTGGTAATCGTTCCAGAGTAGGAATCCCCGCACTCCCCCAAAAACCTTCGCGGAGGAAAAATGAATAGTTGTGACCTGCAGGCTGTCCTGGTGTCAACCGACTCAGTGGTTGTGAACTCAGTATCTGAGTCTCTCGAAAAGCTCGGCATCACCGCCGCTGTATATCGCGAGACATCCGCAGCGATGCGGACGTTGAGCAACCAGAAGACAGATGCATTCTTGGTGGATCGCGAGGCCGATCCTGAACTATCGGTGCTTAAAGCGATGCGGAATTCAACTTCGAGCCGCTATGCCGTTGGATTTGCGATTTGCTCGCAGGAGTCGCCAGCGAAAGGTGCATTCCGCGTCGCTGACTTTGTCATCGACAAACCGCTCGCCCCGCATCGCGTAAGACGCACCATGAAGGCCGCATACGGGATCATGTTAAAGGAGCGCATGCGGTACTTCCGGCATTCCCTGCGCACGGAAGCGACTCTCATCGACTCGAATTTCCGAAGATTCATCGCTCAGACCACCAACATCAGCCAAACTGGCATTGGTTTGGAGTGCGTGGCGCCGCTCATCGCCCGCCAGATAGTTCAACTCGAATTCTCGCTTCCGGGCGATCAGCAAAAACTGAGCTGCAAAGCTCAAGTGATCTGGCTGGCCGACAATGGCAAAACCGGAATGACGTTCACCGATATGAGCAATGCCGATAGAGAACGCCTGAACGAGTGGATTGAAAGCCAATTCCTTCGCAGACTGCATCCAGTACTGCCGATCAATGTCTCCGCGAGGTCTGCGCATGCAACTGCCTGAAAACAAAGAATGGAACGATGCCTCGAAGGCTCGCCGCAGCACGCGCATAGAAACTGATGTTCTCATCGAAGTGCAGGGAGACGGCTTCGCCTACGCAGGGGAAACAGTAAGAGTGAGTCTCCACGGTGCCTTGATCAGAACGTCCGCGCCTTTGGAAGTTGGTACTCCTGTTACGGTCTACGTACACCGTACGGGTAAATCAGCTCACGCACATATCATCTCTGTCGTGCACGACTCAACGTCCCGTTATGGGATCGAATTGGATCGCCCGGGAAATATCTGGGGAATCTCAGCCGCCCCGACTGACTGGAGGGTGTGCTGACGACACGAGCCTATCGCTGTCCCTATTCAGTCCCCATATACGCGGCACCTGCATCATCGGTCCCACCATGAAGCTCTCCAGATATAGAATTTAGGGTGCTCCTTAGGATGGGTGCCATGAGGCGATCAGCGCTTATTTTGGTGATTGCACTGATCTCACCCAGTGCAATCGCTTCCGACAAAGACACAACGGAGTCGGGTTCAAACGCCGCTCTCAGCGCGCAAGGGAAGAAGATTTTCGTCAGCCGATGTGCTCAGTGTCATGACGACGATGCCAGAAAGAAGCTGCCCGACGGCACTACGCTCCTGCAGAGGCTTGCAAAAACGAAAGAGCTCGAGGCACGGCTGCATACGCGGCTGAAGAACGCGGAAGAGAGTCACGCAGTCGCAATTTATATACAGGAGTTGCTCAGCCAACCCCCTGGTGCAGGACAGAGAGTACTTAAGAAGGACTCCCACTAATTGTGGTTCGCGTGTTCCGTACGTACAGAAATGGGACCCCCAAACTGAGCTGCGGCTACCGCACTATAAGATCCGAATATTCCGGATGCCTCTTTATATACTCGGTAGCAAACGGGCAGATCACATCGATCTTCACCTGGTGCTCCCGCGCCCACTGCAGGGCAGATTGAACAAGAGATGATCCTGCACCAGTTCCCTGCATTTTCTCAGGCACTTCAGTATGAACAAGTTCGAGAACTTTTCCCGCGAGCGAATACTCCAGATAGGCTACCGCGCCATCCTGTTCAATCTCGAATCGACCGCTTGTGACTAGAGTCGGCCGTTCGGGCTTGCCGAAGATTTTCATAACAACAGCTTAGCCGAGCAGAAACGAATTCTGAATCAGGACTTCCGGGCTTATCATCCATCCGTCACGGTGTTTACTTCTGCAAGGAGAGACAACGGCATGGCACGAAAAGTAATTTATTGGCTAACGACTGGTTTGTTGGCGGTGATGTCACTCTTCGCCGGATTTGCCTACTTGTCGGGGAACCAGCAGGCGGTGCAGGGCTTCGGACACGTGGGCTATCCGCAGCAGCTACGGATCCTGCTCGGCATTGCTAAACCGCTGGGGGCAATTGCGCTCATTATTCCCGGATTGCCGAAGCTCAAAGAATGGGCATATGCGGGATTCACATTCGCATGGATTGCGGCCTTCGTTGCTCACTATCTGGCGAAAGATGGCCCGGCTGCATACATGCCGCTTGGGTTGCTCGTGTTGCTCGCGATCTCGTATGTGACGCGTCCGGCGAGCCGGCAATGGACGGCGGCAAGTGCGTCGTAGTTGGAGGGCGCATTTCGCGCCCTTTTCAGAACAGGGCAATGCGGATCTAGTTACCGCCTGACGCAGCCCGACCTGCGCCACTAGCCGGTAAATACTTCTCGAACCAATCCAGTGTTCGCTTGATCGCGTCGATTTGGTTTTCACGCTTGGCGAATCCGTGACCTTCTGCCGGATAGTAGTGAACATCCACTACGTTGCCTTGCTTCTTTAACATCTCTACAACTTGATCGGTTTCCTCTTTTGGAACACGAGGATCGTTTTCTCCTTGCAGCACCAGCAGCGGGGCCTTGATATTGGCTACGTACTTGCTCGGCGAAGTGTTTTCGTAGATCGCCCGGTTCTTTTCTGGATCTCCGAGCAGGCTCACGATGTACTGCTGCAACAACGGATCAGAGTTTTTCATCATGCTGAACCAATCGAGCGGGCCGAACAGATCCACCGCCACGGCAAACGTCTGCGGATATTTGCCTACTGCCATCAGCGTTGTGTAGCCGCCATAGGAACCTCCAGTGACTCCGACCTTCTTGGGATCGGCATATCCAGTATCGAGAACGAATTGAACGGCAGACATGTCATCTTTTAAATCGCCATTTCCCAGATCCTGATAATTGGCGTTCTGAAAATCGATTCCATATCCGCTGGAGCCGCGTGGATTCGGCGCAATCACGATATAACCGCGCGAGACTAGCGAGTTGATCGTTCGATTGAAGTTGTCTGCCGATTGACCCGTAGGACCGCCGTGTGGATACAGAACTACGGCATTCGATCCGTCGCGTTTCAAATTGAAAGGCATGTATAAGAACGCACTGATGATCTTCCCGTCGAAGCTCTTGTAATGCACAATTTGCGATTGCGGAAAATTCTCCGGAGTCAGGCTCGCCAGTGCGCAATGCGTTAGCTGGCTCGCCTGGTTAGTGTTTGTGTCGTAAATCCAGAGATCATTAGGTGTATTCGATCCGGCATGGGCCAACAAGAGGCTTTTGCCGTCTGGGGAAAAATGTTGCGGCCCCATGAGTCCCGTAATGCCCTCCGGCAGCTTCAGCTTTCGCGATTGCCCATTGCGATCGCCGAGATAGACGTCCGTTCTACCGTCCTGATTGAGTTCGTAGCTGAAGTGCGCGCCATCAGGGGAGAATTCCCCAGGAGCTGCCTCCCACTGCGTGTCCGTCACCCACGTCATCTTCTTGCTCGCGACATCGAGCAAGGCAATGTTCTCGAAGCCGCCTTTTTCATTCGAGGCAAGCAGAATCTGGCGACCATCGCGCGATACTGAAGTGCCCGTGTGCGATGACTTGCCAGTATGCGGGGTGAGGGTGGTTGCGTTTCCCGAAACGGCATCGATCGCGTAGATGTCTGCATTGGCGCCTACCAGATCGCCGCGATTCGCATAAACAGTTTTCCCATCCGGACTCCAATCGAGAAGCGACCACGTGTATTGCGGATCGCTTTCATGCGTGAGCTGTCGGAGTTTGTGAGTCGCCACTTCCATGACGGCAACGTTGTACGAAGGCGCCTGTTTCGGCTTAACGATGCATGCGAGAAATTTGCCGTCGCGAGACCAGCGTGGCGACTGCTCCCTAATTTCAGACGTGTTAGTGAGGTTCGTGAGTTGCGATCCGTTGCTCGAGACTACGTAGATGTCCCAAAGCTCATTGCCGCCTTTGTCTTGTGAAAAGGCGATCCACTTACTGTCCGGCGACCACTGCCCTTCGTGCTGACGTTCGTCGGACTGAACGATCTGTACTGGCCAGCTGCCATTCGCCGACATCTTCCACAAATTCGCGCGGCCCGTGAGCGTAGTGCTCAGCTCGATCTCTTTGCCATCCGGTGACCATGCAGCGTCAGAGATGAGGCGCGTGAAAAACAGGTCTTCTACTGGAACGGGCTTGGCATTGGGGTTCTGCTGTGACGTTACAGATTTCGGATCAGTAAGCTGCCGGTCGTTGGGACCGGAAACAGCGAAGGTTGTCCCCAGCAGCATTAAGCACACGAGTGTTCTCACGAGGCCTCCTCTTGGAGCGACGTTTTGGGATGTAACTTCCTTATTCTTAGCGTTTGTTATGCGAACGTGTGATCAGGCAACCCACCGTTTCGTCGCGGCCATAGCATACAGTAGCCAGCGGATCATCGCTTATAATCGAAGGTTCGGCTGTGCTTCCGGTACGAATCTGTACATCCCTGGTTGAGGAGCAATCATGTCCACGGCCCCTTCCGTCAGTACGCGTCTAGAGAAAGATTCCATCGGCCCAAAAGAAATCCCGGCACACGTTTATTACGGCGTACAGACCGCCCGGGCGGTCGAGAATTATCCCATATCGGGAATGCGTGCTCATCCGACGCTCATCCGCGCGATTGGAATGATCAAGCGCGCTGCCGCCGAAGCCAACAAGGAACTCGGATTAATCGACTCGAAAGTTGCGGACGCCATCATTGCTGCGGCACAGGAGGTCATCGACGGCAAATGGGATCGCGAGTTCGTCGTGGATGTCTTTCAGGCAGGAGCCGGTGTCAGCTTTCACATGAACTCGAACGAAGTCATCGCCAACCGTGCGGAGGAGATTCTTGGCGGCAAGCTTGGCGAGTACAAGCGAGTTCATCCGAACGATCACGTTAATTACGGACAATCGACCAACGACGTCTTTCCCACGGCAATGCGTCTGGCAACGCTCATCGAACTGGAGAAACTCTTTCCCGTTCTCGATGCGATCGCCGCCAGCTTCGAGAAGAAGGGCAAAGAGTTTTGGGAAGTAATGAAGTCTGGCCGCACGCACATGCAGGACGCGGTGCCGATCCGGCTTGGGCAAGAATTTGCCGCGTACGGACTGGCGATTCGGAAGGCTGCCAACAATATCCGTTCCAATTCCGAGGATCTACATGAACTGGGACTCGGCGGCTCCGCCGTGGGCACCGGTATCAATACCCATCCTGACTATCGCGGGCTCGCGATTGCAAAGCTCATGCGCATCTCCGGGCAGAAGTTGATGCCGGCCGTAGACATGCGCTGGGCCATGCAATCAAATGCGCCCATGGCCGAGATCTCCGGGGGGTTGCGAAACCTGGCGCTGGAAGTGATCCGCATATCTAACGACGTTCGCCTGCTGTCATCAGGCCCCAATACGGGATTCGCGGAAATCTACCTGCCCGCACTGCAGCCAGGCTCGTCGATCATGCCCGGCAAGATCAATCCTGTCATGCCGGAGCTCGCAGCGATGGTTTCGTTCCAGGTTGTTGGGAATGACACTGCGGTTGCGATGGCAGTCCAGGGCGGACAACTCGAACTGAACGTCATGATGCCGACCATGACCTACAGCGTGCTGCAGTCGATCACAATCATGACCAATATGCTGCGACAGTTCGACAAGTTCTGCATTAGCGGTCTCACGGTCAACAAAGAGCGCTGCCAGTTCTATGCCGAAAGCACTGTGTCGCTGGCAACCGCATTGAATCCGTACATCGGATACCAGAAGGCGGCCGAGATCGTGAAGGAGTCGGTCGCGACCGGGAAGTCCATCATCGACATCGCGCGTTCCAAAGGCCTGCTAAAAGAAGAAGAGATCGCCGAGATTCTCGATCCCGTGAACATGACCGAGCCGCAGCGACCACTCGACGCCGCGAAACAAAGAGAAGCGGTCAAGGCGCGATAGAATCAAGATATTCGATCCTATGTCCCTGACTCGACAGCAAGCTCTCGATATGTTCCGCTCCGATGACTTGATTGGCATCGGAATGGAAGCCGATGCCGTCCGGCGCAAACTGCATCCGGAAGGCGTGGTTACTTACATCATCGACCGCAACATCAATTACACAAACTTCTGCACGGAGTATTGCTCGTTCTGCGCGTTCTATCGTCCGCTGAAAGGCAAGTTGGCGGCTGAGGGATACATACTCGACTTCGATACGATTTACGAGAAGATTCGCGAGACGATCGAGCTTGGCGGTACCGGTGTGTTGATGCAAGGCGGGTTGCATCCCGATTTGAAAATCGATTGGTTCGAGCGGCTGCTACGCGGAATCAAGGAGCGCTTTCCTAGAGTCCATCTGCATTGTTTCTCCGCCTCCGAGATCATTGCCATCGCCGAATATAGCGGCCTTACGATTCGCGATACGATCATGCGACTCCGTGACGCCGGACTCGATTCCATTCCGGGAGGCGGCGCGGAAATCCTCGATGACGAGGTCCGACACCGCGTCGCGCGACTGAAGTGTCTGACCGGCGATTGGCTGAACGTTCATCGCACTGCCCATGAGTTTGGCATGCGCACAACGGCCACCATGATGTTCGGGGTGGGCGAAACCTACGAGCAGCGCATCAATCACTTCCAGGTCATCTACGATCTGCAGCAGGAGACAGGCGGATTCACGGCGTTCATCCCCTGGAGCTTCCAGCCAAAGAACACCGCGCTCGGCGGACGTAAATGGGATGAGGCAACTTCCGTGGAGTATCTGAAGCTGCTAGCCATCTCACGTCTGTTCCTCGACAACATTGAAAACGTGCAGGCGAGTTGGGTCACACAAGGATTGAAGGTTCTACAGCTTGGACTTCGATTCGGCGGCAATGACGTCGGATCCGTGATGTTGGAAGAGAACGTCGTGCGTGCCGCGGGAACTTCGAATTGCACAACAGAAGAAGAGCTGCGTCATATCATCCGCGATGCGGGATTTAAACCTGTACAGAGAGACACCCTGTATCGGACGATGTTCCTGAACTGACGCTCGACAACACCGTTAAAGCCTAAGCATCGCCGATCGAAGTTCCGCTTTGAGCCTCTCTGGCGCATCCTGACCGAGGGCTGAAACCAGCCATTCAGCTACAATGGTTGTGGTTTTGCTTTGCGCGCTTAATGCCCTTCCTTTTCCCTACAATTCTGAACCTCGCTCTACTTGCGCCTCACGGGCTAGTGCACTACTTCAAGAGCCACTTTGGCGATATCAGGATCAATGGCTTTGGATTCAAAGGACTCTATCGCCTCAATGGCTTTGATCTCGCCCTGTTGATTCCATATTTCATCGTGTTGTTGGTGCTGGCGTCGTACGGCGTACATCGCTATGTCCTCGTCTACCTTTATTACAAGCATCGAAAGAACAAGGCAGAAGAACCGCCGACTCGTTTTGCCGAATTGCCCCGCGTCACCGTCCAGCTTCCTATCTTCAACGAGCAGTTCGTAATCGACCGGCTGGTCGACGCGGTCTGCCGAATGGAGTATCCGCGGGAGAAGCTCGATATCCAGGTGTTAGACGACTCGACGGATGAAACCGTCGAAGTCGCAAGTGCCGTTGTGGAGCGCTACGCGGCGCTGGGCTATCCAATCACCTACCACCATCGCAGCAATCGCCATGGATTCAAGGCTGGAGCGCTGCAGGAAGGAATGAAGACGGCGAAAGGCGAATTCATCGCCATCTTCGACGCGGACTTTGTGCCGCCGGAAGACTGGCTGATACGCGTGGTCCATCATTTCGCCAATCCCGAAATAGGAATGGTGCAGACGCGGTGGACGCACCTGAACCGCGATTACTCCTTTCTCACCAACGTCGAAGCGATCCTGCTGGACGGGCATTTCGTTCTCGAGCATGGCGGTCGCTCACGCAGTCATGTCTTCTTCAACTTCAACGGAACCGCAGGTATGTGGCGACGACAGGCTATAGAAGACGCTGGTGGATGGCAGCACGATACTCTCACCGAGGACACAGATCTCTCCTACCGCAGCCAGCTGAAGGGCTGGAAATTTAGGTATCTGCAGGATGTGGAATGCCCCGCCGAGCTTCCCATTGAGATGACGGCATTCAAGACGCAGCAGGCACGCTGGGCCAAGGGCTTGATCCAGACAGCCAAGAAGGTTTTGCCGACTGTCCTGCGCTCCGATGTGCCGTTCCGGATAAAGACGGAGGCGTGGTATCACCTGACCGCAAACATCAGTTATCCGTTCATGGTAGTACTATCGACGCTGCTACTGCCGGCGATGATCATCCGCTTCTACCAGGGATGGTTTCAGATGTTGACCATCGATCTGCCGCTCTTCATGGCGTCAACATTTTCGATCTCATCTTTCTATTTGGTTTCCCAGAAGGAATTGTTTCCTCGACGCTGGCCTAAGACGTTTCTCTATCTTCCATTTCTCATGGCGCTCGGTATTGGTCTCACTGTGACGAATACGCGAGCGGTGATGGAGGCGCTGTTCGGAGTGCAATCTTCTTTTAAGCGCACACCGAAGTATCGCGTGCAGACGAAGGGAGAAAAATCGATCGCGGCGCGCAAGTACCGCAAACGCCTCGGTTTTGTCCCTTGGATCGAACTCCTCATTGGGACGTATTTCGCAGCCACTGTGTACTACGCGCTGAGTAATGAGAACTACATCACAGTTCCGTTCCTTCTCATCTTTGTACTCGGCTATTGGTACACGGGACTTATGTCGCTGCTACAGGGACGCTTCGAACGCTTCCGCGGTCTTCCCGAACCGCAGAGCGCAAAACCATTTCCAGTCGGTGTGTAGTGGTTTTGCTTGCGTGGTTCCGACCGCCCTCGGCCGGTTCGCCGATTGGAATTTCGTAGTGCGTAATACTCGAATTCGCCACACTGACTAGGCGCAATAGTAAACAGTCCTGTCAAAATGACGTCACGCCACTGTAAAGACTTGTAAATCTCGCGCGCAAAAACTCATCGGCGCTAACTTTCACGGCATTCATTCGTCTATTTAAGCGAAGAGACATTGTGGGAAGTCAGGGGTGGCTTTCAACGATGCTCCTCCCAGGCTCCGGCGAGCTGGGTTCTTGCCGGCGCATGGAGTTTCGCCCTCTCTAATCGAAATG